>Ga0187892_10011838_pt1 | contig 10562 bp, 8 predicted proteins | sample MA1701073metaG_FD_139345 | JGI IMG/M metagenome (GOLD analysis project Ga0187892, IMG submission 139345) | Bio-ooze microbial communities from a basaltic lava cave in the Kipuka Kanohina Cave System on the Island of Hawaii, USA - MA170107-3 metaG ...
GCGGGGATGCGCACCCGCCCGCGCGCCCCCGCGCCGAGCAGGACCGCGTACACCGCGTCCGCGTTCTGCGTGAAGCGCACCTCCACCCCCTCGCTCGTGGTCGCCGCGGCGCACAGCCATGGCCGTGTGCCGAAGATGGCCTCGCCGTTCAGATCGAGCCAGCCTCCGAGCCCGAGCAGCCGCTCGGCCTGCGGCCAGGGGATCGCTCCGTCACCGGTCGGACCGACGTTCAGCAGCAGGTTGCCGTTCTTCGCAACCACGTCGACGAGCAGGTGCACGAGCGCGTCGACCGAGAGCAGATCGCGCTCGCTCTCCGCGCGATTCCAGCCGAACGAGCTGCCGATCCCGCGGCACGCCTCCCACTTCGCGCGCGCGGCCCGCTCGAGCACCGCGTACTCGGGCGTGGTGAAGTCGTGGTGCTGCTCGGACTTCTCGTAGCCGAAGGTCGTGAAGCGGTTGTTGACCACGCCGTCGGGCACGCGCGCGTAGTAGTCGGCCATCAGGCGCAGCGGCTCGGCCGCCTTCGGGTAGCCGATGTCGTTCCAGAGCACCGACGGCGCGTAGCGCTCGATCAGCTCGCGCCAGTGCGCGTCCGCGTAGCGCGCGTACTCCGCGCCCTGCGGGATCGCCTTCATCAGGCCCGCGATGTCGCGCACCGGCCGGCCCTCGAACGGCCAGTCGATCCCGCCCGAGTAGTACAGGCCCATGCGCATGCCCTCGGCGCGCACCGCGCGTGCGAGCTCGCCGACCAGGTCGCGCTCGCTCTGCCAGTCGCGCAGGTGGGGATTCCGGTGCGCGCTGTCCCAGAGCAGGAAGCCGTCGTGGTGCTTGGTGGTGAGCACGACGTAGCGCGCGCCCGCGCGCGCGAACAGCCGCGCCCACGGCTCCGCGCGAAAGGAGCGCGTCCGCTCGCGGAACTCCGCACCGAAGCGCTCGTACGGGAAGTCGCGGCCCCAGGTCGCGTCGTGGTGCGCGCGCGTCGCGCCGTCGGGAAAAGCGAGCGTGTTCCAGTACCACTCGGCGTAGGGGTTGCCCGCGAACGCCTTGTCCCAGCCCTGCTTCGCCAGCTCCGGCAGCGTCGCGCCCGTCGGCGCCCAGGCGGGAACGGAGTACGGACCCCAGTGCACGAAGATCCCGAGCTTCGCGTCGTCGAACCACGTCGGCAGCGCGCGCGCGTCGAGAGATTTCTTCGTCGGCGCGTACGGCTGCACGCCGCGATCATACACGCGAGGGGTCGCGTGTTATGCTGCGCGCGAATTCCACTCGAGGAGATGCGTCGTGAAGTTCTTCGATTCGCTCGGTCCGAATCCCCGCCTGGTGCGCATGTTCATGCTCGAGAAGGGCATTTCGATTCCCGCCGAGCAGGTGGACATCATGGCGGGCGCGAATCGCCGCCCGCCGTACACGGACAAGAATCCCGCGGGGCAGATGCCCGCGCTCGAACTCGACAACGGCTTGATCCTCGGCGAGACGGTCGCGATCTGCGAGTACCTCGAGGACAAGAACCCGAACCCGCCGCTGATCGGCCGCACGCCGGAAGAGAAGGCGGAGACGCGCATGTGGACGCGCCGCATCGAGCAGAAGATCACGGGCCCGCTCGCCGACGGCTTCCGCTTCGCGGAGGGCCTCGCGATGTTCAAGGACCGGATGCGCACCCTGCCCGAGGCCGCGGCCGGCCTGAAGGCGATCGCCGCGGACGGCTCGGCGTGGATGGACGGTCAGCTCGCCGGCAAGCAGTACGTCTGCGGCGGCCGCTTCACGCTCGCCGACATCGTGCTCTACAACCTGCTCGACTTCGGCGCGGGCGTCGGCCAGCCGCGCAACCCCGAGCACAAGAACCTGGCGGCGTGGTTCGAGCGGGTTGGCAAGCGCCCGAGTGCCGAGGCCAGCATCCACCCGGCGGCGAAGGCCGGCGGCATGAGGGCTTAGGCCGAAAAACGGACGAGCGAGTCCCCGGTGGACTCACCGTCTGGATACGAAGCGGAACGCGTTCGATCGGGAGGGCCCGGAGTCCGGGCCCTCACACGATCGAACGAAGGAGTGCGCGCTTAGCGCCGGTTCGGGCCGCCGAAGCCGCCGCGGCCACCGCCGCCGCCGCCGCGACCACCACCACCGCCACCGCCCGGACCGCGCTCATTGGCCTCGCTGACGCGCATCGTGCGGCCACCGAGCTCTCGACCATCGAGCGCCTGGCGAGCCTTCGCCGCGCTGTTCGCGTCTTCGAACTCGACGAACGCGAAGCCGCGCGGCCGGCCCGTGTCGCGATCCATGATCACACTGACCGAAGCCAGCTCTCCATGCGGCTCGAAGAGCTCGCGGAGCTCGGCCTCGTCGGTGGAGAATGGAAGGTTCCCTACGTAAAGCTTCTTACCCAAGTGCTGTATCCCGTTCGTGACCCACGATTCTTCCCGTCCGTGGGCACGTCCCTCATCTCTTTCGATCCGGACACGCTCCGGCTTCGATCGAAACGATTGCTGTGGCTGCACGGATGACGAGGGATCGGGCCCCGAGATACGGCAGGACGGGCCGACGACCGGTTCGACTCACTGCTGAGGGATAAGCCAGAGCGGTGCGTCGACCGATCGACGCCAATCGAGGCGCAGTCTAGCCCGACGACTGCGAAATGGCGACCCTGACGAGCGAAACTTCGAACTATTTTCGGCGGGCGCCTGGCGACCCCAGCGGGATTCGAACCCGCGTTCTCGGCGTGAAAGGCCGGTGTCCTGGGCCAGACTAGACGATGGGGTCGGTGGCCGGTCGGCCGGCGTCGCGGAGCCTAGCGGTGGCCCCCCGGCCGGTCAAACCCCGCGCAACATCGGGTGAATCTTGACCCGACCGGATTGAATCGTAGAGTGCGACACTGCTCCGCCAGGGGGATCCGCCATGAGCCTCGACCCAGCCCTTCGCCAGCGCATCGACTCGATCGTGCGGTCCGACCGCGTGATGCTTTTCATGAAGGGGAGCCCCGACGCCCCGCAGTGCGGGTTCTCGGCCCAGGTCGTCTCGATCCTCGGCCGCCTCCTGCCCTCCTACGGGAGCTTCGACGTGCTCTCCGATCGCGCGGTACGCGAGGGCATCAAGGAGTACTCGAGCTGGCCGACCATCCCGCAGCTCTACGTGGACGGCGAGTTCCAGGGCGGCTGCGACATCGTGAAGGAGCTGTACGCGAGCGGCGAGCTGCAGCAGCTGCTCGGCGTCCCGGTCGAGGAAGTGGCGGCTCCGAAGGTGACGGTGAGCGACGACGCGGCGGTCTTGCTGCGCGGGGCCGTGAAGAGCCAGGGTGGCGAGCTGCACGTCGCGATCGACGCCTCGTTCAAGCACTCGCTCTCGCTCGGCCCGCGCGCGGGGCACGAGATCGCGGTCGAGAGCAACGGCCTCACGATCCTGTTCGACCGCGAGTCGGCGCAGCGCGCGAACGGGCTGGTGATCGGCGCGGCGGACTCCGGTGGCGGGCAGAAGGCGCTGACGGTCGAGAACCCGAACGCGCCGCGCGCGAATCCCGTGAACCAGCTCAGCGCGCTCGAGCTGCAGGCGATCATGGAGTCGGGCCAGGCCTTCCACCTGTACGACGTGCGCACCCCCGAAGAGCACCGCACGGCGCGCATCGCCGCCGCGACGCTCGTCGACGCGCGCGTCGCGACCCAGATCGAGAAGCTGCCGAAGGACGCGCTGATCGTGTTCTACTGCCACCACGGCGGGCGCAGCCAGGCGGCGGCGGAGCACTTCGCGAGCGCCGGCTTCACGAACGTCCACAACCTGGCGGGCGGCATCGACGCGTGGTCGCGCGACGTCGACCCGTCGGTGCCGCGCTACTGAGCCCGGGCGCCCCGACGTGGCGTTGCAGATCCATCCGCCGCCCTCCGAGGTGATCGCGAAGCTCCGCGCCGCGATCGAGGCCGCGCTGCCGTGCGATGCGCTCGAGGTGCGCGGCAGCGGCGGGCACTTCGAGATCCGCGTGGTCTCGTCCGCCTTCGCGGGCAAGAACACGCTCGCGAAGCAGCGGCTGGTGCTGGGCGCGATCGCGGAGCTGATGAAGGGCGACGGCGCGCCCGTGCACGCGATCGACAAGCTCGAGACCCTCGCGCCCGGATGAGCCCGGCGGCCGAGCTCGACCCGACACGCTTCCGTGTCCGGCGCTGCGCGGTGCGCGGCCTCGAGCTGGCCTGCGTCGACGAGGGCTCGGGTCCCGCGCTCCTGCTCGTACACGGCTGGCCCGAGACCAAGCGCATCTTCTGGCGCAACGTCGCACCGCTGCGCGACGCGGGCTTCCGCGTGCTCGTGCCCGACCTGCGCGGCTTCGGCGAGAGCGGCCTCGCGCCGGACGGGTTCTACGACGTGCCGTCCCACAGCCGCGACCTGGCGGCCCTGCTCGACGCGCTCGGCGTCGAGACCTGCGTGCCCGTGGCCGGCGATCTCGGCGGCGCGGTGATCCAGGACTTCGCGCGCCGCTTCCCCGAACGCGTCTCGCGGCTCGTGCTCTTCAACTCCCCCCTGCCCTATCTGAAGGACCGCATGGCGGGAATGCGCACACGGCCGGCCGCCGAGGCCGCCGACTACTTCGTCCGCCAGGGCACCGACGCGGACGCGCTGGCGTGCGAGCTCGACTCGCCCGAGCAGCGCCGCCGCTACATCGCGACCTTCTACGGCTCCCGCTTCTGGGCGCACCCGGGCACGTTCACGCGCGAGGCGGTCGACTTCATGACCGAGCCCTTCGCCGACGGCGCGAAGCTGCGCGCGAGCTTCGCGAACTACGAGTCGAGCTTCGACGCCGCCAAGCGCAGCGAGCCGCCGCTCCTGGCCGAGAACCTGGCCGTCGAAGCACTGATCCTGTACGGCGCCTCGGACCACGTGATCTACCCCGAGTTCGACCGCATGGCCGCGCTCGTGTTCCCCAACCACGTGGGCCCGTTCCTGGTCCGCGACTCCGGCCACTTCCTGCAGTGGGAGGCCGCGCACGCGCTGAACTCCGGTATCCGCGCTTTCTGTAGGGATCTGCTCTAGGCGCGCCCGCCGCGCAGCACCGTTCCCGGCAGCGGACCCTCGGCGTCGAGCGCGTCGCGCCCGTCCTCGCGGAGCAGCGTCCCGTTCACCACCACCGCGCGGATCCCGACCGCGTCGGCGACCAGGCGATCGGAGCCGCCGGGCAGATCGCGCACGCGCCGGAGCGGGCTACAGCCGACGGTGTCGGGGTCGAAGACGGCGACGTCGGCCGCGAGCCCGACCTCGAGCCGGCCGCGGTCGTGGATGCCGAACACCTCGGCCGAGCGCGAGGTCAGCAGCCGCACACCCTGCTCGAGCGAGAGCACGCGCTTCTCGCGCACCCAGTGCGCGAGCAGGTGGGTCGAGAAGCAGGCGTCGCACAGCTGGCTGGCGTGCGCGCCGGCGTCGGACAGGCCGAGCACCACGGCCGGGTGGGTGAGCAGCTCGGCCACCGCGCGCTCGTCGGTGTTCATGATCGCGATCCGGAAGCGCGCCTCGAGATCGCTCGCGAGCGCGAGGTCGAGCACCAGGTCCACCGGGTGCACGCCGCGCTGCTCCGCGAGCTGCGCGACGTTGCGCTCCTCTAGCGCGGCGTCCTGCGGACACGACGAGACGACCGTGTCCTCCCAGCGGCCCGCGATCCCGCCGCGCGTGCCGCGCTCGCGGAACGCCTGGCGGAAGGCGGGATCGGCGTAGATCCGCTTCTTGCCCTCGCGGTCCGCGGCCGAGACGGGCCGGAAGATCTCCATGCTCTCGTACGGGAAGGGCGCCGAGAACTGGAACTCGAAGTTGAGCGGCCGGCAGGCGACCTGCGGGAACACCGCGAGCCCCTGGCGCTGCAGGCTCTGGTGCTCGTCGAGCACCTTGCGGTGGCCGTCGGGGCCGAGCGCGCCCGCGAGCAGCGCCGTCCACGACACCGCGCGCCCGGTCTTGCGCGCGATCTCGGCGAACTCCGCGGTGAAGAAGCCGCGGCCGATGGTCGCCTGCATCAGGCCGTGCCCGACCGTGCCGAGCGTGGCGGCGAGCCGCTCGATCTCGGCGAGCGACGCGGCGCGGCTCGGCACCGGCCGACCCGCGTAGCCGACGTGGGTCGCGGACTTGCTGGTCGCGAAACCGAGCGCGCCGGCGCGCAGGCCCTCGGCGACGATCCGCTCCATGCGCGCGATCTCGTCCTCGGTCGCCTCGCGCTCGGTCGCCTCCTCGCCCATCACGTACAGGCGCAGCGGCGTGTGGCCCAGCAGCGCGCCGACGTTGATCGCGGTGCCGCGCGCCTCGACCGCGTCGAGGTACTCCGGGAAGGTCTCGAACGGCCAGTCGCTGCCGACGCCCTTGCGCAGCGTGGCGAGCGACATGCCCTCGACGTTCTCGAGCGTGCGCATGATCAGCTCGCGGTGCTCGGCGCGCGTCGGCGCGATGCCGAAGCCGCAGTTGCCCATCACCACCGAGGTCACGCCGTGCCAGGGCGAGATCGTGACCATGCGGTCCCAGAAGATCTGCGCGTCGTAGTGGGTGTGGATGTCGACGAAGCCGGGCGAGACCACGCAGCCGGTCGCGTCGAGCGTGCGCTCGGCCGAGCCGCGCACGGAGCCGACGGCGGCGATGCGCCCGTTCGCGATGCCGAGGTCGCCGCGGTACGCCGGCGCGCCCGTGCCGTCGACCAGGGTTCCGCCCCGGATCAGCAGGTCGTAGTGCTCCGCCATGTCGCCCTCCCTTCGCGTCCAGCATACTCCGGCCGTGGCATCGGCGAGCGGAAGAACCGGCGTGCTGGTGGCGAATCTCGGCACGCCGCGCTCGCCGGAGACCGGCGACGTGCGCCGCTACCTGCGCGAGTTCCTGTCCGACCCGCGCGTGATCGACATCCCCGCGCTGCCGCGCTGGCTGCTCGTGAACCTGGTGATCGCGCCGCTGCGCGCGCCGCGCTCGGCGGCCGCGTACCGGCAGATCTGGACCGAGCGCGGCTCGCCGCTGCTCGTGTACGGGCAGGCGCTGCGCGATGCGCTCGCGGCCGAGCTGGGGCCGGACTTCGCGGTCGCGCTCGGCATGCGCTACGGCGAGCCGTCGCTCGAGCAGGCGCTCGACGCGCTGCTGCGCCAGGACCTCGCCCGCATCGTGTTCGCGCCGCTCTACCCGCAGTACGCCTCGGCCTCGACCGGGTCGTCGCTCGCGCGCCTGCACGAGCTGGTCGCGCGGCGCGGGAACGCGCCCGAGCTGGTCGTGCTGCCGGAGTTCTTCGACGAGCCGGGGTTCATCGCGGCGCTGGCCGCGATCGCCGCGCCGCGGCTCGCCGCGTTCCACCCCGACCACGTGCTGTTCAGCTACCACGGGCTGCCCGAGCGCCAGGTCCGCAAGCTCGATCCCACCGGGCGACACTGCCTGGCGTCGCCGAGCTGCTGCGACGCCGTGGTCGACGCGAACGCGCACTGCTACCGCGCGCAGTGCTTCGCCACCTCGCGCGCGCTGGCCGCGGCGCTCGGGCTCGCGCCCGGCGCGCACTCGACGTCGTTCCAGTCGCGGCTCGGCCGCACGCCCTGGATCGAGCCGTACACCGACGCACGACTGCCCGAGCTGGCGCGCACCGGCGTGAAGCGGCTCGCCGTGCTCTGCCCGTCGTTCGTCGCGGACTGCCTGGAAACGCTCGAGGAGGTCGGGATTCGCGGCGCGGAGCAGTGGCGCGCGCTCGGCGGCGAGGCGCTCGAGCTCGTGCCGTGCGCGAACGCCGATCCGAAGTTCGTGCGCTTCCTGGCGGAGCGCGTGAGGGGGGCCGGCCGATGACGAAGACCGAGAAGGCGCAGCGCATCGGCGCGATCCTCGACGACCTCTACCCGCTGCCCGACGTGCCGCTCGAGCACGAGGACCCCTACACGCTCCTGATCGCGGTGCTGCTCTCGGCGCAGTGCACCGACGAGCGCGTGAACCGCACGACGCCCGGCCTGTTCGCGCGCGCGCGCACGCCCGCGCAGATGGTGAAGCTCTCGGTCCCGGAGATCCGCGAGATCATCAAGCCGTGCGGACTCTCGCCGCAGAAGTCGAAGGCCATCCACGAGCTGTCCAAGCTCCTGCTCGCGCGCCACGGCGGCGCGGTGCCGCGCACGTTCGAGGAGCTCGAGGCGCTGCCGGGCGTCGGGCACAAGACCGCGAGCGTGGTGATGGCGCACGCGTTCGGCGTGCCCGCGTTCCCGGTCGACACGCACATCCACCGGCTCGCCGAGCGCTTCGGCCTGTCGAGCGGGCGCAACGTGGTCGAGACCGAGCGCGACCTGAAGGCGCTCTACCCCGAGCAGGAGTGGATCCGGCGCCACCTGCAGATCATCTACTTCGGCCGCCAGCACTGCCCCGCGCGCGCGCACGATCCGGCCGAGTGCCTGATCTGCAGCTGGGCGGCGGCGAAGCGGCCTAGGTCCCGATCCGCGAAAGCCGCAGCAGCGGCCCGACCGGCTCGGTCTCGGCCGCGAGGTCGATCTCGCCCGCGATGAACCAGTCGTTGTCGTCCGCGGGGTCGACCAGCACCTGCGTGACGGTGAAGCGCCGCGGCCCGTCGGCCTCGATCCGCGTCCACTCCGCGCTGCGCGAGGCGGGCGTGAACACGATCTGGTCGTGCTGCGCGAAGAAGTCCGCGAGCGCGCGCTCGAAGCGCTGCGGCGTCCACGGGTCGTCGGGGTCGGGCCGCACGCAGGCCACGGCCTCCTCCCAGTCGCGCTCGGCCAGCGCCCGTACCAGCCGGTGGAGCTCGGCCCGGGCGCGCGCGCGCAGCGCCCGCTCGTCCCGCGCCAGGTCGTAGACACGCGCCGGTGTCGGCGCGGGCTCGGGCTCCGCGCCGCGCGCGGACGCGGGCGCGACCAGGCTCTCCCACTCGTCGACCAGGCTCGAGTCGACGCGCTCCAGCATGGCGCGGAAGTACGCGATCGCGTCGAGCACGGCCTCGGTGCGCGCGCCCTCGGGCACGGTCTGCACGATCGTCCCGTAGACCTGCGAGACGTAGCGCAAGAGCAGCCCTTCCATGCGCTGCAGGCCGTAGAAGCGCACGTAGTGGTCGAAGCTGTAGTAGCCCTCGTACATCTCGCGCGCGATCGACTTGGGGTGGACGTCCTGGTGGCGCACCCACGGGTGGCGGCGCGCGAACAGCTCGAAGGTCTGCTCGATGAAGGCGCGGCTCGGTGCGGGCGGCTCGACCTCGTCGAGCCGGCGCATGCGCTCCTCGTAAGGCACGCCGTCGGCCTTGAGCCGCGCGAACAGCTCGCTCTTGACGCGGTCGACCTGTCGGAACAGGAGCGCGCGCGGGTCCTCGAGCACGGCCTCCACGATCGAGAGCAGCTCGTGCGCGTAGGCCTGCTCGCGCTCCTCGATGTAGGAGATCGCCTCGACCACGTAGAGCGAGAGCGCGTGGTGGAGCGAGAAGTCCCACTGCAGGTCGTCGGCCAGCCGCACGCGGCGCCCCGCCCGGCCGCGCTCGCGCTCGAGCCGCACGATGTCGGCCGCGCGCAGGCCCCGGAACAGCTGCGCGCTCTCGCGCAGCAGGTGGCGCTTGCGCGCGTCGCTCTCGTGGCTCTCGCCGATCAGCGCCGCCACGTCGCGGTAGCCGCGCCGCGCGTCGTCGTTGTCCTCGGCGTGGCGCAGCACGAGGATCAGCATCCCGTGGCTGACGCGGAAGCGCGACACGAGCGGCTCGGGCTGGCGTTCGATCAGGCGCCGGAAGGTCTCCTCGTTCCAGCCGACGAAGCCGGGCGGCGGCTTCTTGGTCACCTCGTGCTTGCGCTTCTTCCCGCCCGGCTGGCTCGCGCGCGCGCGCATGCGCTTGTTCTCGATCACGTGCTCGGGCGCCTGGCACACCACGCTGCCGCGCACGTCGAAGCCGCGCCGGCCCGCGCGCCCGCTGATCTGGCGGAACTCGCGCACCGACAGCGCGCCGACCTTGCGGCCGTCGAACTTCGCGAGCTTGGTGAACAGCACCGTGCGGATCGGGATGTTCACGCCCACGCCGAGCGTGTCGGTGCCGGAGATGACCTTGAGCAGGCCCTGCTGGGCGAGCTGCTCGACCAGCAGGCGGTACTTGGGCAGGAGCCCCGCGTGGTGGATGCCGATGCCCGCGCGCACGATGCGCGCCATCTCCTTGCCGTAGGCGGTGTCGAAGGCGAAGTCGCCGATCGCCTCGCCGAGCTTCTGCCGTTCGGGCCGCGTCGCCACCTTCAGGCTGGTCAGCGCCTGGGCCAGCTCGGCCGCCTCGCGCTGCGTGAACGAGACCACGTAGATCGGCGCCTTCCCGGCCTCGAGCAGGCCCTCCACCGTCTCGTGTAGGGGCGTCTCGCACCAGGCGAAGTCGAGCGGGACCGGCCGCTCGTCCGATGCGACCAGAGCCACCTCGCGCCGCGAGCGGCGCTCCAGGTCGCGCCGGATCTCGCGCGTGTCGCCGAGCGTCGCCGACATCAAGAGGAACGTCGTGTTCGGCAGGACGAGCAGCGGGACCTGCCAGGCCACGCCGCGCTGCGGGTCCGAGTAGAAGTGGAACTCGTCGCTCACCACGTAGGGCGCGTCGAGCGCCGCACCCTGGCGCAGCGCCATGTTCGCGAGCACCTCGGCGGTGCAGC
>Ga0187892_10011839_pt1 | contig 10561 bp, 5 predicted proteins | sample MA1701073metaG_FD_139345 | JGI IMG/M metagenome (GOLD analysis project Ga0187892, IMG submission 139345) | Bio-ooze microbial communities from a basaltic lava cave in the Kipuka Kanohina Cave System on the Island of Hawaii, USA - MA170107-3 metaG ...
CACCCTTTCGTCCATACCCGATGACAGGGAATAGAGCGGACCCAGGGCCAGACCCCCCATTACCAGGACCAGCAGGGTCCACCAGAAGAGGCCGACCGCCGAGCGGCCCGACGTGAACAGGGCGATTCCCTGTTCGCCCTCCCTGGAGCGGAACCATTCTGCCGGCCTCGCGGGCGCCAAGGGGGTTTCGGAGGTAATAGCTTCCCGGTCACGCGTGGATGTGGCCCCTGGGGCGGGCCCGTAGTCTTCCTCATCCCAGTAATGCGTCAACGGCAGGTACGAGCGGGGCTTGGGACCGCCGCCCACATTGGGTGCCACGGCGGCGCCGATGATGGCTCCCTCGTTGAGCGGGGCGTCGATCACCCGGTCGGCGCCGTACTTCGCCTGCAACCCCTCGGTCGCGAGGAATACCCCACCTCGCTTGCCGATGTCCTCGCCTAATAACACCACCCGCTCGTCTCGAGCCATGGCCTGATCGAGGGTCCGGCTGATGGCCTGTACCATGGTGAGCGGCGGCATACCCTCGACCTCAGTCCAGGTCCTGCTCGAGGCTCTGGCGCTGCTCCGCGAGATGCCAGGGCTCCCGCGCGTAGACGTCGTCGAACATCCACTGAGGCGGCACCGCTCCGGCTGCCGTGGCTTGATGCAGCGCGGCCGCCAGGGTCGATCGGATCTCCTCGTTGACCGCCGTCTCCCAGGCCTCGGTCCAGAGACCTCGGCGCTCGAGGAAGCGGCGATAGCGAATGACCGCATCCCGACCGCGATGGCGCTCGATCTCCTCCCGGGTCCGGTATCGGGCATCGTCATCGGAGGAGGAATGAGCGCCGAACCGGTAGAGGTCGAGCTCGACCAGCGCCGGTCCGCCTCCTCGCCGCACCGCGTCGACGGCCGTGGCGACCGCCTCGCCCACCGCCAGTGCGTCCAGCCCGTCCATCCAGTAGCTTGGCATCCCATAACCCGCTGCCTTGGAGGCGATGGTCGGGCCGGGATTCTGATCCTCGAGCGAGACGCTCAACGCATACCGATTGTTCTCGCACACGAAGACGATCGGAGCCCGCTGCACCCCGGCCAGGGTGAGCGCGCCGTGGAAATCGCCGGTCGAGGTGGCGCCGTCGCCGAAGGTACAAATGACCACGGCCCCGGGCTCCCGGCGAGCCAGCGCCATCGCGGCGCCCACCGCGACGGGCAGATGAGATCCGACCGGGGAGGACATGCTGAAAACCCGGCGGCCCGCGCAGGTGACGTGGGTCGGCGTCTGCCGGCCTTTCCCCGGATCGACGCGAGTCGCGAGCATCTGACCGAACAGCTCGACCGGAGGGACGCCGTATGCGAACAAGAGGCCGTGGTCGCGGTAGTAGGGGAACAGCCAGTCCACGCCCTTGCGGATGGCGCGAGCGATCCCCACGTGCGCGGCCTCGTGGCCCGCCGCCGAGGTCATGATGCTGGACTTGCCGGTTCGGACCAGGATCGTGAACCGCTCGTCGAGCTGCTGAATCGCGAGCATGTCGGCGTACAGCCGCCGGAGCTCGTCGTCCCCCAGGTCTGGACCGGATTCCCCGGTCCAGTTTCCTTCGAGGTCGATCAAGCGATAGGGAGCCGATCGCGGAGCGGGTTGGCTGGCTTCAGACATCGATCTGGCCTCGGAGTACAAGCTCGCCCCCAAACAAGCGCTTGTTTGGCCACCGCGGTGGACACTACATTGGTACGCCTCACCGGGTCAAGCAACGGCGCGCCGAGTGCTGTAGGGGCGGGTGTAAACCCGCCCGTAAGAGCGCCGAGAACTGAGCATATGGCGACGGCCACAGATCGCAAGACCGAGCTCCTCCTCACGGCGGGTGCGCTGTTCAGCAAGTGGGGCTATCATGGCACCACGGTGCGGGATCTCGCCAAGGAGCTCGACGTTCAGGGTGGCAGCCTCTACGCCCATATCAGCTCCAAGGAGGAGCTGCTGTGGGAGATCGTCGACCGGGTAGCGACCCGGTTTCAGGCGGCGGCGGCAGCGGTTCCGGCCCAGGTGGGGCCCCGCGAGCGGCTCGAGGGGTTGATCAAGGCTCATCTCCAGACCGTGGCCGAGGAGCTCCACTTCGCGACCGTGTTCTTCAACGAGTGGACCTGTCTCTCCGACAAGCGGCGCGCGCGGATCGCCGAACGCAGGGACGAATACGAGGCGGTTTTCCGAAAGACGATCGAACAAGGGGTGAAGCAACGGGTCTTCCGGGTCGAGAGTCCCAAGTTCGCCGTGATTTATCTCTTGTCGGTGCTCAATTGGAGCTACCAATGGTTCAAGCCGACGGCGTCGTTGAGCATCGACGAGGTCGCAAAGCGGTTCTCGACCCTGACCCTTCGCGCCTTCGAGGCTGATTAGGGAACGGACCCGCACGTCATGACTGTGTGATAGGCAACGGGTAACGAGCAGGGGGGGCGGTGTGAAACACTTAGCGAGCTACGCGCAGGATCAGTGGGTGCAGGGCAATGGCAACGCGGCCACGCTCTACCACGCGGTGACCGGTGAGCCGGTCGCCCAGGCCTCGAGCACCGGGCTCGATTTCAGGGCGATGCTCGAGCACGGCCGCAGCGTCGGCGGCCCCGCACTCCGCAAGATGACCTTTCACGAGCGGGCCCGGATGCTCAAAGCCATCGCCCAGTACCTGATGGGCCGGAAGGAGGAGTTCTACGCGCTCTCCGCCGCGACCGGGGCGACCAAGAACGACTCCTGGGTCGACATCGAGGGCGGAATCGGGACCTTCTTCACCTACGCGAGCAAGGGCCGCCGAGAGCTGCCTAACGAGACGTTCTACGTCGACGGCGAGATGGAAAGTCTCTCGAAAAGCGGGACCTTCGTGGGTCGCCACATCTGCGTGCCGCTCCAGGGCGTCGCGGTCCACATCAATGCCTTCAACTTCCCCTGCTGGGGGATGCTCGAGAAGCTGGCGCCCACGTTCCTTGGCGGAATGCCAGCCATCGTGAAGCCGGCGACCGCGACCAGCTTCCTCACCGAGCTCATCGTGCGCGCGATGGTCGACTCTGGTCTCCTGCCGCCCGGCGCCCTGCAGCTCATCGTCGGGTCCGTGGGCGATCTCTTCGACCACCTGACCGGCCAGGACGTGGTCACCTTCACGGGCTCGGCCGCGACCGGGCGCAAGCTCAGGGCGCATCCCAAGGTGATCGAGGAGTCGATCCGGTTCAACATGGAGGCGGACTCGCTCAACTTCTGCATGCTGGGGCCGGAGGCGACGCCGGGAACCGAGGAGTTCGATCTGTTCATCAAGGAGGTCGCCCGCGAGATGACCCTGAAAGCCGGGCAGCGCTGCACCGCGATCCGCCGGGCGTTGGCTCCGGAGGCTGTGGTCGAGGACGTCATCAAGGCGTTAGGCAAGCGGCTGAGCGGCGCGACCCTGGGTGATCCCTCGGTCGAGGGAGTCCGGATGGGGCCGCTCGCGAGCCGTGGCCAGGTGGCCGAGGTCCGGAAGAACGTCGAGGGCTTGAAGGCGGCCGCCCGGGTCGTCTACGGCGATCTCGACAATTTCAGCGTGACCGGTGGCGACCCCGCGAAAGGCGCCTTCTTCCCGGCGGTGCTCCTCCACTGTCCGGACCCCTTCGCCCGGAATGAGGTGCACGACATCGAGGCGTTCGGGCCGGTGAGCACGGTCATGGGTTATAAGACCGTCGACGACGCCATCGAGCTCAGCAAGCGCGGGAAGGGAAGTCTGGTCGGCTCGGTCTTCACGGCCGACGACGCAGTCGCCCGGCAGATGGTGCTCGGCACGGCCGCGTTCCACGGCCGGATCATGCTGATCAACCGAACGAGCGCCAAGGAATCGACGGGGCATGGATCCCCGATGCCGCACCTGGTGCACGGGGGACCGGGACGCGCGGGCGGGGGTGAGGAGATGGGCGGAATCAGAAGCGTCATGCACTACATGCAGCGCACCGCGCTTCAGGGCACCCCCCAGACGCTGACCCATGTCATGAACGTCTGGATGAAAGGCGCCGACACACCGACCGACGTCGCCCACCCATTCAGCAAACACTTCGAGGAAATCAAGGTCGGCGACACGCTGTTCACCCATCGCAGGACCGTCACCGAGGCCGACGTGGTGAACTTCGCCTGCCTCTCGGGCGACCACTTCTATGCCCACATGGACGACCTCGCCGCCCGCGAGTCGATTTTCGGCCAGCGGGTCGCGCATGGGTACTTCGTGCTGTCGGCGGCGGCGGGACTGTTCGTGCTCCCCGCCAAGGGGCCGGTGCTCGCGAACTACGGGCTCGAGGGTCTGCGGTTCACCCGCCCCGTGTTCCCGGGCGACACGATTCAGGTGCGGTTCACCTGCAAGCGGAAGACGGCCAAGGACACCCCGTCCGATGGGGTGCCGCAGGGTGTGGTCGAATGGGACGTCGAGGTGACCAATCAGGCCAACGAGACTTGCGCCGTTTACTCGATCCTGACGCTCGTTGCTCGGAGACCGGCGTAATTAGCTAACACACACGGGCGGGCTTACGCCCGCCCCTACGTCAGATCCATACGTCGGACCCGTAGGGGCGGGCGTGAGCCCGCCCATATGTAGTCGATTGGCGGGATTACGGCTTTCGGGATAGATCGATAGCCGGGTTGCGGTCGAAAAAGTCGAACGGGCGGATGTCGAAGCTGTGCCACGAGACCGGCATCACCGGCCAATCTTCGCCCCGCATTACGTGGTGGAAGCCCATCGTGTACCAGACCACGATGTCGGTGTTCTCCACCCGCCGATTGGCGGCCGTCCACTTGGGCAACCCCTCGCCCGGCAGGCTCAGCGTCGGGTAGTCCCCCGCCGCATAACGCTCGGCCGCGTCATAAGGCGTCACCCACAAATGATGATCGATGAACCCCGCCCGCCGGCGGGGCCAGTCGTCCGCCGAGAGCAACGTCTGATTGTTCATCCCGGGGCGGACCTCCATGCTGACGGGATAGCCCTGGCGGTTGCTCTGCGCGGGGTTGACCACTCGCCATAACGCGGGACGGGCCATGTCCATATGGAGCTTCCCCTCGGCCTCGGTCTTGACGGTCGCTGGATCGAGCACCCAAAGGCTCCGGCGGGGGTGGTCCTTCGGTAAGAGGACCTGCTTCAGGCGATCGATCTCCAGGGTATTCGCGGCTCCGCCCACGTCGAGATCGAGCCGGAAGTTGAAGTAGTGGTCGTGATTGACGGCCACGATGTTAGGCGCGACGAAGCGGCCGTACGCGTCCGGTCGCTCGGCCGCGGCCTTCAGCACCCCGTTTTCGACCCGGATGCCGTCGATGTAGATGATGGGATCGCCGGCTGAGGAGCCGCCGCCGAGTCCGCCGCCCTGGGCCGCGACTACGGCCTTGGCCGCCTTCACCGCCTTGGTCTCGGCGATGCCGGTCGAGCCCACGGCGACCCGGATGGTGCCGTCCTGCTGGAACACCCAATCGAAGACGTAGTCGTAGTTGCCCAGCACGGCGGCGAAGCGGACAACAAGATCCCGCTTGGGCCGGCCTTCGATCGTCCCGTCTCGATGGCGCCAGGCCGGGTCGCCAGGGATCCGCTCGAAGATGCAGGCGGTCCGCTCCGCGGTTCCCGGCCGCCCGTTAACCCCAGTCGTGAGCTGATTCAGGTAGACCGCATGATCGGGACAATCGACACCCGGCTCGAGGGCTTGGGCCAACCCGCCGACGAGCGAGTAGAACTCGCCGGCGTCGAGGAAGTTGTTCGAGTACCAGGGAAGGCCGGGATCCATGTAAGGCACAAAGATCTCGCTCAGGTGACCCTCGTAGAGCACCAGACGGCTTCGGTCACCTTCGTTCCATCTCACGGTCGAGATCACGACCCCAACCCGCGAATCCACTCTCGCGTGGAAGGACCAGTTCTGCCAGGTCACCTCGCCGCCTTCCAGCCGAAATCCCGCACCCATCGGCTGAGACACGAGCATCGGCGGTGGGGCCGACCGCGGGGGGATCGCGTTGGCGTCGTACTCCTGCGGTGGCGGCATCGGGGCGCTCTCGCCGTCCATCACGCGGACGACCTTCTTCTCGTTCACGTCGACGAACGCGTACAGGCCTTCGATGCCGCGGCCCCAGCGGTTGCGGTATCGGCTTTCGTCCTGACACAGGACCTTGGCGATCCGGCGGCCCCGAAACTCCGGTTCGCCAAGGTTGCCGGGTGGAATGCCGAAGCACGCGACGAAGCTCCAGTCATTGTAGCCGCGGCCCCGCATGGCCCTCTGCCAGGCCGTATCGGCCTTGACGAGGTCGCCGGCCAATCCCAGGTCCTCCCCGGTCCAGGCGGTTTGCACGCCGGCTCGCTCCCGCCACGCGACCAGCTTTCGCTGGCTCACGTCGATGTCGGCCTCGAACGTCTTCGCCTGCTCCTTGATGATCGCGTGGGCGAGTCGAGGGATCGGTTGGCCGGTCCGCCAGCTCCAGACGAGCCCTTTGTCCGGCGGCGAGAGCGACAGGCGGGCGAAACGGGTCGCGTCGGTGAGATGCCCAGCATCGCGGAGCACCTCCAGGACGACCCAGTGCTCTTCCCAACCCAGCGGGTCGAGGGGATGGCGCGGAGCCTGGGCCTGCGCGGTTGACTGGAGCGTGAGTAGCGCCGCCAGGCCGGTATTGAAGCGGGCGAGGGCTGACATGGAGCCTCTCTATGCGGTGGGACGTGGCTCGTACTGTACCGGTTCCGGGCTCCCCGGGCAACTCCTCCGGCTCGGCACTCGGCACGGTGGGCGGGCTTACGCCCGCCCCTACAGACCCCGCTCACCGCTCTCTGCTCTACGGTTTGAGGTGTTCCAGGAAGTACCGGCGGTGGGTCTCGTACCAGTAGTCGACCACGCCCGTTAGGCCGCGATTCAGCTCCGGGAAGACCCGGAGATCATAGGGCTTCCCGGCTCGAGTCAGCGCGTCGACCAGCTTCATCGTCGAGGAAAACGGCGCGTTCAAATCGCTGGTGCCGTGAAGGAGCATCAGCTTTCCCCGCAGGCTTTCGGCGTGGCGCAGGCTCGAAGCGTGGGCGTAACCCTCCGGATTTCGATGGAGCAAGTCCATATATCCCTCGGTCGGCAACGCCGCATGATCGTAGAGGTCGCCGACCGGGTGGGGACCGGCGTAGATGTACTCGATGACTGGATAGCGCCGAGTCGAGTCGAAGTCGGAGGGTTTGTAGAGCACGCCATAGAGGTCGGTGACGCCGTCGGCCGCCTTGACGATGAACTCCTCCGGCGGGCGCCATCCCAGGGCACGGAGGGAGTCGATGTTGGCTCGACTCATCACCCGAACGAGCCGGCCGTCGGCCGAGCGGAGCTCCACGGTGGGAGCACGATCCACGTTGGAATGGGTGTCGAGAAAGAACGCCTTCGACGGGGAGAAGGCCACCGAGTGGGTGCCGGTCCCATCGGTCAAGCGTTGAAACCCGGTGCCGTCCAGCCTAACGCGATACAGGTGCGTGTCGTAGAGTATCGGCTCGGCGTGGGCGGTGAAATAGACCCAGCCGTTAGGCTCGTCAATGCTCACCACCCGGAGCACCGGGAAGCTCCCGGTGGTGAGGCGGTGCAGCAGGGTTCCGTCGAGGGAGTAGAGATAGAGGTGATCCCATCCGTCCCGCTCCGAGATCCAGAGGAACCGGTTGCCGTCGGGGAGCAGGGTACAGAGCTCGGACCAGCCCGGGTTGCTCGTAATGCCCTTGATGAACGTGGGTTGGCGCTCGGTGAGCACGGTACGAGTCGCGCCGGTGCGGCGATCGGCCGTGAGGAGGTCGAGCTGCTTGAAGTCGCGGCTCATCCGGTAGAACAGGAGCTCGGCGTCGCCGGACACCCACCCGATGAGGCTCAGCATCGCGTCCGCGGAATCGAGCCTGACCCGGATCGGCTGGCGGCGAAGCACGTCGATCAGATAGAGCTCGCTCCGCTGCATCGCGCCGCCGACTCGGGTATAGGGAACCCACTCGACCTCCTCCGCCGGCTTGAGCCAGTGGACGATCGGCAGCTCCCGCTGAGCTCGGGTGTCGAGCTTGATGGCCGCCAGAGTGAGGCCGTCCGGCGCCCAGCGAGCCCCGGTCACCCGCCAGGGTGTCCTGGGTCCCCCGCCGGTGGTGAGCTCGGCCGCGCGCCCGTCCGCCGCGGAACGAAGCCAGAGGTTGAATTCTCGCTCGGTCGCGAACCATTGCCGATCGGGCGAGGGCACCTCGCACTGGTCCGGGCTGGTGGTCGGGAAGCCGCGCCTAACGAGCTGCGGCGTGGTTCGGGCCGAGTCCGCGGCGCTCTGTCGAGGCACACTTCGGATCTCGTAGCTCGTTCGATCCAGGACCCGGTCTCGCCCTTCGAGCGTGAACCGGATTCCTCGCTCGCCGTCTACGAGCCGCGCTTCGGTCACGGGGAAGCGCCGATGGGGAGGGTCGTGGCCGATCGCGCGCGCGATGCTTTGCCGAGCCCGCTCGACGTCGACCAGTCACGGTAATGGCTCGAGGGTCGACGCGGAGGAGGACCGTACGGTCGGGCGCGCTGTCGGTGTACCAGAAGCTCGACCCGTCAGCCATCCATTGCGGCCTGATGGCGCCGCCTTTGACGAGCGACTCGAAGTCAAAGAGCCGCCAGAACAGCGAATCCCGCCGAGTCAGCGGTTGTTGCGCGCCGAGCGAGGGGGACAGAAGAATGAAAACCGCCGCCGCCCGTACGGCGACGATCGCATTCTCCATCCCAAGAGATTCCACTGGTTGAGAGACAGGGCGAAAAGGAGAGCAGCCAGCGCCGCGCCGCTGAAACGGATCCGCGCGTTCTTGGTTCCCCCGCCATTCCTCCACAGGAGCCCCGCGGCAATCAAGGCGCCGATCGAGCAGAGGGCGCCGATCACCGGCAGGGTGAGAAGCAGCCTGATCTTGCCGCGAGGGTCGTCGAGGACCAGTGAGACGAAATCCGATCCCAGAATCGCGAACGCGACGACGAACGCGAGGTTGGCGAGCGCGGCACCGACCAGGAGGCGCCGGCCGGCGGCCAGCGGAACGGCGACCGGTTCCGTGTGCGATCGCCGGCGCCGAAAGAGCCGGCGGATGGCCCCCGCCAGGACCGCCACGAACACGACCAGTCCGAGTCCCAGAACGAGAAGGTGCAAGGACGATTGCTCGTACCAGGCCTGTCGTTCCAGCGCGAGCATCGGCTCGCTGCCGAGGAACGCGTGGGTGATGCTGCCGGCGGAGTCCTCCCGGAACGCGACGAGCTCGGTGCCGAGCGCCTCACGGAAGAGCAGGTTGCCCGCCGGCAGGAGCCTAACGGGGCCGTTCCCACCTCCTCCATGCATGATCAGAACGCTGTCGCCGGAGGGCTCGAAGCGAGTGCCGCCGATCAGCTCGAACGCCTTCATGTACGTGGTGTACGAACGGCGGTTCGAGCGATAGAGGCCGGCGACGCGGGTTAGCTTCGCGGCCGAGTCGCCCGATGCGACCGGCTTTCCAACTTCCGGGTAGTAATGATCCAGGAACATCTCCACGAACGGCCGGAAGCTCAGGCTCCCGCCCGTGTTGGTGTTGTAGGAGACGTATACGCCGAGGCTTTCGGCGGGAATCAAGGCCAGGTCGGTGTGAAACCATTGGGAATCACCGCCGTGGCCGATGATCCGGAGGCCGTGACTGCTCTTCTCGTAGAAGCCGAGGGCGAAGCCCGGGAGTCTCTCGTCGTGGCCGAATGCCCGCTCCTGCATCTGCCTGGCGGTCGCCTCCGAGAGGATTCGCTGATCGCCGAGCCGGCCGTACTGGAGATGCGCGATCATGAAATTCGCCATGCTGGCCGCGCTCGAGCTCATCATGCCGGCTGGGCCGGCGCCGGGGAGATACTCGAACGTGTGCGGCTCGAAGCGTCCGGCTTTCCACTCGTAGCCGACGGACATGTGCGGGGCCAGCCGCGCCGGCAGGGGCTGCTCGGCGGTCGCGTACTCCATGCCTAACGGGTCCAAGATGTGCTTCTGGATGTACTCGGCGAAGGGAACCCCGGAGACCCGCTGCACGATGTAGCCGGCCAGCGCGGTGCCGAAGTTCGAATAGGACGCGAAGACGCCCGGCGGCCGAACCCGGCCCGGCATATGGCTCGCGAGCCACTCGCCCATCGGCTTGATTCGGGTCGAGTCGTCGCTGATCAGCTCGCGGGCGTCTTCCTCGAAGCCGGGCGTGTGGGTGAGCAGATGGCGGAGGGTGATCGGCTCGGGGTAGGTCGCCGGAATCTGGAAGTCGAGGTAGCCGTTGACGTCGTTCTCGAGGTCGAGCTTGCCCTGCTCGACGAGCTGCATCACCGCCGTCCAGGTGAACAGCTTGGAGACCGAGCCCGGGCGGAACATGGTGCGCTCGGGGTCGACCGGAGCCCGGCGGTCCACATCGGCGAAGCGGTAGCCTTTGGTGAAGAACACGGCGCCCTTGACGACCGCGACCATGGCGCCCGCGATGTGCTTCTCGTGGAGGCCCGCGGTCATCAGGCCGTCGATGAACGCCTCGAGCTCGACTCGGTCGCGCACGCCCCGGCGAGGCGCGCTGCTCGAGTCGGCAGGCGGCGGCTCCTGTCCGGCCGCGGTGCCGTGGGCAGTGACCAG
>Ga0187892_10011840_pt1 | contig 10561 bp, 11 predicted proteins | sample MA1701073metaG_FD_139345 | JGI IMG/M metagenome (GOLD analysis project Ga0187892, IMG submission 139345) | Bio-ooze microbial communities from a basaltic lava cave in the Kipuka Kanohina Cave System on the Island of Hawaii, USA - MA170107-3 metaG ...
CCTTCTCCGGGGAGGATGGGAGGGAAAAGAGATCGAAGTTGCGCTTCGTGAGGACGAGCTGGACGAAGGCCCCGTCGACGGAGCTGACCCCTCCGCCGATCCCGACGTTTCCCGTCTGTCCCTCCGTCACCTCGATGACGAGATCCCGCCAGGCGGGATCTCCGGTCGACTCGAGGCGCGCCTTCGTCGTCGGAAGACCGGCCTCGTCCTCGAAGTACTGGAGCGAGTCGAGGCGGGCGAGGGAGTTCGAGAGTTTCGTCGTGTTCACGATCTCGCCCGGGAACAGGTCGAGCTGGCGGCGGATCACCGCGTCACGGGTGCGGGCGTTCCCCTCGATGCGGATGTCGCGGAGGCGCACCTGGGGTCCCTCCCGGATGCGGTAGGTGACCTCGACGGAAGGCTCCTCCTCCCCGTAGACGACCTGGCTCATGTTGAGGTCCCACCCGTCGCGGAGCCAGGGCGGCGGAGGATAGCCCCTCTCTCCGTAGAGCGTCGAGAGCCGCACGTAGTCGCGGCGCCTCGCCTCGTCGGAGTCGGGCTCTCCCGGCCGCAGCGAGAGCCGGGACCGGATCTCCTCGGTGGGGATCGCCTCGTTCCCCTCGATCTCGACCCGCGAGACGACGTACTCCGGGCCCTCCTCGATGAAGATCGGGAGGGACACCTCCGTGCGATCCTCGGAATAGACGACGTCCTCCAACTCCACGATGACGTCGCGAAAGCCCTGACCCCGGTAGAAGCGCCGCAGCGCGATGAGGTCCTCTCGGAGCATGCGCTCCCGGAAGGGGGAGCCCCGGAAGAAGAGCCAGGAGCCGCGGAGGTTCATCTCCCCCTTCAGGTTGTTCCCGAGGCCGAGGAAGGTGCTCGCGGGGAAGGAGCGGTTCCCCTCGAACTCGATGTCCCCGACCCGGACGAGGGGACCCTCGCTCACCTCGAAAGTCGCCCGCCGGGGCTCGGGATCGACCCGGAGCCCGACCTCGGCGAACCGGTACCCCTCCTCCCGGTAGAAACGCTGGATCTCCGCGCGCGCCCTCGCCGCCTGGATCTCGTCGAACGGGAGGTTCTCCGAGAGGCCCGAGGCCTGGAGGAGGCGCGCCCGCGGGAACTTCCGGTTCCCGCGGATCTCGATCTCGCGGAGGACCGGGGCTTCGACGACCCGGAGGTGGAGACGGACGCCCTCGGGGACCTTCTCCTCCGAGAACTCCGCGCGGATGCGCATCTTCTCCCAGAGGAATCGGAGGTCCGCCGCGATCCCTTCCTTCCCGAGCGGCCGCCCGGCCCGCGTCGCGAGAGACTGCTGGATCGCCTCGACGGTGTAGTCGCGGTTCCCCTCGACGACGACCTCGACGACGAGGGGAGGCTCCTGGGGAGGCTCCTGCGCCTCGGCCCCGGCCGCCGCGAGCAGGAGGAGCAGGGCTGCCCCCCCCTTCATGCAGGGAGGGGCGCCGAGGCGGGACCGGCGTACCGCGCGAAGCGGATGCACTGGCGGAGGAACGCCAGGCGGATCGTCCCGATCGGGCCGTTGCGCTGCTTCGCGACGATCACCTCCGTCGGCGCATCCCCCTCGTCCCCCCGCTCCTCGGCGTCCTCTTCTCCTCCTCGGGGGTGGTAGTAGGTGTCGCGATAGAGGAAGCAGACGAGGTCCGCGTCCTGCTCGATCGAGCCGCTCTCCCGCAGATCACCGAGCCGGGGACGCTTGTTGTCCCGGCTGTCCGGCGCGCGGTTGAGCTGGGAGAGGGCGAGGACGGGCGTCCCGATCTCGCGGCCGAGGGCCTTGAGGGACCGGGAGACGAAGGACACCTGCTGCTGGCGGTTCTCGAACCCCGGCGCCTCGAGGAGCTGGAGGTAGTCGACGATGACGAGCCCGATGTCGTGCTGCGCCCGCAGGCGCCGCGCCCGCGCGCGGAGCGCGAGGGGCGTGATCGCGCTCGTGTCGTCGATGAAGATCGAGGCCCGGGACAGCTCCTCCTGGGCGTCCGCGAGGAGCGCGTAGTCCGACTCGGAGAGGCGGTTCGTGCGGAGCCGGTGGGCGTCGACACGCCCCCGGGAACAGACCATGCGCTGCGCGACCTGCTCCCGCGACATCTCGAGGCTGAAGATCGCGACCCCGCGGTTCTCCTCCAGGGCGACGTGCTCGGCGATCGTCAGCGCGAGGGCCGTCTTTCCCATGCTCGGCCGCGCCGCGACGACGACGAGCTCCCCAGGCTGGAATCCCGCGGTCATCTCGTCGAGCTCCCGGAAGCCGGTCGGGAGCCCCGTCACGACGCCGCCCCTCGACTTCTGGTCGAGAATCCGCTGCATCACCTCGCGGAGGACGTCGCGGATGGAGACGGTCGCGCCGCCGTGCCCCGATCCGGCGACCTCGAAGATCTTCGCCTCGCACATGTCGAGGAGCTCCTCGACCGGGGCGGACCGTTCCCTGGCGAGGGCGAGGATCTCGTCCGCCACCCGCATGAGACGGCGGACCGTGGAGAGTTCCCGGACGATCCGGGCGTGGTCGACGGCGTGCGCCGCGGAGGGGACGAAGCGGGAGAGCTCGAAGAGGTACGCCCGCCCGCCGACCTCCTCGAGCCGTCCCCGCCGCTGGAGCTCCTCCCCGACGGTGACGAAATCGACGGCGAGGTTCCGGTCGAAGACGGCCAGGATGGAGGCGTGGATCTCGGCGTGCCGCGGGTCGTGGTAGTCCTCGGCGTTCAGCCCCTCCACGACGTCCGGGACGACCTCGCGCTCGAGGAGCATCGCCCCGAGAACGGACATCTCCGCCTCGAGGTCGTGCGGAACGATCGGCCCACGCGGCGTCGTCATCCCATCGTCTCGGACGCGCGAGCGCGGAAGCATACCCCCGTCGCCGGGATCGAGCCACGCCCTCGATCCGCCTTCCGATGCCGGCGGGAAGGCTACGCCTCCGTCTCGGGTTTCTCCTCGACGATCCAGACGCGGGCCTCGACCTCGACCTCGGGATGGAGCCGGACCGAAACGGTGTGCACGCCGCGCTCCTTGAGCGCGTGCTCGAGGCGGACGTGGTGTTCCTCCACCGGGAAGCCCTGGGCCGCCAGCGCCTCGGCCACCTGGAGCGCCGTCACGGAACCGTAGAGGCGACCCTCCTCGCCGATCTTCGCCTCGACGGTCACGGAGGCCTGCGCGATCCGCTCCCCGAGCGCGCGCAGCGCGCCGAGCGTCTCGGCGTCCTCGGCCAGCCTTCGGTCGCGTTCCTTCGAGAGCCGGCGGAGGTTCTCCGGGGTGACCGGGGCCGCGAAGCCCCTAGGGAGGAGGTAGTTCCGGGCGTAGCCGGGCCGGACCCGCACGGGGTCCCCGACGCGACCGAGGTGCTCGACATCCTTGATGAGGAGGAGCTCGACGTGGCGCACCATGGCGTTCAGGAGAGGTAGGGAAGGAGGGAGACGTATCGGGCTCGCTTCAGCGCGACCTTCGAGAGGCGCTGGTGGCGGGCGCAGGAGCCCGAGCGTTTCCGGGAGTAGATCTTCGCCTGCGCGCTGAGCAGCTTCTGGAGGGTCGCGACGTCCTTGTAGTCGGGGACGTCGACCTTCTCCTCGCAGAAACGGCACTTCCGCCGGTCGCGGAAGCGCTTGAAGGTCCTCGTCTTCCCCAGTCCCGAGGGAGCGTCGTCCTCGTGCGAGGACCCGCCCCGCCTCGAACCCTCGGAGGTCTTCTTCTCGAAGCTCATTCGGACGTCTCCTCGCGATCGCGGCCCGCCGAGACCGTTTCTTCCTCGGATCCCTCGTCACTCTCCGTCGCCTTCGACTTCTCCCGGTCCTCCCCCTTGTCCGAGGCCTCGCTCGACGCCTCCGCCCCCTCCGCGCCTTCCTCCGAGGCCTCTCCTTCCGGGGACTCCGGCGGAGGCTCCTGGAACGCCCACTCCGGAACGGACCCGGCCGCGAGCAGGAGGCAGCGCATCACCCCCTCCGTGAGGTAGAGCTGGCGCCGGATTCCGACGAGCGAATCGGACGGCCCCTCGAAGAAGGCGATGTAATAGGTCGCCCGCTTCTGCCCTCGGATCTCGTAGGCGAGCTTGCGCTCGTCCCACTTCCGCGCCGCGACGACCCGGCCGCCTCCCCGCCCCAGGACATCGGCGATGCGCTGGCGCAATCCCTCGAAGTCCTTCTTCGTCTCCCGATTGTCGAGCAGGATCATCGCCTCGTAGAGTCTCGTCGTCGTCGTCACGCCTCACCTCCCCCGGACGGCTCCGAGGGCGCCTTGCGGTTGTACTCGTCCATCAACCGGGCCATCCGCTCCCCTTCGAGCCAGGCCCGCGCGGCCTTCGTCGCCCGATCGAGCGCGGCCTCCATGACCGAGCGCTCCGCCGGCCGAAACCGTCCGAGGACGTGGGGAACGGCGTCGCCCCCGACGCTCCCGATCCCGATGCGGAGCCGAGGGAAGCCCTCCGTCCGGAGGTGGCGGAGGACGGATTCGAGTCCGTGGTGCCCTCCGGCGCTTCCCGCGGCGCGGATCCGCAGACGTCCGACCTCCAGGTTCAGGTCGTCGCAGACGAGGAGTGCGGCCTCCGGATCGAGTTCGTACGCCTCGAGGCATTTCGCGACGGCTTCGCCGCTTCGGTTCATGTAGGTCAAGGGTTTGAACAGGAGACCCGCCGGCGCCTCCGCGATCTCGGCGACGGGGGTCCGCCCCCAGCGCGGTCGGCGGAACGAGACGCCCCAATCGGCGGCGAGACGATCGACGACCTCGAAACCGAGATTGTGTCGGGTCTCCCGATAATCCGATCCGGGGTTCCCGAGTCCGACGACGACCCGGCGGCCCGGGGTCACCGCCCGCCGCCCTCCGAGGGTGTCCCGTGCAGGGGAGGGTCGGTCATCCTAGCAAACCGTCGACCTTCCGCAACCGTCGGGGGGGCTCGAGGCGGCCGCGGCCCCCGGGCGCCCCTCTCCGGCGCCCCGTCGCGGCCCCGAACCCGATCGCGCGAGACCGCGAGGAGCGGGGGGCGCTACTTCTTCTCCTCCTTGTCCTTCTCCTTCTTCTCCGTCTCGCCGCCCTCCTCCTCCTCCTCCCCCTCTTCCGCCTTGCGGCCGATGCGCTCGGGCTCCGCCGGAGCCGCGGCCTCCGCGGGCACCGGCTCGGGCTCCGCCTCGCGGTGCTGGACGAGGCAGACGATCGCGGCGGCCTCGTGGAGGACCTTCACCCGAGCGGGGACCTCGAGCTGCGCCACCGTGATCGACTGCCCGATCACGAGGTCCGCGACCCGGACGAGGATCGACTCCGGGATGTCCGCCGGCAAGCACTCGACCTCGACCTCCGCGAGGGTGTGGACGAACTCGCCTCCCTCCACGACGCCCTTGGGGCTCCCCTCGAAATGGAGGGGGACCTTCACGTGGAGGCGCGAGGTCTCCGTCACGCGCAGGAAGTCGACGTGGAGCGGGTGGTCCTCGATCGGGTGGAACGTGACCTCCCGGAGGAGGACGTTCTCGGTCGCGCCGTCGACCGCGAGGTTCACGACGCGCCGGTGGGCGCGCAGCACCGAGTCGAGGTCCTCGCGCGGGACGTCGACGTGGACCACGGGTTTCCCGCCGCCGTAGACGACGCCGGGAACGCGCCCCTCCCGGCGGGCGCGGCGCACGGCGGAAGTTCCGAGACCGGTGCGGACGCGGGCGGGGAGGGTCGCCCGTTCCGAGGACGTGGGGAGAGACGTCGCGGGGCTCATGCGTGGAGGGCCTCCTCCTGTTCGAAGAGACGGGAGATCGACTCCGCCCGATGGATGCTGTCGATCGCCCTCGCGAGGAGCGGGGCGATCGACACCGTCGTCGTGTTCCGCGGGAGCGGGCGCGCGGGCGTCGTGGGAACCGTGTCCGTGACGAAGATGCGCTCGATCGGGGCTTCCGCCAGGCGTTCGTGCGCGGGGGAGCAGAAGATGCCGTGGGTGGCCGCGACGTAGACCGGCCCGGCGCCGTGGCGCTTGAGGATCCGAACGGCTTCCGCGATGGATCCCCCCGTCGTGACCATGTCGTCGATCAGGACGACGGCCTTCCCCCGGACCTCGCCGATGACCGCCTCCACCTCCGCCGCCCGCGGCGAGACGCGCCGCTTGTCGACGATCGCGAGGTCGGCGCCCAGCTCCTTCGCGTAGGCGCGGGCGACCTTGATCCCGCCGACGTCCGGGGAGACGACGGCGAGGCGCTCGAGCCCGAGGTCCCGCAAGGGGGCGACGAGGACGGGCTTCGCGTAGAGGTGATCCACGGGGATGTCGAAGAAGCCCTGGATCTGCGAGGCGTGGAGGTCGACGGTGACGACGCGGTCGGCGCCCGCCGTGGTGATGAGGTTCGCGACGAGCTTCGCCGTGATCGGAACGCGCCCCTCGTCCTTGCGGTCCTTGCGGGCGTACCCGAAATACGGGATGACCGCCGTGATGCGCTCCGCGGAGGCCCGCCGCAGGCAGTCGGCGAGGATGAGGAGCTCCATCAGGCTCTCGTTCACCGGGGGGCAGGTCGGCTGGACGAGGAAGACGTCGCGCCCGCGCACGTCCTCGTCGACCTTCACCTCGATCTCGCCGTCGGGGAAGCGGCCCACCTGGGCCGCGCCGAGCCCGATCCCGAGGTGCCCGCAGATCGCCTTCGCGAGGGCCGGGTGCGTCGTGCCCGTGAAGACCTTCAACTCAACGCCGAGCGGCATTCGATTCCTTGCCCTTGTCTCGCTGCGCTCCTGGTTCTCGCTGCGCTCCTGGTTCTCGCTGCGCTCCTGGTTCTCGCTGCGCTCCTGGTTCTCGCTGCGCTCCTGGGTCTCGCTGCGCTCCTGGGTCTCGCTGCGCTCCTGGGTCTCGCTGCGCTCCGGGGTCTCGCTGCGCTCCGGGGGGCTCGGGAGGCCTCGAGGGGAGAGGGCGGGCGGGAACGCCGACCCAGGTCTCCCCGTCGGGGACGCGCGTCCCCTTCGTCACGATGGCGCCGGCCCCGGTGCGCGCCCCCCGGCCGATCGTGACCGGGGCGACGAAGACCGTCCCGCTCCCGATGAAGGCCCCCTCCTCGATCGTCGTGCGCGACTTCCCCCGGCCGTCCCAGTTCGCCGTGATCGTCCCCGCGCCGACGTTCACGCCGGGCCCGATCTCGGCGTCGCCGAGGTAGGAGAGATGCTTCGCCTTCGCGCCGGAACCGAGCACGCTGCGCTTCACCTCGGTGAAGTTCCCCACCTCCGCGCCGTCCCGCAGCACGCTCTCCGGGCGCAGATGCGTGAAGGGGCCGACCTGGCAGCCGCTGCCGATCTTCGTCCCCCCCTCGACGACGGTGCAGGGATAGACGATCGTCCCCTCGCCGATCTCGACGTTCCAATCGATGTAGGTGGTCGCCGGATCGACGATCCGGACGCCCCGCCCGAGGTGGGTCGCGAGGATCCGGTCCTGGACGAACCGTCCGGACCGGACCAGCTCCTGGAGCGTGTTCACGCCGAGCCACGCCTGCGGGTCCTCCGTGCGGCGGATCGCCACCTCGGCGCCTCCGTTCTTCATGCGTTCCACGACGTCGGTGAGGTAGAACTCCGTCCGCCCCGAAGGGAGCGGCTGGCTCAGGAGGCCGTCGAGCGTCTCGAAGAGGCGCCGCGCGTCGAAGGCGTAGGCTCCGAGGTTGCACTCCCGGATGCCGCGCTCCGACGCGCTCGCGTCCTTCTCCTCGCGGATCGCGACGAAGATCCCGGCGGCGTCGCGGACGATCCGCCCGTACGAGCGCGGCCGGTCGAGTTCGGCGGTGAGGAAGGCGACGCCTCCCTTCGGGCAGGACTGGACGAGCTGGCGGAGGTCCTCCGCGCGCAGCCCGGGAGTGTCCCCGTAGAGGACGAGGACGGTCCCCTCGAAGCCGTCGAACTCCGCGCGCGCCTGCGCGACCGCGTGCCCCGTCCCGAGCAGCTCCTCCTGGACGGCGAAGCGCACGTTCGGCCGGTTCCCCACGGCGGCGCGCACCGCCTCTCGACCGTGGCCGACGACGAGGGCGATCCTCGAGGGACGCAGATCGGCCACCGCGTCGAGGACGTAGTGGAGCATCGGGCGGCCGCAGATCGGGTAGAGCACCTTCGGGTGCTCTCCCCCCATGCGGACTCCCTTGCCAGCGGCGAGAACGATTGCACCCAGATCCGCGTCGGGCATCCGAGGAACCCCGGGTCGGAGGACCCCGCGGCGCTCCCGCCGGATGGAGGAACTCCAGGGGGCGGCGCCGGGAAAGAAAGCGATGACTACTCGATCCGCCGCCGCCGGTCAAGAGACCGGCGCTCTCCGCCGCGGATTCCGCGCAGCGCCGTCCGGGCTCTCGCCAGATCCGCGGAGCGGACGAGGAGGTGATCCCGGTCGAAGGTGGACGCGGCGAGGACCGCGACGCGGGCGGCGGCGAGCGCTCCGGTGACGCGAGCGAGGAAGCCGACGACGCCCCAGCCCATCGGGACCGTGAAGGTGAGGAGGCGCAGCCCCCGCGTCGTCCGGACGGAACGGCCGAGCGGGGAGGGAACCCGATCCTCGGGGAGGATCACCGTCCATCCGTCCCGTTCCGCGACGGCGCCGCCCGGCGTTCCGGGGCGCAGCCCTCGCAGGAGGTCGGCGACGCGCTCGGTCTGCTCGCGCGGGAAGGAGAGGAGGGCGTACCGGCGAGGGGCGACTCGAAGCCGCGTCCGCGCCAGGGCCTCGGCGAGGGAGCGGGCCGGCCGCGTCCTCCTACTAATCCCCCTTCTCGACCCGATACGAGTCCTCCTCGAAGTGCTGCGTCGAGAACTCGAAGATCTCCGCGTCCTCGACGCCGGTGAACCGGTGGACGAGGCCCGGGGTGATCTCGAGGGTGTCCCCGGGGCCGAGATCGACGGTCTCCCGTGCCCCCTGACGGATGAGCTCCATCCGGACCTTGCCGGTCTGGACGTAGAAGGTCTCCGTCTTCTGGACGTGGAAATGGAGGGAGGAGCGCTTCCCCTTCTTCAGCAGGAGCTTCTTGCCGCAGTAGAGGGGATCGTTGTGGATCCACTGCTCCTCGCCCCACCCTTTGGGAACTCGATGGATCTTCACGGCGTCGATGGGGGTCCTTCGCGAACCGAGAGCGCGGTGTACGATAGGGGGCGAGTCCGCCGCGGTCCATCGCCGCGTCCTCGAAGGTGACCGCCCCCGCCGCGCCCCTCGCGACCCAGTCCGCGCCGCCGTCCGCCCCGCCGCGGCGGAGCGCGCGGTTCGTCGCGTCCCGACTCTTTCCCCGCCGGCTCGCGAGCCGCGCCTTCGGGCTCCTCACGAGGATCCCCCTCCCCCACTTCCTGCGGGAGCCTCTCTTCCTCGCGTACGCGCGCCGGACGGGCGTGAACCTCGAGGAGGCCGAGTTCCCCCCCGACCTCTACCGCTCCTTCCTCGAGTTCTTCGCGCGGAGGCTCGCCCCCGGGGTGCGAGGGATCGATCCCGACGCGGACGTCGTCGTCTCCCCGGCGGACGGGAGGGTCCTCGAGTCGGGCGCGATCCATCAGGGGCGATTCCTCCAGGCGAAGGGACAGGTCTTCCCCCTCGGCGATCTGCTCGGCGCGCCGGATCTCGCGGCAACCTTCGAAGGCGGCTCCTTCCTCACGATCTACCTCGCCCCGGGCGACTATCACCGGTTCCACGCTCCGCTCACGGGGCGCATCGTCGAGTCGATCCGCATCCACGGGACGGGCCTCCCCGTCGGGCCGGGCTGGCCCGAGGGGGTGCCGCGGCTCTTCCTCCGCAATGCCCGGTGCGTGACGCTGCTCGAGTCGGTCCCCGGATGCGTCGCCCTCGTGGCGATCGGCGCCATGAATGTCGGCTCGATCCGCCTCCTCTACGAGGAGCGCCGTCCCCGCGCCCCGAGGGGGAGGCCCCACCGGCTCCGCCACGTCGACGGCCGCGCCTTCCGGAAGGGGGAGGAGCTGGGCCGGTTCGAGTTCGGCTCGACGATCGTCCTCGTCTTCCCGGCGGGAACGGTGCGGCTGCGCGCATTCGCTCCGGGAGAGCGCGTGCGGGTGGGCGAGCGGATCGGGACGATCGCGCGCCCGTAGTGCACGGGGCTACGCGAGGACTTCGCGCCTCAGCTTGTTCTTCGCCGCCTTCCCCTCCGCCGATCGAGGCGACCGAGCCACGAGGAGCTTCAGCACCTCTCCGCCGAAGGAGCGCTCGTCCTTGCCGGGGAGCTCCGCGAAGTGGAACCCGAGGTAGTAGAGCTGGCGGGGCTTGAGGGACTTCTCGCGCCGCACCCGGTCCACGAGGGGGAACCCGTCGCGGGTGAGGAGAGAGGCGAAGCGGCGCAACGCGGGGTCCCCCGCCCGGCGATCGGGCGCGGGGTTCGCCTCTCCCAACTGAAGCTCGACGATCGCGAGGTCGAAGCGGTCCTCGGCACCGAACCGCCTGTCGCGCTCCACCGCGCGGTAGAAGGCGAGGGCCTCCGTCCACTTCCCCGCCCGGCGCAGCGCGCTTGCGCGGGCCCGCAGCAGCTCGAACGCCTCCTCCCCCCGCACCCGGCGCACGAGATGGAGGGCGTCGGGCGCCCGGAAGTCCCCTCGCTCGATCCAGCGCAGCGACCGCGACACGATCGCCTTCTCCGTCGCCGGGTCCGTCGGGCCGGGGGCCTGGAGCAGCACG
>Ga0187892_10011841_pt1 | contig 10560 bp, 10 predicted proteins | sample MA1701073metaG_FD_139345 | JGI IMG/M metagenome (GOLD analysis project Ga0187892, IMG submission 139345) | Bio-ooze microbial communities from a basaltic lava cave in the Kipuka Kanohina Cave System on the Island of Hawaii, USA - MA170107-3 metaG ...
CGTTAGGTGAAGCGTGAGTTGCAGTGGAGTCTGTCATGAATGCAAACGCGGGCCGGCCTGCTGCGCCCAAGCAGCGTGTAAAAAGACCGCGCTTGAAGTCCATGAAAGTCGCGAAAGTGCGTCCGCCGCGCACCGTCAAATTTCGCCTGCCGTTTCTTGCCCACCGCGTGCGCAGCCCACAGCCTGAAGTCGCGGGCGAGGGCGGTATGTTCTAGGCATGCGAAGGAAGCTCCGGCGCCAGCTTGCCGGAGCTCCTCTGTCTCAACGCATCGGCGTCAGTACATCGATCCCCGCAAGCCGCTTCTCCCATGGCGAGAGCCGCGCTCGCGCCGCGGCAACGGCCCGTCGTCATCCTCATCGAAGTGGCGACGCGAACGCGATGACCTCATGTCGTCGTAGTCGGTGTCGTAGCTGCTTTGCCCGTACCGCTCTTGGCCGTAGGCGCCTTGGCCCTGCCCATACCGCTGGCCGTAATCGCTGTTGCCAACGCCTTGGTCGTCATAGTTGCCCTGGCCGTACGACCCACCGGACCGTTCGCTTTCATAGTCGCGCCGGTCATAGCCTTGGCCGAAGCGACCGCCGTGGTGGCGCTGGCCGTATCTGTCGTCATCGTAGTCCCGACCATAGCGTTGCCCGTAATCCCGCTGCTGATCGTCCATCGAGCCGGCCTGACCGTAACGGCTGGGCTGCGAATAGCGATCTTGACCAAAGCGCTGCGAGCCTCTGCCTTGGGAATAGTACTCGCCCTGCGACCCATAGCGCCGGAACCCGAACTCGTCTTCATTCATGGGTTGGCGTCTGCGCTGCGTATACATCTGGCTGCGATAATCCTCGTCGTCCTCTTCAAAGCGCGATTGGCGGCCTCCGCCTCCGCCGTAGCCTCGGCCGTACCTGCTTTGCGTGCTCATTCGCTCGTTCTCCTTTTGATGTTGCAGTCCTGCTAACGACGTCAGCGAACGGACTTGCGGTGGACCGAGGCGTTGCGCCTCCGCCTTCTCCATCAGTTCTTCTTTGCGCGCTTGAAGGCGTTGTCCCAGCGCGTTCATGTCGACGCCCGCGTCACGGGCTTTGGCGAAGATGCCGTCGCTCTTCTCCTCTTCGCCGACATGATGCTTGATGTACTCGGAGAGAACCTTGACCTTGGCCGCGAAATAGGGCGCATCCGGTTTCTCCGTCATCAACTCAGTGATAAGAGATTTGGCGCCGTCGTGTTCGACCTGCGCCGCATCCAAAAGCTCGTCGTCGACACCGTGCAGCCGGCACTCGGGGTAGAAAATCTCCTCCTCTAGCATTGTGTGAACGATAAGTTCCCGGCAGATCTGCTTGCAGGTTTCGCTTTGGGCTTGCTGGCGCTCCGACCGTTCGAACTTTTGGAACAAGCCCTCGACCTTGCGGTGATCGGCTTTGAGCAGCCTCTCCGCGTCTTGTGGCTTTGCGAACGCTTCGTTCGCGTTTCCATTGGACGACTTGGCCGCAAACGACATGCTCTTCTTCTGCTTTTTCATGTGATTCACCCGGAGGTTGGCGAGGCTTGCGCGACACGAGGCCGCTGTTGCGGAACCTCGCGGAGATTGGGTGCCGGGGAAACGATCTGTTGCTGCCGACGTTCCGCGCTGCGCACGCAAAATTTGCGGACAACCTATGCGCTAGGCGGCACGACTCTAAAGTGCGCTACTTGCGGTGCCGGGGCTTGGCCTTTCGTTGCAGCTCCACCTGCTTCTCGCGCGTACGCCCGGCCTCGCGCAGCGCCTGCGCCATCCCTGATCGGTACTGCGGCGGCGTGGCTTGCGTCGCGACGCCGTACCAGGCGGCCGCGCGGCGCGTGAAATAGGGATCGATGAGATGCGGCCGCGCCAGCGCCACGAGGTCCGCGCGCCGGCAGGCTATGATGGTGTTGATCTGACCCGGTTCCGTGATCGCCCCCACCGCCATCGTCTTCATGCCCGTCACGTTGCGGATCGCCTCCGCGAACGGCACTTGGTACATGCGCCCGTAGACGGGTTGCTGCTCGGGAACCGTTTGTCCGCTCGATGTGCTGACCAGGTCGCACCCGGCTTGCCCGAATGCCTCCGTGATCGCCACCACGGCGTCCTCGCTGATGCCGCCTGCCGCCCAGTCGCTAGCCGAGATGCGGATCGACATCGGCTTCAAGGACGGCCACGCGTCGCGCATCGCTCGGAACACCTCGAGCGGGTAGCGCACGCGATTCTCGACCGAGCCGCCATATTTGTCTTTGCGGCTGTTCGTCAGCGGCGACAGGAAGCTGGCGAACAAATAGCCGTGGGCGCAATGCAGCTCGAGCATGTCGAAACCCGCACGATCGGCGCGTCGAGCGGCCTGGACAAAATCGGCCTTGATGCGCGCCATGCCGCCCGCGTCGAGCTCCGCGGGCACTTGGCTGATCCCCTGATAATAAGGAATGGGCGAGGCCGAAGTGAGCGGCCAGTTCGCGCTCTCCTCCGGCAGCGGGTGGTCCGCCTCCTCCCACAACAGCTGCGTCGAGCCCTTGCGCCCGGCGTGGCCGAGTTGCATGCACATTTTGGCGTCGCTGTTCGCATGCACGAAGTCCACGATGCGCTTGAATTCGACCTCCTGCGCGTCATTCCACAGGCCCGTGCAGCCGAGCGAAATACGCGCATCGGCAGAGGGGCACGTCATCTCGACATAAACGAGCCCCGCCCCGCCCATCGCACGCGTCGTGTAGTGGACGAAGTGCCAGTCGTTGGGCACGCCGTCGACCGCGGAGTATTGATCCATCGGCGAGACGACGACGCGGTTGGCAAACGTCATCCCGCGCAGTTTGAACGGCGTAAACATCGGCGTCGGCCGCGTCTTGCGGCAATCGAACCCGCTTTCGTCGAAATAGGTCTGATACCACTCATCCTCGAACGCCTTGACGAAGCCTTCATCGCGCAAGATGAGGTTGTCCCACGTGATGCTCTTGGCCCGCGACATCACCACCATGGCGAACTGCATCGGCTTCATGTCGTTCGAGCGCTCCATGTGCTCGAACCAGGCGAGACTCACATCCGCATTGTGCTGGGTGACCTGCACCTCGGTGCGCCGCGCCTCGTCATAGGCGCGGAAGGCGGCCTCGACCGATCGTTCGCCATGCTCAACCAACGCATCGGAAAGCGCGATCGCGCACTCCATCGCGAGCTTCGTGCCCGAGCCGATCGAGAAATGCGCCGTCGCCTTGGCGTCGCCCAAGAGCACGATGTTCTTGTGCCACCAGTTCTCGCAGAACACGCGCGGGAAATTGCGCCACAGCGAGCGGTTGGTGATGAGATTATGGCCGTCGAGTTCCGCCGCAAATATCTTCTCGAGCCGCCGCGCGCTCGCATCTTCGTCGAGCCCGTCGAACCCGAGCCCCACCCACGCCTGCGGGCTCATTTCCATCACCCAGGTCGAACGCCCCGGCTCGTATTGATAGGTGTGCGCGCAGATCAGCCCGTGCTCTGTCTGCTTGAAAAAGAAGGTAAAGCCGTCGAGCGGCCGCGTTGAGCCCAGCCAGGCGTACTTGTTGGTCTTGAGCTCGAGCGACGGCTTGAAGTGGGCGGCATAGGCCTCGCGGATGCGGCTATTGATGCCGTCGGCGCCCACGATCACGTCGCAGTCGGCAAAGCGTGAAAGCTCGCTGACCGGCGCTTCGAAGTGCACCTTCACGCCGACATCTTCACACCGCCTGTGCAGAATCTGCAGCAACGCAAGGCGCGAGCACCCGGCGAATCCGTTGCCGGCGCAGCGCATCTCGCGCCCCTTGTAGCGAACGATGATGTCGTCCCAATAGGCGAACGCCTCGCTGATCCGCGCGTAGGATTGCGGATCGCGGCTCAGGAATTCCTCGAGCGTCTCGTCCGAAAACACGACACCGAAGCCGAACGTATCGTCGGCGCGGTTCTGCTCATGGACTTCGATCTGCCAGTTGGGCTTTGCCTTCTTCGTCAGAAGCGCGAAGTAGAGGCCGCCCGGCCCGCCGCCAACGACCGCGATCTTCACGCGTTGCGATGCCCTTTGTGCGGAATGACCGCCGTGGTCTCAATCTCGATTTTGGCTTGCGGTTCGACGAGCCCGGCGACGATGATCACCGACATCGCAGGATAGTGGCGGCCCATCAGCTCTTTCCACACCGCGCCGAGCTCGGCGAGCGAAGCCGCGTATTCATCGCGGCTCGTGATGAACCACGTCATCCGCGCCACATGTTCAGGCCCCGCATCGGCCTCCTTCAGCACGGCAAGCGTGTTCGCCAACGCCTGGCGAAACTGGCCGGCGAAAGAGGGTGTGGTGAACTTGCCTTCCTCGTCCCACCCGATCTGCCCGGCGACGAAGACGAGCTGGCCTTCGCTCTCGACTCCGTTCGAGTACCCGCGCGGCCTCGGCCAGCCATGCGGCTGCAAAATGCGCATGTTCAGTTTCCTTCGAAGACGGGTTGTTTCTTTGCCGCGAAAGCCGTGTAAGCGCGCTCGAAGTCCTGCGTCTGCATGCAAATCGCTTGCGCCTGCGCTTCCGCTTCGATCGCCATGTCGAGGCTCATGCTCCATTCCTGATTGAGCTGGTTCTTTGTCATGGCGTTCGCGAAAGCAGGTCCTTGGGCCAATCTTTGCGCCCAACTTCGCGCCTCGCCGTCCAATTCGCCAGGGTCCACGATCTTGTTGAAGAAGCCCCAGCGCTCGCCTTCCTCCGCGCTCATGCTCCGCCCGTAGAACAGAAGCTCGGAGGCCCGCCCCTGGCCGATGATCCGCGGAAGGATCGCGCACGCCCCCATGTCGCAACCCGCAAGTCCAACGCGATTGAACAGGAACGCCGTCTTGGCGTCGCCGCTTGCGATGCGCACGTCCGACGACATCGCGATGATCGCACCTGCCCCTGCGCACACGCCATTGACCGCGGCCACGATCGGCTGCGGGCAGCCGCGCATCGCCTTGACGAGATCGCCGGTCATGCGCGTGAAGTACAATAGCCCCGGCATTTCCATCTTCACCAAGGGCCCGATGATCTCGTGCACGTCGCCGCCTGAGCAGAAATTGCCCCCCGCCCCGCGCACGATCACGGCCCGAACGGCCGGCACATAGACGAGGGCGCGAAACATGTCGCGCAGCTCCGCGTAGGACTCGAACGTGAGGGGATTCTTGCGCTCCGGCCGGTTCAGCGTGACGGTGCCGATGCCTTCGGCGAATTCCCATAGAAAATGCGTCGGCGCGAAGGTTCCTGGGTTCATGAAAAGGCTTTCTCCTTCGCGTTGACGTTAGCCGTTCTCAGCGCCGCATTTCAGATCGCTCGGCGACATCACTTCAAGATGCGCGCGCTCTTCGCCCCTGGCCTCTTGGTAGATGCCGGAGACCGACGCCTTGACGCCGTCGGCGCAGCCCGCAGCCTTGACATGGCCATAGCGGAAGCGAACGAGCAGCGGGTTTCCGCAGCGCCACGCCGCCGACGTCAGTTCGTACTCGTCGATGGTTTCCACGATGCTGTAGTCGGGCCTGCCGTCTTGTGTGTAGATCGGGCGAATTTCGGTACGGGGTCCATGAATCGTCCCGGAGACGGTGACGTAGCCGCCGCTCCTGGCGCGGCAAGCCTCGTTCGCGACGGCGGGTGTGCCGAATAGAACTGAGCCCGCGGCAAGCGCTAGCACCAACCTGCGATTTGCGGCGGACACGGCGAGATTCATGTGCAAGGCGAGTCGTGTTGTTTTGCCTCAGGCCGCGACCTTAGACTACTTTGCGCGCGAAAAGGAGGCGCGCTCGCGTGGCTGCCAGCGGTAAACATGCCTTTGTCACAGGCGGCGGCAGCGGCATCGGGCTTGCGAGCGCGAGGGCGTTAGCCGTGGCCGGCTGGCGCGTCACCATCGCCGGGCGCAAGAAGCAAAAGCTCGAAGCGGCAGCGAAGACCCAAAACGTGCGCGCGCAGCAGCTCGACGTCACGGATGTGGACGCCGTGCGTGCGGCCATACGCACTTCGCAAGAGGCGAACGGCCCGATCGCCCTTCTCGTCAACAACGCCGGCGGCGTAACCTCGGCGTCGTTTGAGAAGACCACCGTTGAGGCGTGGCACCAGTCGCTCGATCTCAATCTGATGGGCGCGGTTCATTGCACCCAAGCGGTGTTGCCTCAGATGAAGGCGAATGGCTGGGGCCGCATCGTCAACATCGCAAGCACCGCCGGTCTCGTTGGCTATCGCTATGTCAGCGCCTACGTCGCGGCGAAGCATGGGCTCGTGGGGCTGACCAAGGCGCTCGCGCTCGAGGTCGCAAAATCCGGCGTTACGGTGAATGCGATCTGCCCCGGCTACACCAACACCGAAGTCATCGCTACGGCCGTCGACACCATCAGCAGCACGACGAGCCGCACCGCGGCAGAGGCGCTCGCGACCTTCACCGCGACCAATCCCATGGGCCGTCTCATCGAGCCCGACGAAGTTGCCGCCGCCGTCGTATGGCTCGCTTCGGATGAGGCCGCCGCCGTCAACGGCATTGCACTCCCCGTCGCCGGCGGCGAAGTGACTTGAAGGCTCGCGCCATGACAACCGATCCCACCTTCCCCGACGCCTTCAACATGGCCGACCACTTCGTGTTCTCGAATCTCGAGGCCGGCCGGGGCGAGAAGACGGCCATCCTCTTCGAAGGCCGGCGGATCAGCTATGGCGAAGTCGCCGACAGCGTGCTCAAGGTGGCGCGCAACCTGATCGCCGACGGCCTGTTGCCCGAGCAACGCGTGCTGGTCTGCATGGCCGACCGCCCGGAGTTCGCCTACGTCTGGTTCGGCGCGTTGAAAGCGGGCGCCGTCGTCACGCAGGTCAATCCCCTGCTGCCCGCCGCCGACTACGAATACTACCTCGGCTACGTGAAGCCGCAATTCGCCTTCCTCGACGAGCAAAGCCTGCCCGAATTTGCAAAGGCGCTTTCCTCCTCCCGCCATTGCGGCGGCGGCGCCAATGTCATCGTTGCCGCTAGCGACGCACACGGCCGCAAACGCTTCGATGAGTGGCTCGCGCACAAGCCGAAGGCGGACAGCGAGCATTGGCCGACCAAGAAGGACGATCCGGCCGTCTGGCTCTTCACCAGCGGCACGACGGGCCAGAGCAAGGGCGCTGTTCACACGCACGCCCATTTCCCCTTCAACGCCGAGGTTTACGCCAAACGCTTCATCGGCATGCGCGAGAGCGACCTGACGATCTCGGGCCCGCGCCTCTTCTTCGGTTACGCGACCGGCACCAACCTCATGTTTCCCTTCGCGGTCGGCGCGACCACCGTCCTCTTCCGCGAGCAACCGACCCCCGAGCTTCTCTTCGAGCTGATCGAAAAACACAGGCCGACCGTGTTCACGAGCGTGCCGACGCTCATCAACAAGATGCTGCAGGCAGACCAAAAAGCGCGCCGCGACCTCTCGAGCGTGCGCTTCATGTGGAGCGCGGGCGAAGCGCTGCCGCGCGAATTGCACGAGCGCTGGGACAAGGCCCTTGGCGTGCCGATCATCGACGGCATCGGCAGCGCCGAGAGCTTTCACATCTATATTTCGAACCGCCCCGGCGACGTGCGTCCGGGGAGCTTGGGCAAGCTCGTTCCGCCTTACGAGGCAAAGCTCGTCGACGACGACGGCGCGCCGGTCGCGCAGGGCGATGTCGGCGCGCTCTGGATCAAGGGCGACAGCGCCGCTCTCCACTATCACGCCGCTTACGAGAAATCGAAGCAGCACCTGCGCGGCGGGTGGATCGTCTCGGGCGACAAGTTCCGGCAGGACGCCGAGGGCTATTGGTATTACGAAGGCCGCGGCGATGATCTGATCAAGAGCGGCGGCATCTATGTGAGCCCGCTCGAAGTCGAGAACTGCCTCATGCAGCACGAGGCGGTGCGCGAATGCTGCGTCGTCGGCAAGAAGGACGCTTCCGGCCTCGAGAAACCGCTTGCGATCGTGGTGCTCCGCGAGGAATTCCGCCGCAAACCCGCCTTCGACGCCGAGCTCATCACCTACGCCAAGACCAGGCTCGCGCGCTACAAGGCGCCGCACTGGATCACCTTCGTAGCTGAGCCCCTGCCCCGCAACGATCGCGACAAGGTCGACCGCAAGAAGCTGAAGGCCCAACACGGGTGATACCATGCCGTGAGGCGCCGCGGCTTGCGCGGAGCTCAGCTATAGGTCGATGGTCGCACGCCGGTTCTGCGGCTCCTTCACACCATCGCCCGTTTGAACGATCAGCTCCGACTCGCCCTTGCCCGTCGACGAAATCGCGCCCTCCGGCACGCCCTTGCCGACGAGATTGGACTTGGCGGCGTTCGCGCGGCATTCGGAGAGGGCCTGGTTTGAGGCGGGCGAACCCACCGAGTCCGTATGACCGACGATCCGCACCGAAGTCACGCCTTGCGCCTTGGCGGCCGCCGCCGCCTCGCTCAACACCGCCTCCGCCTCGCCCGTGATATTGCACTTCGCAAAGCCGAAGAAGATGACGAAGCTCTTCACGGGCAGCACCGGAGGTGGTGGCGGCGGAGGCGGCGCCGGCGGCAGGGCCGGCTCCTCATCCGCATGCAGATCGAAGCGCAAGCCGGCCGTGACCGTGTGCTTGGTGACATCGTCGACATCGAACGTGACGCCTCCGCCGCCCGTGAAGACGAACTGCGGCTCCTGCACGACGAGATAACGATAGGTCAGCGTCAGGTCTGTCCGCTTGCCGATCGCATAGCTGAGGCCCGCGATGGCCTGATAGGCGAAGTTTCCGTCGCTATCGTCGCCGGCGGGGACGTCGACCTCGGCCTTCGCATGGTCATAGCCCGCCCCCGCGCCGAGCGTGAGGTCGAGAGCCGGCGAAAGCGGAATGTCGTAGAGCGCATTGAGCATGAACGACCACTCGCTGACCTCGAGGTTGTCCGCCGTGGTGTCGTTGTTGCGGTAGCCGATCTCTCCTTCGATCCGCCAATGGTCGGGAAACGCATAGCCGATCGTGGCCAGTACGGCCCATCCGGACTCGAATTCCAGCGTCGCAGCCGCGGCGCCTTCCGAGGTGCGGATCACGACGTCGGTGTCGTCGATCCAATTCGCGCCGCCCTCGATGCCGAAGTACCATCCCCTGAAATGGGCGGCGCTCGCCGAGCTCGCGAGCGCAATCGATGCGGTTGCCCCAAGCAGCAATGCCTTCGTGTTCATACCGCCCCCCGGTTTGCTCTCGTGCCATCCTACGCTGCTCGAGGTTCGCTGTTGCAGCGGAGTCGAGTGAGAAGAATTTTTTTTGAGGCTTGCATTCGCCTGTCGGGCGTCTCGCGATCGCGCCCGCTCGCCCGATCGGCGAACCACGCTGCATGTCTTGGCAAAATCGCAATGGCCTGCGGCTAACTCATCGCCAGGCGCGCGATCAGCCACGCGGCCAGCGCCAAGAACACGACGCCGCCGACTCGGAATTCCCACGCGCGCTCCGGCGAGACGTGGTTGAGACCGCGCATCGAAAGGGCCGGCAGCGTGAAGGCGACGAGCGCCTTTGCGATCTGCGCCCAGCCGATCAAGGTCAGGATCACGCCGGGCCACGACCAGACGTCGTGGAAGGCCACGATCACCGACCCGAACATCAGGCTCATGAAGCCGTTCATGAAAACGCCGGCGTGTCCTTGCGAACGCAGGACGACGAAGAACTGAACCCACACCTGCGGCTGAAAAAGATGCGAGAGGCCGATCGCCGCAAAGTGCACCGCGGCGTAGATCTCGACCGCGTGCGCGAGCTCCTGTGTGCTCATGCCGTCGTTCCTCGCGTGCCCAAAACCGGAAATGGACCCTTGGAAAGTGGCTGGCCTTCCTGGACGCCTTTCGAACCACTCTTCGCTTTAGCGCTCACCTCTTAGGCGGAATCACCAGGACGGATTATGAGCTGAACGAAAGTTAAGAAGCCAGCGTCCCCCGGTTTGTGGGCAAATTCACCTGAACGCTGAGTTTGTCATCGCCTGCGACCCCTCCTAGGATTGCAGTCAGCGACCAATTTCGGCCAAAGCATGCTTCTTGAACGAGACGGGCCTCTGGCGACGCTCCAGGCGTTGGCGAGGCGTGCTGGCGGCGGTCAAGGCCAAGTCGTTCTTGTCAGCGGCGAGGCTGGCATCGGCAAGACGTCGCTCTTGCGCGAGTTCGCGCGCCACGCGCCGCCCCAGAGCAAACTGCTGTGGGGCGGTTGCGAGGCATTGTTCACGCCGCGCCCGCTCGGGCCGATCCACGACACCGCGGCCGAACTCGACCCTCGTGCTGCAGCGCTCATCGCGCGCGGGGCGACACCCGCCGAGTTGTTCCCAGCGCTTGTAGCGGCGCTTAGGGATGCACAACACACGACAATCCTACTGCTTGAAGATGTGCACTGGGCCGATCACGCGACGCTCGACTTCATCAAGTATTTGGGGCGGCGCGTGCCGCTGCTGCGCGTGCTTCTCGTGCTCAGCTTGCGCAACGATGAAGTCGGACCCGATCACGCTCTGACGGCGGTCATCGGCGACTTGCCGGCGAACGCCCTCACCCGCATTGCGCTCGAGCCGCTGAGCGAACTCGGGGTGGCGAAGCTCGCGCGCGAGGCCGGACGGGCGACGGCGGGCGACCTGCA
>Ga0187892_10011842_pt1 | contig 10559 bp, 6 predicted proteins | sample MA1701073metaG_FD_139345 | JGI IMG/M metagenome (GOLD analysis project Ga0187892, IMG submission 139345) | Bio-ooze microbial communities from a basaltic lava cave in the Kipuka Kanohina Cave System on the Island of Hawaii, USA - MA170107-3 metaG ...
CGGCCGCCCCGCTGGTGTTCTTCCTCGGCTGGATGGCGTTCGGCACACGGGACCCGGGCGGCCGCCCCGCTGGTGTTCTTCCTCGGCTGGATGGCGTTCGGCACACGGGACCCGGGCGGCCGCATCGCTGGTGTCCTTCCTCGGCTGGATGGCATTCGGCACACGGGACCCGGGCGGCCGCCCCGCTGGTGTCCTTCCTCGGCGGCTGTCCCGCTGGTGTCCTTCCGGCGTCGGTGGCGTTCGGCACCCAGCCCCTGGCAGTGTCCGCGGCGACACCTCGCCCCAATCCGCGATAGGATGCGGGCGCACCGGCCCTGACACGAGGGGCCGGCGGGCAGGAGAGGCGGCAGCGATGAAGACCGGGCCGTCCTCGGCCCAACGACCGGAGGAGCGGGTCGCCCGGCCCGCCCGCGAGTCGACTCGAAGGCGGTCGAGTCTGCTCCACTTCTGCGGCACCGTCTGGCTGGGCGCCGCCACCCTCCTGGCGGGGGGTGCGGGTTGCTCGCCGGGCGACTCTCGAGAGCTGGAGGAGCGGGGCGAGCAGCTCGCGCAAATCGCGTGCGCGGGGTGCCACGTCGTCCCGGCCCCGGCCGACCTGCCGCGCCGCGACTGGGAGTACACGCTGCCGCAGATGGCCTGGCTCCTGGGATTGGGCCTGGACTTTCCGGGCGGAGCGCCGGGGCCGCGGGAAGGGTTCGCTTCCTACGTCGTGGAGCACCTGCAGGGCAAGCGGGCGAGCTTCGAGGACCGGGGTCTCGTCCTGTCTCAGCCCGTGCTCGACGAGGCGGACTGGAGCGCGATCCGCGCCTACTACTTGAACCGCGCCCCGGAGCGTCTCGAGCTGCCGGCTGAACGACGTCCGGCCGCGGGACCCGAACCGCAGCTCGAGCGACCCTCGGTCGAAGATCACGAGCTGCAGCGTGAGCCCGCTCCGGCCGAACGGCCCGCGCGGCAGCCCGTGCCAGCTCGAGCCTCGCGGCTCGAGCTGTTCCGGCCGCGCCCGACCGACTACTCCGTCCCGCGGCCGTTGACCACGTTGCTGCGAATCAACGAACCGGCCCGCGAGCTGTGGATCGGCGACAGCGCCTGGTGCGAGAGCGGCTGCGCGCGGACCTTGACCGTCCTCGATTCCACGGGCCGGAGAACGCTCGCGCTCGAGCCGCAAGGCGACCCGATCGACGTCCACTTCGTCGACCGAGGCTTCGTCCTGACCGAGATCGGAGCGTTCTTTCCCTACCACATCGAGACCGACACGCCCGCCCGCCTCACGCGGTACCGGCGCTCCGGGGCGTCGTTCGACTCCTCGCCGCTGGCCGACGGACTGCCGCGGATCGCCAACACCAACCGGGCCGACGTCGACGGCGACGGGGACGACGACTTCGTCGTCTGCGCCCACGGGTGGGGCATGGTGACGATCGGCCACGTCTCGTGGCTCGAGAACCGGGAGCCGGAGCCGTACCGCGAGCACGTGCTGCTGCACCAGCCGGGCTGCGTGCGCTCGGAGGTCGCCGACATCGACGGCGACGGCCGACTCGATGTCCTCGTCCTGGTCGCCGGCGCGCGGGAAGGCCTCTACCTGCTGCGGGGGACCGGCTCCGCGCGCTTCGAGCCGGAGACGATTCTCGAGCGGCACCCCGCCTTCGGATTCACCCACATGCAGCTCGCGGACTTCGACGGCGACGGGTCGCCGGACCTCGTCGTCGTCAACGGCGACGACATCGATGGCCATCCCGACAAGCTGCTGCGGCCGTACCACGGCGTGCGGATCCTGCTGCATCGCGGGGGCCCCGTGTTCGAGGAGGCGTACTTCCACCACGTGCGCGGCGCGTGCATGGCGAGCGCCCGCGACTTCGACCGCGACGGCGACCTGGACATCGCCGTCGTGGCCAACCTGCCCGATCTCTCGCTCGACGAGCCGCTCGGCTTCGTCTACCTGAGGAACGAAGGCGGGCTGCGTTTCACGCCGCTGACCCACCCCGCGACGAATGCCACGCGCTGGCTGACGCTCGACGGTGGCGACCTGGATGGAGACGGGGACGACGAGATCGTGCTCGGTGGGTTCGCGAGCCCGCTCGGGCTCGCGATGTACGACCCGCGGGTCCGCCAGCGCCTGGCGCAGTTCCAGGAGAGCGGGCCGTCGATTCTCGTGTTGGAGAACACGGTCGTTCCCTGATATCCGCGGACTGGGCTCCGGGAGCCAAGGGTGGCTCGGGGAGAGCCCAGCGTGAGTGCTCGACGCCGGCGGCAACACCGGGATCCCGCGCTGAGAACACGGTCGTCCCGTGACGTCCGCGGAGTGGGCTCCGGGAGCCAAGGGCGGCTCGGGGAGAGCCCAGCGTGGGTGCTCGACGCCGGCGGCAATACCGGGATCTCGCGCTGAGAACACGGTCGTTCCGTAATGTCCGCGGAGAGGGCTCCGGGAGCCAAGGGCGGCTCGGGGAGAGCCCAGCGTGGGTGCTCACGCCGGCGGCAACACCGAGATCTCGCGCTGAGAACACGGTCGTTCCGTGATGTCCGCGGAGTGGGCTCCGGGAGCCAAGGGCGGCTCGGGGAGAGCCCAGCGTGGGTGCTCACGCCGGCGGCAACACCGGGATCTCGCGCTGAGAACACGGTCGTTCCGTGATGTCCGCGGAGTGGGCTCCGGGAGCCAAGGGCGGCTCGGAGAGAGCCCAGCGTCGGCGCCCGCGCCGAGAACAAGATGGATCACTGCGCCACCTCCGGAGTCGGCGATCCGGGGACCGCCCAGCACCGATTCGCCAACGGCGCCGAGCGCTCGCCGCGGACGAACCTCTCGAGCGCGGTACCATCGGGCTTGATTCCCAACTCGATGGTCAACGCGTCCGGTGCAGTGCCCCGTACACGAATGTGCCCGCGGTGCAGGGCCTCGATGTGGTGCGTGAAGCACAGGAACGTCAGGTTCTCCGCCTCGTTCGACCCGCCCCGTGAACGGAAGACGATGTGGTGTGCCGAGCCTCCACGGGACGTGCAGCCGGGGATCGCGCAACAGAACCTCTCACGCACCGCGATCGGATCCTCGGTCTTCGACGCCTCGAGCCACGCCGGGAGATGCGTGGACAGGAAGTCCAGCGTGATCCAGTGCAGGACCACACGATCCGGGACGAAGCGTTCGCCCGTGGCCCGCGCGATCCGGCGCCGGCACTCGGTCCAGAGCGGCGCCACTGACGCGCACAACAGGAAATCGACGACGATGTCGACCTCGCGCCGCGCGAACGTTTGCCGCCATCCTTCCGACCCCGCGCGATCCGTCTCACCCAGGCTGCCGCGACCGGACCGGGTGTCCGAGCGGGCCCCGTCGTCGTTCACGCGCACCGTGCCCTCGTCCTGATCGGTGCAGCCGTGCCACGTCGTGTCGTCGTTCTCGCGCATGGCGTCCTTGCCGCGCTCTGTGTCGTCGGCCGCAGACGCGTCGTTGCTTGCGCACTCGGTACCCTCGCCGGAGTCGGGCCTACCTCGTCTCGCGGTATCGTCGTCCTCGCACGCGACGTCTCCACGGTGCTCGGTGTTGCGGTGCGGCGCCGCATCGTTGCTTGTGCACTCGGCACCCTCGCCGGAGTCAGGTCTACCTCGTCTCGCGGCACCGTCGTCGTCGCGCGCGGAGTCTCCGTGCTCGGTATTGCTGTGAGGCGCCGTGTCGCTGATGCACGGGCCGTCATCGCTGGGCGTGGTGTCGCCTTGCCGCGCCACGGCAGCGGCTGCGCCGGTGGCGTGCATGTCGTTCCAACAGCCCAGCGCCTCGGCCACCGCGAACGTTTGCCGTCCCTCGAGCAAGTCCTGGGTCAGCTCGTCGAGCGCCGTGGGAAGTTGCCCGCTCTCAGGCGGAAGAGCGTGCTCACGCCGACCCGATAGCCGCGCGCGCCGCTCGGCCCATTCGACCTCGGCGCGCAGGCGCGCGACGGTGATCGCCTCGGCACGGCGCGCCCAGATCACCTCGGTAACGTCGGGCACGGCCACGCGGGCCAGCAGCAGCGCCGCGACCACCCCGACTCGACCCGCCGCCACCGCCTCGCGGATAGCGGCAAGGTGGTACAGGCGACGATCGAGCTGCACGAGAAAGCGTGCACGCCGGACCGAGATCCCGCACCGCTGTTCAACGTAATCCTCGAACCGCTCGAAGCCGAGGTCTCGGTGGAGACTGAACGAGCAGAAGTTGCGAAGCAGCCTCGCCAGATCGAGGTCCAGCCCCACCCGCATCGCCGCGAGCCGCCGGCAGGCATCGTCGATTCCGAAGACGTCATCCTCGACGGGCGAATCGACGACCTGGAGGACGTCGGCCCGGACCTCGGCAGCGTTCGTCGAGAAGCCGCCGCCCTGCGGGATCTCGTCCGTGAGCGCCCGAAACGCTCGCCGTGGGAGCAGCCGGGAGGACCACGCGCTCGTCGCGGAAGCGTCGATCCGGCTCGGAACGACGAACGGCGGCCTCAGCGGGTAGCACTCGGGCACGTCGTTTTGTGTCGGTTCGGCTCCGGAAAGGAACCCCGCCAGGACGTACTCCGCTGCCTCGGCCTCGGAGAGGTTGGCGCCGGCGACCCTCCGGCAGAGATCGAGCGCTGCGTACCACAGAAACGCGGTGCGCGAGCCCACGACGACCCGCATGCGGCCGATGGGATCCTCCTCTTTCTCGTCATCGGCCCGGTGTCGGCCATCGCCGTCGAAACCACGTTCTTCCACATCCCGGGCGATCTCCAATGCCCGGTCGTGAGCCCGTGTCGTAGCGGTAACGCAAGGTTGACCGCCACCGCCAGACCCGTGGCCGCCACACCCCGTCTGTTTCACGCAGGACTCGCCGCCATCGTCGATCCGGCCGTCGAGGTGCGCCCGTACTCGTTCCTTCAGAACCCGTACCGAGACCGACTCCGCAAGGGCGACCCACTTCGCCTCGTCCTCGACACCGGCCACGCGTGCGACTTGACATGCGGCGGTCCAGCCCAGCCGTCCGGCGGCGAGCGCGCGGTCCAGCAGAGGAAACCGTCCTAGCCCGCGACCGAGAGCGGCCAGATCCTGGCTGTTGCGCGCACCCAGGGACAGTCGCTCGCGAGCGTAGTCGGCGAGCCGCGAGTAGCCGAGGCGCACGAACCCCCGGCCAGCCTGCAGCCGCGCGAGCCGCAGGGCGAGGGCTCGATCGACGGCCCCGGACGCACGGCTCAACCGTCGCAGCGGCGGGTCGAGCGCGAGCGCGGATTCGTGCCGCAGAATCCGGCAACGATCCTGTGCGAAGGGAACGTCGAGCAGGCCGTCGGGCACGGGAAGGGTCAGTGTCGGTAACGTGGCACTCATCGGAACCTCGGTGGCGAATGTACGACGAAACCATCGACGCTCCATGGCCTGCCGCGGGCAACCGGTTTCCGATCTGCAACGCATGACCCGTTGCACCCGCGTGACCCGTAGCGCCGTCATGACGCATTGACCCGCAGCGCGTCATGACGCATTGACCCGCAGCACCGTCGTGACGCATGACCCGCAGCGTCGTCATGACGCATCGATCCGCAGCGCGGTCGTGACGCATGACTCGCAGCGTCGTCATGACGCATTGACCCGCGGCGCCGTCGTGACGCATGACTCGCAGCGTCGTGACGCATCGACCCGCGGCGCCGTCGTGACGCATGACTCGCAGCGTCGTGACGCATCGACCCGCGGCGCCGTCGTGACGCATTGACTCGCAGCGCCGTCGTGACGCATGACCCGTAGCGCCGTCGTGACGCATGACTCGCAGCGTCGTGACGCATCGACCCGCGGCGCCGTCGTGACGCATTGACTCGCAGCGCGGTCGCGACGCCTGACCCGAGCGTCGTCGTGACGCATGACTCGCAGCGTCGTCATGACGCATTGACCCGCGGCGCCGTCGTGACGCATTGACTCGCAGCGCGGTCGCGACGCCTGACCCGCAGCGCCGTCGTGACGCATGACTCGCAGCGTCGTCATGACGCATTGACCTGCGGGGCCGTCGTGACGCATGACTCGCAGCGTCGTCATGACGCATTGACCTGCGAGGCCGTCGTGACGCATGACTCGCAGCGCGGTCGCGACGCCTGACCCGTAGCGCCGTTGTCGTCACGCCGTCATGACGCCTGACCCGTTTCAGGAACCGCAAGGGCGTGACTCGATCGGCCGGGTGAAGGACCTTCGCGAGTCGTAACGCCGGCCGAAAGCCGACTCGAACCCGCCGGAGTACGAGGCGATCGCAGGCCGCAACCACCGGGAGCAACCGGCGCGCTTCCGCGGATCGGAGCTGTCGGGTTCGTGGCGTCACCTGCTAGCATGGACTGGAGCACCGCTCGAGCGAGCGAGTAGCCGCGTGACCTCCGACGAAGCCAGCACGGGCGATCTCGAACGGCGGATCGTCGAGCCGCGCGATCTCGAGTTCGTCCGCCGCCCCGAGAACGCCGGCAAGCGCGGCGCGATCGTCTGCGCCGTCGCGACCTACCGGCGGTCGGACCGGCTCGCGATCGGCGACCGGGTTCCGGCGCTGGAGCTGCAGCGGCTCACAAGCGGTGGAACGGTGAAGCTCGACGCATCGCGCGGGAAGCCGCTCGTCCTGATCTTCGGCAGCTACACCTGACCGCCGTTTCGGCGCCAGGCTGGCGCGCTCGAACGCTGGTACGCCGACACCGCGGAGCGCGCGGCGTTCTTCATCGTTTATATCGCCGAGGCGCACTCCGTGGACGGCTGGCAGACCGACTCCAACGAGGACGAGGGCATCCGCGTCCGGCAGCACACGACGTTCGACGAGCGGCGCTCCGCGGCACGGCTCTGCGCCGCCCGGCTCGGGCTGTCGATCCCGACGCTCGTGGACGGGATGGACGACGCGGCGGCCGAGGCCTTCTCCTCCTGGCCGGAGCGGATCTACATCGCCGACACGCGGGGCAGGATCCACTACCGTGGAGGACCCGGGCCCTACGAGTTCGACCCGGAAGAGGCGCGGGAGTCCCTCGTGCGCCTCCTGCGGGACGAGACCGGCGACCCGGGTCGCGCGCGGTAGCGTCGTCGCGGGGGCGGGGGTCGCGGGCGGGGTCGCAGGCGGTCCCGCTCCGCCGGCGCGGATCGGGCGCGAAGGGGCGAAGGTGCACCGGCGGGCGCCGTCGGAGAGGCGACGGTCGTCGATCCGCCACGCCCGTCGTGGCCCCCACGGCCCGGCCGGCTCCAGCCCGAGGGGGTCAGCCCGCCCGGCTGGCGACACCCGCTATGATGTCCGCCCACCGGACAGGGAGGGGAAACTCGTGAGGCCAACCGTTCGACCCTGGCTCGCCGCGCTGGCGGCCGCCGTCGCCGGGTCCGCGTCCGTGCTCGTCGCCCAGGAGCCGGCCCGCTCCCGAGCCGAGGCCGAGGCCCGCGCCCATCTCGACGTCGAGAAACCGTTCGCCGAGGCGGCGCCGAGCTTCGTGTTGCGCGGCGGTGTCGTGCTCACCGCGGCGGGCAAGCGCCACGATCCGGGCTGGGTCGTCGTGCGCGACGGCAGGATCGAGGCGGTGGGACCGGGCGAGCCACCGCCGGCCGGCGGGGCGCGCGTCGTCGACGTCTCGGGGCGGTTCGTCACGCCGGGGCTCATCGACGCGCACTCGCACCTCGGCGTCTATCCGGCGCCCGACTTCAAGGCGCACGAGGACGGCAACGAGATGACCGCGCCGGTCACGGCGGGCGCGTGGGCCGAGCACGCGGTGTGGCCGCAGGATCCCGGGATCGAGCTGGCGGTGGCGGGCGGCGTGACCACGATGCTCGTCCTGCCGGGCTCCGGCAACCTGATCGGCGGCCGCGGCGTGACCGTCCACCTCGTCCCGGCGCGCGGCAGCCGCGCGATGCGCTTCCCGGGTGCGCCCGACGTGCTGAAGATGGCCTGCGGCGAGAATCCGAAGCGCGTCTACGGCGGGAAAGGACAGGCGCCCTCGACCCGCATGGGGAACCTGCGCGGCCAGCGCGAGGCGTTCTTCGCGGCGCAGAAGTACCGCGAGGAGTGGCGGCAGTGGAACGAGCGCCGGGAGAAGCGCGGCGCGCCGGCGGCGAGCAAGCGCGCTCCCGCCGAGGAGAAGCCGGACCCGGCTCCGGTGCGCGACACGGGGCTCGACACGCTGGCCGAGGTGCTCGACGGGGACGTCCTGGTGCAGTGGCACTGCTACCGGGCCGACGACATGCTGAACGCGATCCAGCTTGCCGACGAGGTCGGCTTCGAGATCCGCACGTTTCACCATGCGCTCGAGGCCTACAAGATCCGCGACATCCTCGCCGCCAAGCACATCGCCGTCGCCACCTGGGCCGACTGGTGGGGCTTCAAGATCGAGGCCTTCGACGGGATCGAGGAGAGCGCGGCGCTGCTCGCACAAGCGGGCGTGCACGCGGTGATCAAGAGCGATTCGTCGCTCGACATCCAGCGCCTCAACCAGGAGGCCGCCAAGGCCCTGGCCGCGGCGCAGCGCGCGGGCCTGCCGCTGACCGAGGACGAGGCGCTGCGGTTCGTGACCGCGAACCCGGCCTGGGCCCTCGGCATCCTGAACCAGGTGGGCACGATCGAGCCCGGCAAGCGGGCCGACCTGGTCGTCTGGGACCGACACCCGTTCAGCGTCTACGCCAGCGCGCAGTGGGTCTTCGTCGACGGCCGGTTGCGCTACGACCGGGCGCGCCGGGACGAGCCGTGGAGCGACTTCATGCTCGGCCAGGAGGTCACGCCATGAACCGCCGGACGCTGCACATCGGGTGTCGTGCTCGCGGTGGCACCCGCGGCGGCCCCGAAGATCACGCCCCGACCGCCGGACGCTGCACGATCGGCGGTCGTGCTCGCGGTGGCACCGGCGGCAACCCAAGAGGTCACGTCATGAGTCGCCCTACGCTGCACATCGGCGTCGTGCTCGCGGTGGCACGAGCGGCGGCTCCGAAGATCACGCCACGACCGCCGGACGCTGGGTGTCGTGCTCGCCGTGGCACCCGCGGCGGCCCAAGAGGTCACGTCATGAATCGCCCTACGCCGCACATCGGCGTGGTGCTCGCGGTGGCACGAGCGGCGGCCCCGAAGATCACGCCACGACCGCCGGACGCTGCACGATCGGCGGTCGTGCTCGCGGCGGCCCAAGAGGTCACGTCATGAATCGCCTTACGCTGCACATCGACGTGGTGCTCGTGGCCCAGGAGGTCACGCCATGAATCGCCGGATGGTGCTCCTGCTGCTCGCCGCGACCCTCCTGCCGGCGGTGAACCGCGCCGAGTGCGTCGCGCTCGTCGGCGGCGAGCTGGTCCTGCCGGGCTCGCGCCCGACGGCCGGGACGCTCGTCCTCGAGGACGGTCGCGTGACGGCGGCCGAGGCCGGCGCCGCCGTTCCCTCCGGCTGCCGCGAGGTTTCCATCCCGGGCCGGACTGTGACGGCCGGGTTGATCGACGCGTCGTCCACGATCGGCCTGGGCGAGATCGACCTCGAGCCGTCGACGCAGGACACCGACGCCGGAGGCACCGACCCCGTACGGGCCGCGTTCCGCGCCGCGGACGGGTACAACCCGCGGTCGGTGCTGATCCCGGTCGCGCGCGCGGGTGGAGTGACGTCGGCGCTGGTCTCCCCGTCGGGCGGTCTCGTCGCCGGTCAAGCGGCGTGGGTCGATCTCTTCGGAGGGACCCAGTCCGAGGCCGTGCGCAAGACTCCGGCGGCGATCGCCGTCAGCCTGGACGGTCCGGCCGGCAGCGCCCTGCGCCGTCTGCGCGAGCTGCTCGACGACGCGCGGCTGTTCGCCACGCGGCGCGCAGCATGGGAGAAGGGTGAGAGCCGCACGTTTCCGTGGAGCCGGTCGGACCTCGAGGCGCTGCGTCCCGTGGTCGACCGTGAGATCCCGCTGCTCGTCGCCGCCGATCGGGCGAGCGACCTCGAGGCGCTGCTCGGTCTCGCCTCGGAGCAATCGGTTCGCATCGTGGTCCGCGGAGGCGCGGAGGCTCACGTCCTGGCGCCGCAGCTCGCCGCCGCCGGTGTCCCCGTGATCGTCAATCCCTTGGTCTACGGGCCGGGAACCTACGACCAGATCCACGCGCGTGCCGACAACGCCGCACGGCTGCGCGCCGCCGGCGTGACCGTGGCGATCTCCACCTTCTCCGCCCACGACGTGCGGGAGCTGCGGCAGTTCGCGGGAAACGCGGTGCGGGAAGGGCTGCCCTGGGAGGCGGCGCTCGACGCGATCACCATCAACCCGGCGCAGATCTTCGGCATGGAGCGTCGCGGCGCGCTCGTGTCCGGCGCCCGCGGCGACGCGGTCGTCTGGAGCGGCGATCCTCTCGAAATCGCCACGCGCGTGGAACAGCTCTACGTCCGTGGGCAGGCGGTGCCGTTGCGCAGCCGGCAGACCGAGCTGTTCGAGCGCTACCGAACGCTTCCCGGCACTCCGCGGCCGTCCTTGCCATTGCCGCGGTAGCTGTGGGGGCGACCTCGGCTCCGGCACCCCGCATTCGTCCTTGCCCTTGCCGCGGTAGCGGGGCGACCTCGGCTCCGGCACGCCGCGTTCGTCCTCGCCCTTGCCGCGGTAGCGGGGCGACCTCGGCTCCGGCACGCCGCGTTCGTCCTTGCCCTTGCCGCGGTA
>Ga0187892_10011843_pt1 | contig 10559 bp, 10 predicted proteins | sample MA1701073metaG_FD_139345 | JGI IMG/M metagenome (GOLD analysis project Ga0187892, IMG submission 139345) | Bio-ooze microbial communities from a basaltic lava cave in the Kipuka Kanohina Cave System on the Island of Hawaii, USA - MA170107-3 metaG ...
GGAGCCGCTTGACGTTCCGTTGAAAGAGCGCAGCCAAGTTTCCAAGCGTCATCGTCACGGCCGCGAGCAGCGAAAGGGTCTCCATCCAATTGACGGCGAGTTCCATGCTCCCGACCCTGATCGGTTGACGCGGGTCCAGAGCGTGTAACAGCCTCAGGAATACGGCGAAACCTGCTGCCTTGCTCGCCACACTGAGCCAGGCCGTCACCGCCGTCGGCGCACCCTGATAGACGTCGGGACACCAGAAGTGCAGCGGAACCACCGCCATCTTGAACAGGAAGCCAGAGGCGAGAAGCATGGACGCAATCGTCAGTGTCGTCGTATTCACTTCCAACGCGACGATCTGCGTCACCGCAGACAGCGAAGTGCTGCCGGTCAGACCGTAGTAGAGCGAAAGGCCGTAGACCATGAGACCAGACGCCACGGCCCCGTAGATTACGTACTTCATCGAGGCTTCCGCAGAAGCCCGATCACGCTTGAGGTATCCCGTCAGCACATACGAGGAGAGGCTCAGGATCTCCAGGCCCAGGAAGAGAACCACGAAATCCGTGGCTGAGGCCATCAGGAACATCCCGACGACGGAGGCCAATAGGATCGAGAAGAACTCCCCCAATCGGGCCTCGCCCATCCTTTGGTGCATCAACGCGAGGATCACCGAGACGGCCGTGGAGACGAGGAACAGCACCTTGAAGAAGAAGCCGAATTCATCGAGCGCCAACATGCCACCAAAGAGAGATCGAGCCTCGGCTCGGTGGGGCCAGAGGAACCACAGGGGCAGCGCAAGCCCGAGCAAAGTGACCACACCGAGCATGCGCGCTCGGCTCCTGGTGGCTTTCCCTTTCAGATCAAGGAACAGCACCAGCATAGAGAAGACGGTCAGCGCGATCTCGGGGGTGAACCACCGGAGGTCCCTCGTGATCTGATCGACCAGCTCACGGTAACCCGGCACCGGCTATCTCCCCTTGACCGCGGAGAGCATCGCTCCCACGGCCGGATTCTGGACGTTGAGAACCAGGTGCGGAAGAACGCCCACGATGATGCAGAGTGCGGCCAAGGGCACCAGAGCTGCGATCTCACGCGCGGTCACGTCCCGGAAGGCGGCGTACTTCTCCTTCAATGTGCCCAGGTAGACCCTCTGGATCGTCCAGAGGATGTATGCGGCCGTGAGGACTACGGTCAAGACACCAATGTACACGTAGAGTTTCGCGAACTGGCTGGTGTTCCATGCTCCGAGGAAGACCATGACCTCACTCCAGAACCCCGCCAGCCCCGGAAGACCCAACGAGGTGAAGAAGCCAACGATCGCCAAGCCGGTGTAGACGGGCATCTGGAGTCCAAGTCCACCGAAGTCACTGATCACTCGGTGATGGGCCCGGTCGTAGATCACTCCCACCAGGAGGAAGAGCATAGCTGATGAGATTCCATGCGTGAACATCTGGAACACCGCACCGTTGACCCCCGTGGAAGTCAAGGACGCCATGCCCAGGAGCACGTAGCCCATGTGACTGATCGACGAGTATGCAACTAGCGACTTGAAGTCCCTCTGCGCCATGGCAACCAATGCCCCGTATACCATGTTGATCAGACCCAGAACGACGAGCATCTTCACGATCCAAGGCTCGGTTGCAGCCGCCGGTGTGATCGGATAGTTGAACCTGAAAAAGCCGTACCCGCCCATCTTCAAGAGGATACCCGCCAGTACAACAGAAACCGCGGTCGGAGCCTCGACGTGCGCATCCGGAAGCCACGTGTGGAAGGGGAACACCGGAACCTTGATCGCGAACCCGATGAACAGGGCGAAGAAGATCCAGCGTTGGAAGTCGATCGATTCTCTCGGAATCAGTTCCTGCAACGCAAGGATGTTGAAGGTGTGTGGCTGAGCGCGGTAGTACATCGCCAACATTGCCAGGAGTATCAGGACGGAACCGATCAGCGTATAAATGAAGAACTTGATGGATGCGTAGATTCTCCTGGGCCCGCCCCAGATGCCGATCAGGAAATACATCGGGAGCAGGACCACTTCCCAGAACACATAGAAGAGGAAGAAGTCCAGGGAGGCGAATACGCCCAGGAGCCCCGTCTCGAGGAGCATGAACAGGATGAAGTAACCCTTGGTCTGCTTCTCGATCGTCCAGGAGTAGACGACGCAGATCACCCCGAGCAAGGCGGTCAACCAGAAGATCGGGACCGCCAACCCGTCGATCCCGATGAAGTAGTTGACGCGAATCGCCGGGATCCACGCGGCCAACTCCACATAACGGATCTCGCGCCCGCCCGCGGCGGCCTGCGCGAGCTTCAACTCCAGCAGGTGCTCGAAGATCGCCAGTTTCCCCTGAGCCTCGAGCTGCGAACGTTCCTCGTCCGTGGCCCGTTCGCGGGCGAGAAGCTCACGCATCAGCGGAGCCACTCGGGCATTCTCAGCCGCCGAGAGAGCGGCGGCGGTGCGCCCTTCGACCAGGGACGAAAGGGGTTTTCCCCCACCCTGGTAGTAGTCCCATGTGACCCAGGAGGCGATCCCGAAGGTCGCTAGGGCGCCCAAGAGACAGATCACCTTGGTCGCCGCCCGCAGGTGTCCAGGTACGAGCATCGCCACGGCGGCAGCGATCAAGGGGCTGAAGATCGCCAATGTCAGCATCGAGTTCGCCATCCTCCTGGTTCGCAGCTGGCTTCCGACTAGGAATCCTGCATATTGCTAGAAGATCCGGAGAAGCACCTCTTTGAGTTCCGGGATCGCAACCAACGCGAAGATCAGCGCAAGGGAGAACACCGAAAGAAAGATGTAATCAGGAATGCGACCGGTCTGGATCTTCCGGGTCGAGTCGCCGGCTCGGAGCGTGAGGCTCCCTGTAGCGCGAACGGCGCCGTCCACCACCCCGTGATCAATCGATCCCGCCGCATGGGCGACGACCCTGGTGATCCAACCCCATAGGTTGACCAGACCATCCACGACGAACCTATCGAAGAGGAAGAAGACCTCCTTGATCATCATCACAAAGGCGATGATCGTCTTCGAGTAGATCCGATCGACGTAGTAGAGATTCTGCAACACGCCGCGGCAGGCGACCAGCGGCCCCCTCTGCCCGACGAGATCCCGGTTCTTCAAGCGTCCGGCGAACACCACATACGAAAGTCCCATCCCCAAGATGGCCATCGCTATGGAGAGCACCGTGGTGGGCGTATGCGCCTTTTCGTGGGCATGGTGCATTCCGCTGGCATGTTCGACCGAAGGCTGCCCACGCGGAGTCGGTGTCCCACTAGCTACCCGAGTCTGGATGCCGAGTTTGTCGAAAGTGATCTCCTTCTTGGTCCGCTCCTCGAACCACTTGTGGCCGATTCCATCCGGCGCACCAGGCACACCGGCCGCGAAGATCGCGCCAACAGCGAGGACCAAAAGTGGTATCGTCATCGCTTTTGGCGATTCATGGGCATGTGCGAACTTGTGGACGTCCCTCGGCCGTCCTAGGAAGGTCAGCACATAGCAACGTCCCATATAGAAGGCAGTGAGGCCGGCCGTCAGAATCCCGAAGATGAAGGGGAGCATTGCCAGCATCGAGCCCTTGTGAATGCCAAGAGCCAGTGCTTGCGTAAGGACCGCCTCCTTGGACCAGAACCCTGAAAACACTATGGGGAATCCCGCGAGGGCCAGGGTTCCGATCAGAAACGTCCAGGCCGTGACCGGCATCTTCTTCCATAGCCCTCCCATGTCCCCCATTTCCTGGCTGTGGACGGCATGGATCACGCTGCCAGAACCGAGAAAGAGCAGGGCCTTGAAAAAGGCATGCGTGAAGAGATGGAACATCCCGGCCACGAAAGAGCCGGCGCCGATCCCCAGCATCATGTAGCCGAGCTGCGATACCGTGGAATACGCCAGGACCTTCTTGATGTCGGTCTGGACGAGCGCGATCGTCGCCGCGAACAGCGCGGTGAACCCTCCCACCATCGCGATCACGAACAGCGTCTCCGAGCCCGAGACGTCGCCGCTCTCGAAGAAGGCGGGGCCGGCGAAGAAGGGGAACATGCGCGCGACCAAGTAGACGCCGGCCGCCACCATCGTGGCGGCGTGGATGAGCGCGCTGACGGGCGTGGGACCTTCCATCGCATCGGGAAGCCAGATGTGCAGGGGGAACTGCGCAGACTTTCCAACCGGTCCGAGAAAGAGCAGCAGTCCCGCCAGGACCAGGAGCCCCCCCTCCCACTTGTGGTCCGCCACGCTCTGGAAGATCTCCTTGAAGTCCAGGGAGCCCGCGACCGCGGCGATGATTGTGATCGCAAGGAAGAAGCCGAGGTCCCCCACGCGCGTCGTGAGGAACGCCTTCTTGGCCGCGTCCGAGGCCGACTTCTTCTCGAACCAGAAGCCGATCAAGAAGTAGGAGCAGACGCCGACCAGCTCCCAGAACATGAACAGGAAGAGGAGATTGGAGGTGATGCAGAGGCCGAGCATGGAGAACGTGAATAGCGCGAGGTAAGCGTAGAACCTCGAGTAGCGGGGGTCTCCGTGCATGTAGCCCATCGAATAGAGGTGGACCAGGAACGAGACCACCGTCACTACGACGAGCATGATCGTGGCGAGATTGTCGATCAGGACTCCAAACGAGAGGCTGAATCCCCCTACGTCCGCGGAACCCACGGCCCACCATTCCCTACTCCACGCGACCGGCTCCATCCCCGAGGGTGAGGCCAGCACCCGAGTAACGAACAACCAGAGCGACAGCATCATGCAGACGAACATGGCTCCGGTGGGAAGCCAGTCCCCCTGCCGCGGCAGGCGCCGGCCGAAGAGAATCTGGACCGCAAAGGCGGCCAGGGGTAGCAGCAGGATCCAGAGCGCTGTGTGGGTTTCTGGAGCCATCGTCGAGGCCGCCTCCAAGTGCCTATTCTCGAAGAAGATCGGCTTCGTCCAACCGGATGCTACTGGCGTTCTTGAATAGGTTCAGGACGATCGCCAGCGCGACCGCAGCTTCTGCCGCCGCAATCACCAGTACGAAGATCGCCACTACCTGCCCCGTAACGTCCCGGACCACAAACCGGGAGAAGGCCACCAGGTTGAGCGCGGCAGAGTTCAGCACCAGCTCAACACCCATGAGAACAGCCACGGCATTGCGCTTCATCACGATCACTGTGACCCCGATCGCAGCCGCAGCAGCCGAAACCAGTAGATAGTGGCTGAGTCCGATCGGCCCCAGGAGGTTCATGCCTCTCCCTCGTCACGCCGCGCAATGTAGGCTGCGCCAACGAGAGCCACCAGCAAAGCCACAGAAGCGATCTCGAAGGGAAGAACGAACCGCCCCATGAGCTCGCGACCGATGGAGGACGTAGTTTCCTTCACGGTTCCCATGGCCGGTGCCCACTTCGTGTTCTGCACCACGTAGACCGAGCCCAGGAACACCAGGAGCCCCGACAGGATTCCCGGCACCACGAACGCACGCCCACCCGATCTCACCTGGATCGGCTCGCGTCTGGTCAGCATGACCCCGAAGAGGAGGAGGATCAGGATCCCTCCTGCGTAGATCAAGACTTGGCTGGCCGCCAGGAAGTCAGCGCCCAGGAGCGCATAGAGCCCGGCGAAGCCCAGGAAGGACATCAGCAGGGAGAAGGCGGCCCGGACGATGTCGCGCAGGAAGATCAGCCCAAGGGCGGGAATCAGCGTCACGGCCGCAAGCGTGACGAACAAGACTGTCTCCGTGTTCACGCCGACTCCTCAGGAACCGACGGGCCCTTTCCTGGGGCTTTCGGCGGAGTCGGGCGAACCTCGGTCGCGGCCGGCTTGGCCTTCGCGGCGGCCGCGGCAGCTGCCGCGGCCGCACGTGCCTTCTTCTTCTCTTCGGCCAAGCGCTCGATTTCGGTGCGCCCCCAGGCGAAGTACGCCCGGTCGTCGACCGTCTCGACCCGGTTCGTCAGCAGATTCTTCGTCATGACGTCCCGGCTCATCCCCGAGAAGTCATAGTCCTTGCCCATGTGGATACAGTCTTCTGGACATGGTTCGATGCAAAGGTTGCAGAACAGGCAGAGGCCATAGTCGATCGAGAATCGAGTGACCTCGCACTTCTTCCCCTCGTACGCGCCCGTGATCGAACCGTCCCTGGTTCCCTCGATGTAGATGCAATCAACCGGGCATGCGTTCGCGCACTGAAAGCAAAGAATGCACTTCTCGGTCTCGAGGAAGTGGATTCCTCGATGTCTGTCCGGAATGTCATCGTGCTCGTGGGGGTACTGGATCGTGACGACTTCCTTAGGTTTCAACATGTAGCGCAAAGTGATCCCCAAACCGAGGATCAGGGACTTGGAGACCTTCCAAATGCTCCCGAAGTAACCCGCGTGCATGATCATTCTTCCACTCTTCTAGGTCAGATCTGGAGGAACCATACGCGTCCGGGAAAGGCAAGCTCCCACAGGGTCGCTCCAATGAGCGAAGCGAATCCAAAGGGTACGAGCACTTTCAAGCAGAGATACATGACTTGATCCAGCCGGATCCTGGGGTACGTCCAGCGGATCCAGATCTGGAGGAAGACCAGGAACATCGACTTCCCAAGCATCGCAGAGGTTCGAATCATGATTCCGAGAGGCCCTGTCAATCCGTCAAGCGCCGGGATGCCGGTATTCCAGCCACCCAGCCACAGGCTGGTGGCCACCCCACAGACCAGGAACATGAAGGCGTATTCCGCCAGAAAGAAGATCGAGAACCGCATGCTGGAGTACTCGGTGTGGAAACCGGAAACCAGCTCCGATTCCGCTTCGGGAAGGTCGAACGGGGCGCGCTTGCACTCTGCGAGGGCGGCGATGTAGTAGATGATGAAGGTGAGGGCCAGGAATGGACTCCGGAAGACGTGCCAACGCCAGAACCAACCCGACTGGGTCTCGACGATCCCTTGGAAGCCCAGGGTTCCCGATACGACCACGACGGATAGGAGCGCGAGTCCAAGGGGGATCTCGTATGACACCATCTGAGTGGCCTCGCGCATCGCTCCAAACAACGACCACTTGTTGTTGGATGCCCACCCGGCCATGATCACACCGATCACTTCAAGCGAGGCAATCGCGGCGAGGTAGAACACTCCGATGTTCAGGTCCGCAACCACGACGTGCTTGTCGAAGGGCAACACGACGAACAACAAGAAGGTTGCGGTGAAGACCACTACCGGGGCCACGATGAAGAGGATCCTGTCCGCGCTCCTCGGGATCACATCCTCTTTGGCCATCAGCTTGATCCCGTCCGCCACCGTCTGGAGCAGCCCATGAGGGCCTACCTCCATCGGGCCCAAGCGGCATTGGATGTGTCCGGCGACCTTACGCTCGAGCCAGATGGCGAATAGCGCAAACACGGTGATCCAGCCCGTGACCAGCGCGCAGCCCAGGAGTCCGAGCAGGGGAACAGACAGCCAGGGCGACATCTCGTCCAACGCGGGGAACAGCCGCAGCAGGTCGTGAGCCAGTCCCTCAGAAGCCATCACGGCGATCATCGATCCACCTCGCCCATGACGATATCGATGCTGCCGATGATCGCCACCAGATCCGCGAGCATGCACCCTCGAGTAATCTCGCGAAGGATGCTGATGTTGCAGAAGGACGGTGCTCGGACTTTCAGTCGAAAGGCGTTCTGCGAACCGTCACTCACCAGGAAGTAGCCGAGTTCACCTCGAGGGTTCTCCGTCCGGACATAGACCTCGCCCTTGGGAGGACGGATCACCCTCTTGATCTCCTTCGACATCACGTCCCCGGCCGGCATTTGCTTCAGGGCCTGGGCCACAATGCCGACGCTCTCCTTCATCTCCCGGACCCGCACCATGTAACGATCCCAGCAGTCGCCAACCTGGCCCATTTCACCGGTCCCGACGGGGACCTCGAACTCATACTGTTCATAGCCGCAGTACGGCTCATCCCTCCGGAGATCGCGTCGAACACCTGACCCCCGGAGGACCGGACCGGACAGACCATAGGCGATACCCAGTTCCGGGGATATCACCCCCACGTTGGCGGTGCGCTCAATGAAGATCCCGTTGTAGGAAAGCAGGGCGTTGTACTCGTCAATCTTGGGTTCGAAGTACTCGAGGAAGGCGGCGACGCGCTCGACCATCCCCTCCGGTAGGTCTTTCGCCACCCCTCCAATCCGGACGTAGTTGTAATTCAGACGCTGTCCGCAGATCGTCTCGAAGAACTTCAGGATCATCTCGCGGTCGCGGAAGGCGTAGAGGAACGGCGTGACCGCGCCGATGTCCATTCCGTACGTACCAAAAGCCATCAGGTGGCTGGCAATCCTGTTCAACTCAGCAACCATGATTCGGATGGCTTGAGCGCGAGGGGGAATCTGCACTCCTAGCAACTTCTCCACCGCAAGGCAGTAGCCAAGATTGTTGTTCATGGCTGCCAAGTAGTCCATGCGATCGGTGTACGGCGTGACCTGGAGGTAGGAAACGCTCTCCGCGATCTTCTCGAAGCACCGATGGAGGTACCCGATGTGTGGTTCGCAATCGAGCACGAGCTCCCCATCCGTCCTGATCACTGCTCGGAAGACGCCATGGGTGGACGGATGCTGCGGACCCATGTTGAGGAGCATCTCCTCAGTGCGGATATCACCGGGGCCCGAGACCTGCACGCTATCCAAGCAAGCTCCCTTTCCAAACACATCGGCCCGTCGCCCACGTCGCTACCGGGCCATGAAACGTCCAAGGTCTAGGAAGCGCTCTTCTTGCCTCCCCGTTCCGCCCATTCGAGTCGTGCCTTGGAGAAGTTGCAGGCTACTCCGTGATAGTCGACCGGGAAGGCATAGTCCTTGCGAAGCGGGTGCCCCTCCCAGTCCTCTGCGCAGAGGATCCTCTTCAACTCCGGATGACCTTCGAAGCGAACTCCAACGAGATCGAAGGCCTCTCGCTCGTGCCAGTCAGCGGCCTTCCATATGCCAGTCACACTCGCAACACGTGAATCCTCGCGTGGCAGCTCCACCTTGAGAATGACCCGATGTTCATGGAATATCGATTCGATGTGATAGACGACTGCGATACGGTCGAGGTAATCCACAGCCGATAGACACTGGAGGAAGTCGCACTTCAAGCGAGGGTCATCTCGCAGGAACTTGCAGATGTCGACCAGGTGCCTGGCCGGGACCAACAAGTACGGGTCCTTGTTGTCGAGGACCTCGACGATGGTCGCTCCAGGCAACGCGGCCTTGATCGTGGCGAACACCTCCTCGGTGTTCATCCCAATGCCTATCCGGGTGTCCCAACGAAAACGTTCGGCCGGGATCCCTTCCGCTCACGATCCAGGAAGCGCTCGCGGCTCGTCTTCTCCTGGATCTTGAAGAGCCCTTCGAGCAGGGCCTCCGGCCTGGGAGGGCATCCGGGGACATAGACGTCGACCGGCACGACCAGGTCGACCCCCTGAACGACGTGATAGCCGTACTTGCTGTAGGGCCCGCCTTTGATCACGCATGCACCCATGGCGATCACGTACTTGGGTTCGGGCATCTGGTCGTAGAGTCGCTTGACTCGGGGCGCCATCTTGTGGGTTACCGTACCGGCAACGATCATCAGGTCGGCCTGCCGAGGCGTCGCACGAAACGGTCCGGAACCGAACCGGTCGATGTCGTACTTCGAAGCGCCAGTGGCCATCATCTCGATGGCGCAGCAGGCCAGTCCAAACGTAAGGGGCCAGACACTCGATCGCCGCGCCCAACCGATGAAGGCATCAAGGCTCGTTACGAATACACCGTCCTGAATGACCAGGTTGTCCGGGGGTACAGTGGGTTCCACCATGACTGATCTCCTCGTTGGGCCTCGTCAGCGCGTCGTCATCGTCTCTTTGGCCACCTCGGTGTCCCGGTTCAAGGGCGACAACGTGGCGGGACCTTCCCCAGTTGACCCGTGCGATGCCGCGGACTTGATCCAATCGAGATCCCCCTTGACCCACACGTAGACGAACCCGGCCAGAAGGACTACGACGAAGACGAGCATCTCAAGAAAGACAAAACGACCTGCAATTGGTGCGAGCTCTCGGAAGACCACGCCCCAAGGGTACAGAAACGCAACCTCGACATCGAAGACGAGAAACACCAGCGCCACTGCATAGAACCGGATGTCAAAGCGAACCCAGGAATCGCCAATGGGGGGCTCCCCACATTCATATGTGGTCAGCTTCTCTTCGTCGTGTACGCGCGGTCTGAGTAGGCGACTCAGGACCGAGACGTTCAGGATGACGAAAACCACCCCGAAGACCGTGAAGACGAGGACGTTGGCGAAACTCAGGTACATAAGGACCAGTGGACCAAGCCTGCTTTCGGCCCGTGTGGCCCTCAGGACGAAGAGGGCCCAGGAAAGCGAGCTGGTACTATACCCTCGACAGGGAGCCGAATCAAAGGAAGGCTGGGCCTCTTCCTCAACTCATGTTTCAGCAGTTGGACCGTTTTCGCTGAGGGCTCCTAGAGGTCGCTTTCCCTAACCCAGCGACTAGCCCGAAGTTCCTCGCTGGCCCATCGCGCAAGTAAGACGAAGGCAAGGAGTTGAGGCAGACCGGCGTGGCGACGTTCTGTCTACTGGGTCAGGGACACGCCGAGGAGCTCAAGCGCGCGA
>Ga0187892_10011845_pt1 | contig 10556 bp, 11 predicted proteins | sample MA1701073metaG_FD_139345 | JGI IMG/M metagenome (GOLD analysis project Ga0187892, IMG submission 139345) | Bio-ooze microbial communities from a basaltic lava cave in the Kipuka Kanohina Cave System on the Island of Hawaii, USA - MA170107-3 metaG ...
CTGTCGCAGGCGGTTGATACTGGCTTTGAGCACTGCTTCGGTCACCACAACCTCAGGCCACAGGTTGTCAAGCAAGGCCGTTTTGCTGACTAATTGTCGCGCGTGCTCGTGCAGATAGTGCAACACGGCGAAGTCCTTGGGTCGCAAGAGGATGCGCCGTCCCCCGCGCCACAGGCACTGATTCGTCACGTCCAACTGAACGGATTCAACGATGCGCAACCGTGGCGCGCGATGCTCGCGAGTGCTCATAACACAGGTGACGTTACCGAAAGATGACCGAAAAGTTACTGTAACGTAACGACTTCAGCTCTCTCCATAGTGCATATAAGGAAAGAGAGTGCAGCCCTGAACCTAATGGGTTTTGACGACCAAGTTCGGTAATATCCAGTCCTGCGGCTTGAGGTTCCCTCTCCCCTTGCGGGAGAGGGACAGGGTGAAGGTGTAAAAAAAACTGACGCTCCTTATTCTTTCCCCTCATCCTGACCTTCTCCCGGAAGGAGAAGGAACCCATAGACGTAGCGTTGCCACCTAAAACCCGGCATCGGCCCTTAAGATTCGGTGGAATCGGGAGCGTGAGAGACATCGAAAGGAGCAACTATCATGACGAAGAGTCTGACATGTGTACCAGATAGCGTTACGCTGCGTTGCGGCGTGCGCGCCACCATCGAAGTCCAGACTTCGGATGCTGCTCAAGGCGTAATGATTAAGGCTCGTGGTTACGACAGCACGGTGGCCAGCCTCAATCCCGCCGAGGGCAATACCAACAGCGATGGGTACCTCGAGATAGCCGTGACCTGCGCACAGGAGAGAGCATGTCCAGGTAAGACCACGGTGACTTTCGCTGCTCCCGGTTACGATGCCGATACCCTTGAGATCGAATGCGAGACGTTTCCTGCCCCATCGGCAATGGAGATACCGGCACAGAAGATGCCTCAGTTGCTCTCCGAGCGACAACAACGAGTGAAAAAACAATTAGCCAGCGTAGATGTCTTCGATCTCCTCGATCTGACCGCGTGGTACGAAGGGCGTAAACTTGCCTATGCCTTCGCAACCGACGTTCGACCTACAGAAGATTGTCGCTGCAAAACGATTGACATTCTCATGCCAAAGGTTGAACTCGGCGTGACGCCGATAGGCGACGTGTACCACGCCCAAGGATTACAGCTCATGGCGTTCCTCGATTCCACAGCTTCAGTCGCATACATCTCCGCGGCGGACAGGCAACGCGCCAAGGAACTGTTGCAAGTCAGTGGCAATGAGCGAAAGTGGTTGATTCGGCAGGGTAAAAAGCTCAGCGAATTTGCCATACGACCGCTCAGTGAGTTGAATTTGGCGCAGCCGATCCAGCGTGACGATGGTGGCATCCTCAAAGGATGGACGTGCCGCGAGCTGCCGGGAGAAGCGTGCGTGAATATCTTCTATCTACAAAGTCAGGCATTTGCATTTTCAATGAAGCTGCCTGACTATGGCATGGTCATGTGTCGCCCATATCCCGATGCTGAGTGTCAATTTTTCTGGCACATATTCGAGTATGAGATCTACAAGGCGGCTGATTGCGCAGGACCATCAGTGAAGGAGACACTTACGTTCGCGTTGTGTCATTTGTCTTGAACACTCACGGGGAAAATGAGGACTAGGCTGTAGGCCGCAGGCTGCAGGCTACAGGGAAAAAAGAGCAGAAAAGTTAAATTTCAAAGGTCAAAATGCAAAAGTCAAAAGGAGGGGATCAGGGGTTTCGTAGATCTTGCCGGCGGCATTGACATCGAACATGCCGATGCAGGGGAGTTTGAGTCCCCAGCCCTGGCCGTTGAAATCCCAGCAGTCGAGGCGCTCCGTGAGACCGTATGGCCACGACCAAAACAGTTGCGCAGTTCCCAGTGCACCTTGTGCGAAAGCTTCATGATGCCGCGACGATCTTGCGCACATCGCGCTGACCGACGACCGGTGCGAGCGGCTGATTGATGTAGACGATGTCGTCCGACAGACACGCCATAGCGACGTCCGGGTCTATCGCCTCCTACGCGTCGATGAATAGGCGCACTTTGAAGACATTACGCGCGACGATTTCGTCCTGGGTCATGACGCCTCCGTTTTGATTCTTGTGAAGAGGTTTTGCAAACGCGATTTTCGCAGCCGATTAGCCTATCGCCACGCGGGCAAGTGGTCAATTGCAATCCTCGTTTGCTTTTTTGATCACCCTCACCCTGGCCCTCTCCCATCCAGGAGAGGGAATATTCGGACATCGCACTCTCGTTTCTGACATGTTTAACAGATTCAATTCACTCCAGTGACAACTCCACTTCGACGGCCCGTCCGTGACCGATTGAGGAACCTACCACACCGGCAACCCGGGCCGCGAAATACTTTTGCTTAAATAGATTGTGAATCCGTTCGGTTTCTTTCGCATCGTCTATAAACTGCGCTTTGCCGGCGAAGGTGACCGTACCAATCTTGAGTGTTATTTGTGGGTTTTTTTTGAGGTTCTGATACCAGTCAGTCTTTCCCTCTTGCCCTGCTTGCAGGTAGAGGTGTCCTTGGTCGTACACAAACCAGATCGGTTTGGTGTGGGGCTTTCCACTTTTGCGCCCGATGGTCGTGATCTCAACGTTTGATTCGTTTGCCACTTGTTGAAGCTCGGCCTTCGTGACCGGCTTTCCCGCTTGTGCCCACAATATGGCCGTTGCGCTCCCCAACGCGCAGAAACTCATCAGCAATGAAAAGAACCACAGCCACCGTCCGTTTCTCCATACTTGTGTCATTCGTTTACCTTCCTTTCTGCGGTTGCCAGTATTACTGCGAGGTTTTCCTGACGCAATCCCTGGCTTTGCGAGCGAGGAGAAGTGTAGTACATGCTTGTCAACCATAACCATAGTAGTGAACCTAAATGAGATGGGCCGTAAAGATCATTGTTTGCCCTTCGACTTCGCTTCGCTTCGCTCAGGACGGTCGGTTTCATTTCCCGTTCGTGCTGAGCGTAACCCGAAGGGTGAAGTCGAAGCATGAACAGCGTCCGCCACAAAGGATTTAGGAGACCTATATTACTGCTGCCGCATAACTACGAGGGTATCAACTATGACGACAACTGGCACTGTCCGCTTTGGTCTTTCGCTCACAACTGCCCACCCGCAAACGGCCGATCCGCAACAGTGCGTCCGTGACCTGTTGGAACGCGTCCAACTTGCACGAGACGTAGGGTTCCATTCCGTCTGGGTTGGTGATCACCATGTGACTCCGCATCATTACCTGCAAAACATTCCAATGATCGCACGTATCTCTGCGGTGTCAGGAAAGATGCAGGTTGGTGCGCTCTTCATGCTTCCCTTGTTCCACCCCGTGCTGTTGGCTGAGCAAGTCGCTACGTTAGATGTAATTTGTGAAGGTCGTTTCACGCTGAAAACTGCGGTCGGTGGACAGCAAGATGCCCATGCTGCGTTCGGTATCCCCTGGAAAGAGCGTGCTGGACGATTTGAAGAGTGTCTGGAGATCATGCGCAAACTCTGGACCAGCGACAACGTCACGCACGAGGGGAAATACTGGCAGTTCTCTGGCGTGACGATCAATCCCAAGCCTGTGCAGCACCCACTTCCGGTGTGGATCGGTGCCGATGCTGACGCGCCGGTTCGGCGTGCGGCTCGGGTTGCGGATGGGTGGCTCATTGCCCCATGGTTGTGGCCGAGTTTGTGTGAGGAGCGGATCGCCTTTTATCGGAAAGCGCTGCAGGACTATGGACGGACCGTCAACGAACTCCCCATCCGTCGGGACATCTACGTTGCTCCCGATATGGATACGGCGAGACGGCATACGGAACCTGTCCTCCAGGCCGGATACCGCGGCTTCACTGGCGATCGGCTCACAAGCCTTATCATCGGTGGACCACAAGAGGTGGTTGCCGAAATCGAGAAGTATCGTGCTATGGGATGCAACCATTTTCTCTTTCGCCATATTGTTCGTGAGCAAAGTCAGATGTTGTCCTCTATGCGGCTGTTAGGAGAGAAAGTGATCCCGGTTTTCTCTCGGTAAGGTCCTTCCCCCATCAGCAAAGACTTGGTACCGTAGGAAAAGCACATTTTGTAGAGGAGGCGTATATGGCAACCAAATACTACTTTACAGTCGCTGACGAAACGATCGACGTAAAAACGGGAGAACATGAGAAGCCGAACATTACGATCTCGATGAAAGAGGGCGACTACCTAGACATGATTAATGGCAAGCTGAATGGCCAGATGGCCTTCATGACCGGAAAACTGAAAATTGCTGGCGACATGGGGCTGGCTCTGAAGTTACAATCCCTCTTCAAGTCGCGTGGAACAGGAGCCGCCCCCGCTACGACTGTGCAGCATGTCATCGACGGCATGTCAGAAACTTTCAATAAAGATGCGGCCAAGGGCATGAATGCAGTGTTCCAGTTTGATCTGGCGTAAGCGGCGATGAGACAGAGACAGACCTGAGATAGAGACGAGAGACAGAGATAGAGAAACTCGGGCGCATCAAACTGCGCCCTTCTCCTTTTCCCCCTTTGCCCTTTTCCCTGTTTCTCCTTATAAGGAGGGAGCAATGCCGAAGCGAGTTGTAGTCATTCCTGGTGATGATGCGGCACCGGAAGCAATGACGCCAGTTGTTGAAATTCTGAAAAGTCTCAACCTCGACGTTACCTGGACCGAATTCCCCAGTGGAGAAGAAGGGGTAAAGCGATACGGTTCTCGCGCCGCCTTTGATCAAGTTTTGCGCGAGGCGATTGATCAATCCGATACCACCTTGTTCGGTTCAACCAATGGGACCACTGGCGGCATTAATCATCTCCGCTGGGGGAAACGGACGTTTGCCAATGTGCGTCCAACTCGTTGGCGTCCCGGCTTTTCCAGTCCACTGAAAAACCCAGACGGGATCGACTTTGTCATCGTCCGCGAAAATCTTGAAGACCTCTACATGGGGATCGAAGGTGATCTTAGCCAGCTTTCGTCGTTAGCAGTGACAAGCTGGTTGACCCGCAAACCCCTTGACACGACCCCAACTGGCAAGTTTGCCATTAAAGTCATCACCGAGGAAGGAACTCGTCGCGTCGTTCGTTTTGCCTGTGAACTTGCCCGCAAACGCAAGGCACGCGGTGGGAAAGGCAGGCTCACCTGCACGAGTAAGTACAACATGCTGCGCGAGAGCGACGGGCTCTTTCGCCGTATCGCTGAAGAGACCGCGAAAGAGTATCCCGACATTCGCTACGAGCAGTACATCGTGGACGATTTTGCTCGCCGCTTAGTCGCGAGCCCTTACGATCTCGATGTCGTCGTTATGCCGAATTTGTATGGGGATATTCTTTCCGACGCCGCTGCCGGAACCGTCGGTGGTCTCGGTCTCGCGCCCAGCGGCTGCTATGGCGAGCATTACGCGTATTTTGAGTCCATTCACGGCACTGCCCCGGACATCGCCGGCAAGCATGTCATTAACCCGACCGCAACTTTGCTCTCGGCGGTTATGATGCTCGACTATCTCAACTTTCCGGACGCAGTCGCGCGTCTCGACCAGACGGTCTCTCAGGTGTACGCCGATGGACGAGTGCTTACAGCTGATCAAGGCGGTTCAGCCTCGACCACCGCTTTCTGCGCAGCCGTTCGAGAAAAGCTAGGAAACGTCCGCTAGCGAGAAGAATGAATCCCCAGCGCGGGCTTATCCCTGCGACTTGCGGGCTTTGGTGACAACTACGACGTCGTGACCATTCACACGGACCATTCGCCGGTCTGACAGGTTTTGTTGTTGTGGGACTTTGCGGGAACGATTTTCCCGCCATTGTTTGAGTTGTTTGGTTAGTTCGCTTTCGTTCACAAATCTCCTCCGTCAATCCCTTTCTGTGATTGATTGTTCATTCGCATCGACGCATTAGGCGTCAATGAAGGCTTCTAAACTCTTTGCGCGAGACGGATTTCGCAGTTTCCGTAGCGCTTTTGCTTCAATCTGACGAATACGTTCACGGGTGACGGCAAACCGTTGCCCGACTTCTTCCAGCGTGTAATCCGTCTTCTCGTCGATGCCAAACCGCATGCGCAAAATCTGCTCTTCTCGTGGCGTGAGCGTGGCAAGCACTTTGCGTGTTTGCTCTTCCAGGCTTAGTGCCATTGCTGCATCAGCCGGAGAGAGTGTCTGACGATCTTCGACAAAATCCCCGAGTGAACTTTCTTCGTCATCACCAATCGGCGTCTCCAGCGACACTGGCTCTTTGACGATCTTGAGAACTTTGCGGACTTTGTCCGGCGGAACTTCCATCTGGGTGGCAATCTCCTCCGGGGAGGGTTCGCGCCCGAGTTGCTGCACCAGATACCGCGAGGTCCGCAAGACTTTATTGATCGTTTCGATCATGTGGACCGGGATGCGGATCGTTCGCGCCTGGTCCGCAATGGCGCGGCTGACGGACTGCCGGATCCACCATGTCGCGTAAGTCGAAAACTTGTAGCCGCGCTGATATTCAAATTTCTCGACCGCCCGCATGAGGCCGATATTCCCCTCTTGAATCAAGTCGAGGAAGCCTAATCCACGGTTGACATAGCGCTTAGCGATACTCACCACGAGACGCAGATTGGCTTCGATGAGGCGACGTTTTCCTTCTTGGGCTTGATATTCACCACGGGCGACAATGTCAAGAGAACGACGCAGGTCTTCATTGGTCGTCCCGATCTCTCCTTCGATCCGACTGATCTCTTTCCGCGCCTCATGAATCACTATGCTCGCATCGACGAGCCGCTGAGCGTGGGTCTTGCCGAGTTCGACTGTAAGTTTTGTCGATCGTGCGCCACCGGCTTTAAGTACTCGCGCCAGCGCGATAATGTCGGCAGACCTGCGACGAAAGTATTCTTCCTGACGCTGGATGGTGCGGCGGTGACGTTTAATCAAATCGCCAAACTCTTTGAGTTTATCGGCCACAATGGTAATGTGACGACGACCCAGAGGAAGGCTACTCAGTGTGAGCTCAATTTTGTGACGCAGATCGGTCACCTTTTTGCCTGCCTTCTCTCGGTCTTTGATCGTCAACCGCTTATGCCCCTGTTGCTCAGCCACATCGCGTTCACGTGCAAGACGCCGGAGTGGCGCCATCCGACTCAAGAACAACTCGATGCGATGATCTTCTTTTCCCTCGGTGACCTCTACCGCCTCTTCTTCCTCGTCACCAAAAATATGCCGCGCCTCGAGCTCTCCCTCTTTCAGCTTTTCTCCCAACGATAAGATGTACCGGGACGCTAATGGCACCGAGAACACTTCTCGGCGAACGTGTGTCTCCCCAGCTTCAATTTCTTTGGCAATCGCCACTTCTTCTTCCCGGCTGAGCAACGGAATGTTGCCCATTTCCTGAAGGTACATACGCACGGGATCGGATGTATCTCCAATCGTCGGCTCTTCCGGGGTCGCGACTTCTTCTTCCCATTCTTCTTCTTGCTTGGGAAGCTCGATACCAATCGTTCCGTCGTCTTCCAGGGTATCGACCGGCTCAATATCCATCTCTTCAAAAATGGAGATCACACTGTCGATCTCCTCGGTTGGCGACACATCGGTATCCAGGGGATGGGACGATCCCGGAGTGCCCAGCAGTCCTTTTTCTGATGCGCGCGGGAGTACTTCAATCCTTGCCTCTTTCCCTTTTTTCATGGGGGGCTTTACCTCTTTTTTCGCAGCGAGCGTACGGTGAAGGTTCATAGACAAAAACCTTCCTTTTCCCTGGTACGAGGGAGGAATGGACATGGGCAACTGTCGCCAAAAACCTTGGTACGCAAAATATGTAAATGTGGTTCGGTGAGGTTCCGGTCTGAGTGTTTCAACACCCATGCCGGATGTGAACCTTTCCCATCCTAAGATTCACACCGGATATAGTCAAGGGAGTTCCCGACTCTTCTTTCGTTATTTCTATCGGCTCGTACGGTTTATTTCTTAAAAAAGGCAGAAGAAAATTATGTTTCATCCGGCAATAATCGCGCCACAGCGAAGGTTCTGGCGCTATATCACGTTCCCGCTCGCCGCTCGAGCAGCACCAATAGCCGTGGCATATTCTGCATAGGGCGGAATAATCACATTCTCTCCCCGACGCGGTTGCATCTCTTCAAGTCGGTCGCGCAAAGGTTTCACCCGCGAGAGTTTGCCGGTGAGGATAATATCGTGATGGTGGCGAGCGCGGGCCGCCATGAGGCTCACGGTAAAGGTGACTTCGGCCACCATATTGACGAGTGCCGCCGCTTTGTCCGCCTGGGTCGGATCGGAACGCACCTTACCAAAATTACTGGCAGTAGCACTGGCAGGAACAATCCCGACCGGCCCGCCCGTGATATCGCCAACGGTCAGGTCCACTTGACTCAAATCGCCGTTCGCTGCCATCTGTTCGAGCGTATCAAGTCGCGTCACCCCTAATAGATGCCGTGCCAATCCTAACAGTGTTCCACCGCCAACTCCGGTTCCACCCACGTGCTCAATCTGCTCTCCTCGCACCGACACCAAAGCAGTTCCGGTACCAAGAGAAACGACCAAAGAGTCCTTCTTATCGGCAAGGGTGCTCCCACCTACACCGATTGCCGTAATTTCTGGTACTTTCACCACTGGTACGCCAAAAAGTTGCTCTTGAAGGCAACGGGCTCCACCTCCACTAGCGGCAATGACACGGATATCGCCCAATGCTCCTCCAGCCGTGCTCAGGAGTTTCCCTAAGGCTCCAGCTGCCGCCGCGACCGGGTCGCCAGTCTCAATCGTCACCACGACTACCTCTCCCCCATTCAGGAGCACCGCATCGGTCGTCGAGCCGCCAATATCAATACCAACAATCATGGGTTCGTTCCTTCTTGGGGTTCATGCAGTGAAAGATCTCGCCGAAAGACTGCGAGGGACTGTTTCCGTTCAGGGTCATATCCTTGCCATTTCGTTTGAGCAACTGCCTCGGGGGAGACGCGGCGAAAACCATGCCGCTCAAAGAGGCGCTGGGCTCCGTCTTGGGTCGTGCACGCAAAAAGATAGGACAATCCCTGCCGCTCGCCTTCAAGAACCAAGTGGTCAACCAACCGCCCCCCAATCCCTTCCCCTTGATAGCGCGTAATCGTCGAAAGCCCAACAATCTCTGCCGTTGTGTCCTCTGTATACGGAAGAAGCGCGCAAAATCCCGCCAGTTCACCAGGGGCGGGTCCTAACCGCGCCCCGTAGCCATATAATAAAAGCCGTGCAGTCTCTTGTTGCGTCCGCGGTTTGAGGTGCCCTTCTCGTTCCCCTCGCTGTAAGAGCTTTTCCACTTCGTGGAAATCATCAATACCTAGTTTCTCCACATGGCAGTAATCGGTGAGAGTGAACAACGTCCCACACCCTTCGTAGGTAAACAATTCTCGCCCTAATTCCGCAAAGCGACAGAGCGAAACAGAGGTGACTCCTCCCTCAAGTGCCCAATGAATTGCTTCCATTAAGGGGCGCCGTTCACCTAACCCAGCCCATTCTGCTTCTCCAGGACGCAGTAATTCACGCAAGACTGGACCGTTGAGAAATGACAAGCGTTTACTATCCGTTACCAGCCCTCCAGCCGCATCGAGAAAAACCAGCTTGTAGACCCGCAGGCTCACTGCAATCCGTTGCGCGTATGTTATCAGTGAAACCTCAGCATTCGCCAGACACAATCCGAGAAAGAGAGGGCCATCACGCAACGCAGTCCAGATGTGGAGCAACATTTCTTCGTCATTGTTCACTGCTGGCAGCAGTGTTGGGGCGACGGTCGGCGTTTTTGCCAGACGTAGGAGCTGTTTGCACCAGGCTTTCAGCCGGCGCTGGTGTTCCTCCCCTGCCGGTATCTCTACCAATAAGAGCACCATCGTTTCATTGGTCAGCAATGTACCAATGACTTCGAGTGCCGCATTGAGGTCGGCTTCCGATACCAATTCTGCGGCACGGATAGCAAAGAGCAAACTCTTTTCGTGGAATTCATCGAGATAGAAATCTTTTTCCACGAACGTGAGTGACGATGGACCGCGCGGTCTCATGGGGTTGCTCCACCCGAGTGCGGAAGGATCATGAACGGCAAGAGAAGCTGCAAACGCAAGGCTTCACTCCAAATGAAAGCTTGCTCGTGTTGAGTCTGCACGTTCACGATCACCAACTCTTTGACCGGCCGTCCAGTGAGCTGTTCGAGGGCAACTGCTTGCCACGCGAGTCGCTTGACTTCGTGCTCCACCTGTTGGTCTGGCAAGAGCGGTACATCGTGAAGCGCAGCAACAACCCAAGCGTCATCTTCCGTAAACGCAAGATCAATTTCTCCTTCGAGGAGCTGATTTTCGTGGCGAAAGATAAACGGGAGAGCAACATAGCGCTCAGCCGCAGCACGAGCACGGTGAAAAAACGTGGCTCTCGACAACAGATCCATCAGTCGCTCTCTCTGGTGCGCTGTCCGACTGTGGGTGGAAGCAATCTCCGCCCGGAAGGAAACCTGAGTGATTCTCATTTCTGCGGTGTACCCACGAGCAATGGTCGCTTGTCGTTCTTCCTGCCATTGCGTGTATACACGGAGCGCTCCGGCATGGGGCGCGACGTGAAGGGGCAGCGATGCCGGTGCAACC
>Ga0187892_10011846_pt1 | contig 10554 bp, 11 predicted proteins | sample MA1701073metaG_FD_139345 | JGI IMG/M metagenome (GOLD analysis project Ga0187892, IMG submission 139345) | Bio-ooze microbial communities from a basaltic lava cave in the Kipuka Kanohina Cave System on the Island of Hawaii, USA - MA170107-3 metaG ...
AGCAATCGAAGACTTTGTCAACGCTTACGGCCTAACGGCTAAACCCTTTGTCTGGCGCAAGCGAGAGGTCAAAGGATCTCAATTGAAAAATACTATCGTTAACTTACGCAGTTAAACACTAGGGCAGTGACCCGGAACGAGGCATGGTTCGATGACACGAAGACGTTGTCGCCACGGGTCCGGCATCGAGAACGGGAACGACGACGATGTCTCGATGGTGGAGCGGGAAGAAAAGCAGCTAAGACCTTGCGCGAGAAGGTTCGGAAGATCAAGATTGGCTTGACCACAACGCGGACGGACGGGAAGGGTGGGAACTCAAGCAGTTGTTAGTATGAAGGCGTGACAAATAAAATCGACAAATTTCGGATTAGATCAAAAATGCTCAATCGGGTAGCGCAGGGTATGGTGAGGTGCCCCATATCCCGATTAGGCGGCGGGAAAGTCGGAGTGCGTACCGATCTGGCTCCCGTTATTCCCTGGAGCGTTGGATAGATGGCGGGTTCCGGCAGGGCGAATGAATTCTCATGGAGTTCAGATGACGACTCTTCAGCAACAGATAGTCGAGAAGTTTCTTGCGAAGCTTGCGGAATCGAAGGATCTGGACGCCGAGAAGATCGACCAGCTTCGAAAGTTGCTCGCCGACAGCAAGAAGCTGAAGGCCGATGAGCTCGTGAAGATCTTCGCGCTTCCTGCGGGCGGTGATTTCAAGTGATCAAGCTCGAATCCGCTCATATCGAGGAAGTAAGAGGTATTCGAAAGCTCGATCTTGATTTCCACAGGGAGAAGTTCGCGATTTCAGGCCCGAATGGATCGGGCAAGAGCGGTGTCATCGACGCAGTCGAATTCGGTCTCACCGGTCAAATCGGGCGACTCAGCGGAAGGGGAACCAAGGGCCTCTCTGTTTCAGAACATGGCCCTCACGTCGACAAGACGAAGTTTCCGGATACGGCGTTCGTCGAACTGCGGGTCTTTCTTACCGGGATCGGCAAATCGGCGACGATCACCCGGAAGGTTTCGTCTCCGAAGAAGCCCAAGATCGAGCCCGCTGACGAGGATGTTAAGGCTGCTCTGGCGGAGATCGCCGACCATCCGGAAATTACGCTTTCGCGTCGCGAGATTCTCCGATTCATCCTCGTGGAGCCGACGAAGCGCTCGGAGGTCCAACCCATTCTCAACTCGACGAGATTGGACAAACCCGGAGCGCATTGAATACGGCTCAGAACAAGCTTCAGAGTGCGCAGCGCATCGCTGCTGCGCAGGTACAGTCCAACCAAATGCCCTGCTACTGCACCTGCAGATCGCCACACTACGCTCGGATGGTCTATTGGAGGCCGTTAACAAGCGGCGAAAAGTGCTAAATCTGCCGGAGGTCGCCCTGCTGGCTGCAGATACAAAGCTCGACGCTGGGCTTACCGATACGGCCAAGACGCCCGACTTCAACAAAGAATCGATCCTTCACCCGGGCGCCCGTGGCCGGGACGAGATCTTCGTGGGACAGGTTCGTTGGCTTCCTCTGCTCATGCGCATTGCGCCTCGCTACGAGACTGGTCGCTAATACTAGAGTAGCGCCGGTGAGGAGGGGTGAAGGGCGCGGCCAGCGCCGCAAATGGATCCCGAGATGCCGCGTTGCTCATTTGCTGTGGGCAAGTTTTGCTCCTCGGAATGACAAATGTCACGATATTGACATTGATTGTTAATCATGACTTAATGTATTTCACATTATAAGTCATACATCCGGCGTCTGGTACTTCGCCCACAGAAACAAGCGCCCGCAAAAGGGGAAGGGGAGGTGTTTTATGAGTGCGAAGGGGGGGAGCTGCGGCCATGTGCAGCGTAACGAATTCATTCTTCTTGTACACCAAGATCCACATGATCGAGCGCGCATAAAGAAGGTTCTCATAAAGGCGGGCTTTCACCGGGTTCTCGCCCTCGATACGGCACGTGCCGCTGTTAACAAACTTCGGCTTAGCACATACAACCTGCTGATAACGAGTCTTTACCTCCCCGATCGCGACGCCTGGACGGTAACACGAATCGTTCGCTCCGGGCGGTTTTGCCGAGAGTCTCTGCCCATATTGGTCTTGTTCGAAGGAAATACCAATCAAGCGATGCGCGCGCTGGCGAACGAACATCACGTGCGTTTGGTTTCGATGAATGAATTGCATGGTCTTCCCCAAGCAGTCGAGGAATGTATGGCGGGCGATCCAAAACCCTCGGTCCTCGTCATTGAAGACGACGAGAGCTCGGCCAATCTAGCAAGAGATTGCTTGCAGCATCTCTTCGACGTAGAGATCGCCGCTGATGGCGCGCTAGGACTCAGCGCTTTCCAAGCACGCCGCCAGGATCTGGTTTTACTCGACTTGCGCTTGCCTGGCCTGGCTGGGGAGGAGGTGCTGCGACAGATCCGCGGAATCGATTCAAGACAACCCGTGGTCGTCATTACGGCGCACGCATCGTTGGATACACACGCCTCCCTCATGCTCGACGGTGCAACGGACTTCATTCCCAAACCACTCGATGTCACCCATCTTCGCCAAATCTGTGAGAGCGCGTTGCGACAGCGAGGTTGTGTCGAAACAATGGCGGAATTGCAGGAGATGGACGCTGTGGTGAAAGAGTTGAGCGGACGTGTGTACGCAGCGGACCATGTGCTTTCGGTGGGTAAGACAGGGCCCGCTTCGCGTCATTTAAAGAGCGCCATCGAAAATTGCCCTGAGACCGCGCTCACCGATGAGGAATGGCGATCGCTCCTTCAAGAGTTCTAACCTGTTCTAACCTATGTCGGCACACAAAGCAATTATTCAACCCGTTTCGGCCTTGCGAAACGCCAAAATATATCTGCGTGTGATCTTCCTCGTGCTCTTGACTCGTCAGGACACGATTGCTGGCGAGCAAAACGACTTCCGGAATCTATACGGAAGTGAGCGAACGATCAGCCTCGCGACGGGGTATATTAACCCGCTCGTTCGTGCGCCCGCGATTGCAAGCGTGATCACCGCCGAGGACATTACCGACTTAGGGGTGCGGACCCTGGGCGAGGCCTTAGAAACGGTGGCAGGCTTCCACGTTTCAACGACGCGTGGGCTGAATCCAATCTTATCGATCAGGGGCCTATTCTCAGAGCTCAACCCTGAAGTGTTGGTCCTAATCGATAATGTCCCGATCAGCCAAGGCCTGGCGGTGACCATCGCTACATTTGGCCCACTCAGCGATTATCCTCTGACTAACATAGAGCGAATCGAAATCATGCGTGGTCCCGGCTCGGCATTATACGGATCGGATGCCTTCGCTGGGGTGATCAACATCGTGACGAAGACAGGTACCGGGCTGCAAGGCACGGAAATCGGGGCACGCGTTGGGGAGTTCGATGCTTACGAAGGGTGGTTACTGCACGGAACACGCTTGGGCACCGTACACGTTTCTATAGGACTGAGTGGTCTTACAAGCAATGGATACGAAGCAGAGGTGCTCGCAGACGCACAGACTCGGCTCGACGGGTTGTTCGGAACACGTGCCGCTTTGGCTCCGGGCGAGGTCAATGCAGGGCGGGAGAGCGGTGAGGCGCGGCTGTCCGCTGTGTTCGGCCCCTTTCAGTTTCGGGCGGGTTATTACGGGCGCTTCAATGCGGGTACAGGCGTCGGCAACCTCAATTCGCTCGACCCACGAGGCGAAAATGAGTTTGAGCTGCTTTCGTTCGACCTCGTGTACAATGGCAAGGTCAATGAACAGCTCGAGGTGTCCGGGCTCGTGTCCTATCTTGAAAGCACCCGCGATATCTTTTCACAGAGTTTCCCCCCAGGCGCTTTCGGCGGGGCGTTCCCTGAAGGGGTGCTAGACGAAATAGAGATAGCTACCCGGCGCAGCCTGGCAGAAGGGTCGATACTCTGGCGCGGATTTCCCGATCATATAATCCGACTCGGAGGCGGGTTCTACAAAACCGAGCCTTTCGATATAGACCAACGGACGAATTCGATGACTACCGTCTTGCCTGATGGAACGCGCATTCTGCGTCCGCGCGCCGCATTCTCAGAGCCGGATATAACGATAATACCCGAAACAGACCGAGACGTTTTCTACGGTTACGTGCAAGATCAATGGCGTTTTGCACCGGATTGGGAAGCTACCGCGGGGATCCGTATAGATGGCTATTCCGATAGCAGCGCTTCCGTAAATCCCCGCGCCGCGCTGGTCTGGGAGGCCAGACATGATATTACGGCGAAGCTGCTGTATGGGCGGGCGTTTCGCGCCCCCTCTTTCGCCGAAAGGCTAACGCGCGGCAACAATACGGTGATCGAGGGCAACCCAGCGCTGGACCCGGAGGTCATCAATACCGTGGAGCTCGCCTTAATCAAACGCGCACCGGCTTATCAAGCGAGCGTTAATGTGTTCGGTTACCAAATTCACGATCCGATCGTTTCGAGCATAGGTCGGCGATCGCCCGGCCTGTTAGAGTTTGCGAATGGCGATGCGCAAACGGGTTATGGACTTGAGGCCGAATTGGCATGGGACATCACCGATGGAGTTCGCACAAGAGCAAATTATGCCTATCAAGATTCGATTGATCCCTCCGCGAATAACCTAGGTCTCGGCCCACGGCACCAGATCTTTGCTGAGTGGAATTGGCGTTTCGCCCCGAGTTGGGCTTTCAATTTAAATGGCAAAGCCGTGCTCGATAGAGTGCGCCCGACTGGCGATCTTCGGCCCCGGGTCGATGATTATTTCCTTACCAATGCGGTACTACGAAGGAAGCGTATTCTTGGTTTTTTGGACCTCGCCGTATCGGTACGCAACCTATTCGATGCAGACGCGAGCGATCCCTCCATCGACGCTCTAGCCCTACCCTTTGACATCCCTCTTCCAGGACGTGATGTTTTCGGAGAATTACGCATCCATTTCTGAGGTTGTATCGGATGATAGCGAGCACATCTGTTGCCGTCCTCGGAGTCGCGAGCTTAGCACTGGGGTACCACGCAGTATCGCCATGGTCACAACTTTATGGGAGAACGTTCTTGGGCACTCCAGGACGAGGGACGAAGTTGGCGCTCACCTACGATGATGGGCCGAACGAAACGAGCACGCCCGCCCTGTTGGAGGTCCTCGAGAAGCATGGAGTGAAAGCAGCGTTTTTCCTCATTGGCAAGAACGCTGCCTTGTGCCCGAATATCGTGCGCCGTATAGCCGAGGCCGGCCATGACATTGGGATGCACAGCTATTCCCATAAATCTCTGTTGTTCTGCTCGGCCAGAGACATCCGCTTCGAGTTCTCTCAATGGGAGCAGGCGCTCGATTCTGCAGGGGTGTCCTTGAAACACCGGCTCAAATTATTCCGCCCACCGTACGGCGCGAGGCGACCAGGGGTGTTGCGCATCGCACGGGAACTCGGCTACACGACTGTTATGTGGTCGGTGACTTGTTTCGATTGGTACGAGAGCACAAAGGCTGAGCGAGTAGAACGCATCGCGTCGCGGCAAATCCGCGGCGGAGACGTGATCCTAATGCATGACGGTAGCCAAAAGGGTATAGACGTTGCTCGATTGCACACCGTGGTCGCGACCGACCACCTAATACCATCGTACAGGAACGAGGGGTTTGAATTTACGGGATTGTCGGAATGGATCGGAGAGATTTCCTGGAGGGTAAAATCATAGTGTGGGTGCTATTGCGCCAGGTCCTTATACAGAAATCCAATTTCCTTTGGGATGCAATCGCAATTCGATGAGGCGCTGCACCTATGCCTCGCAATCGTGCTTTCTTCCGCCTACAGGTAACGGAATCGTTACGGTAAACGTGGACCCTTGGTTTATGCGGCTTTGGACAGTGATGGTCCCGCCCATGGGGTGGCAGAAAGCTTGACTTATTGCTAGCCCTAGCCCGGTGCCTTGATATTTATGGGCGTCATCGATTTCGACCTTGCGGAAAGGTTGAAAGATCAGTGCCTGGCAGTCTTCGGGGATCCCGATACCGGTATCACTGACTTCTATGCGCAGTTGATTTTCCATGCTCTTGACTTTCAATGTAATGCGTCCGCGGTGCGTGAATTTCGCGGCATTGGTGAGGAGATTGAGCAGGATCTGCTGCAGCTTCGCTTTGTCTACCACGGCGATCTCGTTGCCATTGAGCTGATGCTCCAGGCGATTGCCGTTCTTCACAACGAGCGGGCGTACGGTATCGATCGCGCTGTGGACGAGATCTTTCAGATTGATCGGCTCCGGACTCAGGTCCATCTTCCCTGCTTCGAGAGCGGTCGTATCGAGAATGTTATTGATCAGCGAAAGCAGCTGCACGGCATTATTCAACACAACCTTGAGCTCGGTCTCGTTGGGTTTGTCGTCGTGGTAGTCCAGGTTTTCAAGCGCCAATTGAGTGTACCCGATGATGCCATGCAGGGGAGTGCGCATCTCATGGGTGACCGTCGCGAGGAATTCCGATTTGTGCCGGTCGGCCGTCAGGGCCGCGTCCCGTGCCGCCAGTGCGTCTTGCGTACGGATTTGCACCTCCGATTCAAGCACATCCGCATGGCCTCTCAAGGTCTCCTTCTTAGCCCAGATGAGGAGCAAGAAGGAAAGCACGACGCCGATGGCCGCATTGATCGGAACGAGAACAACCGCAAGTCGACGCAACCGCTCCTTGTCGATCTCGAGCTGTACATAGCCTACCACCTCCCTTTTTGGTCGGGTCCTCTCGACGTAAGGGGAGTTGGCATCGTTGTCTGCTAATTTAATCGGGGCGATGAAATGCCACAGGCGCTCGTCCTCGGCGGCGAGCGTCCCCCGTTCGGGCCAGCGTCCTCCATATCCTTGCTTTGCGTGTATGCTCGGTACGCCGTCTTTGTACCGTAGGCGAAAATCGCGATCGACGACCCCGAGATAATGCACGCCCGGAAAGCCTTGGAAGCCGGAGGCGGTCTGCTTAATGGCAGTGAGATCATTGACCACGAAAACCGACCGGCTGGCATGCGCGAATTGCTCGGCAAGCTGTATTCCTTGATCGATGAGGAGGCTCCGAAATTCCCGGTACATCGACCAGGACATGGTGAGAAAGGCGGCGAGGGAGACCAAGGCAATAGCGCCCAATCTCGCGTGCGGCAGCAGCCTGCGTAAGCGTATCGATCCAAACGGTACTTGATCCAGCATTCTTGTAAGCCTGTTACTCGTAAATGATCTCGAAATTGCTTGTAGAGCCCATGGGTAGGCCGAGATGGTTCATGATCCGGGTATTGGGCGCGATTTTGATATCTCGAAGGGGAGCGACCCCCAATGACTCTTCGGGGTGCCCGGTAAGCCGCAACGCCATCTCTGCGAGCCGATGCCCAAGCGCACGGTTGTTCGGGTAGGTCGCAAACGACACGCCCCATTGGGCATGTTGGAGTTTGTTTGAGACAATGATGAGCTTCCGGTACCAGGCCTTTTCGATCAGATAGGGCACAAGGCTGCTGTCATCGATGATGGCGTTGTTCAGCGTCAACCAAATCGCATCGCTGTGGGGCTGCGCTATCTGCGCGAAATGCCCGTAGCGTTCGGCGCCCTGGAGCACACCATCTGCTGGCTCTGCGCGTAACTCCAACCCACGGGCCGCGGCTTCTTTTTTTGCATGCTCGAGCAGCCAGCCATCGTGCCCGGGTTCGTAGGCGAAGAATACCCGTTTCACCCCGGGTGCCATTCTTTTAAGGCGGTCGAACATCACGCCGGGATCTACGGCGAGACTGATCCCGGAAGCATCGGGCCGCGTCTCGGGGGATATATCGAGGGCGCCGACCACGGAGGGGATCCTCGAACCGGACGCCTCGAACACCCGGTTGGCCAGCCTGCCGAGGGTGATCACGACGTTCGGAGAATGGTGGGATAGCCAGCCCTGCACCGCGCGCTTGTTCGCCTGTTCGGGTAACGCCAAGGTGCAGGGCTTGGGTGCGTTTAACCGCTCCGCGATTCCATTTAGGATTTCGTGGGTGATCCTGGCGTAGGGTTCACCCACGTCCGGATACAAGACGCACACCTGAGGCGATGGCAAGGCAGCGCCGAGTGCGGAAAGAGAAATGCTAGCGCACGCGAGTATGGATAAGAAGGTACGAGAGACGCGGAAAAAGCAAAGCCGGCTTAGCCGTTTTCGAATATCTGCCACGCCCCGAAATGCCCTTCCGAGCGGTTGGCTGATATTAGCCGGCACCACATTCGAGGGGCATGAGTGTTCCAACGGTGTCGCTCCTCCCTGGGCGTTAGACGCCCTCCGTCACCGATATGCTTATGGCAACGGGTAGCTAATCCCCAGAGCCGCGGCGCGTTTTCGGCCCCGGCACGGATGGTCTTACCACATTTCTCCGGCGGTATTTGCGGTGCTCTACCATGACCCCCAGGATGTGCCCGGGATGCTTCGAATCGATCGCATAAGTGGGGTAGTCTTCATTGAGCGGCGCGAGCTCAACAACCAGAACGCCCGCCCGGTCACGCTGCCGGGGCCGGAATTTCCGGAAAACCACTTTCTTTTCGCCGTCGAGCTTGGCAAGCACGTAATCCCCAGGTTGTGGCTCGAGCTCTGGGTCGAGGAAAACATGGTCCCCTGGCCCTATGGCATCCATCATGTCCTCTTCCTCCACCACAACACCGATGGCGCGATCGCTCGCGCGATCGAGCCGGACCCATTCGACCTGGGTCCTATCGGTAATCGGATAAGGTCGCCGCGAACCGATCCATTCAGCCGCAAGGTCATAGCTGACAACGGCCACCATCTTATGTCCGAAGGGCGACACCACGATGGCCTTACCTTTGGTCGAGCTCAGCTTCTGGCTAAACCCTTCGGAAAACAGATGGACTTCGTCTATCCAGCCTTCGGGTTTCCCGGCCTTCGCTTCGATTCGGCGGGCTAACCGGTTCCCGAGGGCCGCTCCACTGCTAACGCTCAGCGCCCGGGAAATTTGGGAAGGGTACAGTCCTACCCGTTTTGCGAGTCTCGCGTCGATCCCGTCAAACTCCGTATCGATCAGCCAGCGAAGATTTGCGCGCCTGGTCTCTCCGATTGCCATGATCGAAAGCCCCCGGTCAAGTTTTGGTCCCAATGAATGACATATAATGTCAATATACCATATAGCAAATAACGTTAACAATCATCTTCCTAAAGCTCCGTAACAAGTAGCTACCACTCCCCTTCGTAGCGGCCAAGGATACTTGAAGGTTCCAACAGACTTCTCTAGCGTTCTATTATAGGCCCGAGTCTTACCGCTGGGGCACCGATCGAAGTGCTAGCTTCGTCGTGTGAGCTCACAGTCATTGAGTTGATGAGGTCCAGCTGAACATGGTTCAGACCGAGCTTCACAAAATCTGCCGGGAGCAATGTGAAGCCGCCAAAGAGATAAGAGAACGCTACGGCGAACGCGCTTTTCTACCTCGTCGGTGAAAAGTCAATCAATTTTGCTGAGGCCGCGGAGCAACGGGCAGAGTTCGTTCAATACCAAATTTCCATGGTCAGCCCTAAATCGACGATCGTGGCTAGCACTATAAGACGTTACGCCGAGGGCTTCTGTTCGCCCGTTGACGATCGTGCCCCGGCAGCGGTCGAAGCCGAGCTCGGCGCCATCGTCGTCTGCTGCGTGTTCCCCTGTCAGTCGCACTGGAGCACCTGGCTCAGCCGCGGGCGCGTCTTCGTCCGCCGCTCTGGGATGGGCGCCGATCTCCGGCGATGGTCCCTGCCCGACGGTCCTAGCTCGACGCTTTCCCTGTATCCGGCCGCCTCGCCACCAAAAATCTAGTTGCGCTGGTATGTCCCGATTAGTTGCACCTGGCCGAGGATATGACCCTGCATGGCGTTTTCGAGTGCTGCCGCAGTCGGCTTGCCGAGATCGGGCAACACCACATCGAGCGCATAGAGCTTGTGGAAATAGCGATGACGCCCGATCGGCGGGCAGGGGCCCCCATAGCCCGTGCGTTTCCAGTCGTTCAGCCCCTCACGCGTGCCGGACGGCAGATCGCGCGGAGCGACCGCCTCCGGGAGCCCGGCGGCGGTCGGCGGGAGGTTGTAGAGCACCCAGTGCACCCAGGTCATTTTCGGCGCGGCCGGATCGGGGGCGTCAGGGTCGTCGAGGATGAGGGCTAGGCTTTTCGTTTCCGAGGGAATTCCGGTCCAGGCCAATGGCGGCGAGATGTCCTTACCGTCGCACGTGTATGCCTGGGGGATGGTGCCGTTGTGGGCGAAGGCCGAAGAGGTCAGTGACAGGCTCATGGGCTTTGCTTCCTTCTCAGCCGCCAGGCTGTGGGCCGCCAGCGCGAACAAGCACAGCGTGATGGTGATGAATCCGGTCGCGGACCGATGCATGGAACACCCCCTTCCGGCCTTCGGGATTTGCCGGTTGCCATCATAGAGAGTGTGCCGCAGTTCCTCAAGCCAAGAACAAAGTCATGGCGATGCCGAAACGAGTCCTGCTATCCGCTGGCATGCTGCACTTGCCAGCGTATATATGGACTCCACCCGGTTTGCAAGGAGAAAAACACTGATGGGCGCAAGGAATGACTGCATGTATATATCCGGCCTGTTAGTGAGCACGGTATCGGCTCTGGCCATGATGGA
>Ga0187892_10011847_pt1 | contig 10554 bp, 10 predicted proteins | sample MA1701073metaG_FD_139345 | JGI IMG/M metagenome (GOLD analysis project Ga0187892, IMG submission 139345) | Bio-ooze microbial communities from a basaltic lava cave in the Kipuka Kanohina Cave System on the Island of Hawaii, USA - MA170107-3 metaG ...
GAGGAGGCGGGGATGGAGGGGACGGGGGTGGAGGGGGCGGCGGCGGGGCGGGCACGGCGCCTGGCGCGAACGGCGAGACGTCGGGTGCCGGGAGGGTGTCGCCGAGGCCGTACGGGTCGGGCGGCGGAGGCTCGGGCGGGTTGCCGAGGCCATAGGGCCCGGCGCCTGGCGGAGGCGGCGGGGGTGGCGGCGGGGGAGGCGGCGGGGGAGGCGGCGGGGGAGGCGAGGCCGCCATGGCCGTGCCGCACGACCCGCAGAACGCAGCGGTTTCCTCCTGGGCCATGCCGCAGTTCGGGCAGCGCGCCATGTCAGCTCCTTTCGGTCGAGAGGGAGGCGTCGCTGCGACGCCAGTCGGTTTGGTAAGCCTCGTCCGACGAGGACCGGTAAGGGGGGATCCGGCGCAGGAGACCGGCGAGGAGGCTCGCGACCATCCCCCAGAGCAGGAGCAGGCCCATGGCCCGCAGCAGTGGGAAGGAGGCCTCGAAACGGGCACGGGTGGCGCCGGCGCTGCCGGTCAACAGGACCAGGCGAGCGAACCAGAGCGAGATCCAGCCGGCCACCACGAAGCCGGTGCCGAAGACGGCCGCCACGCTGAGCGACGCTTGCCGGTCACGCGGTCGCGCCTTGGCCAGGGCTCGCCAACTCCGCAGGAGCACGACGAGCGGGACGACCGCCAGCAGCAGCAGGAGCAGGCGCGGTGCGGCCGGCGAGGTGGCCGACGGCGGGAGGTCGAACTGGCCGTACGCCAGATCAACACCGTTGATCTCGACCGCCGACCCCATGGCGAACACCGACGCCAACGTGGCCAGGGTGCCGCCCACCACGACCAGCGACCCACCGGCCGCCGGCATCGTCGTCGTCTCCACCGGGAGCAGGACACCCGCCACGATCACGGCGACGACCATCAGGCCGAGCAGACCGCCGAAGGTGCCGGCACCAGCGCGCGCCGCCCGGACCGCCCGTCGCAGACCCGGACGCTCGTCGGCGGGCACCGGGAAGCTCCCCTTCTCGGCGAGCAGCAGCAGGCCGGCGACGACCACTAGTGCGAACGGCACGATCGCCGCCTCCCAGGCGTGCACGAACACCGTGATGCCGAGTCGGTCGGCTCCTCGCGGCCCGAGCAGCGCGAGCCCCCCGAACAGCGCGCCGGTGAGCAGCGCCGTCTTGGCGACGAGCGCCACGAGCACCGTGCGGTCCCGGTCGCGGCCCGATCCGAGCCGCGGTGCGGCACGCCGGAGCGCGCTGCGGGCTGCGCTCGCGCCGAGGAGCAGCCACGGGAGGACCGGTGACTCGACCAGGAGCGACAGCGGGGTCTCGGTCGGGCTGAAGGCTCCGACGCGCACACCGACCGCCGGGAAGACGAGGGCGATGCTCGTCGTGACCGCGTCGGCGAGGACCCCCGCGTCGCGTGCGCCTGCCAGTGCCAGGGCCGTGCCCGCGATGGCCGAGGCGACGAGGGCCACGGCGAGGATCGTGCCGGCACCCGCCGCCGCCCGCGGCCAGTCGGCGAGGAAGGGGTTGCGAGGCGCGGGCCCGAGCGGCTCGCCGTCGAAGCCCTCGTCCGGCGCCGCATGCTCCGGCTTCGGGCGCCGGGTGCGCAGCCGCCGTCGGGGAGCGGCCGGCTCGCCACTCGTCTCGGCGCCGAAGGGAGGCGCCGTCGCGGTGGCTGGGACCGCCAGGGTGGCGATCTCGGCCTCGAAATCCTCGACGTCGTCGAAGGGTTGACCGCACTCGGTGCAGAAGACGGCCCCCACCCGCGGCGTGCCACAGCTCGTGCAGAAACCCGCCGGGCTCACAGGTCCGTGCCGCCCGCCGGCAACGTCCCTCCTGCGAACGCGATCTCCGTCACTGAGAGCGCAGTATCGCCGATCGAAGGTCGCGTGCCCAGGAAAAGACGCCGCCGAGTGTCGCCCGGCGCGCGCTCGGCGGCGACGAGGGTCGTCAGAACACGCCGTACCGACTCAGCTGGTACAGCCACGAGCCGGCGAGCAGGACGAGCGCCACGACCCACGGCACGCGGACTCTCGCCGGTCGCCACACGAGCAGCACCACCGCCGCGATCACGGCGGCGACACCGACGGGGCTCACGGCGAGCGCAGCGACCGGGTCACCGCCGAGGACCGTCCGGACGCTGGTGGTCGAACCGCAGAGCGGGCACGGAACACCCGTCAGCAACCGCAAGGGGCACGGCGGCCCGGGCACCGCCGGAAGTCGCGCTGCGACCGCGCCGACGGCCAGCATGGCCGCTCCCGCCCGGCGCGCGCCGACGAGCTCCCGTCCCTCGACCACCGCCACTCGCACGGCGGCAACGTAGCCGGGGGCCGGCCCTTCCCCCGGAGCAAGCCGCTCGTACACTCGCCCGCGATGTCCAGCTACCCGCCGCCCGATCCCTCGGCGCCCGGTCCGACCTGGGGTCCACCGGCCGGCCCCAGCGGCTACCAGCCGCCCGGCGCGGCGCCGGGCCGCTACGCCTCCTGGCTCGAACGGGTCGGCGCATCGGTCGTCGACGGGCTGATCGGCGGGGCGATCGCGCTGGCCGCCCTGCTCGGCGGTTCGGTGGCGGGCACCGCCTCGGATGCCGTGGGCGTCCTGCTCCTCGTGGTCGGCTACGCGGTCGCCGTCGGCTTCGGCATCTGGAACCTGGTCCGCCAGGGACGGACGGGCCAGACGGTCGGCAAGAAGGTGCTCGGCATCACGCTGGTGCGCCTCGACCGGCCCGGCCCCCCGGGTGCGTGGTTCGCGATCGGCCGGTACCTCCTGCACATCGTCGACGCGATCCCCTGCTACCTCGGCTATCTCTGGCCGCTCTGGGACAAGCAGCGACAGACGTTCACCGACAAGATCCTCAACACGGTCGTCGTCGCCGCCTGAACCGCCCGACGGCCAGCAGGCGCCGTCTCGCGGCACGGCTACCGTGATCGCCGTGCGGGCATTGGGCACCTTCACCGTCCGCCCACGGCTGCCCGAGCCGTTGGCGGCGCTGTCCACATTGGCCATGAACCTGCGCTGGTCGTGGGACGCACGCACCCGCGACCTGTTCCGCTGGGTCGACCCCGACGCCTGGGAGGCGACCGGTCACGACCCGATCCGCCTGCTCGGCATGGTCGAGCGGTCGCGGCTCGAAGCCCTCGCCGCGGACCGCACCTTCCTGTCCTTCCTCCGGGAGGTCGAGGACGACCTGGCCCGCTACCTCCAGTCCGACCGCTGGTTCCAGGGCCGTAACAGCCCGTTGCGCTCGGTGGCCTACTTCTCCCCCGAGTTCGGCATCGCCGAGGCACTCCCCCAGTACTCGGGCGGGCTGGGCGTGCTGGCCGGCGACCACCTCAAGTCCGCCAACGGCCTGGGGGTCCCCGTGGTGGGAGTCGGCCTCTTCTACCGCCAGGGCTACTTCCGCCAGGAGCTCGACGCCGACGGCTGGCAGCAGGAGCGCTACGTCGAGCTCGACCCCTTCGCCATGGCGCTCACCGCCGTCCCCGACGTCCGCGTCCGCGTCGATCTGGCCGAGGTGCCACTCGTCGCTCGGGTGTGGCGGGCCCAGGTGGGCCGCGTGCCGCTCTTCCTCCTCGACACCGACATCGACGACAACGCCCCGGCGGAGCGCGCCGTCACCAACCGGCTCTACGGCGGCGACTCCGAGCACCGGCTCCGCCAGGAGATCCTGCTCGGGGTGGGAGGCGTCCGCGTCCTCGACGCCCTCGGCGTCATGCCGCAGGTGTTCCACAGCAACGAGGGCCACGCCGGGTTCCTGGGCCTGGAGCGCATACGGCGCGCGATCACCGAGGACGGGCTCGACTTCGACGAGGCGGTCGAGGCCGTGCAGGCGGGCACGGTGTTCACCACCCACACCCCCGTGCCTGCGGGGATCGACCGCTTCGCCCGGCCGCTCATGGAGCGGTACTTCGGCAAGTGGGCCACCGAGTGCGGCGTGCCGTTCGACACCCTCATGAGCCTCGGCCACGTCCCCGGCGAGCCGCCCGACGCCCCCTTCAACATGGCCGTCATGGGACTGCGGCTGGCCGGCTTCTCCAACGGCGTCTCGCGCCTGCACGGCGCCGTCAGCCGCGAGGTCTTCCAGGTCGTGTGGCCCGGCGCGCCGCTCGACGACGTGCCGATCGGGTCGATCACCAACGGCGTGCACGCCCGCACGTGGGTCTCGGCTGAGATGGCCGACCTCTACGACCGCCACGTGCTCCCCGAATGGCACGCCGCCGGCGCCGACCGGTGGACCCGCATCGACGACGTCGGCGACGACGAGCTGTGGCGGGCCCGCCAGCAGGGCCGCGAGCACCTCGTCGCCCTCGTCCGTCGCCGCCTCCGCGACTCGGCGCTGGCGCGAGGCGGGAGCGAGCTGGATGTCGCCTGGTGCGACGAGGCCTTCGATCCGGGGATCCTCACGGTGGGCTTCGCCCGCCGCTTCGCGCCCTACAAGCGGGCCACCCTCCTCCTCTCCCAGGCCGACCGGCTGACCGAGCTGCTGCTGTCGACCGACCGACCGATCCAGCTGATCTTCGCCGGCAAGGCCCACCCCGCCGACACGCCGGGCAAGGAGATGATCCGCGAGGTGGTGCAGTTCGCCCGCCAGCCCCACCTACGCCACCGGGTGGCGTTCCTCGAGGACTACGACATGGCCGTCGCCCGGCTCATGTACCAGGGCTGCGACGTGTGGTTGAACACGCCTCGCCGCCCGCTCGAGGCCTGCGGGACGAGCGGCGAGAAGGCCGCCCTCAACGGCGCGCTCAACTGCTCGATCCTCGACGGTTGGTGGGACGAGATGTTCGACGGGCGCAACGGCTGGGCCATCGGCTCGGCCGAGGGTGCCGACAGCCTCGACCGCCGCGACGAGCTGGAGGCGGCCAGCCTGTTCCACCTGCTCGAGCACCAGATCGTGCCGCTGTTCTACGACCGGGCTCCGGGCCGTCCACCGGCTCGCTGGCTGGCCCGCATCCGCCACTCGCTGCGCACGCTGGGCCCGCAGGTGCCCGCCAGCCGGATGGTGCGGAACTACGTCGAGGCGATGTACGAGCCGGCGGCCGCCCACGTCGAGGGGATGGCCGGCAACCGCTTCGAGCGGGCCCGGGCGCTCAACGCCTGGAAGCGTCGGGTGCGCGAGCAGTGGGGCGGGATCGGGCTACGAGTGGAGGCAGACCCCGCGGCCGCCGACCTGGGCGGCACCCGTGCGGTGGTCGCCGAGGTCTCGTTGGGCGCGTTGACGACCGCCGACGTGGCCGTGCAGGTGCTGCACGGACCGGTGGGCCCGACCGACGAGCTCACCGAGCCGAGCATCGCCGCCATGACGCCCGTGGCCGACAGCTCAGGCGGCACGATCCGGTACGAGGGCTCCTTCAGCTGTGACCGGGCCGGCCGCTACGGGTTCACCGTCAGGGTCGTGCCCGCCCACCCCGACCTGCTGTCCTACACCGAGCTCGGCTGCGTCACCTGGGCACTCTGAGGTCCGGCCCGGTGGCGCCTCCGGGGTCAGCTCCGGAAGGTGACCGCTTCCTCGTCGTCGTCGCCGTACCCGTAGCCGGCGAAGCCGAACGACCCTCCACCCTCGGCGTCGAGGCCGTCGACGCCCAGCGCCTTCACCGCCGTCACGCCCTCGACCCGGTCCTTCAGGATCCGCTCGATGCCGGCCTTGAGCGTCATGGTCGACGCCGGACAGCTGCCGCACGCGCCCACCAGCTCGACGCTGACGACTCCGGTCTCCTCGTCGACGTCGACGAGGGAGATGTCGCCGCCGTCGGCCTGCAGGGCCGGGCGGATGGCTTCGATGGCTTCGAGGACGCCAGTCTTCATCACCCGCCAGCCTACCGGCGGTGACCACCTACATCGTCCGGACCAGACCTGGTCCGACCGACGCGGCCGAGCTCCTCACGCCCCGCAGCGCGATCGTGCTCGAGCGAGAGGTGGAGGCCGGCATCTTCGAGGCGGTGGAGGGGCCCGTCGAGCGCTACCGGCGGGAGGTGGACGTCGACGAGGACGGGACGGTCACGCAGCGGATCTCCTTCTCCGTCGCCATCCCCTACTTCGGCTGGCTGTTCGCGTTCGGACTTCGGCGGGCATTGTCCCGGCCCGAGCGGGCCCGTCCGCCGTGGTGGGCACCGCCGGCGCGCGTCGACGCCGCGGGGGCCGCCGCCCTCGGCTCGATCGCGTTGCTCGGCGTGGCCTTCGGCTACCTCAACACCCTTTTCACCCAGACGATCCCGTTCGCCGGCGAGCAGTTCGCGGTGACGAACACGGCGCAGGGCGTGGCCGGCAGCGTCGTGCGCCTCGGCGGCATCGTGTCGCTCGCGGTCGTGGCCGTCGCCGACCGTCGGGGCCGCCGGCCGGTCGTGCTGGCCGCGGCCCTCGCCGGGACGAGCCTGGCCGCCACCGGAGCGCTGGCGCCGTCGCTCTCCTGGCTGGTGGCCAGCCAGGTGCTGGCCCGGGGCTTCGCCAGCGCCCTGCTCGTGCTGCTCACGATCATGGCCGCCGAGGAGATGCCGGCCCGGGCCCGAGCCTGGGCCGTGAGTCTGCTGACGATGGCCGGCGGCCTGGGCGCCGGCACCTGTGTCCTGTCACTACGCCTGGCCGACCTCGGGCCCGGCGGCTGGCGCCTGCTCTATCTGATCCCGATCCTGGCCGTTCCGGTCATCCTGCGCGCCCGGGGCCGCCTTCCCGAGAGCCGGCGCTTCAAGGCCACCCACCCCGAGGCGCCGGTTGCCGGCCATGGGCGGCGGCTTTGGCTGCTGGCCGGATCGGGGTTGCTGGCCAGCGTGTTCGTGGCTCCGCAGACACAGTTCGGCAACCAGTTCCTGCGGACCGAGCGGGGCTTCAGCGGTGGACGCATCGGGCTGTTCTCGGCGCTCGTGGGGGCGCCGGCCGCGATCGGGATCTTCGCCGGCGGCCACCTGGCCGACGTCAGGGGAAGGCGAATCGTCGCCGCCGTGGCACTGGTCGGGGGCGCCTGCTGCACCATCGCCTTCTTCTTCTCGTCGGGCTGGCCGATCTGGGTCTGGGCCCTCGTCGGCAACATCATCACCGCCGCCTCCATCCCCGCCCTCGGTGTGTACGGACCCGAGCTGTTCCCCACCTCGCTGCGCGGCCGGGCCAATGGCATCGTCACCGCCACCGGCCTGGCCGGCAGCGCGATCGGGCTCACCCTGGCCGGAACGCTCGCCGACTCCTTCGGTCGCATCGGTCCGGCCATGGCGATGCTCGCCGTGTCACCGCTCGTCCTGGCCCTGGTGGTCCTCGTGGCCTATCCCGAGACGGCCGGGGCCGAGCTCGAGGACCTCAACCCCGAAGACCGCTCACCCACCGGCTGACGAGGGCGACCACCTCCGGGTCCCGGCCGCGGAGGCCGTGCCCTCCCCCGTCGAGCCACACCGTCTCGGTCGGTGCCGGGATGGCCGCCACCGCCACGGCCAGCTCATCCGGCCTGGCGAACGCGTCGCCCTTGCCCGACACGAACAGGCACGGAACGCCGATGTCCGGGAAGTGCCCCGTCCGGACCTGGTCGGGGCGCCCCGGCGGGTGCAGCGGGTAGCTGATCAGCACCAGGCCCCGAGCCGGAAGGCCCGCCGCCACCGCCATGGAGCACATGCGTCCGCCATAGGAACGCCCGCCGAGCACCACGTCCTCCGGCGCCACCCCCGCTCGCGCCGCCAGCTCGGCTGCCTCGGCCACCACCCGCTCGACCGCCTTGCGGCTCGGCAGCGCCACCCGAGCCACCACCGCCGGCGCCACCGCCGCCTCGATCGCCAGCAGCGTCGGATGCTCCGCCCCCCCATTCGCCCCCGGCGCCAAGAGGAACGCCACGTCCGTCACCGACCCAACGTAGGCCGGCACCAAGAGGAAGCCCTCGGCGACGGCCGCCGGAGGCGGCCGGGCGACGGGCGCAGCCCGCCGCCAGAGGAGGTGTACAGCGCGACGGAGGCCGGCTGCGCCGGCCGGAGGAGCTCCACCGGTTCGGCCGAACGGAGCGAGCGCGGCGAGCGCGGCGAGCGAGGCCGAGCACGGCCGGTTAGGGGGCGGTTAGGGGGCGGCTAGAGGAGGAGGATCCGACGTGCCTGGGTGAGCTCGACCATCCGCTGGCCGGCGCCCTCGACCTCGCCACCCTGGTCGGGGTGCTGCTCGCGGACGAGCCGGCGGAAGCGCCGTTGCACCTCGTCTCGCTCGGGCTCGCTCTCCGGCCCGAAACCCAGCACCTGGAGCGCCCACCGCTCGTCCGTCGCAAAGCGCCGCCACGAGCGCGCCTGGCGCGCCACGGGATCGGAGAGGACGTCGATCAGGGCCGGGCCGACGGGACCGTCCCAATCGGCGGCCGTGCGAATGGCCACGAAGGCGGCCGCCCGGGCGTCGCGGTGCAGTGCACCGGCGGCGTACACCGCGCCCAGGAGCTGGGGGGCGGGACCGCCCCGCACGTCGCTCTCGAAGCCCAGCACCTCTCCTCCCGCGCCCACGAGCGCGTGGCGGCTGCGGTCGAGGCCGACGACGTCGGTCTGGAGGCGGTGGCGCAGGCGCGGCTGCACGATGCGCCGTCCCGCCTCCAGGTCGTCGACGAGCTTCAGCAGCTCGCGCCGCACGTCGGCGTCGACGTCCGGGAGGTGGGCGGCCACGATGCCGCCCAGCAGGACGCCGCCGAAGCCCGGCGGTGGATCGGTCGGGAGCCAGTGCGCGCCGATCGCCACCCGGCGGGTGGGCGCGACGGCGCGCGAGTGCCTGATCTCGAGCTCGGCGAGCAGCACAGCGTCCGCAGGGTACCGGCGCGCCGTCAGTCCTCGGGCGAGGCCGAGCGCCGCAACGCGTCCTGCAGGTGGTCGCCGGTGCCGAGCGCCTCCTCGCCTTCCCCGAGGGCGAGGACCACGACGCCGGCCACGGCTCCGTCGCGCCGGGCGGTGACCACGGACTGCCGCGAAGCCCCCTCGGCCAGCAGGGCCGCCGCCTCCGGATCGGCCCGAGCGGTGAGGGAGAGCTCCACCGGTAGGCCACCTCTCCCCCGCACCATCGGCGGCCCGAGAGGCACCTCGGCGATGGGCGACCACACCCGGTCGTCGCGCTGGCGAAGGAGGTGGACCCGGTCGAAGTCGACGGTGGCGCGATACCCGGCCAGCGCGATCCGCGCCGCGGCGATGCGCTCCGGCGATGCCCCGTCGGCGAGGGTCACGTGGGGGACGAAGGGCCACGTGAGCGGGCGGTCGAGGGGTTCGACGAACACCCGGTCCCGGAGCGCGCGCACCTCCTCGACGCCCTCGACCACGGGCAGGTAGAGCACGGGGTTGTCGGGCAAGAAGGTGGCCGGCGGTCCGAACACCGCCCGGAAGGGCGCCGCCACCCACCCCGCCACCCGCAGCACGGCCAGCACGTCCGAGAGGCGGTCCGCGGCCACGTTGACCGGGGGCACGAGCGTTAGGTGCGGAGGAATCCGCCCGCGGGACCCGTCCTCCAGCGCCCGGCGGAAGGCGTCGACCTCGGTGTCGAAGGGCGGCGGCGCGAGCAGCGCCACGCCGAGCCTCATCCGCGGCACGCCAGGGCCTCGCGAACCTCGACGGCCACGCGCGCCGGGTCGCCCTCGACGTCGCGCCAGGTGAACCGCAACGGGCGCCAGCCCGCCAGCACGGCCTGGTTCTGCCGGCGGCGGTCCCGCTCGAACGACCCCTTCGAGCCGTGGCTGGCCCACCCGTCGAGCTCGACGAAGAGCCGGGCCGCCGGGTACGCCAGGTCGAGGCGGGCGCTCCCCCCGCCGGGCAGCGAGATCCTGTGCTGGCGCTGTGGCTCGTCCACTCCGCCGGCGCGCAGGCACTGGACGAAGCGCGTCTCCAGGTCGCTCTCGGTGGCCGGCGCGCCGCCGGGACGCCGGGCGAGCACTCGCCGCAATGCTCGAGGGCCCGGCCGGCCTCGCCCGGCCAGCGCGTCGAGACGCCATTCCAGGCGACGGACGCTCGTGAGCCGGCGCCGCAACGCGCATTCCAGCGCCCGCTCCACCACGCCATCGTCGACCACCGCCCCGAGATCGACCAGCGTTCGGGTGGGATCGGTGCAGCGGATGCCCTCGACCTCGGTGACGTCGAAGGCGGCGAGGTCTCCGGTCCGGTGGACGACGCCACGTCGCACCTTGACGGCCGTCGGAACCGAGATCTCGATGAGCTCCACCTCGACCCCGTCGAGGTCCCACAGGCGCGCCGCCGCCCGATGCGACGCCGACGCGCTCGGCGTCGAAAGACAGATCGCGGCGAGGTGGGACCAGTCGTCGAGGAGCTCGGGCAGCAGGTAGACGCGGGGTGCGAGGCGGACCAGCCGTCCCTGCGCCACCCATGAGCTGGTCGAACTGGATCGGAGTCCAAGCTCACGCAGGTCCTCGACCGTGACGAGCCCATGGCGCTCCGCCGCTGTTTCCCGCACTTCTTTGGAACGAAACTCCATCAAACGTGGACTCACGTTCCAAAGAATGCCCGCCGGCTGCGACATCCGGGCGGGACACGTCAATTGCCGCCCCGCCCCGATGCCCTACGTTTCGCGGGTCGCGGCGGCCAGCCGCTTCTCGGCCCGTCGGGCGGCGGCTGCGGACTCGCC
>Ga0187892_10011848_pt1 | contig 10553 bp, 11 predicted proteins | sample MA1701073metaG_FD_139345 | JGI IMG/M metagenome (GOLD analysis project Ga0187892, IMG submission 139345) | Bio-ooze microbial communities from a basaltic lava cave in the Kipuka Kanohina Cave System on the Island of Hawaii, USA - MA170107-3 metaG ...
AGGACAAAGACTCCCAGAGAAAACAAGGCCACTTGGCTGCGTTTCACTCGGCCGGCGTCGGAAATGCGTTGGCGTAGCCGGGTCACGCTGTATAGGTATGTTCCTTCTAGCAGGAGCAGCAGCAGTACGATGTCTGGATGCAGGTGCCAGTCTAACCACTCATGTCCGCCAATATCGAGCAGCGGCAAAGCGTCCCCCTCCCAAGCCCAAACTCAGAACCCCTGAGGCCCTTCATATCAACCCGGCGCCTAGAGTAGCTAGCACGACGACGAAGAGCGTCATTGCCAGCGCCAGGCCGCCGACAAAGAATACGGAAAATAGTTGGCTATCAAACTTTAAATGCATGAACCACATCGCTACCATACTGAACTTTATGGTTGAGAGCACCCCCAAAATAGCAATGAGCACTCCTTGCGGTACGTCCAAATAATATACCCCTACCTCGATAGCTGTTACGAAACCTAAGGCGAGACCTATTTGGATATACTCCCAGGGGCCTGGATGAGGACGCTCCCGAGAGACGACAACTTCGTGCCCGTGCTGGACCGGCGTATGCGTCTCTCCGACATGAGCGGCGTCTGTCTGCTCGTCGCGTTTCGGCTTCTTTATTCCTCTGAATTCTGCTAGTGTCATTTAGCCGCTCTTTCGAATACTAAGGTTGGATCAAGTAGACGAGGGTAAAGATAACGATCCACACTATATCTACGAAGTGCCAGTATAGTCCCGCTATCTCAACGTTAAGGCTGTTGGCCTGAGTCAATCGGCCCCGTAGCGCTACGGCGAAAAGGGAAAGCAATATGAGAACGCCTACTGTCACGTGGGCGCCGTGGAAGCCGGTAAGGACGAAAAAGGTGGTGCCGAATAGGTTGGTATCCAGGGTGAGCCCTTCTCGGTAGAATTCGGTGAACTCGAAGGCTTGGCCGCTCAGGAAAGTGATGCCCAGCAAAGCCGTGGCCATCAACCATATGCGCAGGCCCCGCTGGTCTCCTCTCTGGATCGCCGCCAAAGCAAGCACCATGCTCACGCTGCTCATAAGCAGTACGAAAGAGCTGACAGAAGTGAAGGGAATATCGTAGAGTTCGTCCGGATAGGGTCCCACTGTGCTTCTGCCTCGATAAAGCAGGTAAGTGGCGATTAGCGACCCGAAAAACAGGCACTCCGAGGCCAGGAACAGCCACATCAGCAGCTTTCGATTATCTAGGCCGGTGTTCGTCTCTAGAGCGGATTCCGCAGCTGGTGCGTGTTGCAAAACTCTTTCCCTTCCTTGAATCACTCCGCTGTCGGTTCGAGCGCCCAGGCGAAAAGACCGACTAATAGAACCAAGGCTCCCACAGCCACAAGGGCGGGGTCATAGATAAGGCCAAAGCCGATCAGAGGAAAACCTAAGGCGGCGATGAGGGGGAAGTATGATGGCGAAGGCATATGTATGGTGCGGTGTCCTCCAACCGCTCCCTGCAGTTCGCCTTCTCTCTGAAGGGCGCCACCGGCCAGGATGGGCAGCGGCCGACCTTGAGCATCTTCGGCATACTTTTGATGCCAGAAATCATCCCGGGCCTGGACCGTTGGAATCTCGGCAAAGTTATAAGCTGGAGGAGGCGATGGGATGCTCCACTCTAAGGTTCGGCCATCCCAAGGGTCAGCCCCGGCCCTCTCCTTCCTGCGCAGGCTGATGACCACGTTATACATAAAGATGAGGATGGACAGCGCTATTAAGAACGCGCCCAGTGTGGCCACCATATTCCAAAGATCCCAGCCCAAGCCCTCGGGATAGGTATAGATACGACGCGGCATGCCCAGCAAGCCCAAGATCATCATTGGCTGGAACGTGACGTTAAAGCCAATGAACATAAGCCAGAAATGAAGCTTGCCCCAACCTTCATGAAGCAGCCGGCCGGTGAACTTGGGGAACCAGTAGTAGATCCCAGCGAAGAGGCCAAAGATGCTGCCGCCCAGCAGCACTTGATGCAAGTGGGCGACGACGAAGTACGTGTCCTGCTGCTGGTAGTCCGAAGGGACCATAGAATGCATTACGCCGGTTAGGCCGCCGACGATGAACATAGAGATGAAGCCGACTGCAAAGTACAGTGGCGTCTTTAGGTTGATCGCTCCCCCCCATAATGTGCCCAGCCAGTTAAAGATTTTGATGCCGGTGGGCACGGATATCAGTATCGTCGAAATCCCGAAAGCCGCGTTCGCCACCGAGCCGAGGCCAGTTGTGTACATATGGTGCGCCCAAACGCCCCAACTCATAAAGCCGATGGCGATGCCGGAGAAAACCACGAAGGGGTAGCCAAAAAGGGGCTTGCGAGAGAAGGTGGGCAGTATTTCCGAGACGATGCCCATGGCTGGCAGGATCAGGATGTACACCTCGGGATGGGCGAACAGCCAGAACATCTGCTGCCAAAGGAGCGGAGTACCGCCGGCAATCGGATTGAAAAAGTTGGCACCAAATAGGCGGTCGAACATCAGCTCGAAGAGGGCGACCGTTATCACTGGGAAGGCAAAAATGATGAGGAAAGAGGTGACCAGTGTCATCCAGACGAAAAGGGGCATACGAAAGAGGCTGAGGCCGGGTGCCCGCATGTTCAGGATGGTGACAAGGAAGTTGAAAGCCGAGGCCATGGAGGCGATGCCTAGGATCTGTAGGCCCAAAAGCCAATAATCTACGCCATGGCCGGGAGAGAATGCGCTCGATGTTAAGTTGGCGTAGCCGAACCAACCAGCGGCGGGTGCCCCTCCGGTGAGAAAGCTAAAGTTCATGAAAAGGCCGCCGGCTAGGAATACCCAGTAGCTGAATGCATTAAGTCGGGGAAAGGCCACGTCGCGGGCCCCAATCATCAGCGGTATGAGTAAGTTGAAGAAGGCGGCGCTTAAGGGCATCACCACCAGGAAGATCATCGTCGTCCCGTGCATGGTGAAGGCCTGATTATATTGGCTGGCGCTCAAGACGTCGCCGTTTGGCGTTGTCAGCTGCAGGCGCAGTAGCATAGCCTCGATGCCGCCCATGAGGAAGAAGGCGAAGGCGGTTAGGCCGTACATGACGCCGATTCGCTTGTGGTCGACGGTAGCGACCCAGCTCCAGATGCCGTTATAGGTCCCGGCCCCGTGGCGGATCCGTCGCAACGCCTCCACTATAGTTGGCTGTCTCTGCTCCAGCGTCGCTCTTGCCATACGCTCACTCCCCCTGTCGGGCCAGGCTCGCCTCGCCCGATCCCGCCTGGGCGGCCAGCTGGCCTTCAGCCCAGGCTTGAAATTCCTCTTCACTCTCGGCGACGACGGTTAAGCGCATTTCCGCATGCCCTAGGCCGCAAAACTCGGCGCATTGTCCGGAATAGGTGCCTGCCTCGGTCGCGTTCATCCACATCCTGCTTTCCTCTCCAGGGATAGCATCCAGTTTGCCTGCCAGCTTCGGAACCCAGAAGCTGTGAATGACGTCAGCCGATTCAAGGCTGACGGCGATCTCCCGTCCCACAGGGATATGTAGTTCGGCCGGTGCGCCCCCGACACCTATTATAGTAAGTGGTTTGCCTTGGGCGTCGCTGAATTCGGGCCCAGTATATTGGAATTCCCAAAACCATTGGTGTCCAATCACCCTGACCGGCAAGGCATCCGGTTTAGGGTCGCGTCCAACCTCAACAATGGCTGCGATCATAGGCACAGTAAGGACAAAGAGCAAGATCGCCGGCGCAATCGTCCAAGCGATTTCGAGCCGCGTATTTCCGTGAACCTGGCTGGGAAGGCCTTGCCCTCGCTTTTGGCGAAAGCGAAAAAGAGCGAAGACCAGAAGTCCTTCGACGATGATGAGGATAGCGACCGCCGGCCATAACGCGTAATTGAAGATGTCTCGCTGTGTGCGGGCAACATCGCCCTTAGCATCAAACGTATTCTGAGGAGTGTCTGTACTGCACGCAACCAATAGGAGGAGAAAGGATAAGAGGGCAGCAGCTACCACTAATCGCAATAAATAAGTTTTGCGATCCGCCATGAATTTCCCCGACTCAGATTGCCACACCGCAATCGCCCAGCCAGTCAAACGCCCCGTTAAATATAATCCCTCCACGCCGAGATGCAAGTCAACGCGGGCTGCCAAGAGGCGACGGCCCCATTTTGGTTCTGGAGACGTCTAGCACTGACCAAATGCATCCCGGACACCTTGAAGCAGCCCTAGATAAGTCCATCCACCGCAACCGCTGCGAAGAGTAAGGCCAAGTAAGCTATCGAAAAATGGAATAACTCGGCAGCAGCCCTAGCAGACTTTTTTCTCCAAAGCCGTACGGCGTAGAAGATGAAAAGCCCGCCTAAGATAAGCGCCGCAATGAGATAGAGGATTCCGGCCGCCCCTGAAATGAAGAGGAGGAGGGATACGGCTACAACCGCTAGAGTGTGAAGAAGGATGTGACGCCTAGTATCCTCCGGCCCTAGGACCACCGGCAGCATTGGTACTCGCGCTCGCTGGTAGTCGCTACTGTAATTCAAGGCTAGCGCCCAGAAATGGGGCGGCGTCCAGAACACGACGATACCGAAGAGCACCAGCGCCGGTAGCTCGATCGTGTTAGTGACCGCAGCCCAACCCACCAGCGGCGGCGCTGCTCCGGCGGCACCCCCAATCACGATATTCAGAGGCGTTGTGCGTTTGAGGACGAGGGTATAAACCACTACGTAGAAGGCGAAAGCCCCTAAAGTTAAGAAAGCTGCTAGCAAATTGACGAATGCCTCAAGGATGAGAAAGCCGGCGCCCGCTATGACGATTGCGAAGAGGGCCGCCTTTTCTGGTTCAATCTGCCCGGCTGGAATCGGCCGGCTTTGTGTCCTGTGCATTACGCTGTCGATGTCGCGATCGAAGTAGCAGTTCATCGCGTTGGCGCCGCCAGCGACCAAGGCGCCGCCCGCTAAGGTGGCCAGCACCAGCCAAAGCGAAGGCCAGCCGCCTTCAGCCAAGATCATGGCAGGAACGGTGGTCACGAGGAGTAGGACGATGATGCGCGGCTTGGTAAGCATCAGGTAGGCCATGGCGGCCTCGCGCCAGATCGGGGCTGCCTTGGCTATCTGCCCTACCGCCATGCCATGCCTCCCGGTTGTCCGGGCACAGGGGTTGAAGCAACCTTAGCCCAGTGCTGGCTAGATCGGAAGCTGATGGTAGCAAGAGCCACTAGAGTGCCCCAGAGAGCCACCGCCAAAGCCAGGTGAGCGACGCGAACGGTGGGATCAAGGCGGAACCAGACGTTGCTGGCGCCCACAAAAACCTGCGCCAAATACAACACCAAGGCCACGACCAAGGCGGGAATCAAGGCAGGGAAACGGTGGCGGTAACGCCAGACCGTCGTCGCCAAGAGGGCCAATATGAACCCCACGCCAGCTGCTGCGAATCTGTGGAGGAAATGGATCTGTTGTAGCTGCCCGCCTTCGGGAATGATCTTGCCATTGAAAAGGGGCCAGTCGGAAAAGACCAGACCAGCATCGCTGCCTGTCACATAGGCGCCTGTAACGATAAGCCCGAAAGTAGCTAGCGCGGCAAAGGCTGCCAAGCCGGAGATATTACCCCCGTTAGGGGTGCCGGTTGCCCGTGGCAGGAAAGAAGTTACGCTGCCTATCGTGAGGATGCCCAGCAAAGCTATCGCCAGGGCTAAGTGGAGGGCCACAACTTCCGGCGGCAATTCCAACATAACGGTCACACCTCCCACCAGAACCTGGACGATCAATAAGCCTAGGGCCAGCGACGACGGCACAAATATGGAAGGCACCGCGCGGTGCCTTCGCCAAGCCATTATAGCGGTAGCAGCTATTAAAATGCTTACAACTAGGGCGGCCGCGCGGTGGGAATACTCGATGAGCGCTTCCTTCTGGAAAACGGGAGCGACTTGGCCGTGGCACTGGGGCCAGTCGGGACAACCCAAGCCTGACTCGGAAGCCCGCACCACGCCACCGAGAACAATGAGAGCGTACGTAGCTAGGGCAGTAACCAAACACAGACGCTGAAAGCCGGTCATGAGGCTGGTTCAGAGGAGCACTGCCGACAGGGACGACTCACGCGAGCCCGTATCTCGTCTTGCACTTTATATCACAATCTAAGACGTGTCAAGCATAAGGGCCAGGATACAGCTGGACGCAGACTGCACTCTCTTTTAATATTAGTTTGTGAAACTAGCCACGATCTAGCAGGAGTTTTCCATGGCTGTCCGAAGCGAAACAAAGGAACTTATTCACGCCCAGGCTATTCAGGATATTGCCAAGGCGCGTTTCGCCTTCCCTACCGAAAAGTATAAACACTACAGAACTTATATCAATCACCCTGAACGGACCATGGGAGTTCGCCTTCCTTCCGGAGGCGCCGTTTATCCCGATATCGTGGTCGTAGAGGACCCGGAAAATTTTGTCCGAATGCTGGCCGAGGTAGAGACGACCGAGACCGTGAATCTTGAATCTGCTAAAGAGTGGTCCATCTTCGCTGAGCTGGGGCCTCTTTACCTCTTCGTCCCAGTAGGAACCGCCGACGAAGCCAAGCGGTTATGCAAGCAATACAAGATCCCTATTGTTGGCCTGCGGACTTGGCGTTACGTGCTTGGTTACGATGAGTTGGAAATCAATGACATTATCACCCAATGGACTGGACCCGAAGACCTCCTTCCGGGGCCGCTCCGAGAAGTAGCCAAGAAATTCATCTAGCTTTCAGGCCCTGGGTAGACCGATTTCGTCGAAGCCCGCCTCAAATCAGGCCGATGTCGGTTTACAGCCGGCTAAGCGGACGCTAAAATGGGCTGGGTATTTCCCATAGCTATAGGGCTCACAAGAATCACTGATGAATTAAAAGTGCATTGCTGGAAAGGATACCCATGTCTGACGGCGTTGCTTTAGAGAACATCGCGCGTGGTTTGAAGGGCGTAGTTGCTGATACTACTGAGATAAGCTCGATCGACGGTGAGGCCGGTAAGCTCATCTACCGGGGCTACAGTATCCACGATTTGGCCCAGCACTCTACTTTCGAAGAAGTATGCTATCTTCTTTGGTTCGGCAAGCTGCCCACTCGTGCTGAACTTGAGGATATCGATGCCCGTTTGAAGCAGGCGCGAGCACTGCCTCCGCCCATCGTAGACATTATTCGCCTGGTCCAGAATGGCCATCCCATGGATATCCTTCGCACTGCTGTTTCCGCTTCGGCGGCTTATGACCCTGACGTCGGCGATGGCTCAACGGAAGCCAATATTCGCAAAGCTATTAGCTTGACAGCCCAAGTTTCCACTATAATCGCCACCTTAGAACGCATTCGGAAGGGTAAGGAGCCGGTGTCCCCTGATCCTAGCCTCTCGCATGCTGCCAACTTCCTGTACATGCTACATGGCGAACGGCCCGATCCCGAAGCGGCAAAGGCAATTGACCTGGACCTCATCCTCCACGCCGAGCATGGCTCCAACGCTTCTGCTTTTGCTGCCCGCGTCACCGCGTCCACTATGTCCGATCTTCACGGGGCAATCGTCTCCGCCATTGGGACTCTTAAAGGACCGCTGCATGGCGGCGCTGCTGAGGCTGTTATGCGCATGGTGGAGGAAATTGGAGAGCCAGAGCGAGTCGACGACTATATCAACAAGATGCTGGCCCAGGGGGGCCGCATCATGGGGATGGGACACCGGGTGTACAAGGTCGAAGATCCGCGGGCCCGGCATATGAGGGAACGGTTGCGCCAGTTGGGAGATAAGCTCGGACAACCGAAGTGGTACCGGATTTTGGACCGAATCGTGGAGGTAACTGCTCCTCTGCGGGCCAAAGGCATATCCCTGAATGTGGACTTTTATGCTGGCGCCGTCTACTATCTGTTAGCAATCCCAGATGACCTCTTAGTCTGCATGTTTGCTATGGGGCGCATGCCTGGCTGGATCGCCCAGGTCTTGGAACAGTGGCGGGACAACGTCCTCATCCGTCCTCTCTTAAGTTACACGGGGCCCCAAGAGCTTGAGTATTTATCCCTGGACCAACGAACGTAAAACCCTCTAGGGGAGTCTACTTAGCCTTCGATCTGTTCTACGCGAAAACGAAGAGTGCCCGCCGGCACCGCAACTTCAATCTCTTGGCCTTCCGCTTTTTCCAATAATGCCCGCCCCACAGGCGACATGCTTGAAATCTTTTTCTCTTGCGCGTTGGCCTCATGTAGGCCGACGATCGTGTAGCGTACGGTCCCTCCGGAGGCTAGATCTCGCAGCACTACAGTGCTACCAAGCTGAACTTTGGCGGTTCCTTTTTGATTATGGACTATGACGGCGTGTTTAAAGCCGGTCTCAATCTCCTTGATGCGCGCTTCCAGATGGGCTTGCTTGTCTTTGATGGCATCCAAGGGTGCGTTCTCGCGAAAGTCCTTGTCCATCATCGCCCGACGCAGCTCTTCAGCGATGACAGGTCGCTGGGCTATGAGGGATGCCAGGTCCGCTTTCAGGGCCTCATACCCCTCCGGCGTTAATTCTATAGATTGAGCTTGAGGCGCAGTTGCCGTCATCTCCGTTGCTGCTTTCCGTAGGCGAAGATGGGGAGCTAAATTAGCGTTCGTAAGATCGACTTTCTTAAGATAAGTGAGGAAAGCCTTCACCGGTTCAATCCGACGACTCGTCTCGACCGTAGCTGCTCCAAGAAAATCGCCATATAAGGAAATATCGTGGCCGCGCAAGTCGGCTGGGGAACGGTCAGACCCATACCATCGCACAAAACGGGTTACTTCACCCCCGGCTTGCTTCTGTGCTGTACCGCTCAGAGTTGACAGGTACTGGGAGGCGGCTTGAGCCAGAGTAATATAGGCCATGCCAGTTGATATTCTATATAGCGGATAAGTTGAAGATCAAGAAGGCCTTGCGGGCTAGGGTGTACCCGTATCCGAGGGCGTCGGCGAAGGTGTTGCGCTGGGGGTAATGGTTGGCGTGGGGGTAGTTGTGGGTGTAGCTGTAGCGGTAGGCGTGGGGCTAGGGGTAGGCGTCACCGTGGGCGTCGGTTCAAAAGTCTCCAGGATAGCATCAGCGGCGGCCAAGGTCTGCTCGGCTTCAGCAGCCACATCCTGAGGGAGCTCTCCCTCCCCCTCTGTAAGGATAGCTTCAATGGCGATGGCCTCCACCCGGATATCTGCGATGAGTTCCGGATGGGGGGTCTCTCCCTGCTGAACCGCCTGCTCTGCCAAAACCAAATCCGCCTTTACCTCCTCTATGTGGGAGGCGAGACGAACCTGCAAGGGTTGGACCAAACTGCTGTCCTCGTTAAGCAGGGTGGCGCTGATCCAGCCCAGAAAAGCAAGGAAAAGGACGGCTGCACCTAGGGCTGGTACCCAGCGCCAGAAGGGTAATGCCGGCCCGGTGACGCGTTGGCGCAACCTAGGAGCAGCGCGCTGTCGCGCCGCCTCGACGAAGCGTCGGCGGGCCTCCTCAGCAAAATTAGGCGGAGGGTTTACCGCATAAGCGAAACGGAGATCAAGAGCAGCGCTGATGAGAGATTGCAGCTCCTCAGCATAGTGTGGGTAGCGGGCCTGGCACTCCTCAATGCTGCAGCGGCCCGCCAGCACCTCTGTTAGGCACTCTTCAAAGACGTCCTCAAGCCTTTTACTTTTCATGGATTTTCGGTTTATGGGCCAGCATCTCACGAAGTTTGGCGATAGCTTTGTGTTGGATGACTTTAATGTTGCCTTCGCCCTTGCCCAGGGCCTTCGCAGTTTCCGCGACGGAGAGCCCCGCCGCAAAGCGCAATGAGATTACTAGGCGCTGTGCCTCCGGTAACTCCTGGGCTGCCCGCATGATCTCGTTTAGCGCTTGTCGATTTTCCACTGTCTCTTCTGGTCCTTGAGCGTCCACAGGGAGTGCTTCGGATAGGGGAGCCGAACGGCCACGTGCCCCATCGCGGCGCCTCTGGCTAATAACCGCGTTGTGGGCAATCCTAAATAGCCACGCCGAAAAAGGGGCCTCTCGCCATTGGAACCGCTCTATGGCATCCAGCACCCGAACAAATACCTCCTCTGTGAGGTCTTCTGCATCGTGTACATTGCCCGTGCGGGCAAGTATGTACCGATACACTCGGGGGAAATAGAGAGAATAGAGTTCGGCTAACGCCTGCTGGTTGCCAGCGCGAGCGGCGTCAACAGTAACCCGCTCATTCTGGGCATCCGTGCTAGGGGTCACGGGACAAACCTCCCAGTCAGCCCCCTGCTGGCCTCCTTTGGTTGGTTGCCCCTATGTTACCCTATTTCCCCGTCACTGGGTAGAACGCTCCCTTGAGGGGAAGGTTAACTCTGTGACGAAGCCCTCATCCACACCTACTAGATAGTGTTCAGCCAGATAGGAAATGGTAGCCAGGAAAGAATCGCCCAGGTCAATCACGGTGAGCCGGCTCCACATAGGATCCAAAGCTTTGGCTATGGTTTGCCAGTCCGGCGGCGATGCCGGTGGGGGTGTGAGTTCAGGTGTCGGCGTCGGCTCGGCTGGGGGCTCCGGAATGGTCCCTTCCTCCGGTAGCTGGAATTGCGGCGGCGGCACAGGCTCAGGGGGTGGAGGTGGTGGAGGTGGAGGCGGCGGAGGAGGCGGAGGAGGTGGAGG
>Ga0187892_10011849_pt1 | contig 10552 bp, 9 predicted proteins | sample MA1701073metaG_FD_139345 | JGI IMG/M metagenome (GOLD analysis project Ga0187892, IMG submission 139345) | Bio-ooze microbial communities from a basaltic lava cave in the Kipuka Kanohina Cave System on the Island of Hawaii, USA - MA170107-3 metaG ...
ATCCGGGCTCCCCCAAGGCTCAGGTCCTTGAGCTGACGCGCGGCGTTGGAGGCGAGGCCCAGGGTCTTCCACAGCCCGTGCGGGATGCATTTCACCGCGGTGTTGGGGGGGGTGAAGCGCTTGAAACGGCGGCGAGGCTCCGGCGTCCGTGCCGGGCAGGCGGCTTCCCGCTGGCCGCCCAGGAATTTGAGCTTCTCGCCGTGGGCTTCCAGCACCTCATCGAACCGGATGCCCGCCATGTGCATCTTCTGAGGTTCCAGGGTGCGGGACCAGCGGACGTGTCCCCGCGCCCGGAAGCGCGAGAAATCGCGGGGCGCCGCGACCTGGACGATCACCGGCATCTTTTCGCGAAGCCGGCCGACCGTGATCAGGCAGACGCCGTTCGGCCCGAGATCCACGAGGTCACGAGCCACGTTGTAGGGCGGACCTCCGACCTCTTCGCCCACGTAGCAGGTGACGACGAAGCTCGATTCGGCTGACGCCCGGGGATAATGTCGGCGTTCGGCTCGCATGGCATCCCCCCTCTCTCTCTACGGGAACTATACCCGGGAAGCGGACGCGGGGGCTTCATTTTCTTTGACGGCGTGGGGCCGCCGGCCTACGTTCTGCTCGTGAAGCCGGACCTGCTGTACGAAACGCTCCTGAGGTATCGCGTGTCGGCGGTGCTCCGGGCGGCCATCGAGCTCGATTGCTTCAGCGCCGTGGCCGAAGGCAAGCGTACGCCCGCCGAGATCGCCTCTTCGCGGGGCGGCACCGAGCGGTCGGTAAGAATCCTGCTGGATGCCGTGGCCGCGAGCCTTCCCCAGGTCCTCACGAAGGCGGGCCGTCGCTATCGACTCACGCCGCTCTCCCGGCGCTATCTGGTCCGCGCGGGGCGGGACTTCGTGGGGCCGATGATGCCGCTTTTCGGCCACAGGCTGATGTGGGACGCGTTCCAGAACCTCCCGGCGGCCGTTCGGGCGGGGACGAGCGTGCTCGACCGGAACGCCCACGCGGCGAACCAGGCGTTCTGGGAGGACTACGCGCGGGCGACCTCCAGGGACGCGGTTCCAAAAGCGAGAAAGATGCTCCGCCTCATCGGCCGGGTCCGCGCCCCCTGCGAGGTCCTCGACCTGGCCTGCGGCTCGGGCGCGTACGGGTCGACCCTGGCCCGAGGAATCCCGGGCGCGCGCGTGACCTTTTTCGATCAGGCGAACGTCCTCGCCGTGACCCGAAAACTCGTCGACGTGCCGGCGCAGTACATCGAAGGGGATCTTTTCTCCACCCCCTTCGGCGGCCCGTACGACATCGTGATCGCGAGCCACGTCTTCCACCATTTCGACCGCGAAGAGTGTCTGGTCCTGGCCCGGAAGACGGCCGACGCGATCAAGGCGGGGGGCCGGCTGGTCGTGCAGGAGTTCGTCCCCGACGAGAAACGGAGCCGCCGCATCCACCCGCTGCTCTTCGCGGTGACCATGCTCGTCTGGACGCGGGCGGGCGACGCCTACACCTTCTCCGACTACCGCCGCTGGTTCTCCGCCGCCGGACTGCGCAAGATCACCTTCCACCCCCTCTCCCTGCCCGGCGACTTCATCCTCGCAACAAAGTAACGAAATGATCGCATCATTTTGTCACTTCGAGAGTTTGAGCTCGAGGGCGTGGCGCGGGGGGTCCGTCGAAAGCGTGTGCTTGAGGACGAGGTCGGAAACCCCGTCCCCGTTGAAATCGGTGACGAAGGGCTCCGTGATGCTGACCCCGGCCGGAGGGTTCATGGAAATCGATCCCGACGACTCCTTGCGGATGAACTGCTCGCGGACGCCGGGGTGGATGAGCAGGGTCTTTTCGTCCGACGATACGAGCATGTCCCGCAGCCCGTCCCGGTTGAAATCGCCCCGGAAATTGGGCCGGAAGACGAGGTCCAACTGCATCGTCTCGCGCGTCACCTGAAAGGAGTACGGGATCGAGAACGGGAGCTCCTGTACCGGGTCCTTCACGAACCGGCCTTTGGCGTCCATGGGATAGACGTGGAGCTCCAGGCCGACCCTCCCCGAGAGAAAGACCTGGATTCCGTCCGTGAGACCCAGCTTGCGGACAACCCCCAGGACCAGGTCCTGCTTGCCGTCGCCGTTCAGATCCTCGAGATAGACGCCCGTCGACCAGCCGTCGGCGACCTTGACGACGTCGTCCGCTTCGGTGAAGTCCGTCCGGCCCGCGCGCCCGTAGTAGAGGTGCAGCCGCCCTTTGGAGGGGTACACGAGCGCCAGGTCCAGCATTCCATCGGCGTTGAAATCACCCACCTTGGGCGGGATGTCGAACTGAAAGAACCGGCTCCTTCGCTTTCGCTTCTCGACCGTAAGGTCCATGTTCTCCACGGACCGATAGCGGCCCTCGGTGTCCTGCTTGAAGACACCGATCGACTCGTCCCGGTAATAGACCAGGTCGCGCCGGCCGTCCCCGTCGACGTCGCCGAGGGTCAGCACCGGCACCGCGGCCAGCTCCGTGAGCTTCTGGTGGGGCGCCCACGGGACGAGGACCGCCACGTCGACCGGCAGCGGGAGTTTCTGCCGGCAGCGGAACTCCGCGCCCGGGTGCTGCTTCATGAGGAAAAGCTCGTCCTTGAGGAAGAGGAGGACGTCCGACAGGCCGTCGCCGTCGAGGTCCGGGGCGAAGTCCAGGTGGACCGCGGGCTTGGCTTCGGCGCACGTCCCCTCGAAGATCGAGGGGTGGACGATCGCGTCGGTGCCCGCCGCCGCGAAGGCGCGCCCGTCGAAGGCGTGGACTTGCACGCCCCGCGAGCCCGCCGTGAAGAGCGCCGGAAACTTCTGGCCGTCCAGGGCGCCGAGGGTCCAAAGGAAGACGGTCGGGTCCAACCGCAAGGAGTGCTGAGGCTTGGGACCGAGCCCCTTCTCGAAGAGGAACACGTGCAGGTCCCGGCCGCTTTGCACGAGAAGGTCGGGCCGCCCGTCCCGATTCACGTCGTGGGCGACCAGGCGGTCGCACCGGTTTCCCGCCTCGAGGGTTCCCGTCTCGAAGGCGGGATCCTGCAGGCACGTCAGGAGAAAGGCAAGGTTCAGCATGATCGAGCACCCAGTCTAATAGATCGTCGGGTCCTCCGTCAATTCGAGCGTCCAAGGTGCGTCAGGGTTCGGGAAGAATCGGCCCTCGCCGGTGTCCAATCGTCATGCCGCGCACCGGGTTTCTCCTGCTGCCGCTGCTGGCCGGCGGGTGCGGCGCTTATGACGTGCTGTTGGCGCCCCCTCCGCTCCCCGAGTTCCGGACGGTCGAGACCGCCAAGACGGCCCAGATCACACGCTCCCCGGCCGCCTCGGCGGAGCAGCCGGCGTACCTGGGCGTGCACGTCGTCCCCGACCGGCAGGGCCGCCTGATCGTGGCGGACGTGGCGGCCGATTCGCCGGCCGCGCGCGCCGGTGTTCGGGCGGGCGACGTGCTCATGGAGTTGGGTGACCAGGAACTTCGTGATCCGGCGCTTCTCCGCGAGTCCATCCAATCCAAGGATCCGGGGGAACACGTCCGCCTCACCCTGGCACGCGGGACCGAGGAGCTGGAAGTGACGGCCACGCTCGGCGCGGTGAGCCGTCCGCTGAAGGCCGCGGACCAGCGCGCCGTGCTGGGGCTGCAGGTAGGCGATGCCGCGGAGGGCGGGGCCCCGGTCACGCGGGTCACCCCCGGCTACCCGGCGGAAAGGGCGGGCCTCAAGACCGGGGACCGGATCCTGGAAATCGACGGCCGTCCTCTCGGGGCCGACCGGCTCTCCGACCGGCTGACGGACAAGAAGGCCGGGGACACGGTGACGCTTCTCATCCGTCGCCGCGAAGCCACCGAAGAGATCAAGGTCACCCTGGCGGCCGATCGCACGGGTTCCGACGGGTATTTCCGGGGAGGGACGACCTGGAAGAAGGACCTCTACCGTCTGGCCGTCGTCTGCATCGAGTACCCGGACGTGAAGCACAACGGCAAAGTCGCCCTCAAGGACTGGGAGGAGGCGCTCTTCAGCCGGAAATCCTACTCCGGGAAGAACAGCGCGACCGGCCAGCCCGTCCACGGCAGCCTGAATGACTACTACGCCGAGTTGTCCTGCGGGGCGTTCCGGGTTGAAGGACGCGTCTTCGACTGGATCGAAGTCGGGAAGAAGCGACTCGAATACTCCCCCGGGACGGGGACGGGCGCGTCGAACCGGAGCGCCCTCCTCGTGGAGGCGCTGGACAAGGTGGCCGCGCGAGACGGCCGCGACGTCCTCAAGGACTTTGACGGGGTGTTTTTCATGTACGCGGGCGACCGGGTTCAGACCAGCCGGGGGGGTCTCTACTGGCCGCACCGGGGAAGCGTTTCCTGGCAGGGGCGCAGGCTGGCGTACTTCATCGTGCAGGAAGGCGGCTCGCGCATGGGCTCGATCAGCGTGATCGCCCACGAGTTCGGCCACATGCTGGGGCTGCCGGATCTCTATGCCCGGCCCGAGAACCCGGGTTCGGAGGGCCTCGGGGTCTGGTGCGCGATGTCGAACGAGAACGGGAACGGTCGGCCGCAGCACTTCTGCGCCTGGTGCAAGGAGCAGTTGGGCTGGCTCAAGCCCACGGTCATCGACCCCAAGGTCAAGCAGCGCCTTGCGCTTTCTCCGGTCGAAGGTTCGCCGAAGGAATGCTTCAAGGTCCTGGTCCGGCCGGACGGGAGCGAATATCTCCTCCTCGAGAACCGCCGGCGGAAGGGTTTCGACCAGGACCTGCCGGCGGAGGGGCTGCTGGTCTGGCGGGTGGTCCGGACGCGCCCGATCCTCGAGGAATCGCACGGGGTGGAAGGCCCGTCGGGTCCTCGCGTCCACCTGGCGTCCGTGCCGTACCCGAGCGCGGCGAACGACGCTTTTACGCCGCACACGACGCCGTCGAGCCGTTCGCAGCTCGGCGGCGGCTTCCCGGTTTACATCACGAACATCCGGCGGCATCCCGACGGACGCGTCACGTTCCACGTCGGCTACGAGTACGACTGACAGCGACTCGCAAGCCCCTTGCCTCAACGGCCCCTTGGGGTATATAGAAGTCAGGGAATGGGGTCGCTCCCTCGGATCGTTCGCATCCTGGCCAGCGTCCGACTGCCCTCGAGCTACGGGCCGGGCGTGGAGTACGAGATGCTCCACGCGGTGATCCGGCCGGACACGGAATCCCCCGCGACGATCGAGACGGTTGTCCTCCGGTGGAGCGGCGAGGAAGGTATGTACCGCGGTGGCGCGCCGGAGATCCTCATGCAGGACCTGCCGGCGGTCCACGCGCAGTGGATCCGGTTCGTCACGGACGTGCTCTGGCGCCGGGCGCAGGCGGGAGACACGACGGCCCAGGCGGCCCTGGACAAGATCGAGAAGCACGGCGCGCCGGCGGCCTCGGAAGCCCAGACGGCGCCGATTGTCATTTCCGCCTCGGGCGGCCGGTTCGGCCCGCGCGCCAAAATGCCGGCGCCTCTGCCTCCGGCGCCTGTCCCCGCCGTCGCCGCGGGACCGAAGAAGGCCGCGGCGCGTCCGGAAGAGCCGGTCGCGAAACCGGCGCCCCCGGCGGCTGTGCCCTCCGCGCCGCCTGCGCCGGCGCCGCGGGTGCCGAGGCACCATCAGGTGATCGCCTTCAACCTCTCGACGCCGCCCAACGCGGAAGGCCTCTTGGGCCACATCGCGGCTCACCCGCAGGAACTCATCGCGGTGGCGCCCGTCTCCATCGCGTCCAAAGTCGAAACGTACCTTCACCAGCTCAAGTCGGGCAAGGCGACCGGTCCGCCCTCGTCGTTTTCGCCGATCGTGGTGCGCTACCCGACCAATTTCAGCGCCAAGAAACTGCGCGCCGAGCTTGCCACGGCCGTCATCCGCATGCTGGGCGAAATGAACACGTCCCTGTGGATCATTCCGGAATGAGTCTCACTTGGCGAGTTCGAGGGCGGCAGTGCGCCGCGCGCCGGAGCGAAGGAACTCCACGGTGACGCGGTCGCCCGGGACGCAGTCGGTCCGAAACCACGCCTGAAGGTGCCGGCCGTCCATCGCCCGGGAAATTCTCCTGTCTTCGACCGCGAGCGACACGACGACATCGTTTTTCTGAAGACCGGCCCAGTGCGCGGCGCCTCCCTTAAAGACGCTCTGGACGCGGACCGCCAGCATGTTGCTCTCCAGTCCCAGCGCCTTTCTCTCCGAAGCGTCGAGGTCGCGCCCGTGGAAGCCGGGATCGGGCGGGAGGGCTTCGATCGACGCCCGCCAGGAAAGGTCGGTGCGGCGCCATTCGCCGTCGAGGCGAAGCGTCGCGCGTCCCTCCGCGCCCGCGCGGTCGTAGACGACGTCGACGTCGCTCCTCGCCGGGGCCGCGTCGAGGGCGGCGAAGAGGTCTCCCCAGGAGACGATGCGCGCGGGCCCCACGCGCCGGAGGACGTCGCCGGCGCGCAGCCCCGCCCGGTCGGCGAACGACCCGGGGTTCACCTCGCCGATCTTGGGGGGCTCGCGGAGGCTGAGCGTCAGGCCCCACGCCTCGGGCGGCGGCCAAGTCCACAGGTCCTCCCGCTTCCACGTGCCTTCCTCGATCGCCTGGCGGGTCAGATCTTCCCGCACGGTGTGGCAGTGAACGCAGTCGCCGGGGCGGCGCCAGCGGCGGTAGGCGGGGACGTCCTCGATGCGCGACCAGCGGGACGGCGGCAGGGCCTCCGCCCCCTGGTCGGCTTCCTTCCGGTGGATCTCGAGGACCGCTTCCATCGTCGCGGCCAGGCCTTCGGGCGACCGGTGCGACATGGCGGAGGTCGCGTCGCGGCCGAACACGCGGGCGTAGAGGCGGCCTCGGGCATTCAGGAAGAAGGCCGCCCACGTCTCGTCGTAGTCGAACCGGAAGCGGGAAAGGTCCGCGCCCCGCATGTCCTTGACGAGCACGCAGACGAACTGGCGGAGGAGCCGGTCCAGCCCCTTTTCGCCACGGACGACCTGCCCGTGGAAGCTTTTGCAGTCCTTTCAGGGCTCGCAGCGGAAGACGACGAAGAGGGGCTTGCCCGCCTTGCCGGCCTCGTCGGTGGCGACCTTGAGGTCGTCCCACCACTCGAGGTCGTCCGCCGGCGCGCCGGACAGGGAGAGCAGGGCGAGGAGGGCGGCGCGCATGTCTCCTATTGTAACGCGGCGTCTGCTATAGTCGGGCGCGTGAAGATCGCGATCGAGCCTTCGGGCCCGGTTTCGTTCGACGCCGCGGTCCCGGGATCGAAGAGCCTGACCAACCGGGCCCTCATTGGCGCGGCGCTGGCGGCCGGGTCGACGCGACTCACGAACGCCTCGCTCTCCGACGACTCCCGGTTCCTGGCGCGCGCCTTGGGGCAGGCCGGAATCCCCGTCGACGTTCGCGAGGAGCAGAGCGTCCTCCTCGTCGAGGGGCGGGGCGGCGGCGTGCCGGCGCTCCAAGGCGAGTTCTTCATGGGGAACGCGGGGACGGCGCTCCGCTTCTTCGCTTCCTTCTTGTGCCTGGGTCGGGGCTCCTACGTCCTGGACGGCGACGAGCGCATGCGGGAGCGGCCGATCGGTGGTCTGGTGGACGCGCTTCGGGGGCTCGGCGCTCGGATCGCCTACGGCGCGAAGGAAGGCGTCCCGCCGCTCCGGATCGAGGGAAGGGGACTCTCGGGCGGGCGGGCGGCGGTGCGCGGGGAGACGTCGAGCCAGTTCGTTTCCTCCCTGCTGCTCTCGGCTCCCGGGGCGGCGGGCGAGGTGACGGTCGACGTCTCCGGCGAGATCACCTCGAAGCCGTACATCGACATCACGCTTGACGTCATGCGCGACCTGGGCGTGGAGGTGGCCGAGCGCGGGGCGGGGCGCTACGTCGTGCCGGGGGGGAGCCGCTACCGGGCGCGGGAGTATGCGATCGCCGGAGACGGGGCCAGCGCGAACTACCTTCTGGCGATGGCGGCGGCGGCGGGGGGGCGCGCGGTCGTGCGGGGGGTGGGCTCGAGGTCGCGTCAGGGCGAGCTTCGGTTCGGGGACGTCCTGCGGGAGATGGGCTGCGAGGTTCTCGTGGCGGAAGATTCGATCGAGGTGCGCGGGCGGGCGAGGCGGGGAGTCGACGTCGACATGAACGACATGCCGGACTCGGCGCAGACGCTGGCGTGCGTGGCCCTTTTCGCGGAGGGTCCGACGCGCGTGCGCCACGTGCGGAACCTGAGGGTCAAGGAGACCGACCGGATCGCGGCGATCGCCAAGGAGTGCGGGAAGCTCGGGGCGACTGTCGAAGAGCACGACGACGGGTTCACGCTGACGCCGCCGGCCAAGGTGCGTCCGGCGGAGGTCGACACGTACCGGGACCACCGGATGGCGATGAGCTTCGCGGTGGCGGCCGTGGCGGCTCCCGGGGTGGTGATCCGGGACCCCGAGTGCGTGTCCAAGAGCTTCCCGGGATTCTTCGAGCTGCTCAAGAAGCTGGGCGTGCGGATGCGGCGCCTCTAGCGGATGTTGCAAAAGACCCCGGGGTCTTTTGCAACATGATGCCCTACGGATTGATGAAGGCGTCGGGCGGGATCTTGAGGTTGTCCCAGCGGAAGCTGTGCTTCTGATTCCCCTTGAGCACGAGCCCCAGTTTGACTTCGAAGGGCTCCATCTTCTCGTCCAGCTTGGGGATCGGGCAGTTCATCATGACGGTCCACGAGTCGCGGCGCTGGGAGTCGTTCCGGACGGCCGCCGGGACCTTGGCCGGGAGGACGGGAATCTGCCCGGTCAGCTGGCGGTTGCCCTGGATGAAGTCGAGCGGGCCCAGCTGCACGACCGCCCCGTCCGGCAGCTCCCAGAGCGCCTTCCCGTCGACGGAGATCGCGACTTCACCCACGACGTAATACCCCGCGGGACTTGGCTTGATGGGCTGAGCGCTGATGCCTTCGCGCTCCAGCTCGAGATTCTCCTTCGCCCGGGGGAGGATGGCGAATCGGCGGAGCGTGGCCTGGACCTTGCCGCTGGCCTGGGAGCGCTTCACGTTCCAGTCGAAGCCCGGCTCCTTCTTCGAGCCGCAGCCGGCGGCCGCGAGCGCGAGGAGGAGGAACGTCGCGGCGATCCGGAGCTGGCGCATCGGTGAGGCTCCCAAAAAAGGTCTCTCCATTAGACGGCGGGGACGGACGGCCCGAACGTCATTCTTCCTCAGGGTGGCGCTTGCGGGCGGGTTCCCCGTACCGGGCCATGAGATTATTCTCCACGCCCAGGTGGTCCAGGACGCGCGAGACGACGAAATCGACGAGGCGCTCGACCGTGTCTCCCCGGCTGTAAAACCCGGGGGAGGCGGGGAGGATGATCGCGCCGGCCCGCGACAGGCGGAGCATGTTCTCGAGGTGGATGTCGGAGAGGGGTGTCTCGCGCGGCACGAGGACGAGCTTCCGGCGCTCCTTCAGGCAGACGTCCGCCGCGCGCTCGATCAGGTTGGAGGAGGCGCCGCAGGCGACGCGCCCCAGCGTCCCGCCCGAGCAGGGGCAGATCGCCATCCCGTCGTGCCGGTAGGAGCCGCTGGCGATGGACACTTCGAGGTCTTTATACAGATGATACTGTACATTCTGTACTTCCTCCCCGAGGAGGGCGCGGACGACGCCGGGCCCGTCGTGGAGGTCGAGCGGGAGGGCCAGCTCGTGGCCGGCGACTTTGGCCGCCGCGTCGCTCACGACGAGGTGGACGGTGGATCCGGTCCGGGCGAGGCACTCGAGGAGCCGCCGCCCGTAGACGACGCCGGAGGCTCCGGTGAGGGCGACGACGTAGCGGCGTTCGGCCATAAGGCCCTCTTGAGAGCGATCCAGGCGGTGTAGCGCGTGAACTCCTCGACCTGGGGGAAGACCAGCTCCTTTATACCGGCGGCGTCGAGCAACTTCAAGGTCATTTCCGGGAAGGCCGCGGGGCACTTCTCCTTGAAGTCGTTGACCAGGAGCTGAAACCCCCACGCCCCGCCGAGGCGAACCCCGCCGGCCCTGTAGACGTACCCCACTTCCTCGAGCGGGACACGCAGCCACGTCGCCAGGTCGGCGGTCACCACGTCGGCGAAGACGCGGACCTTCCGCCCGTATTTCTGCTCGATGTCCTCGAAGATGGACTCCAGCTTGCGTTTCTGCCGCGCGAGCTCGCGGTCCGGCGGGCCGGCGCCCATCTTGAGGATCAGGTTTTCGCGAACGACTTCGCGCTCGCGGCCCTCGAGCTTGTGCATCGGCGGAATCATGTGGAACGGGACGTGGCTGAAGAGGTCCCGGTACTCCTCGCGGGCGACGACGCCCACGGAGGCGACCAGGATCGCGTCCCAGGGCAGGGCGTCGCGGTCCCCGGACGCCGCCGCGCAGGTCAGCAGATCTTCGCCGCGCTCGAGGGCCGTCACTTTGCGCGGGGGCCCGAGGGGCGGCAGGTTTTCCATCGCAAGGGCGCGCGCGCGGACGCCCTCCTTCTCGAGCTCGGCCACAATCTTCGTCGCGTGTTCCTCGGGCACGTTTTCAAGGAAGATGCCGCGCCCTTTCCGGACGGCCATGCGGCTTTCCAGCACGGTCAGCCCGAGCGCCGACGCCACCAGCGGCCCGAACTTGCGCGGGTCGACGGCGACGTCGGCTTCGAGGA
>Ga0187892_10011851_pt1 | contig 10552 bp, 11 predicted proteins | sample MA1701073metaG_FD_139345 | JGI IMG/M metagenome (GOLD analysis project Ga0187892, IMG submission 139345) | Bio-ooze microbial communities from a basaltic lava cave in the Kipuka Kanohina Cave System on the Island of Hawaii, USA - MA170107-3 metaG ...
GAAGCAGATCCACGCGTCGGCGAGCTGCCCGAAGTGCTCCAGATCCAGCGCGTTGCGCGCCTCCGGCCGGTCGATGGTGATGGTGACGACGTGTCCGTCCTTCGCGTAGTGGATCGCCATGGGTAGCGCGCTTACCATCCCGTCCAGCCGCGGCCAACCCGCTCGCCCCACCACGACCCCCCTGCTAGAAGACGCGACGGCATGGCCCGCATCCACGTCGAGTTCGAGAGCGGCAATCCCGCGCAGACGATCGAGTTCGACCCCGCCGAGGCGCCGTTCCAGCACGACGGCAAGCCCGCCTCGATCCTCGACGTGCTCCTCGGACACGGTGTGCATCTCGAGCACGCGTGCGGTGGGGCCTGCGCGTGCACGACCTGCCACGTGGTCGTCACCAAGGGCGGACAGCATCTCTCGCCGGCCGAGGAGAACGAGGAGGACATGCTCGACCGCGCCCCGGGGCTCACGCCCACGTCCCGGCTGGGCTGCCAGGCGGTGGTCGAAGACCCGGACGCGGAGGTCGCCGTCCGCATTCCACGGCACACCGCGAACCTGATCTCCGGCCATGGCAGTTGAGCGCACGGCCACGCTGGAGCGGATCACCGAGCACGGCCCGGACACGCGCTCCCTCTTCCTCCGCCTGCCCGAGCCGCTGCGCTTCGTTCCCGGGCAGTTCATCTCGTGCCTGCTCCCGGTGGGCAGCGAGGTCCTGACCCGTCCCTACTCGATCGCGTCCGACCCCGACTCGCCCGACGTGATCGAGCTGTTGCTCGATCGCGTGCCGACGCAGCGCGGCTCGCACCACCTCTTCTCGCTGCGCCCCGGAGCAACGGTTCGCTACACGGGCCCGTGGGGAACCTTCACGCTCGAGGAAGGTCCCACGGTCGAAGCGGTCTTCGTGGCCATCGGCACCGGCATCGCACCCATCCGGCCCATGGTGCGGCGCGCGCTCGCCACCGCGGTGCGGCCGATCGTGCTCCTCTACGCGACGACGCCGGCGGGGACGCCACCGTATCTCGACGAGGTGTCGGCGCCGCGTCCGTCGTACACCGCCGTGCGGCTTGCGGCCGCCGACGTCGTCGACGAGGTGCGCCGCCGCTTCGTCGAGGCCGACGCCGACCGCAGCCGCCAGTTCTTCCTCTGCGGCGTCGGCGACGTCGTCCACGCGCTGCGCGATCTCTTGCGCGCGGCCGGCTACGAGCGCCGCGCAGTCCGCTACGAGAAGTGGTGACGGGCGACGATCACGGACACGGCAGGATGCCGGGATCGGTCGTGCTCACGCGCTTCCATTTGCCCTGACAGGTCCCGATCGATCCCGTGTTCGGCGCGCCCGCGTAGTTGAAGATGCCGCTCTTCTTGATCTTGCCCGTTCCCGCGTTCGCGTCCACGGTGAACCGGATGCCCTCGATCTCGGTGTTGCCGGTGTAGGCATCGTCGTTCGATCCGCAGAACACGAACGCTCCCACGCCCTTGCCCCGCCCGTTGTCCGAGCTGCCCTGGTCGATGGTGCGCAGGCTGTAGAGGACACCGTCGATCGATGCGTTGAAGCTGCCCGTGTTCCCGTCGGACGTCACGCGGCTGATCTCGACGGTGCTCGGATTGGTGGTCACCGTCTCCGTCGAGCCATCGGGCGCGTTCACCCACTGGCACTTGAACTTCCCCTGATACGTTCCGGTCAGGTCCGCGGTGACGGCCCCGTTACCGGCCCACCCGGAACGCGCGATGACCAGAACCCCCAACACGAGCACGATGGTTCGCATGCGACCGTTTAGGCATGCGGCCGGGTGACGGGCAATCGCATATTTTGGGGAGGCGACACGGCCGGGCGTCGCTTCGGAGCGGGTGTCGGGTCGTTTCGGGGTGTGGCCAGGGCGTAGGACCCGTCGCTCGCTCCCGCTTCGCGGGCACATGCGCCGGTACGCTTCATGCGGGCTCGTGTGCCCGCTCAGCCGTCCGCTCGCTCAGGGTCCTACACCCTGGCCGCACCCCGCCGCAGCCGGCGTCCACTCCGGAGCGGACGGTCGTCACTTGTCGTGCATCACCACCGTATGCGATTGACCCCCAATGCGATTGGCCGCGAGCCTTCCTGCTCCCCCCGACCTCCCCGCGTGCCAGCGGATCGCGGCGCGGGCCGAGGAGCTGGGCTATGAGAGTATCTGGATCGCTGACACCGGCGCCGGGCCAGATGCGTTCGTCGTGGCGGCGGCCGCCGCACAGGCGACCACGTCCATTCGACTCGGCACGGCCGTCATCCCGGTGTACACCCGCTCGCCGTCGGTCATGGCGGCCGGCACCGGATCGGTGGCCCAGCTTGCCCCCGGACGCTTCGTGCTCGGGATCGGCGCCTCCAGCGAGACTATCGTCGAGCGCTGGGGCGGCGTGCCTTTTCGACGTCCACTCACGCGCATGCGCGAGACCACGGGCGTGCTCCGCTCGATGCTCGGCGGCGAGCGGGTCGACTTCGCGGGCAAGACCATCCACACGGGCGGGTTCCGTCTGGTGTCGCCTCCGCCGAAGCCCGTCCCCATCTATCTGGCCGGGCTGATGCCGCCGATGCTCGAGCTGGCCGGCGAGATCGCCGACGGCGTCATCCTCAACATGATGCCGGCGGATGCGGTACCCCGGATGCTGGAGCACGTCCGTCGCGGGGCGGCCCGGGCGGGCCGCGACAGCAGCACGCTGGAGGTCGTGGCACGCTTTCAGGTCGTCGTGACCGACGATCGGGCGGGCGCACGCCGTGCGGTGCGGCACATGCTCGGACCGTACTTCGCAACGTCCGTCTACAATCGCTTCGTCGCCTGGTGCGGGTTCCCCGACGAAGCCGCCGCCATCGCCCGCGGCTGGGCCGCCAAGGACCGCGCCGCCAACATGGGTGCGGTGACGGACGAGATGATCGATCGCATCGCCATCATCGGCACCGCCGAGGAGTGCCGCACACAGCTCCGCCGCTTCGTCGACGCAGGCGTGACCACGCCGATGGTCCATCCATTCGCGCTGGACGAAGCCTCGGCACGTGCCGCCTTCGAGGCACTGGCGCCGGCCAATCATGGCTGAGCCCGTGCGTCGACGCCGCTTCTGGGGATGGGGCTGGGACGACGGCGGCCTGTCGGTCGAGCACACGCGCGCCATCGGCCGCACGCTCGCGGAGCGCTTCGGCGTTCCCGTGCCCGAGCCACGTACGCCGCCGCGCCTCGCCGACGTATCGCTCGCGCCGCCGCGCGTTCGGCCACCCGACGCGCTGGCCGCGCTGTTCGCGTCGGATGCCGAGGCGCGCGCGTCGCACACCTACGGCAAGTCGTTCCGCGACGTGGTGCGTGCCGTCGCGCGGGACTTCACCCCCGCGCCCGATCTCGTGGCCCATCCCCGCGACGAAGCCGACGTCGTGCGCCTGCTCGACTGGGCGACGTCCGCGCGCGTCGCAGTCATTCCCTTCGGGGGTGGCTCCAGCGTCGTCGGCGGTATCGAGCCGGCCGTCGGCCGCGGCTACGCCGGGACGGTCTCGCTCGATCTCGCGCATCTCGACCGCGTCGTCGAGGTCGACGCGACCTCTCGTGCCGCCCGCATCCAGGCGGGAATATTCGGTCCCTCGCTCGAGGAGCAGCTTCGCCCGCACGGGCTCACGCTGCGCCACTTTCCTCAGTCGTTCGAGTTCTCGACGCTCGGCGGCTGGATTGCCACCCGCTCGGGCGGACACTACGCGACGCTGTACACCCACATCGACGAGTTCGTGGAGTCGCTGCGTGTGGTCACGCCGGCGGGCGTCAGCGAGTCTCGCCGCCTGCCCGGATCGGGCGCGGGGCCCAGCCCCGACCGCCTCTTCATCGGCTCCGAGGGGACGCTCGGCGTCATCGTCGAGGCGTGGATGCGGCTGCAGTCGCGTCCGGTGCATCGGGCCGCGGTGTCGGCGACGTTCGACGACTTCCTCGCCGGCGCCGAGGCCGCCCGTGCGCTCTCGCAGACAGGTCTCTACCCGAGCAACTGCCGGCTGCTCGACCCGGGCGAAGCCGAGCTGGCCGGCGTGGGCGCGGGCAAGTCGGTGCTGCTGGTCGCGTTCGAGTCGGCGGATCACCCGCTCGACGCGTGGATGGCGCGCGCGCTGGAGTGTGTCGCCGATCACGGCGGGCAGATCCCGCCGGGCAGCGGCGCCAGCAAGCGCAACGACGAAGGTGCTCGCGACGGCGCGGCCGGTGCGTGGCGCCGGGCCTTCCTCGACGGTCCGTATCTCCGTGACGCCCTCGTGCTCCTCGGCATGGTGAGCGAGACGTTCGAGACGGCGGTCACCTGGGATCGCTTCGTCGAGTTCCACCAGGGCGTGCGCGCCGCCACGGAGGACGCCGTGCGGCGCGTGTGCGGCGCCGGCCGCGTCTCCTGCCGGTTCACGCACGTCTATCCGGACGGTCCCGCGCCTTACTACACGGTGGTAGCGCCAGGCCGTCCTGACGGGCTGCTCGCGCAGTGGGCCGAGATCAAGCAGGCGGCCAGCGAAGCCCTGCTGAAGCTCGGCGGCACCATCACGCACCACCACGCCGTGGGCCGCGACCACCGTCCCTGGTACGACCGCCAGCGGCCCGAGCCGTTCGCGACGGCGCTGCGCGCCGCGAAGCAGGCCCTCGATCCAGCCGGTGTGCTCAACCCCGACGTCCTGATCGATCCGGCCAGGTAGGAGGCACCATGAAGCTCAGTGCTCGAGCGCTTATGCCTCCGGGGTCCCTCCCGCGGCGCGGAGCCCGGTGCGATCCGCCGCGGCCAACGCCGCTGAGACGATCCGTAGCACGCGGTCGAACGGATCGTCGTCGTGAACCCACTCCTTCAGTGCGACCGCCGCATCCTCCAACGTTGCCGCCTCCGCGGTGGAGACGTCGCGCAAGCGAAGGCGCGAGCTGCCTTTGTGCAGGAGGATGCCCTCGAGCGCCGTGCTGCGGTCCGAGAGCTGTCGGATCCAGTAGCTGACCTCGAAGCGCTCGGAGTCCTCGGACCCGTCTGTGGGGCAGCCCCAGTAGTAGGATTCGACGTCGCTCCGGAGTGAGCGAAGCCCGTCGATCGCGGGCTGTAGCTCGATGACCAGGTCGGAACCCCCACCGGGCTGCTCCTGGGTGGTCGCGACGGGTGGTCGGGGGCGCAGGGGTATCACGTTCATCGCAGCGCATGTGTGTATCGCAGCTTCGCCGTCCACGCCTTGTCCGAACCTGCCAGCATGTTGTTAGAATCCGCCGCAGTGGCATGAGCCGGACGGCAACGGTCGGCACGATTCAGGTGCTGGACGTCTTGAACGCGCTCGCGCGCCTCGGACTGCGCGCCGTCCGCCTGCGCGCGGCGGCGGGCGTTCCCGCCGACACGCTCCGCGATCCGGACGCGCGTGTTCCGACTGCGGCCGTGGTCCGGGTCTTCGCCGAAGCGGAACGCCTGACGGGGGACCGCTTCGTCGGGCTGCGTGCCGGAAAGGAGGCCGAGACCCGCGGGCCGCTCTCCTACCTGATCCTGTCGAGCGCGAACCTCGGACGGGGCATGGGCCTCGTCGAGCGGTTCACCCCCCTTGCCATCGACACGCTCCGCATCACGATCGAACAGCGCCGCAGCACGGCGAGCACCATCATCGACCCGGGCGACCGCACGTTCGAAGCGAGCCATCACGCGGTGGACTATCTGCTCATGGCGACCGTGCGTTCGGTGCGGCGCGCGCTCGGCGCATACGAGCTGTCCGAAGTGCACGTGCGCCACGGAGGACGCGGCGCCGGGGCGGCACTGGCGCAGGCATTCGGCTGCCCCGCGCGGATCGAGCAGCCCGACAACCGGCTGGTGTACCCGCTGGCCGCGTTGCGCGCTCCATCCCAGCTGGCGAACGAGCGCATCGCGCAGCAGATCGAGAAGTTCGCCGAGGCCCTGCTCGCGCGTACGCTCCCCGAGACCACGCTCCGGGAGCGCGTGGCGAGCGCCACACGGCAGCTCATCGCGGCCGGTCTGCGGGCACGGAGCGCGATGGTGGCGCGGCGGCTGCATCTCAGTGAGCGCAGCCTTCAGCGCGGCCTCGCCGGCGAGCGAACGTCCTTCCGCGAGGTGCGCGACGCCGTCCTGTGGGAGATCGTGGAGGCGCTGCTGTCGAACTCCCGCCTCAAGCTCGAGGCGGTGGCGCTGAGCGTCGGCTTCGCCGACGTCGCCGCCTTCTCGAAGGCGTTCAAGCGACGTACCGGCTGCCCGCCCGCGCAATACCGCAGCCAGCTCGCCGCGGTGAGCGCGCAAGGTTGACCTTTGCGGCCGCGCCGCGCTCGACCCGGCCGGCGTGCTCAATCCCGGGTGCTGATCGACCCGGAAGCGTAGTTCAGGGGCAGGCGAACTTCTGGACGCGGTTGTTGACTTGATCCGCGACGTAGAGGTTTCCGCTCGCGTCGGTCGTCACACCCGAGGGACCGGCGAACTGTCCGTCGCCCGTACCATAGGCGCCCCATGCAGCGAGGAACGTGCCCTCGGCGTCGAACTTCTGGATACGGTTGCTGCTGGTGTCCGCGACGAAGACGTTCCCGCTCGAGTCCGTCGCCACGTCGAGGGGACTCTGGAACTGTCCGTTGCCCGATCCGGGCGTGCCCCACGTCGTGAGGAAGGTCCCGTTCCCGTCGAACTTCTGGACGCGGTTGTTTCCCGTCTCCGTGACGTAGACGTTCCCGCTCCCATCGACCGCCACGCCGTAGGGCATCGCGAACTGTCCGTTGCTCGAGCCAGGGCTGCCCCACTTCGTGAGGAAGGTGCCGCTTCCGTCGAACTTCTGGATGCGGTCGTGGCCGTAGTCGGCGACGTAGACGTTCCCGTCGGCGTCGGTGGCGACGCCGACGGTGCCGCTGAACTGGCCGTCGCCCGAGCCGCCACTTCCCCAGGTCGTGAGGAAGACCCCGTTCCCGTCGAATTTCTGGATGCGGTTGCTGCCGTCGGTGACGTAGACGTTCCCGCTCGCGTCGGTAGCGATGCCCTTGACGCCGTTGAACTGTCCGTTGCCCGAGCCCCCGCTCCCCCACGTCGTCAGGAAGGTTCCGTTCGCATCGAATTTCTGGATGCGGCCGGCGAAGAGACTTTCGCCGACGTAGACGTTTCCGGCCGGATCGGTCGCCACGCCCACGGGCTGATCGAACTGACCGTTTCCCGAGCCAGGCGTTCCCCACTTCGTGAGGAACGTGCAGGCCGAGGCTCCTGGCACGCAGATGCCGACGGTGCTCGGGTTCTGCTGCTTGCAGAGCTTCACGAGCCGGCGACACGCCTTCCGCTCGGCTTTGTGCAGCTTCCGGCAGGCCCTCTTCTCCGCCCTCGTCCCCGTACACTCCTCGTTGCTCGGCACGAGAGCGAGACAGTCCGTGATGGCCTGCTTGCAGTCCGCGCGGCAGTGGCTCCGCGCGGCCACCCCGCCGGCCAGCATCAGCACGCAGCCAATCGCGGCCAACGCCAGAGGAGCGAAGAACCGCCTCACGGTCGGTGCCGGGGCCATCGCGCCTCGGCTACTCCACACCCGTCGCCGCGGTCAAGACGATGGTGATGAAGCCGTAGCGCGCCCCACGCGCACGGCAGGTTCCAGCCCTACGCCGCTGGCTGGAGCCGGATGAGCCGCAGCGCCGCCATGAGCCGCAGGCCCCAGTACGTCGGGTCGAGCTCGAACTTCCGCACCGCGAAGTTCAGCCGTCCGGAGAAGTAGTGATGGTTGTTCTGGTAGAGCTCGCCGCCGGTCAGAAAATCGATCGGCAGGAAGTTGCGCGAGGCGTCACCCGTCGGGAAGTTGCGGTACCCATAGCGGTGGCCGCACCAGTTGACGATCGCGCCCTGCGTCGGTCCGATCAGCATGTGGACCGGCAAGAGCAGGAACTGCCACCACGCCGTCGCGAGCCAGAGATAGAGCAGCGTGTAGCCCACGCCCCAGGCGAGGCGCGTCGGCCACGCCGACGCGAAGCGATCGAAGCCCGGCCAGTCGGGATAGTCACCGAGGAAGCGATGGTCGGGATTCGAGCGGCGCTCGAAGTGCGCGGAGTAGCGCTTCGCCGTCTGCCACATCATGCGCACCACGTTGCCGGCGTAGCCGGGCGCATGGGGGTCGGCCGCCGTGTCGCTGTACGCGTGATGCTCGCGGTGCAGAATCGCGTAGGCGCGCGCCGAGAGATACGACGAGCCTTGCGACACGAACGCCATCACGTGGAAGATGCGTTCCATCACGTGGTTCATCGTGAACATGCGATGGGACGCGTAGCGGTGATGAAAGCTCGACTGGACGAAGATCGCCAGCATCCACTGTGCCACGAACAGGGAGACGATCAGCACCCCGGGCACATAGCAGCCGAGGCGATCCTTCTCAACTATGCAGCGCGCCATTTCCTCTCCACCGATGACCACGGTATAGAGCCCGCGCCATGGCCGAGCTGATCCTGCTGCGTCACGGACAGTCCCAGTGGAATCTGGAGAATCGCTTCACGGGCTGGGTGGACGTGCCGCTCTCCGAGCGCGGAATCCAGGAGGCCCGCGCCGCCGGCGCCAAGCTCCGCGGGCGCCGCATCGATCGGCTCTATACGTCGGTTCTCGCGCGCGCCGTCGAAACGGCCCGACTGGCCTTCGAAGAGGCCGGCATCACAGGCGTTCCGACCATACGGGACGCCGCGTTGAACGAGCGCATGTACGGCGACCTGCAGGGGAAAGACAAGGACGAGGCCCGCGCCACGTTCGGTGAAGAGCAGGTGAAGATCTGGCGGCGCAGCTACGACGTGCGGCCACCCGGCGGCGAGAGCCTGGCGGACACGGCGGCCCGTGTCATTCCGTACTGGACCGGCAGCATCCTCCCCGACCTCGCAGCGGGCAAGAACGTGCTCGTCGCCGCCCACGGCAACTCGCTCCGCGCCCTCGCGATGCACCTGGAAGGCCTGACACAGGCGCAGGTGCTCGAGCTGGAGATCCCGACCGGGCAGCCCATCCTCTACGACATCGCGCCCGACGGACGCGTACGCGGCAAGCGAGTCTTGTAAGAACGGGTATGCAGCTCCGCGGCAAGCGTATCGTCGTCACCGGGGGAGCCAGCGGCATCGGCGCGGGTGCCGTGCGCGCCTACGTTGCCGAAGGCGCACGCGTGGGCGTCCTCGACGTCGACGACGTAGCCGGAGCCGCCGTGGCCGCTGCCGCGGGCAGCGCGGCCGTCTATCACCGCTGCGACATCGCACGGCGTGCCGACGTCGACCGTGTCATCGACGAGGTCGCCGCCGCGTTCGGCGGGCTCGACGTGCTGGCCAACGTGGCCGGCGTCGAGCGGGGCACGCCGGCCGAGTCGATTCCGGACGACGAGTGGGACCTCGTCTTCGGCGTCAACGTGAAGGGAACGCTCTACACGAACCAGGCCGCGTTCCGGCACCTGAAGGATCACGGCGGCCGCATCATCAACTTCGGCTCCGGCGCCGCCATCCGCGGCCAGCGCGGCTCGGCACACTACTCCGCGTCCAAGGCCGCGGTCATGGCATGGACGCGGACGATCGCACAGGAGTGGGCGCGCTACGGCATCACCGTCAACAGCGTCGTGCCGGCCATCTGGACGCCCATGTACGACCGCCACCGGGCCCGCATGAGCGAAGCGGAACGCAGCATGCACGACATGGCCATGGCGCACGTGATCCCCCTCGGCGGCAAGCTCGGCGATCCGGATCGCGACATGGGGCCGGTCATGGTGTTCCTGGCGAGCGATGCGTCGCGGTTCATGACGGGGCAGGCTGTGGTCGTGGACGGCGGGATGGTGATGGTGGGGTGATCGCGTTTTCGGAGCGTCGGGGCGCGGGAGCGGAGGGGTCGGTTCCGCTTCGCTTCGGCGCCGACTAGCCCACCGACCTCACGCGATCGTCCGTCGGCGCCTCAGAGGCGCTCCACCAACCCCTCCGCTCCCGCGTGACCCGGCGCGTCGAACCCCACCCTCCCCCCATCGCGATCCTATCGTCACGGCCACCGCTCGCGGCGCGCTTCGCGCGCCGCATCGCTCTGCGCGAAGATGACCCGTCGTCGTCGGTCGACCTACGGGGAACGGTGAGCGAGGTGGGAGCGTGCCTTGGGGGTGCCGCCCCGAGCGATTATCGGGGAGCGAAGGCGGCACCCCCAAGGCACGCTCCCACCTCGAACGCTAGTTCGGCCGTCGTCCGGCCGCTTCGTAGACGGCGTCGATGGCAATCATGTTGCCAATGGCGTCGTCGGGTCCGGTGAGGATCGGGCGGCCGTCACGGACGTGCGAGACGAACGCACGCAGCTGCATGTCGTAGCTGGGCTCGCCACGGATGCGTTCGGAGCGGCTGCCGTTCGGGCCGGTGACGCGGAGGCGGTTTACGAACTGCGGTGCGACCGGGTTGAAGGCACGCACCATACCCTTGTCGCCGTGGGCGGCGAGCCAGATCGACACCGGCGGGAAGCTGAGCAGCGAGCACGTGATGCGTCCGGTGACGCCGCCGGGAAAGCGCAGGTCGGCCCGCATCCACCGGTCGACGCCCCCGCGCGTCCAGCGCGCCTCGGCCGCCGTCACCGTGGGCTCGGCGCCCGCGACGTGGCGGACCATGCTCATCGTGTA
>Ga0187892_10011853_pt1 | contig 10551 bp, 7 predicted proteins | sample MA1701073metaG_FD_139345 | JGI IMG/M metagenome (GOLD analysis project Ga0187892, IMG submission 139345) | Bio-ooze microbial communities from a basaltic lava cave in the Kipuka Kanohina Cave System on the Island of Hawaii, USA - MA170107-3 metaG ...
CCATCTATTTCGATTCTTTCATCAAATGGGTCAAAGGCGAGATCAAGGCTGAAGGCAGGCTTCCGGTCAACGTCAGCGACCAATACCGGGCGGGCAGTGGCATTCGCCAGTAAACGACGAGGAGGGTGGATGCACAACGCGAAGATCGACGTGGGACAGGCTGTGATGGGTGTGTTACTCACCGCAGTGTCCTAAGTTGCGGCCCAGCACAATCCACCGCCCTGATCGGTCAGCCGTCCGCTGTTGCTTTACGCCATTGACAACCGCTAAACCCGTTTCAGAACCCCTGGCAAAGACGTCTTTAAGAACGTTTCAAACCTAATCGCTGAAATCGAAGGTTCATGATCTAAACCACGGATGTCAGTGGATCGAGGTTAGAGGTTCTTTAATTAATAGTTAATAATAGATTTAATAGTCAATGATGCTGCTTTTAGAGATCGACCGTGAGTATCTGAACTCAATAGGCTATTTATTTATTGAAACGTTTTTATTGACAGCCTGAGTCCCGTGGTAGTAGAAAGTGACTCCTACCGAGTCTTTATAGGCGCGCGAGCGTAAAAGGGCAGTCATGAGTCCCCATACGTATGCCTTCTCTCCTCAGTCTATCTCGCTTGTTGCCAGTCAGTGCCGAGCAGGTGAGGACAGAGGATCAGTATCACTTCACCCAGGTCGAGTCGCCCAAATCATCAAAATCAGACATGGAGTAACTCGTGGACAGAAATCCTCCTTTCCTGAACTCTGATCGTGCTTCTCAGTCATGGCCAGTGAGAGATCTGAATCGCGGATCATGCCGGTTTACGAGACGTTCGCTACTTCAACTGATGGCTGGTGCTCTTTCCGCTTCGAGTGTCAGGGCGAGCCCATCGGGTTCGAAGAATTGGAATAGCTGGTTAGTGCCCCAGAATTGGGAAAAGCAGAAAGACGGGCCCGTGATTTCGCTCGGAGAGCCTGGCGCCTTCGATGACACGCACATCTTTGCCCCCTTCGTTGTATATGAGAAGGGATCCTACTCCCTCATGTACCCGGGATCCCGTAGGGCTGTATCCGATCGGGTTTTTCGGCTCGGCCTGGCCACCAGCAAAGACGGTGTAAAGTTCACGAAAGCTTCCGGCAACCCGGTCTATGAATTCGGGGATGGCAGCACCTCCGTCGTGACTCACGCGGTGCTGCGCGAGACCGATGGCACGCCGATTCGCGAGAACGGCAAGTTACGAATGTGGTTCACGGGGGCTGAGCTGACCAAGCGGGGCGGCAAGCACGTTCTTTATGAAGCAACCGGGACCACTCTCGACCGCTGGAGCAAACCCTCAGTACCGCTCCTTCCGGATTGTTACGCGCCGACGGTGATCAAAGACGGGGCGGTGTACCGCATGTGGTACACCGACGTTTCGGTCAGGCCTTGGAAGTTTCGCCACGCCCAGAGCAACGAGGGAACTCACTGGAGCGTGACGGAAAAGCCCGTCATGGTGGTTGACCAGTCGTGGGAGGCTCACATTCTGGTGTACCCCCAGGTCGTCAAGGCCGACGGTCTCTACCTGATGTGGTATGGCAGCTACTGGTGGGACAACGAGGACGCCGTTCGCTGGCCCACGACGGCAATTGGTTTTGCGGTCAGCAGCGACGGATTGGAGTGGCACAAGCATCCCGGCAATCCGGTTCTACGCCCTGACGCCGACCTACCTTGGGAGACGCACTATAACACCAGCCATTCCGTGATCCGGCTTCCTGACGGAAGCTGGCGGATTTGGTATGCGGCCCGAATAAAGCCTCCCTTCTTGAACAAATACTTCTCGATTTGTACAGCCACCTGGAAGGGGCCACATTGATCCGCACAGCATTGCCGTTGAAACCCGCAGCCTCAGGGCAGAACTGCCTCCGAACAAAGCCCTGCTCCCAGGAGTCTGCGAAGATTAGCCTCAAATTATCAACTCAACTCATTTCACGAGGAGGTAATCATGACCAGGGTGATCGTAAGTGTTCTGTTGGCTTTAGGGTTTCTATTATCGTCTTCTCCTGTATCCGCACAGCGAACCACGGGCTCAATTGCTGGCTCGGTCACCGATGTGAGCCAAGCGGCAGTGCCTGGGGCCGAGGTGACGGTGCGTAACCTCGCTACGGGGGCTGAACGGCGCACAGCCACGAACGAAGTCGGTTTCTACACACTGACGGCGTTACCCGCCGGGCGCTATTCCATCGCGGTGACACGCCAGGGGTTTACAACATACAGCATGCCCGAGTTCGTGATTCAGGTCGACCAGCAAGCGACGGTGAATGTCGAGCTGAAAGTGGGGGAAGTGACCGAGACAGTGACCGTTGAGGGGACTTCCGTTGCCGTCGAGACGCGTGTCGGCACGCTGAACACCTCCATTCACGAAAAAATGATTAACGACCTTCCACTGAACGGTCGGAACATCATGCAGTTAACGCTGCTCACTCCCGGCACAATTCAGACAACCGGAACGTTTGCCCAACAGGCCACGCGCCCCGAGGCCGGAGGCACGTTGATCTCCGCCAGTGGCGGACATGGGAACTCAACCACCTTTATACTCGATGGAGGGAATCACGAAGATCCTTATACGTTGGCGGCCAACGTACTTCCCAACCCGGACGCTATCCAGGAATTCACTTTTCAGACGAATAGCTATAGCGCCAAGTTTGGGGGGCGCGGCGGCGGCGTGGTCAACGTCGTGACGCGCTCCGGGCAGAATGCCTTCCACGGGTCGGTGTTCGAGTATCTACGCAACAGCAGTCTCAATGCGACAAACTTTTTTTCCCATCAGAGCGACGGGCTGAAACGGAACCAGTACGGTTTTGCGTTCGGAGGCCCGATTAGGCGTGACAAGACTTTCTTCTTTGGGTCCTGGCAGGGAACCAAACTGCGCTCCGCGCCCTCCACCTCCACAGCAATTGTGCCCACAGAGGCGCAGCGAAGGGGTGACTGGTCCGGTTTTTCAAGGCAGCTCCTCGATCCGCGAACCGGGAGGGCGATTCCGGGCAACATCATCCCGGCGTCGGATCTATCTCCCGCTGCGCAAAACTTCCTGAAGCTGATTCCTGTGGCGACTGCCGCGAACGGCTTGATTTTTTACCAGACGCTGTTCCAAACGGATGACAACCAGTTCGTCGTGAAGGTCGATCACCACTTCAACGAGAAGCACACGGTCTCAGGTAGATACTTTTACGATAATTTGTTTCAGCCTTCCCTTGGCGATCCGAAGAATGCGCTGACTGCCTTTGCAAATACAAGCAAGAAATGGCGTAGTCAGGGGGCGCTGCTTAATTATACCTATGTCGCCAGCGGGACGCTGCTCAGCAATACGAACCTGAGCTTCAACCGAGCATTCCACATTGCTCGCGCGGCGCCGGAGTTTCCCAGCCAAGAGAGCTTTGGCATCAACACCACGAACCAGGCGCATGGCCCCGAGATTCGGACCGTGATCGCCAGCTATTTCACCGTGCGTTACAACAACCTCTACAGGTTGCCAAGAAACCAGTACAACATCCAGCACTCCTGGACCTGGATCCGTGGGCGTCACAACTTCCAGTGGGGCGCTGACATCGTCCGGGAGCAGGGCATTCTGGACGCAGACTTCGAGTCTGTGGGCCGGTTTGATTTCAATGCCGCGTTTTCGGGCAACAACATGGTGGACTTTCTCTATGGCAGGCCGTCGAAATTCACCCAGATAACGCAGACCTACCTGAATGCGGTGCGCAACCTTTACGGCGGGTTCGTTCAGGACGATATCCGGGTCAATCGCCGGCTCACCGTGAACCTTGGCCTGCGATGGAATCCCTGGCTTCAGTTCACGGACGTGCCCAGAAATCTGATCTCGCAGTTTAACCAGAAAGCGTATGAGGCCGGCATTCATTCAGCCCGTTACCCGAACCTGGCTCCGGGTCAACTGGTGGCCGGTGATTCCGGAGTGCCCAAGGCCGGCGTGGATCCCAAGTATTGGTTATTCGATCCGCGGCTGGGGTTCGCCCTTGACCTTTTTGGCAACGGACGCACGAGCATCCGCGGGGGCTATGGACGTTTTCACGATCAAACGGCCTCGTATACCTACAACGCGACGGGCCAGTCTCCTCCGGGTTCGGTCCGGGTTGAAATCACACCTCCCCATAGCTACGATGATCCCTACTTCGGCCGGGTGAATCCCTTTCCGATCCCGACACCGTTCGCGTCGAGCGTGAACTTTCCGAAGCCTTACTCGATCGTTTTGTTCGATCCCGATTGGGGTTACCCGAGTATCCACCAGTGGAACTTCACACTCGAGCACGCCGTGGGTAGTTCGATGGTGGCTCGGGCAACCTACCAGGGTTCGGCAGGCCGCGGTCTGTTTTTGGCTTCGCAAATCAATGAGGCCCGCTATGGACCGGGAGCGACTCGCGCCAATACGGAATCTCGACGGTCAAGACCGGAGTACTCGAGCATACTCCTGGCAGGAACCTTCGGGCATTCGAACTACCAAGCGCTCGTACTAAGCCTGGAGCGCCGCTTGGCCACGGGTTTGACCTTCCTGGCAGGATACAGCTGGCAGAAGAGCCTGGATACGATCTCGAGCTCATCTGCTGGGGGCTCGTTCGGCTCCGACACCACGCATCCGCTCAGCCAGCTAGAGATGGACTACGGCTTGTCGGACTTCAACCGTGGCGGCCGGTTCGTGTCGTCCTTCAACTACAGCATGCCGTCTCCACAAGGCGGCCTGAGACATATCCTTGGAGGTTGGCAGACCAACGGGATCATTACCTTGCAGACCGGCGGCCCGCTGACCGTCTTCAGCGGGATCGACAACTCCCTGAGTGGAATTGGGCTTGACCGGGCAGACATCGTCGGAAACCCGGAACTCTCCGGGAACCACTCAAGGGGTGAACAGATTCTCCAGTGGTTCAACACGAGCGCATTCACCGTGAATACCCCCGGCACCTACGGTAGCGTCGGACGAAACACGCTCACAGGCCCGGGCTTGGCTACCGTAGATTTCTCCGCCTTCAAGAGATTCAACATTCCTGTCGAGGGACACAGCCTTGAGTTTCGAGCGGAGTTTTTCAATCTGTTCAATCGCGTCAACCTGAACAACCCAACCACCAATCGTTCATCGGGCGTCTTCGGTCGGGTTACCAGTGCCGGCGAGCCCAGGATTGTCCAGTTTGGGCTGCGATATTCGTTCTAGGATATGCGTTAAGGAAGAGAGACCAAGCAACTCCGGCTGCACTCAGAGAATAGGGAGGAGGGCTGCCCGCAGCGTTGAGACCTGTGTTCGTCTAGTTGCCGAGGCCGTATTCCCTCCTTCATTCATGACCGACGATTCGCTGAAGGATGTGAACCTCCTCGACGGTCGCGTTTCCGAACCTTCCTCATATTGCGTCAGGCATCGCGGCTGTGACTCTAGCCCGCGAAGACAGGCTCATTTTTAGATGCCGCTGAAGTTGGAACTCGTAGATTGAAGGAGACAGATGAACAGACGCTCTTTTCTTGCGACATTTGCCGCCACCCTCTTCAGCACAGAAAAGCTACCGCCCGTCCGAGCGATTACGCGCGGTCCGAAATACCACTGGTTTGGCTATTACGACAAGTTGCAGTTCGACCCGACAAGCCGCTACGCCCTCGGAATTGAGGGAACCTTCGAACATCGGCTGCCGACGCCGACTGACAAACTCAAAGTCGGCATGGTGGATATCGGGGACAACGATCGCTGGATCGAACTCGGCGAAAGCCGTTCCTGGTCCTGGCATCAAGGGTGTATGCTGCAATGGCTTCCAGGTTCCCAAACAGAAATTCTCTGGAACGACCGGGAAGAAGACCAGTTCGTCTGCCATATCTTGGATGTCAAAAACAAGAAGCGACGAACACTACCGGTTCCGATCTACGCGATTCGCCCCGACGCCCGCTGGGCTATTGCAACCGATTTCCGGCGCCTTTACGACGTGCGGCCGGAAACTGGATATGCCGGAGTTCCCGATCCGAACAGAGATGTGCTGGCCCCCGATAACGCAGGCGTCTGGAGGGTAGACCTTCGCACCGGAAAGCAAGAATTGCTCGTTTCCTATGCCGACGTGGTAAAGATTCCTTCCGCCGGAAGTGACTGGACCGGAGCCAAGCACTGGTTCAACCACCTGCTGTATTCGCCCGACGGAGCCCGCTTTGTGTTTCTCCACCGCTGGCGGACGAAAGACCAGGGGCGCGGTTTCACAACCCGGATGTTTATCGCCAGCCACGACGGGAAAGATCTGCGCCTGTTGGACTCCAATGGAAAAACCTCTCATTTTAACTGGCGCGATTCGAATCACCTTCTGGTCTGGAGCAACCAGCCTTCGCACGGCAGCAAGTTTTACCTGTTTGACGCAGACTCAGGAAAAGCTGAGGCCGTTGCGCCCGACGTGATAACTCGCGACGGTCATGCCAGCTACTTGCCGGGCAATCGATGGATCGTCAGCGACACGTCGCCTGATGACGAAAGAAAGCAGCACCCTTATCTTTATGACACGAAGACCGGAAAGCTTTCGCCGTTGGGACACTTCTACTCCCCTCCGGAATACACCGGGTTCTGGCGCTGCGATACCACTCCTCGGTTCAGCCCGGACGGCCGGAAGGTGGTCATCGATTCTCCCCACGGTAAAAACGGGCGTCAAATGTATCTGATCGATGTCAGCGAGGTCATTGGACATGGGTAGAGTGTTCATGCATGCCTTTCCGTTGCTGCTCTTATTCGCCGGTCGTACGCTTGCTCAAGCACCTCCGCAGGACGCGAGAAGCACAGAGATACCGAACACAGACACCCACTTCAAACCCAAGGCTTTCTGGCGCCATGCTTCTCACGGGACTCTGGGCGAGTGGGAAGATCGCAAACGTTTCCTACGCGGGCAGATTCTCTCAGCAGCGGGCCTTGATCCGATTCCGGAGAAGACCCCGCTGAACCCGGAAGTCTTTGGACGCATCGAGCGGGAGGGTTACACGATTGAGAAGGTCCTGTTGGAGACGATGCCGGGTTATTTCCTGGCGGGCAATCTTTATCGCCCCTTGGGAAAAGCGGGCAGATTTCCAGCGGCCCTCCGCGCCCACGGACATTGGCGCAACGGACGCCTGGAGAACACACCCTTGTGCTCCGTCCCCGGGTTTGGGATCAATATGGCCCGGCAGGGGTACGTGGTGTTCGCCTACGACATGGTCGGCTGGAACGACACCGTCCAGACGCCACACGAATTCGGCAGCCCTGTGGAACAGTTGTGGGGCTTCGGACCGCTCGGCCTGCAGCTGTGGAACTCCATGCGCGCAATCGATTTCCTGCAGTCGCTCCCTGACGTGGATCCGGATCGAATCGCCATGACGGGCGCCTCAGGGGGTGGCTCCCAAACTTTTCTTCTGGCGGCTGTCGATGACCGCGTCAAGTCCTCTGCCCCCGTGAACATGGTGTCTGCCATCATGCAGGGAGGATCGCCCTGCGAGAACGCCCCGAACCTCCGCGTCGGTACCTACAATGTCGAAATAACAGCGTTGATGGCTCCCCGTCCGATGATTCTGGTGTCGAGTCCATGGGATCAGAGCCGCAACACGCCTCGTGAAGAGTACATCGTCATCCGGGGAATCTACTCCCTCTATGGCAAGGCCCAGAATCTCGAGAACGTGGAGGTGGAGGCCCAACATAATTACAACCGCGAGAGCCGCGAGGCCGTATACCGCTTTTTCGGCAAACACATCCTGAGGCAGGCTGACATGTCCCAGTTTTCAGAGAAGCCGTTCCAGGTCGAGAGGAGCGAGGACATGCTGGCGCTGCACGGCAAACAGCTTCCCAAGAACGCGGTTGACCACGACGGGCTTTTTCGGCAATGGCGGGATTCAGCGATGCGGCAAACGGCGCAGACTCGAGATCAAGCGGTTTTGAGGCAACGCCTGGCGTACGCGCTTGCCTCCGAATGGCCGAGCCGGGTCGTCAGCGAGGTATCCGGAGAGGACATCGTGATGGGGCGCGCCGGAAAAAATGATCGCGTGCCGGGTCGATGGCATCCCGGGAAGGGTTCGCCGCTGCTCATTGTCCATCCCGATGGCTCGGCAGCGGCAGTGAAGACCTCACAGGCACAAGCGGCACTTGCAGCCGGACGCCCTGTGCTGTCGATCGACGCCTTCCAGACTGGCAGCGCCGTCGCTCCCCGAGACCGTTCTCACCGGTACTTTTTGACATTTAACAAAAGCGATGATGCCAATCGTGTCCAGGACATCCTCACCGCGCTGGCGTTCCTTCAGTCTCAGACTTCAGGAAGGATCGAGCTGCGAGGCGTCGGAAACGCCGGGATCTGGTGCCTATTTGCCGCCGCGGTTGCACGCGGCGAAGTTCAGCTTGAGGCCGATCTCGATGATTTCCAGGGGCGCGACGACGATTTTCTTCGACGCTTCTTTGTTCCGTGCATACAGCGTGCCGGAGGGCTCGACGCAGCGCTACGTTTGACTGAATCGTTTCGCCAACCGCCATCTACTTCCGGCTCTCGCCAAGAATAAGCAGCACCGGCCCGATAGGCCGCCTGGAACCCACCTCACTGACTCTGTTTCCATCAATCAGCTTGAAAGTTCGATCCGCCTGATTAGTCCCCATAAGTCCTAGCGTTTACCAAAACTAAATCGTGAGACGACGAAAAAGCGCATTTGACGGTGGAGATCGACCTCTGAAGCCGTGGGGTTTCTCATTCCACGTCAACTGTGAATTCTGCAGAGAAACTGATCGATCTTCCGTAAATACTGCCTGCCACCTACCTCGGGAACATCTTTGGCTCCCGGTACAGCCAGCCACTCTTTGGGCTCTCGTGCCGCTGCATAATTGGTGATACCGGGAACCACTTCCTGGAAGTACTCGCAGAGAACTTCAAACCTCAAATGCCTGCTTCGGAATGCCCTTCATCTGTGTCAACGGATGAGGGCTAAGTTCGGAGATTGTTCCAACCGCGCATCGAATCCGGGCACTGAAAATATTTTCCTCAGATTTTCCGTTCTCAAACCTTCTAATAAGTGTAGGACGGAATTGATCGACGAGTTCAGTTGCGGTAATGACTCCCGAACTCACAGGTCTGTCGTCATTCATGGAGGCAACGATCATTGTGGCTATTCTTCGAGAAGTGCTCACAGTCAGAGAGGTCGCCTTGGAGCTCCGGTGCTCTCTGGCCCATGTCTACAATGTTATCAACGGAAAAGTGAAAAACGTGCCGAGACTGCCTGCTATCGCCGTTGGTCGTCGAAAACTCATCCAACGAGACACTTTGGAGGATTGGAAAAAGAGCAATGAGCGGGGCGACGACGATGTTATGATTTCGCCAACCAAAATCGACGCCGTTAGACGCATGGAGGAAGATCTTTATGCGTAAGCGGTATCAGGAAGGAAGCATTAAGAAGTATCGAGGAGCTTGGATCGCTCAGTGGTGGGAAGATGGACACCGCCGGAACCGCACCATTGGGCGGGTTTCAATGATGACCAAGACAGAAGCTCAGGTGCAGCTCGCTTCGATTGTGACCCCTATTAACATCAAACAAGCCTCAGGATCGAGGAAAGTCACAGTTGAAGAGTTTGTGAATCTGATTCATGTCCCGTTCTACCGGCGGAAGTGGAAGTCCTCGACGGCTCAGGCAAACGAGGAGCGAATTACTACCACTTGCTTCCAGAGTTCAGGAATCGCACTCTGGGGAGCCTTGATCGGGATGAACTCCAAGGGTTTCTTGAGCGAAAGGCGACTGAAGGATTTTCCTTCAGTGTTGTGGATCATCTTCGGTGGGATCTGAAGCAGATTTTCGATCTGGCAGTTTCAGAACAATGCGCTCAACGAAACCCAGCGTTGCAACTGTTTACTCCCCGAGAGGCTCCCAAACCAACCCGGCTCGTGATGAATCTGGAGGAGGTGAGAACGGTTCTTTCGGTGCTTGAACAGCGTGAGAGGCTCATCGTAAAGTTGGCCCTTCTGGCTGGAATGCGACCGGGTGAGATCCTTGCTTTGACCTGGGAGCGTCTCACCGGACACTGCGCTGAGATTCGGCAAAGGCTTTACCGAGGGAAGGTGGATGTCCCGAAGACGACGAATTCAGTTCGCAAGGTAGCTCTTTCGGAAGGGTTGTTGGCAGAGATCGAAAGTTGGAGAGCAGTCTCAATCGACATCAATCCAAAAGCCTGGGTGTTTGCATCAGAGAATTTGAAGACACCGGTCACCCGAGACAACTGCTGGCGGAGAAGGATTGGACCGAAGCTGGAGGAAGTGGGGTTGGGTTGGGTTACTTTTCAGGTGATGAGACGGACCCATTCATCGCTGATGAATGATCTCAAGGTCGATCCGAAGATCGTGGCTGACCAGTTGGGGCATACATTGGATGTAAGCCAGAACATCTATACTCAGTCGGCTTTACTGAGACGAAAGGAGGCCGTGGACTCGCTGGAATCAGCGCTGCTGAACGCTTAATGGAGTATTTTGGAGTACAGCGAAGATCAGAGTTCCTTTAAGTTGTTGAAAAGATGGAGCGGGAGACGGGGATCGAACCCGCGACGTCCAGCTTGGGAAATTGATCTTAGATCGTCTATCAAA
>Ga0187892_10011854_pt1 | contig 10550 bp, 8 predicted proteins | sample MA1701073metaG_FD_139345 | JGI IMG/M metagenome (GOLD analysis project Ga0187892, IMG submission 139345) | Bio-ooze microbial communities from a basaltic lava cave in the Kipuka Kanohina Cave System on the Island of Hawaii, USA - MA170107-3 metaG ...
CATCCTCTCCCGGAGGCGGTCTCTCTATTCCACCCGGAGGCTGCGGGAGGAGGGGGAAAAGCTCGGCCACAAGGTCGACGTCCTGGACCCCCTCAAGTGCGTTCTCCTCGTGCAGCAAGGCAAGCCGTCGATCCTCGTGCGGGGCCGGCCGCTCCCGACGCCGGACGTGGTCCTGCCCCGCATCGGCACGACCGGGACGGCCTACTCCATCGGCGTGGTCCGGCACTTCGCCCTCATGAAGGTGCCGCTCGTGAACGACCCCGGGCCGATCGCGCGGGCGAAAAACAAGCTGGGAACGCTGCAGCTCCTGGCCTCCAAAGGCATCCGGATCCCGGACACGCTGATGTCGCGGTACCCGAGGAACCTCGACAGCCTGATGAAGCTCGTGGGCGGCCCGCCGCTCATCATGAAGCTCCTCCGGGGCACCCAGGGGACCGGCGTCATCTTCGCGGAGAGCAAGGCGTCCGTCGAATCGATGCTCGAGACCATCTGGAGCCTGGGCGAGGACATCCTCCTCCAGCGGTTCATCGCCGAGTGCAAGGGCCGCGACCTCAGGGTCCTGGTCATCGACGGCAAGGTGCGGTCCGCGATGCGCCGGATCGGGAGGGAAGGCGAATTCCGGTCGAACATCCACCGCGGCGGCGTCGGCGAGAAGGTCGCCCTGCCGCGCGATGTAGAGTCCATCGCCGTCCGGGCCGCGCGGGCGGTGGGCCTCCAGCTGGCGGGGGTCGACATCCTCGAGTCCGCGGGCGGGCCCATGGTGATCGAAGTGAACGCCTCGCCGGGCTTCCAGGGGCTCGAGGCGGCCACGAAGGAGAACGTCGCGCGGCTCTTCATCGAGGCGGCGGTGCGCGCCGCGCGCGGGAGGCGGCGGTGAAGGCGTTCGAAATCGCCGGCATGAAGGTGGCCCGCGGCAGCCGCAAGGACGTCAAGGTCCGGATCAGCGAATTCTACACGGCCACGCCCGTGTTCATCCCGGTGACGGTAGTGAACGGCAAGGAGTCGGGGCCGGTGGTCTTCATCACGGCGGCCGTGCACGGCAACGAGATCAACGGCGTCGAGATGGTCCGCCGCATGCGCGGGGCCGTCGACCCGAAGAGGCTCCGGGGGACGGTGATCCTCGTCATGATCGCCAACCCGATCGCGTTCCTCACCATGACGAGGGATTTGCCGGACGGGCGGGACCTCAACCGTTTCTTTCCGGGGCGCGACCGCGGCTCCATGGCCTCCCACATCGCCGACGCTATCTTCACGAAGATCGTCCGGATCTCCGACTACGGGATCGACCTCCACACCGCCGGCGCCGGCCGGGCGAACCTGCCGCATGTCCGGGCCGACATGAAGAGCCCCATCCTGCGGAGGCTCTCGAGCGCCTTCGGCTGCGAGGTCGTCTTCGACATGCGCGGCGATGAAGGCACGCTCCGGCGGGCGGCCACCCAGGCGGGGGTGCCCACGCTCGTCTACGAAGCCGGCGAGCCGCTCAAGTTCCAGAACAACATCATCCGGCGAGGCGTCGAAGGCATCCAGAACATCCTGGCCGACCTGCGGATGTACGACTTCGAGCGGACGTCGCCGGCCTTTCAGATGGTCGTGTCCGACCACCAGTGGATCCGGGCCAAGAAGGGCGGGATCATGATCCTGAACGTCAAGCCCGGGGACATCGTGGAGAAGGGCGGCGTCATCGCGATCAACACCAAGCCCTTCGGCACGGAAGTGCACCGGCTCCTGGCGCCGTATACGGGTCTGGTCGTGGGATGCACGACGGTGCCGATGGTCATCCCGGGGTCGGCGGTTTGCCACCTGGTGGCGCTCAATTCGCGCTACCGGGTTCTCCAGAAGATGCTCCAACGGCAGGGGCTTCTGTTCGAGTAACAAAATGCTGCGAGTATTTTGTTACGGGGAGGAACGGTGAGCGACCTGGAGATGATCGGCCGGCTGGGCTTGGCCACGCTCCTGGGCGGCCTGATCGGGCTGGAGCGTGAAACCCACGGGCAGCCGGCCGGCCTGCGGACGCACATGGTGGTCGCGATCGGCGCCTGCCTCATCATGCTCGTGTCGATTTACATGTGGAGCGTCGTCGACCCGAACCGGGCCGACCCCGGCCGCATCGCCGCGCAGGTCGTGACCGGGATCGGGTTTCTGGGGGCCGGCGCGATCGTCCGCTACGGGGTCTCCGTCCGGGGGCTGACCACGGCGGCGGCCCTCTGGACGGCCGCCGGGATCGGCATGGCGGCGGGGGCGGGGTACTGGAAGGCCGCCGTCGCGGCGACGCTCTTCACCCTGGCCGCCGTCTACCTCTTCAACAAGTTCGAAAAGGCCTTCCTGCGCGGCAAGGCGTTCCGCCGGGTCGTGGTCCAGGCCAAGGATACGCCCGGCCTCGTCGGCCGCCTCGAGGGGGTCATGGAGGCCGGCGAGATCTTGATTAAAGAGCTCGACATCCAGCGCGACGTCGTGGAAAAGAAGGTCCAGATCACGCTGGTCGCCGCCTGCCGCCACAAGCAGGACATCGACATCCTGAGCCAGGCGATCAGCCGTCTGGGCGACGTCGAAAAGGTAGAGATCGACTAACCGCGCCTGCGAACCGGGACTCAGAGACTCAGAGACTCAGAGGCTCGGAGCCGCTTCCTTTTCTTTCGGGAGGGGTCCTCCGAGACTCTGTGCCTCTGAGTCCGGGTCGTTTCGCGTCGGACTTGGGAGTTCGAACTGGTTATAATCGGGGCTGGATGATGTCTGCGCGGCCGTCCGGGGCGCTTCCGGTCCTCGTCGTCCAGGATCTCGTCCTCTTCCCCTCGATGGTCGTGCCGCTCACCGTCACGGACGAGAAGTCGATCAAGCTGATCGACGACGCGCTGGCCGCGGACAAGCGCTTCGGCTACTTCCTCATTCGCGAGGAGGGCGTCGAGAGCATCCACCCCTACGACCTGTACGAGATCGGCACGGAGGCCGAGGTCACGAAGATGACCCGGCTCCCGGACGGGAGCGTCCACATCGTGGCCCGCGGCGCGCGGCGAGTCCGGTTGAAGAAGATCGTTCAGCGGGACCCCTACCTCGTGGCCGTCGTCGAGCCGCAGCTCGACCGGGACGACGACCAGATGGCGGTGCGCGCCCTGTCGCGCGACCTGTCGGGAAGGTTCCTCCAGCTCGTGAAGCAGGCGCCTTACCTTCCGCCGGACCTCCAGGTCGTCGTCATGAACCTGACGGACCCGGCGAGGCTGGGGTACCTCATCGCCTCGAACCTCAACGTGCCCGTCCAGGAGCGGCAGAAGCTGCTGGAAACGGAAAGCCTCCGGGAGCGCCTGGAGCGGCTGAGCGCGCTGCTGGACCGGGAGCTCGAGATCGTCCGGCTCGGCAAGAAGATCCACAAGGAAGTCACCGGCGAGATGGAGCGCGTGCAGCGCGAGCACCTCCTCCGCGAGCAGATCAAGGCGATCCGCCGCGAGCTGGGCGAGCGCGACGATGAGGTCACGGAGCTGCACGAGCGGGTCGAGCTCCTCCGCCTCCCGCCGGAGGCGCGGGTCCCCGCGGAGGAGGAGATCGGACGCCTGGCGCGAATTCCGCCGGGGTCTCCCGAGTACACCGTCACGCGCACCTACGTGGACTGGCTGCTCGGGCTCCCCTGGACGTTCGCGACGCCGGACCGCCTCGACCTCCGGCGGGCGCGGCGCGTGCTGGACGAGGATCACTTCGGGCTGAACGAAGTGAAGGAGCGGATCCTCGAAATCCTGGCGGTCCGGAAGCTCAAGCCCGACGCGCGCGGGCCGATCCTGTGCTTCGTCGGCCCGCCGGGAGTGGGGAAGACCTCGCTCGGGCTCTCCATCGCGCGGGCGATGGGCCGGCGCTTCGTGCGCGTCTCGCTGGGCGGCGTGCGCGACGAAGCGGAGATCCGGGGGCACCGCCGGACGTACGTGGCGGCGCTGCCGGGCCGGGTCCTCCAGTCGATGAAGCGGGCGGGCTCCTCCAACCCCGTCTTCATGCTCGATGAGATCGACAAGCTCGGGGCCGATTTCCGGGGCGACCCCGCCTCGGCGCTCCTGGAGGTCCTGGACCCCGAGCAGAACCGCGCGTTCGTGGACCATTATCTCGACGTGCCGTTCGACCTCTCGAAGGTGATGTTCATCACCACGGCCAACGTGCTCGACCCCGTGCCGCCGGCCCTCGCCGACCGGCTGGACGTGATCTCGCTGCCCGGATACGGCGACGCCGAGAAGCTCGCGATCGCCAAGCGGTTTCTCCTGCCCAGGCAGGTGCGCGAGCACGGCCTGGGGCCGCGCCAGCTCCGCGTGAACGACGGCGCGATCCGCGCCCTGGTCGAAACCTACACCCGCGAGGCGGGGCTGAGGAACCTGGAGCGGGAGATCGCGGCGCTGTGCCGGAAGGCCGCGCGGAAGGGGTCGCTGGCCGTGACGCCCGACGTGCTGCCCCGGCTTCTCGGGCCGGAGCCTTTCGAGCGGGAGCCCCTGACCAACGGCTGCCTGGGCGTGGCGACGGGGCTGGCCGTCACGCGCGCCGGCGGGGAAGTGCTCACGATCGAAGCCACCCGGATGCCGGGTACGAAGACATTCACCCTGACGGGCCAGCTGGGGGAGGTGCTGCGGGAGTCGGCCCAGGCGGCGCTGAGCTGCGTGCGGTCGATGATCGCGGAGGACTTCTTCGCGGGCAGCGACCTTCACGTGCACGTCCCGGCGGGGTCGGTGGCGAAGGACGGGCCGTCGGCGGGGCTGGCGATCGCGGCGGCGCTCTATTCGCTGGTGCGTGGCGTGGCGCCGAGGCACGGCGTGGCCCTGTCGGGCGAGATCACGCTCCGCGGGCGCGTCCTGCCGGTCGGCGGGATCAAGGCGAAGCTGCTCGCCGCGCGGCGGGCCGGCGTCCGGACCGTCGTCCTGCCGGACCGGAACCGCAAGGACGTCCCTCGCGAGGTCCGCGCGGGACTTCAGTTCGAGTTCGTGAGCACCGTCGAGGACATGGTCCGCGCGGTCTTTGGGCGAGCATCGTCCCCCTCTTGAAATCGCCTCGTCCCTTGGGGTTTGGGCGATTTCAAAACGATGCGAATTCTTGAAATCGTCCGAACCGCAAACGTCGAGACGATTTCAAGACGCTAGACATGCTCTCGCAGAATCGACTATCTTCCTCTCGTCCATGGATCTCTCCAAATCCCTGACCGTCGTCCTCGCGGGCGGGAAGGGCCAGCGGCTGGAGCCCCTCACGCGCGACCGCGCCAAGCCGGCGGTCCCGTTCGGGGGGATCTACCGGATCATCGACTTCACGCTCTCGAACTGCCTGAACTCCAGCCTGAAGAAAGTCATGATCCTCGTGCAGTACCGCTCCCGGTCGCTCCTGCGCCACCTTCGGGACGGCTGGCAGATGCTGTTCAACAACGCGGTTGGCGAGTACCTGGAAACGCTCCCCCCGCAGCACCACGCCTACGAAGCCTACGTGGGCACCGCCGACGCCGTCTACCAGAACCTCTTCGCCGTCCGCGAGGAGGAGCCGGAGCACATCCTGATCCTCGCCGGCGACCATATCTACAAGATGGACTACGGGCACCTCCTGCGGTACCACGCGGAACGGGGCGCGGACGCGACCGTCTCCGCGGTGGAAGTCCGCCGGAACGATGCCGCCGGGCAGTTCGGCGTCGTGCAGGTGGACGCCGAGAGCCGGATCATCGGGTTCGAGGAGAAGCCGCGCGACCCCAAGCCGCTGCCGTCGAACCCGGAGCTTTGCCTGGGGTCGATGGGGATCTACGTCTTCAAGCCCCAGGTCCTCTACCGGCTGCTCGAGGAGGACGCCCGCGACGCCACGAGCTCCCACGACTTCGGCAAGAACATCATTCCCAAGATGGTGGGGAAGCACGCGATCTACGCCTTCAGTTTTATCGACGAGAACAAGAAGGCCGCCAAGTACTGGCGGGACGTAGGGACGATCGACGCCTACTACGAGGCGAACATGGATCTCGTGTCCGTTTCGCCGGAGCTCAACCTCTACGACGTGGGCTGGCCGATCCGCAACATCCCCGTGACGGCGCCGCCGCCCAAGTTCGTCTTCGCCCAGCACGAGCCGGGACGGGTGGGCGTCGCCCTGGACTCCATGATCTCGCAGGGCTGCATCGTGTCGGGCGGCCGCGTCGAGCGTTCCATTCTTTCCCCCGGCGTGCGCATCAACAGCTACTCGCTCGTGACGGACTCGATCCTGTTCGAGGACGTGAACGTGGGGCGGCACTCCAAGCTCCACCGGACGGTCGTCGACAAAGGCGTGGGCATCCCCGAGGGCATGCAAATCGGCTACTTCCCGGAGGAAGACCGGAAGCGCTTCACCGTCACCGAGAGCGGCATCGTCGTCATTTCGAAAGGCACGGTGCTGTGATCACGAGGCCTTGCCCTTCCTGCGGGAAAATGTCTCCGTCCCACCCGTGGAGCGTGTGAATGCCGGATTTCGACGTCATCATCATCGGCGGCGGTCCCGGCGGCTACGTGGGGGCCATCCGAGCCGCGCAATTGGGTCTCAAGACCGCCGTCGTCGAGAAGGGTCCCAAGGCGGAGTGGGGCGGGACCTGCCTCCACTGGGGCTGCATTCCGACGAAAGTGCTGCTCCACGACGCGTACCTCTACGAGCAGGTCAAGGACGCCTCGAAGTGCGGCATCGAAGTCGAGGGCGTGAAGCTCAACCTCGAAGGGGTCATGAAGCACAAGGACGAGGTCGTCAGGCGCAACTACCAGGGCGTCGAGGCGCTCCTGAAAAAGAACAAAGTCACCCTGCTCGTGGGCTTCGGCAAGGTCGTGAGGCCCGGCGTCGTCGACGTGGCTGGAAAGCAGCATACGACGAAGGCCGTCGTCCTGGCGACCGGATCCACCCCGAAATGGTTCCCCGGCATGGAGCCGGACGGGAAGGGGATCATCACGTCGAACGAGGCGCTCTCGCTCAAGCAGGTGCCCCGATCGATGGTCGTGATCGGGGCGGGTGCGGTCGGAATGGAGTTCGCCTCCGTCTACCAGCGCTTCGGCGCTCAGGTGGCCGTCGTCGAGCTCATGCCCCACATCCTACCGGTCGAGGACGAGGAAGTCGCCGACGAGCTCCAGAAGATCCTGACGAAGCGCGGGATGAAGTTCTTCACGGGCGCGAAGGTCGAATCCATCAAGCCCTTCGACGCGGCTCAGGGCAAGCCCGGGTACCAGGTGACCGTCGCCCGGGATGGGAAGACGGAGACGATCGCCTGCGACACGGTGCTGGTGGCCGTCGGCCGGAAGGCCTGCACCGAAGGGATCGGCCTCGAGACGACGAAGGCCAGGCTCGAGAAGGGCTACATCAAGGTCAACGCCACGATGCAGACCGACGAGCCGAGCGTCTACGCGATCGGGGACGTCGTGGCGCTCCCGACGCAGCCCCACCCGCAGCTCGCGCACGTGGCGAGCGCCGAGGGGATCCTGGCCGTCGAGCACATCGCGGGCAAACCCGTGAAGCCGATCCACTACGATCGGATCCCCGGCGTGACGTACTGCGACCCCCAGGTGGCGTCCGTCGGCCTCAGCGAGAGGAAGGCGCGCGAGCGGGGGCTCAAGGTGAAGGTCGGGAAATTCCCGTTCATGGGCATCGGAAAGGCCGCGATCGAAGGCGAGCGGGAGGGCTTCGTCAAGATCGTCGGCGACAGCCGGTACGACGAAATCGTGGGCGTCCACATCCTGCACGCTCACGCGGGGGAGATGATCTCCGAGGCCGTGGCGGTCTTGAACGGCGAGATGACCGCCGAGGACCTGGCCCATTCGGTTCACCCGCACCCCACGCTCTCCGAAGGGATGCTCGAAGCGGCCCACGCGTTTTACGGTCATGCGATCCACATCTAATCGGTCATAATTACCGGGTCGCGGAGGGGAACAACGCCCATGACGAAGAAATGTCCCTATTGCATGGAGGAGATTCCGGAGGAGTCCAAAGTCTGCAAGTTCTGCAACTCGGCGGTCGTCAAGAAGTGCCCCTTCTGTGCCGAAGAAATCAATGCCCTCGCCAAGAAATGCCGGTTCTGCAACAGCGACCTCACGAGCGCGACCGGGGAGGGCAAGGCCAAGGCCGCCGACGCGCGCCTCCGCGCCGACCGCACGCTGGGCGAGGAGCGCGGCATCGCCCTCACGGTGCTCCTGGCGCTCATCACCTGCGGGATCTGGGGCCTGGTCGTCCAGTACAAGGTCGGCGACGAGCTCAACCGGCACTCCGGGAAAAGTCGGATCAATCCGGGCGTGGACCTTCTTCTGACGATCATCACGTGCGGACTCTGGTCGATCTACACCATGTACCTGTATCCGAAAGTCTTCCAGGAGATCACCCTCGAGGAAGAAATGCCGCCCGTCGACCTGATGGTCCCGTGCATTCTCCTGTGCATCTTCGGGTTCGGCGTATGGAGCCCCGTGCCGGTGTCGATCCTCATCCTTCAGAACGAGCTCAACAAGCACTGGCAGGGGCACCGGACTCTCAAGGCGTCGGGACTCTAGGCTTGATGCGGCGGGTGGTCTTCTTCGCCCTCCTCCTCCTCGTGGGGTACTGGGCCGCGCGGGTGGCCACGGCGACCGTCCCGTAGTACGATGGATGGCGTGACGGTTCCCTGCCGCTGGAGGTTCGCCGGGCGCCGAGGCTACGCCGAAGCCCTGGCGTTGCAGAAAGACCTCGTCCGCCGCCGCATCGCGGGCGAGGTGTCCGATACGCTCCTCTTCGTCGAACACCCGCACGTCATCACGCTCGGCAAGGTCGCGCACCGCGAGCACCTCCTGGCGGCCCGGTCGGACGTCGAGGTCGTCGAGACCGACCGCGGCGGCGACGTCACGTACCACGGGCCGGGCCAGGTGGTGGGGTACCCGATCGTGAACCTGGGCGGCCTTCGGCGCGACGTCAAGTGGTACCTCGAGCGGCTCGAAGAGGTCATGGTGCGCGCCGTGGCCGCCTACGGGGTGCGTGCCGGGCGGCAGCCGGGCATGACCGGGGCCTGGGTGGGAGACCGCAAGATCGGCGCGATCGGCGTGCGGGTCGAGCGGTGGGTGACCTCGCACGGCTTCGCCCTGAACGCGAACACCGACCTTTCGTTCTTCGACCTCATCATCCCTTGCGGGCTCGCGGGCAAGGGGGTAACATCGCTCGCCAAAGAGACCGGCCGCGACGTCGACCTCGACGACCTCCGCCGCCGCCTGGCGGAGGCCTTCGGCGCGGTCTTCGGCCGGCGGATGGAGCATGAGCACGAAAACGGGGAGCCGCGGGACGAAGTCCGCGGCCGGTAGCGGCGGTGACCCGCCCCGCGACGTCCAGCTCGAGATCTACCACTTCCTCAAACTCACGCGGGCACTCGACGAGCGCGCTCACGCGCTCTACAAGCAGGGAAAGGTGGTGGGCGGGCTCTTCTCCTGCCTGGGGCAGGAGGCGATCTCGGTCGGGTCCGCCTTCGCGCTCGAGAAAGGGGACTACGTCGGCCCTCAGGTGCGGAACATGGGGGCGGTCCTCGTCCGGGGGCACACCTCGCGGGACGTGATGACGCAGTACCTGGCGCGGGCGACTTCTCCGACCCGCGGGAAGGACAACTCGCAGCACTTCGGCGACGTGGAGCGCACCGGCGTCATTTCCTACATCTCCATGCTGGGCGACATGGTTCCCGTCATGGCCGGCCTGGCGCTGGGGTCGAAGCTTCAGGGCCGCAAGAGGGTCGCGATCACGTACCTCGGCGACGGCGGCTGCTCGACGGGCGACTTCTACGAAGGGCTGACCTTCGCGGCCGTCCAGAAGCTCCCTCTCATCGTCGTCCTGGAGAACAACCAGTACGCGTACTCGACGCCGGTGTCGTGCCAGACGCTCCTCAAGGACCTGGCCGAGAAGGCCAAGGCGTTCGGCATCCCCGGCTATGTCGGCGACGGGAACGACGTGCTCGAAGTCTACCGGATGACGAAGCGGTGCGCCGACGACGCGCGCGCCGGGAAGGGCGCGCAGCTCCTCGAGTTCAAGACCTTCCGGATGCGCGGCCATGCCCCGCACGACGGGGCCGAGTACGTGCCGAAGGAGCTGTTCGAGGAGTGGAAGAAGAAGGACCCGATCGACCGCTTCGAGAAGGCGCTCGGGCTCGGCGCCGAGGAGAAGGAGGCGGTCGAGCGGAAGGTCAAGGCCGCGGTCGACGACGCCGTCGAGTTCGCGGAAAAGTCTCCCCTGCCGGACGGGGCCGACGCGGTGAAGGGCGTCTTCGAGGACGATTCGATCGTCCCCTTCACGCCGTGGTGGAAGCGCGATGCCTGAGCTGACCTTCCTCCAGGCCATCTCGCGGGGCCTCTGGGAAGAGATGGAGGCCGACCGGAGCGTCTTCCTGCTGGGAGAGGACATCGGCGCCTACGGCGGCGCGTTCAAGGTCACCGAGGGCTTTCTAGAAAAGTTCGGTCCGGACCGGGTGATCGACGCGACGCTTTCCGAAGAAGGCTTCGTCGGCGCCGCGGTCGGGGCGTCCTTTACCGGGTTGCGTCCCGTCGTCGAGTTCCAGTTCATCGATTTCATTTCGTGCGCCTTCGACCAGATTGTGAACTACGCGGCGACCAGCG
>Ga0187892_10011855_pt1 | contig 10550 bp, 8 predicted proteins | sample MA1701073metaG_FD_139345 | JGI IMG/M metagenome (GOLD analysis project Ga0187892, IMG submission 139345) | Bio-ooze microbial communities from a basaltic lava cave in the Kipuka Kanohina Cave System on the Island of Hawaii, USA - MA170107-3 metaG ...
GGGCCGCTCGCGCTGAGGGCTGTCGTTAGCCCGTACCAAGAGAATTCGTTAAAAGTGTCTCATGACTAGACTCCACGAGCGCCAAGTCGTTCAGTTGCTCCTTGTTCGGGCAGTCGAAGAGCATGCTCCTTCGCTCTTCCCGCCAGAAGTTCTCTCTGACGCTGTCCTTGCGGCGATCGATACTCATGATGATGTTGAGCTTCTGGAAAAGAGAACCGCTTATCTTTCTCTCCGACTTCCGAAAATAATGAAGAGTTGGGCTCATGTGGCGCTTCTTCCCGAAGACTGGCTCGTATCCTGGCTGTTGGTTGCTATCCTCGTCGGCATGCTCTCCAACTACTTGGGTCCAAGCGGCTTGGTCCACGTTGTCTACAATCCTCTGACCTTCTTGCTGGTCTGGAACCTCACCATCTACGCAGCGTTGGCATGGCGCCGTCTGAGGCTCTTCACACCCGGCACTGCAGCACTCGTGGAGTCGTCAATTCTAAGCCATACTGTGCCCCAGCCGCCTGAGGACACCACCCTCCAGGGAACCTCTAGCAGCGGAGGTTGGCTTCCTTGGTTGCTAGGCGATCTCTACTCGAAGTGGCTTTCGTATAAGGCTAAGTACCAGAGCGCTCGCGCGAAGCTCGCAAACGTTGGCAAGGTAGGCGCTGCATTCTGGGAATCCTACTGGGATGCGGCCGGCCCAGTAATCACTGCGAGGTTAGAAACCCTTGTTCACGTCGGAGCCATCGGCGTCCTGTTCGGGGCTTTGGCTGGTACTTATCTGCGAGGCCTCTTCTTTGAGTACAACGCGATCTGGCGCAGCACCTTTCTCACGGAACCAACCTCCGTTGCGGCCTTCCTAAATTTTCTTCTTGGTCCGGCTAGCCTCTTGATTGATGGACGGTTACTGACTCCGGAAACTGTCCAGCCTCTCCTCCTTCCATCGGGCGCCTTAGCGGGTTCATGGATTCACAAACTCGCCCTTACAACCGGGCTCGTGGTTTTTGCCCCACGCGCGATTCTAGCCATCCTTTCGACTAGGCATGCAAGAACAGAGGCTCGTAGTATCCAGTTGGATCTCTCCGAGGCTTACTATGCCGAGAAGATTTCTACTGCCCGTGAAGGTCATACTCACCGCATCCGTGATGGTATCGCCACAACCTTTCGTCTTGAGATCGGCAAGCTCGCGGAGTCAGTCGCGCTCTTCGTCCGTGAGCAGTTCTTTGACAAGATCGTCGCACCTACTCTAGTAACATTCAGAAACAGAGGAGGCCGGATCAAGGATCTCGAGGCTGAGCTTTCGGACTCAACCGCGAAGTTCGAATCAAAGCTTTCCGAGCATCTGCGTACCGCGCAGCAAGAGCTTCAGCAGTCGCTCGGCGCGGGCATTCAGTCTGTCATAGGAAGGGAATTACATCGCACTTCCAGTGCCCTAGGAAAAGTGTCACCTGGGTCGCTACGCTTGGAGCAAAAGCTCACGGGTTCGGTTGCCACGAATGTCGGCGATACCATCGGTGCTACCGTTACCGCGGCGACCGCTGCGGCGGTCGCCACCATCAGCGGCGGAATCGGAAAGACCCTTGGGATCGCAATTCTGTCTAGTTTGCTTGGTACATCGGGACCGATCGGGTTGTTAATCGGTGGGATTGTAGCTTTAGCTGTGGTTGGAGGAGCCTATCTTCTCGGACGCAACCGAGTAACCGAGGCGGTTAAAGGATGGCGTATCCCTGCTTCCGTCGTTTCCCTTGCCTTGCGCGATTCAAAGATCGAACAGGCGCGTGAGGCAACCTACGCTCAAGTCAGGCAAGAGATTCAAAGTCGCCTCGACCCTCAGATATCGGAAGTCACTGAAGCTATTCTTCAACAGATGTCGCTCGCTGTAATCAAGGCGGCGCGAGAAGGTGCTGCCTAACAGCACACTGGAGCGGGATGCTCACAACGTTCGCACCTTTCAGGATGAAGCGTTAGCCTGCACGATGAGGCCTGGAAAACGTATATGGAACTCGCGATTGGCCTTGTTGGAGGTTTTCTGTTCGGTATTCTTGCCTCTGCAATTGCGTGGCTTATCACAGAACGTGCGTCTGGACCGTGGCTCGACGTTGTCGTTGACCAAAATCGAGCACAAGGTCAATCTTCTGGCAATCCACCCCATGAGTTCTATCATGTGCGAGTACGGAACGTGCCTACAAAATGGCCTCTGCCCGGACGAAGACCTGCTTGGGCGTGCACAGCCAGCATTGAGGTTTTTCAGCAAGATGGGAGCCGTGTGATTACTGGCAATGTCATCGCGCGCTGGACTTCTCAACCAGAACCTCTATTGCCAGTCGTCACACAGGGCCAGGTAGGAAATGTGCTTGACCCCGCACGTGTCATGCAAGCTCGCCGCATAGATGTGCATGGACATTCCGAAGAGCCCATCTCGGTAGCCGTAAAATTCGAAGGCGAGCCGGATTGTTACATCTTTACCAACGAAAGCTATCTGTTTTCACGATGGCAAAATCCATCATGGCGTATACCAACCGGACGTTACCGACTACGGGTCACAATATATTACGAACGTGGACGAACAGAGAAAGATTTCGAACTGAGAAATGAGGGAACAAGTCGAGATGATGTCCATATTAGCCCATGGTCGACTCGGTGACGTGCGGGTCTAACAATCCATTGCACCGTATTGCCGCCCGCTTGCGGTTCCTCCTGAATTTGACAAGTCTCGGTTGGGCAGCAAACGGTGACTGGCAGCGTTAGCCGGCCTGACAGACGTGAGATCGGAGACCGGGGATGATCAAAGAGCATGAGTTTGAGAAACTGCTTGAGTCTGCCTATCAGCATATAGAAAACGAACTTGGGCTGAGGCATATAAGGCCATCTCTCGCATCGGAATTCCAGAACCTTCAGAAGGCTCATGACGCTGTTCATGAGTCCATGACTCTTGCTCCTTTGTTGATCTCTCTGCCATCAGGCCAGGAACCTGCATGGGAAGCGAAATCAGCTTTTCTCACCTACCATTGGGAAGCATTTCATCACGCTCACCGCTCTCTCTACGAGGCTCTTTGTGCATACTACAATGTTGCCTTTGTACTGCTTCGAGTAACCTTTGAGTTATTACTCAAGGGGGCCTTTTGGGAATGTCTAAGCCACAAGCGGTTTCGTGAAAAGTCGCAAGTACTAGACAACAATAAGGCTGGGAAGAAGATCAAGAATTGGCTCGAAGAAATTTTCAAGCAAACCCCAAAGGTGAAAGGGGAATTTGAACGAGTGTCTGCCAGCATCTATGACACAGTGAGTCCGAAACTAGAAGACCAGGACTTTCGTCCTTCTCTCAAGACAATTGTTCGCCAGCTTGATTGTTGGGGTATCTTCAATTCCATCCCTAACGCCGAAGGCTGGGTCTATTTAGACCTGTACGGCAAACTGTCAGCAGATGTACACATCACACCAGAAAGCATCGATATAGGGAGAAGATTGGCTCGCAACAGTTCAGATCTCTTTGAGCATGTACTGCTTCCAGATACGTTACGCGAATATGCGAGGTTACTACAGAGAACGATGGACTTGGCTATAGTAATCGAGCTTAACATCATGGACGACCTCATTGGGCAATACGAGGAAACCAAATTGAATCTTACAGAGAGGCTAGACATGCTCGAACAACTAGAGCTTGAGTATAGTTTCAAGAGAGCAAAGGAACTGCTAGGGCTAGTCGCCTAACAAGCTGTTCGAGCGGATGCCCACTACGTCGCGCTGCTCAGGGTGCGGCGTTAACCAGCTTACTTGGAAGGAGAGGCCATTGTGGACCTTCTCAGCATTTTAATGTTGTTGGTAGTCCTCCTAATTGCTCTCGTGGCGTTCTCCCTTTTCCGTAAACCTCCACAGTTGTCCGGGCTTAATGAGTTTTCAGAAGCCTTGACGAACGTACGGATTGAACTCAAGGGGCTATCGGAGAAGGTGCAGAGCGTCGAGCAGAACCAAACTCAGGTAAACCAAGGCGTCTCTTCGCTAGCCGCAGGGTTAGCACGGGCTGATACTGAGATTAAGGCTATGTCGGAGCGTGTGGAGAAAGTGGAGCGAGCGCAAAATCAGGCCAATCAAGGTATCTCCTCCCTCGGCAGTGGACTGGCAAAAACTGATGTACTGACCAGAGCCATAGCCGAAGCAGCAGAAGCCATAAAAACGCAGTTGTCCACCACCAAAAGTGACCTTGTCGCTATTCAAACTCTTGTGAAGGCAAAACAAGAGGTCGAGCAACAGACCTCAGACGCCGTGAAAAGGCTGGAAACCATCATCGCGGGTACTCAGACCAAGGGTGCAGCGGGTGAGAACATCTTAGAGCACGTCTTTTCCAAACTTCCTAACGAGTGGCAGGTGAGAAACTTCCGTGTTGGGGACAAATATGTCGAATTTGGATTACGTCTGCCGAACAATCTAGTTCTCCCTATCGACAGCAAGTGGGCGGCGACAAGTCTGCTGGAGCAGTTCGCTCACTGCGAAGATGTGCAAGAGCAGCAAAGAATCAAAAACGAGATCAGCAAGGCAGTCCTGAATAAGGCACGAGAGGTCAGGAAATATGTCGATCCGAATTTGACCATGACCTTCGGTGTCGCCGCTGTACCGGACGCAGTGTACGACCTGTGTTCTGAGTGCCATGCCGAGGCATTCAAGATGAATGTCGTCATAATCAGCTACAGCATGTTTGTCCCTTACCTCCTGCTCGTCTTTCAGACGGTATTGAAGACGGGTGCTTCAATAGATCTTCAGCGACTTGAGGGTTACTTGCACGGCGTTCAGGACAGTGTGAAGTCTTTACAGGATGAGTTGGAAGGCCGACTGTCCCGAGCTATTACGATGCTTGGCAACTCACGAGATGATATGAGAGCACAGCTCGGCAAGGCTGTTACGGGACTGACCAGCATTCAAATCAACACAGACAATCAACAGGGTCAAACGTTACCGGAGGCTCAAGTATAGCCTGCAACAGAAGATCGGCTAACCATCCCGTGCTCGTGACCGCCGCCCGCTTGCGGATTGGAATGACTCTGAAGGGTCTCGGTTGGGCGGCGGCCCGAGACGGGTGGCGTTAGCCATCTACACGAGGAGACTGTGACAATCGAGATGTCTATGGAGAAACACTGTGGGTAGGCGCTCATTCACTGGTCTGCTGAACCAGATGGCTCGGGAAGCAGCGCGCCAACAGAGGCAAGCTGAGGCGGAGCGGCGCCGAAACCTTCGCTATCAAATCCAAGCCGAACGGGCTGCAGAACGACAACGGAACTTAGCAGCCAAGGAGGCAAAGCAACAGTACGTCGAATCAAGAATCGCCGAAGCTCAGGATACAACCCAAGAACTGCAGGACAAAGTTGCGGAACTCGAACGTATTCTGGAACACACTCTTTCGATCGATGACACACTTAACTTTGACTCGCTAAAGGATCGAAGCAAGTTTCCCCCCTTCCGACCTGATTCTGCCATCGCCGTTGAATCTCCCCCACCGTCACGGGACTCATTCCCTCCTTCAATCAAAGCGCCCGGATTCCTCGGCAAGATTTTCCCACCGCTCAGAACTCGCTACGAGAAAGCGGTAAAACAAGCCGACGGACGGTACCGCACTGCTTGTGAAATGCACTCGTTTCAAGAGGCTGGACGAAAGCGTGCACTTGAGGCGGCACGCCAAGACTACGAGCGCAAGAAGGCTGAACATGAGGCAAAGATAGCAGCGCGAAACCAGGAAATCGCAGAATTCAAGGAGTCCTATTCGTCCGGAGACCCCAAGGCGATTGTGGGCTACTGCAGCATGGTGCTTGAGAGATCTGAGTATCCCGAAGACTTTCCCCAAGAGTTTCGAGCTGCCTACGTGCCAGAATCAAGACAGCTCGTCGTAGACTATGAACTCCCGACGCCGGAGATAATTCCAGGGATTATCGAGCACCGCTACATCAAAACGAAAGATGAGATCCAGCAGAAACCGAGAAAGCCTGCTGAAATCCGTGACCTCTATCAAGATCTTGTGGCAGCGATAACACTTCGAACCTGCCACGAGCTATTCGAGAGTGACCAAGCCGGGCGTTTAGATGTGATCGCTTTCAACGGATTTGTTCAGACCATTGATCGTGCGACTGGTCAAGACAGTCGTCCCTGTCTTATCTCGCTTCGGGTAACGCGTGCGCGATTCAAGGAGATCGACTTGTCTCGGATCGACAAGAAGGTTTGTTTGAGAAACCTCGGCGCTCAGGTGTCTCCTCAGCCCTATGAAGTTCAGCCCGTCAAGCCTATCGTTGAGTTTGATATGGTCGACCGACGGTTCGTCGAGCAGAGCGACGTTCTCTCCGACCTTGAGTCACGGTCAAACCTGATGGACTTGAACCCATTTGAGTTCGAGAACCTTGTTGGAAATCTCTTCGGGCAACTCGGGCTCGAAACGAAACTGACTCGGTCATCTCGGGATGGTGGCGTTGATGTGGTGGCTTTTGATGTGCGGCCTATCATTGGGGGGAAGGTTGTGATCCAAGCTAAACGCTACAAGAACACCGTCGGTGTCTCGGCAGTTAGAGATCTCTTCGGAACGATGATGAATGAGGGAGCCAATAAGGGTATTCTCGTAACCACAAGTGGATACGGCTCGGACGCTTTTGATTTCGCTAAAGACAAGCCAATCGAGCTTATTGAGGGCGGACAACTGCTCTATCTGCTGGAGCAATGCGGCGTGAAGGCACGGATCGTGTTCCCAGAGGACAAGAGAGGCGATGGCTAACCGTCCGCGCCACCGCATTGCGGCCACGTTGGGGTTGTGAAAAGCCGAAGAGCCGCGGTCTGGCCGCTCGCGGTGCGCGGGGGCGTTAGGCCGCTTGAACACATTCAGTGATATGAAACACAAGAAGGAGGGGGACAGGTGGATTTTCAGGTCACTCTGGAGCACAGAAAGATTCAGGAGGGGTGCCGCCGACTTCGCCATTCGGGCCACACAGCATGACTGGAACACCTCACTCCCGAAGGTGTCGCTTATCCAATTTAAGGAGAGGGGAGAAAATGAATTCAGAGTGGAAATTAAGAGTGAGGGGTATTGTGTTCACGACAGTTCTCATTGGAGCCTTGCTCGCAACTCCACTGGCGGCAAATTCCTATGAACTCAGAGCCCCTACGAATCCGGTCTTGAATTCTGCGAACCGAGATTTGAACATTGTCCGCTCTTGGGTCTTTGTCTTGTCGGCGGATGATCAAGTAGAGAACGGGAATTGGATTGCCACAAAAGATTTTCCTATCCAGGTTGTTGACCACTCACAGTATCCGTACGAAATGATTGTCACTTTTATTCGTCCGGGGCCATGGATCGATACGGAGAACTGGACCGACGCATTTCTGAACGCCGACAACATTCGGACGTGGCAAAACTCAACACCAGAAGGCAAGATCGTCTTGGCAAGCATTGGGCTCGGTACCCTAGATAAGAGTCATTATCTCAATGGTGTGCCCATGTCAGCGAGATCCAACTGGACGGATGCGAATGGGAATCCGACAGGTAATGCGCCTACCTGGCTGCTCTGTGCGAACCCGACGTATCCTGGGCTGAACTGGGTCACCTTCTGGTCCCAAGACTGGAAGAAGCACGTTTTCACGGAGTTGGACTATGCCATCACCATCGGCGTCAATGGAGTGTTTTTGGATGAGTTCTCTGCCGTCATTGACAATTTGCAAGCCGATCCAAGTTGCGCCGCCGGTAAGGCTAATGGCGTTGATCTGGAATTTGAAATGTTACGACTGGCGCAAGAAATTCGAGCCTATGTCGCGTCGAAGAATCTCAAACGGCCCTTTTATGTAGTCGTAAGTGACGGAAAAGCCGTATATAAAAAATACCCTGAGGTTGTTCGATACATTGACGGGGTCCTGGGTGAACACCTGTATTTTGTCGGCTGGACACTGCCCGATTTCCTGAATGGTCCAGAGGAACAATGGCGCACTGACGAATCCACAAGTTTCATCAATGCCATGGCGGCTGCCGGGATAGCGGTGTTTGATCTGGAGTACATCACGGACCCGACGAAGATTAAACGCTTGGCAGACCTTGCTTCGACTCTCCGTTTCATTCCGTCTGTGAGCGAGGCCAAGTTACTGCTGATCTCGAAGCCACGGAATATTATTTCTTGTGACGAGACACAGTGTAGCAACGATGGTGCTTTCCTCGTCACTCGTCATCTGACGGCACCCACCGATATGCGAGCCGCCCTTGAGAGCCCAGAGCCTAGCCCGGTCTCCGGCGTGGCGGTCATCCGCGGCTGGGCCTTTGCCACCCAGTCGAAGGCACGGATCGACGGCGTGAAACTCTTCATCGATGGTGGCTTTGCCGGAGACATTCCCTGCTGTTCGGATCGCGGCGACGTCCAAGCCGCGTATCCGCAATATCCCCCTGCCAACACTGGGAAGAGCGGGTGGGGGGGCACCTTCAACTGGGGTAATCTCATGACCGGCACCCATTCCGTCCGCGTCGAGCTTCACAGCACGACAGGAGAAACCCTTTCACCAGGGACCCGCACCGTGACGGTAGTGAAACCGGGGGACTTCCCCTTCTTGGACCAATTTACGCTCACGGGTTCACTCGCCAATATCAGCGGAAATGAGCTAGTCATTGAGCAACTGATAGTACGTGACAAAGCCTCCCAACAACAGCGGCAGATTACAGCTCACTTCCGCTGGTTCACGGCGTCTCAATCCCTGCAGCTTGTTGACTCCATTACGACCGGAACGGCGACCGTCTTCTCGTCTTTCTTCAGTGATCTGTTTGCCGCTGTCTCTCCATGGCTTACCGGTCTCTGGCGGGGTACCTCGGTGGTGCAAGCAGCGCCCGGAATTCCCTATGCTGTTGAAAGCCCAGGCGAAGGGGAAGCAACCGCTGGCGTGGCCATTATCCGCGGGTGGGCTTTTGCGGACACTCCTGGGACATCGCTGACAGAAGTCCAATTGGTGCTCGATGGCCAGCCCAGTGGCTCCATCCCGTGCTGTTCGGGGCGGCAAGACGTGGCCGCTGCGTTCCCGACGAGTGCCAACGCGCTCAATAGTGGCTGGGGCCTGACCTTTAATTACGGCAACCTTTCGGACGGACCCCACACGGTGGGGGTACGGTTCGGAGACTCTACGGGCACTGCACTGACCGAGACCCACAATGTGAAGGTAGTCAGGATTGGCGGGTTTGCCTTTATCGATCAGTTTGATGTTTCGAAGGCCGCGGCCCGCATCGAAGGCGAGGAGATTGTCCTCACTGGGGTGCGAGTGCGAGACAAGGCTACCCAGCAAACGCGGACCATAACTGTCCGCCTACGTTGGTTGCTGGCCTCACAGGCGCTCGCCATCGTAGCATCAGTTGGATAGCAAAGGAGAATAGGTAAAAGTATAGCGTTAATTACTAACTCGATGTCACAATGCCTAACTCACGCGCTGCACCGCATCGCCGCCCGGTTGCGGTTCTGCTGGAACCGAAGCTTACCGTTGGGCAGCTCGCGGTAAGCGCGGGCGTTAGGCAGTTTCCTTACGCTGAGACAAAGAGAATTTGCGAGTGAGTCAACATTCCTTACTCTGATTACAAGCACGCTCCAGACGGCATTGAGTGGATTGCCCTGCCGCTGCGATAGAGGTAGGCTTTGCCAAGAATTGGATAGCTGCCGATGCGGCGCAAACTGTCAAGCTCCGAACCGGAATAAGGAGGCAACTTTACCCATGCCAACTGCCACCATCTCGATTCCAGTAGAGGAAGAGGTCGCAAAAGCCTTTGCCGCTGCGTCCACTGAAGAGCAGCGCAAAATAGCGCTGTTGCTCCGCCTCCGCTTACAAGACCTCACCCTCGGCCCGCAACGACCACTAAAAGTGGTGATGGACGAAATCGGAGAACACGCCGAGGCTCAAGGCTTGACCTCCGAGATTTTGGAGTCGTTACTACGTGACGAATGAGTTGCGGGTTGTGTTCGATACTACTGTCGTGGTCAGTGCTGTGCTCTTGCCACGGTCCGTGCCACGTCAAGCGTTCGACCGAGCGCAGGAGCAGGGAAAGCTGTTGATCTCCGTAGCGACGGTTGAGGAACTCAACGAGGTGCTCCGTCGCCCACACTTTGACAAGTATATACGGGAAGCCCAGCGTTTGGAGTTTCTTGCCATGTTGATCCGGGAGGCAGAGTTGGTTGACGTTGCGGAAGTTGTGACCGAGTGCCGGGATCCAAAGGACAACAAGTTTTTGGAATTGGCGGTCAGCGGTAAGGCCATATGTCTGATCAGCGGGGACAAGGACTTGCTGGTCTTACATCCGTTTCGTGGGATTCCGATCATTACCTGCCAGGCTTTTCTACGACAAGAACAGGCAGAGGGAACTGCCTAACAAACGCCTCCAGCCTGACCGCAGCCCGCAAGCGGTTCCGACTGAATCTGAAAAGCAGCGGTTGGGCGGCGGCGGCTGAGGCGGGGCGTTAGGCCAGGGTGGCTTTGACCCAAACAAGTATGACTTGAAACTGAGCAACAGAAACAAGGCGAGGCAAGCAGGAACGGTGGGCATTTTAGTGTCGCGGCAGGTCGGTCCTGGCCCGGCA
>Ga0187892_10011859_pt1 | contig 10549 bp, 9 predicted proteins | sample MA1701073metaG_FD_139345 | JGI IMG/M metagenome (GOLD analysis project Ga0187892, IMG submission 139345) | Bio-ooze microbial communities from a basaltic lava cave in the Kipuka Kanohina Cave System on the Island of Hawaii, USA - MA170107-3 metaG ...
AAAGAAATTAACTCCAACGTCATCGGTTCTTCATACAACCGTAACAGTCGGGTGACAGCATCCGCGCGAATTTGACGAGGGCAGAGTGGTGATCAAAGTCAAGGTCGGTCTCGATTCCTACAACCGGTTCTTTCCGAGAAGGTCGGTGAAAAGAGGAGATCTGCTTGGGCTCTCGCCGTACTTCGATGATCAGGTGGTCTTGAGTCCCATCGATGGGACCATTGAACGCATTGACTTCGATCCGGAGGAGCGGACGGCGCTTATCAGCATTCGCTGCGGCGGAGTGGCAGGCAGCTCGCCCGTAGCGAGGAGGAGCGGGGCATGAGATACCGGATCAAGGAGCTCAAGGGGAGCGTGATCATTAAGATCGATGGCAGGGCCAGGAACGATGAGGCGCCCAGGGCGCGTCGAGCCCTCTCGGTGTTTCTGCGGCGCCCCGGCGTCAAAGCCATCCTCTACCTGGCCGGGGTCCGAGATCTGGGGCTGCCCGAGTTGGGGGTTTTGGATGCCATCCGGCAGGAGGTCAAAGCGCAAGGCGGGACCCTTCGACTCTGCGCGCTCCGAGACGACCTTCGGGCACAGTTCGATCGAAACCCTTTCCTGCAGGTCTACGAGCTGTACCACGATCTGGAAGCCGGCCTCTCCGGGATGCAGGATCTGCCGCTCAGGCGATCGGCCTGAGGCGGCTCAATCCCAACCGCGAGGGGCAACCCGAGGCACGCGTCAGCCGAGGGCCGCGGTCGGCGGTGCCTCTTCAGGGGAGCGGGAAGCGGAAGGGAGTGTGAAGGACAGGACTCAACCCCATCAACCGAGGAGGGAGGACATGAAACGTCACTGGCTCAAGGCCTTATCCACCGCCGCGAGTATCATGATCGCGCTGGCCATGGTTGCCGCGCCCCAGCAGGCCTGGGGCCAACAGAAGAAGGATGACAAGGCGGTCTTGGACGAGGTGCTCGACATCCTGAGGGAGAAAGGGCAGATCACCGAGGAGAAGTATCGTGAGCTGAAGGATCGCGCGCAGAAGGAGGGGGCCGGCAAGATCCTGGCCGGCTTCGAGGGCTGGACCCCATACATCAAGTCGGCAGACGGCCAGCACAAGATCGAGTTCCACGGGCGACTGAATTTCGACTTCCGAGCCTACGAGGAGGGGTCCCGCAATCTCGACGGGAACCGGAGCAACCTGAGTCCGACCCGGACCGACCTGACCACCAAATTCCTTGTGCGACGGGCCCGGCTTGGCGTCGATGCGACCTTCTTCAAGCACCTCGATTTCAAGCTTGAAGGCGAATTCCAAGAGCTAGGCAGTGAGGCAGATCCTTCACCTCGGTTTCGGCTCACCGATGGCTACGTCGAACTGAACTATTGGCGCGAGGCCCGCCTCAGAGGCGGCCAGTTCAAGGTCCCGTTCAGCTTCGAGGAGTTAACCTCTTCGCGGTTCATCGATTTCGTAGAGCGGTCGGTGGTGAATAATCTGGTTCCGGCGCGGGACGTGGGGGCCATGATACACGGCTCGCTCTTTGGCGGCATGGTGGACTACGCTGCCGGCATCTTCAATGGGGCCGGCCAGAATAACCCGGAACTGAACGACTCCAAGGACTATGCCGGACGGCTGCTCGTCCGCCCGTTCCGGTTCGCCGGGATCTCCCCGTTGGAAAAGCTCCACATCGCCGGCCACTTCACGCAAGGCGATCAGGACGTCCACCCGGCACCGACCGCCGGGAACAGCCTCCGAGGGAGGACCGACGCCAGGTTCGTCTACTTCCCGGTGATCCCGACCCGTGGCGATAGGGTGCGGTACGGCGGGGAGGTCGTCTATGCCTACGGGCCGTTCGGCCTCTACGGTGAATATGTCAAGACGGAAGAGGAGCGGAACCTTGGACCGGGCGGCAGCAACCTCGGTGACCTCGAGGGGCAAGGCTGGTATGTCGCTGGCACGTTCTTCGTGACGGGAGAGGAGAAGGTCCACGCCAGAGCGCCCAAGGTGAAGCCGATGAATCCCCGGACCGGAGATCTCGGGGCACTCGAGCTGGTCGCGCGCTATGCCCAGCTCGATTTCGACTCAAGCGGCACGCTGCCCGGCCCCAGCCCTTCCGGCGGCGGCAAAGCGGGCGCCAACAAGGTGGACGCCCTGACCGTCGGCTTTAACTGGTATCTCAGCTCGAACGTCCGCCTGATGGTCAACTTTGTCCAGAACTGGTTCGATAACGACCGGATGACGCCGATCACGAACGAAGACACGTCGTGGGAGATCCTGTCGCGGCTGGCCCTCTGGTTCTGACGCTCGAGTTCGTTCTGCAGGACGGGTTGCCCCAGCGGGGAGGCTCATCGTCGCCTCTGACTTGGCCCCAAGCCCCCCTTGACCAGACAGGGCGGCGATGAGCTGATCCGGAAAGGAGCACCGGTGAGCTTGGAGAAGGTCCTCATCATCGAGGACGAGAGGGACGTCGGCGAGCTGCTCGCGTACAACCTCTCCAAAGAGGGATATCAACCCTTCCTGGCGCAGGAGGGAACGGCGGGGCTTCAGCGATCACGCGAATGCCAGCCGGATCTCATCATTCTGGATCTCATGCTCCCCGGTCTCGACGGATGGGAGGTCTTCCGGCGCCTCAAGAGGGAGAGGGCGACGGTCCATACGCCGGTGATCATGCTGACAGCGCGTGGGGACGAAGCCGATCGGGTGCTCGGGTTGAAGTTGGGGGCGGACGACTACGTCACGAAGCCGTTCAGTCTCCGCGAGTTGATGGCGAGAATCAAGGCGGTGCTTCGGAGAAAAGACTCGGAGAAGGATCGAATCTCGCCTGAGGTGATTCAGAGCGGCCAGTTGCGGATCGACCGGGGCCGCTTTGAGGTGACCCTGAACGGGAGGCCGACCGCTCTGACCACAAAGGAATTCGAGCTGCTCTATGCGCTCGCCGCGAATCGAGGGCGGGTCCTGACCCGAGATCGTCTGCTCGACTTGGTCTGGGGCCAGGAGGACTTCGTCGAGCCAAGGACCGTTGATGTCCATATCACGCGGCTGCGCGCGAAGCTCGCCGGCCCGTCCGGATCAGAGCGCTACATCGAGACCGTGCGCGGCATCGGCTATCGCTTCCGCGAACACCCGATGGAGGGCGCGGGCACGATCGTTGAGAGCGAGGTCAAACTCAAGAGAGCGACGTAATCTAGATGTAACACTATCGTAACATCACTGTCACACTACCTCTGATAGGGTTTCAGAGGGGAGAAGGAGACGCATTATGATCATGAACAGGAAGGAAGGACCGGGCGGAACCAGACGGGTCCTGTGGCTTCCTCTTGCGGCGATCGTCGCCGTCGTTGCCTTGTGGTCGGCGCGCGGCTTGGCGGATGTCCTGAAAGTCGATTCAGCGCTTGCCACGTACAAGGCGGTGAGTGGGGTCTCGGGAAACCTTTCGAGCATCGGGTCGGACACCATGAACAATCTCATGACCCTGTGGGGCGAGGGGTTCGGGAAGTTCTATCCGAACGTGAAGCTTCAGATCGAGGGGAAGGGGTCATCCACGGCGCCGCCGGCCTTGATCGCTGGCACGGCTCAGCTCGGCCCCATGTCTCGTCCCATGAAGGGGACCGAAATCGATTCGTTCGAAAAGAAATTCGGCTACAAGCCGACCGGCTTGCGAAGCTCCGTGGATGCCCTGGCTGTGTTCGTCAACAAGGATAACCCGATCGCCTGTCTCACCTTCCCCCAAATCGATGCCGTCTTCTCCAAGTCGAGGCGCCTAGGCTATAAAGAGGACATCAAGACCTGGGGACAGTTGGGCCTCAAGGGGGACTGGGCGAACCGGCCGGTCAGCCTGTTCGGCCGGAACTCGGCCTCCGGCACCTACGGCTTTTTCAAGGAGCACGCCCTCAAGAACGGGGACTACAAGGATGAGGTGAAGGAGCAGCCCGGTTCGGCCTCGGTCGTTCAAGGGGTCACGGTAGACCGCTACGCAATGGGGTATAGCGGCATCGGCTACACCACCGCCGGCGTTCGCCCTGTTCCGGTGGCTGAGAAGGAGGGCGGCAAGTGCGTGGAGGCGACTGCGGAGAATTCTTACAATGGCAGCTACCCGCTCGCACGCTTTCTCTTCGTCTACGTCAACAGGGCACCGGGTAAGCTGCTGGATCCCCTGATGCGGGAGTTCGTGAAGTTCATGTTCACCAAAGAGGGCCAAGAGGCCGTCATCAAGGACGGCTATTTCCCGGTTCCGAACTTAATCGCCAAGGAAGAGCTGAAGAAGGCGCTCTGATGGTTCGCTGAGCCACGAGATGGCGGACGGCACCAGGATCCTGACAGCGGGCGAGCCGCTTGAGACGGCTCGCCCGTTTCCCATCACGCGGCGGCTGGTTTCCAGGCGGATTCGGGTCGATCGACTGACCGGTCGCCTCGTGACGCTTGGGGGCCTAGCAATCATCGCCTCGATCCTCGCCATCCTGTTCGTGATCGCCGGCGAGGTCTATCCGCTCATCAAGAAACCGACCGCGACGTTCATGGGAGCGATCGCTGCGAGGACCGACTCGGCCCCGCTGGCCGTGGGGGTGGACGAGTACCGCGAGATCGCCTACCTCGTGACCGCCTCCGGCGTGCAGTTCGTCTCGATGAAGGATGGCGCCCCACTTGCGCCGGCGCCCCTGAGTGGGCTGGGTCGCGCCAAGATCGTGGGGACAATGCCGTTTACGCGAGGGCTCTTCGCCATGGGGCTCTCCGATGGGCGCGTGATCCCGGCCGAGGTCAAGTTCACGGTCTCCTTCGAAGAGGGGAAGCGACGGGTCGCTGCGGAGCTGGCGGCGGGCAATCCGATCACCGTCGATCCCGATAGGCGTCCGATCGGGATCCTCGCCCACGTCGTCGCCGAGACCGGTCCTATCACCGCCGCCGCCGTCGGACAGAATGAGATCGCGCTGGTCACGGTCAAGGAACGAAAGGCGCTCATCGGGCCATCGACCAAGGAGGAGTCGCGGCAGCGTCTCTCGCTGTCGGTCGAGGGGGAGATCACGGCGCTCGCCCTGGATGGCCGAGGGGAAGACCTGTTCGCCGGCACCTCGAGCGGTCAGATCATCAAGATCGATGTTCGAGACCCGGGGAACCCGAAGGTGGCCGCGGCCGTCGGCGCCACGAATCGCAAAGGGATCGGCGTGACGATACTCGGGTTCCTCATCGGCTCCCGGACCTTGGTGGTGGGCGACGCATCAGGGGGCGTGAGTACGTGGCAGCTTCTCCAGGCGGACGGCGGAGAGCGCCGCCTGACCAGAATCTATGAGTTCGCGCCGCACGAGGGACCCGTGGTTGCCTTCTCTCCATCTCAGCGAGATAAGGGATTCGTGACGGCCGATGCATCCGGCATCACGCACCTGAACTACGGGACGACCGGCACGACGTTGCTGTCAGTCAAGGCCGGCGGGGATCGCCTGCGAGCGGTCACCTTTACCCCAAAGGCCGACAGCATCATCACGGTGGACGCGGCCAGCAGCCTCTCACAGTGGGCGCTCAACAATCCCCACCCCGAGGTAACGTGGAGGAGCCTGTTCGGCAAGATCTGGTACGAGGGGTATCCCCGGCCTGAGTATGTGTGGCAGTCCACAGGAGGGACCGATGACTTTGAGGCCAAGTTCAGTCTGACCCCGCTCGTGTACGGGACACTGAAGGGGACCTTCTACGCCCTCCTGTTCGCGATCCCGCTGGCGCTCCTCGGCGCCCTGTACGCCTCCCAGTTCATGCACCCGACGCTCAAGGCCATCGTGAAGCCGGCCGTCGAGATCATGGCTGCACTCCCGAGCGTTGTCTTGGGTTTCCTGGCTGGACTCTGGCTTGCGCCACTCGTGGAGCAGGTCGTCCCCGGCCTGTTCCTGATGCCGATCGTGACAACGCTCTTGATCCTTGCGGCCGTCTTTTGCTGGCGATTCGTCCCGATCGGCGTCCGGCGCCGGATCAGGCCCGGGACCGAGGTTGCCCTGCTTGTCCCGATCGTCATCCTTGGCGGGTGGGTCTCTTTGCAGCTCGGCCGCTGGGTTGAGCAGCTGCTCCTGTCCGGCGACTACCGCTCCTGGCTGCTGAGCACCCTTGGGCTGACCTACGACCAGCGGAACTCATTGGTCGTCGGCTTCGCCATGGGCTTCGCCGTCATCCCGATCATCTTCACCATCGCCGAGGATTCCCTCGCCAACGTTCCACAGCACCTCGTCGCCGGTTCCCTCGCCCTCGGCGCCACCCGTTGGCAGACCGCGCTGAGGATCGTCCTTCCCACGGCAAGTCCGGGGATCTTCTCGGCGATCATGATCGGCTTCGGTCGGGCGGTGGGTGAGACGATGATCGTCCTGATGGCCACCGGGAATACGCCGGTCATGGACTGGAGTATCTTCAACGGGTTCCGTGCTCTCTCAGCCAACATCGCCGTCGAGTTGCCTGAAGCGCCGGAGGGCGGGACCCTCTTCCGGGTCCTCTTCATGGCAGCCTTCCTCCTCTTTGTCATGACGTTTATCCTCAACACGGTTGCCGAGGTGGTTCGCCTGAAGCTTCGGCGGAAGTACAGGTATCTATGAGACGATTCTGGAAGAGCGGTGATCCGTTCATCTGGCTGACGGGGGGGGCCCTGGCTGCGAGCATCCTCATGGCGGCCGGGCTTGTCACCCTCGTCCTGGTGAACGGGCTGGGTTTCTTCTGGCCGTCGCCCATTGTGCGCCTGACACTGACCGACGGGAAAGAGATGCTGGGTCAGGTAACTCAACGCGAGAAGATCCCGCAACCGGGAGCTCCCGCAGGGACTCCCGAGCGGTACCGTATCCAGGTCAAGGTAGGCAACCGGGATCTCTATGGCGCTGACTTCGTCTGGGTGGACGACGCAAAGATCGCCCGACGCGACTTCCCCCCGGAGGCCGTCCTGATCGAACGACGGGAGTGGGGCAATCTCTACGGCTTTATCAAGGAAGTGCGTGACGGCGATCGGGTCATTGCCAAAGGGCCGGAGGAGGGTTGGAAAGCCCTCCAGGCCGATCTCCCTGGAGCGACGGCCACCTTTCGAGAGATCAAGCGGATCGAGACGAAAGAGATCGGGGCGATCAACTATACCCAGGAGCAGATCCGCCTGAAGATCAAGAAACTCGCACTCCGTGGCCAAACAGAGGGCCCCGAGGTGGCGCTCCTCCAAAAGGACTTGGAGGCATGGAAGGCGAAATTTCCCGAACAGGAGGCGAGGATCGCCGAACTGCGCCGGAGCGCTCAGGAGACGCTCGTCGTGTCGGCGGCAGGCGACAAGGAGAAGGCGCTGCCGCTTGCGCAGATCGTCAGGGCCGATAGGCCCAACAGCATGGGGTTGTGGGCCAAGTCAAGGTTCTATCTGTCGGGGGTATGGGAGTTCGTGGCAGGCGAGCCGAGGGAATCGAACACCGAGGGAGGGGTCTTCCCCGCCATCTTTGGGACAGTCATGATGGTCATGATCATGAGCGTGATCGTGACGCCGTTTGGGGTGCTGGCCGCCTTCTACCTTCGAGAGTATGCGAAGCAGGGCACGTTTGTCAGCACGGTCAGGATCGCGGTCAACAACCTGGCCGGTGTCCCCTCCATTGTCTTCGGAGTCTTCGGGGTCGGCTTCTTCATCTATTTCGTCGGGGGGGGGATCGACCGGCTGTTCTATCCCGAGGTACTTCCGACCCCGACCTTCGGGACCGGCGGGATCCTGTGGGCCTCCCTGACCCTGGCCCTCCTCACGGTTCCGGTGGTCATCGTGGCCACGGAGGAGGGACTCGCGGCGATTCCCGGTGGCATGCGCGAGGCCTCCCTGGCGCTCGGCGCGACGAAGTTCGAGACGACCTGGCGGGTGGTCCTTCCCGCCGTGATGCCATCGATCCTCACGGGCCTGATCCTGGCGATGGCCCGCGCCGCCGGGGAGGTCGCGCCGCTCATGATCACCGGCGTGGTCAAGCTGGCCCCCACCCTGCCGATCGATGGCTATTGGCCGTTTCTCCACCTGGAACGGAAGTTCATGCATCTCGGGTTTCACATCTACGATGTCGGCTTTCAGTCGCCGAACGTGGACGCCGCCAGGCCGATGGTATTCACCACGGCATTCCTCCTGCTCCTCATTGTGCTGGTCCTGAACCTGGCGGCGATCCTGATCAGGAACAAGCTGCGAAAGAAATACGCCTATTCGGTGTTCTGAGGCGTGGAGGGACCTGTATGGCAGCTCGGGCTGGGATAGCGGCAGAGGGGCAGACGAACCCGACCCCGGTACGAGACACGAGGAGTAGCGGGCCCGTCCCGAGGGATGGCCAAGCCCACGAGCGCACCGGGGAAGCGAGGATGATCATGAACCCGATGATCGAGATTCGTAAGCTGAACTTGAAATACGGCGAGAAGGTTGCCCTCGAAGACATCAGCCTCGATATTCCGAAGCAGCAGATCACCGCGTTCATCGGGCCGTCCGGGTGCGGGAAGAGCACGCTCCTTCGATGCCTGAACCGTCTCAACGACCTTGTTGACGGCGTGACCATCACGGGAACGATCACGATCGCCGGCATCGATATCAATGACCCGCGGGTCGAGATCCCCGAGCTTCGCAAGCGGATCGGTATGGTCTTCCAGAAGTCGAACCCTTTTCCGAAGACGATCTACGAGAACATCGCGTACGGGCCGCGGATCCAGGGCGCGAACAGTCGATCAGACCTGGACGGGATCGTGGAGAAGAGCCTGCGGGCGGCGGCCCTCTGGGATGAGGTCCACGACCGCCTCCACCAGAGCGCACTCAGCCTGTCCGGCGGACAGCAACAGCGTCTGTGCATCGCGAGGGCCATTGCGGTCGAACCGGAGGTGTTGCTGATGGATGAACCCTGCTCCGCGTTGGACCCCATTGCGACCGCGAAGATCGAGGAGTTGATGGCCGATCTGAAAAGCCAGTACACGATCGTGATCGTGACCCACAACATGCAGCAAGCGGCCAGGGTCTCGGACTATACCGCCTTCCTGTACCTCGGGGCGCTGGTCGAGTATGATCTCACCAAGCAGCTCTTCGTCAAACCCTCCAAGAAACAGACGGAGGACTATATCACCGGCAGGTTCGGATAAGGTGAGGACAACATCCATGGAGACGTCGTTCGAGCACCAAGTAAACGAACTCAGGGCGGGTCTGCTGGATATGGGCACTCTGGCCGAGACCATGATCGTGAAAAGCGTCAGGGCGCTCGTGGAGCGAAGCGAGACGCTGGTGCAGGAGGTGTTTTCCCACAAGGAGGAGATGGGCCAGCGTTACACCCAGATCGATGGACTCTGCTTTACTCTCCTGGCCCTTCGCCACCCAGTGGCGAGCGACCTCCGCTTTATCGGAGCAGCCATGAAAGTCAATAGCGACCTCGAGGCGATCGGGGACCTGGCGGTGAACATCGCCAGGGCGACCACAGGGCAGTGGTGGAGCATGATGTGACCAGCGCTCCTGCGTCACACGCTTCAGAACGCAGACCAGGACTCTGTCACGGGCCAACCTGGATGAGGTGAGGGCGAGAGGATGGAACGGCATTTCGACGAGCAGTTGAAAGAGTTGAGGGAGCGCCTCCTTGCAGAGGGGAGCCTGGCGGAGACCATGATCGTCAAGAGCATCAAGGCGCTGGTCGAGCGGAGCGAGGCGCTAGTGCAGGAGGTATTCGCCCATGAGGAGGAGATGGACCAGCTCTGCATCGACATCGATGACCGCTGCTTCACGCTCCTGGCGCTCCGCCAGCCGATGGCCAGCGACCTCCGCTTCATCGCGGCCGCGATCAAGATCAACAGCGACCTCGAGCGAATCGGTGACCTCGCGGTCAATATCGCCCAGGCGACCACGTTCATCATCTCGCAACCGCTCCTCAAGCCGCTCATTGATATCCCGCGGATGGCCCTGCTCTGCCAGGAGATGGTCAAGAAGAGCCTGGATGCCTTCGTCGCCAGGGACGCGGAGCTGGCGATGCTCGTCATCGAGTCGGACGATTCGATCGACCTCCTGCGGGATCAGATCTTCAGGGAACTCCTGACGTACATGATGAGCGACCCCACGACGGTCCCGAGGGCCCTGGATCTGATCCTGGTGTCGCGTCACCTCGAACGGATCGCCGATCATGCCACCAACATCGCGGAGGATGTCGTTTATATCGTCAGGGGGGAGGACATCCGAGAACGAGGCGACAAGGAGATTCGCAAGGGCCTGAGGCGGCTCGGGGCGCACCGTGAGTCCGTTGCGCCGGTGGATCAGACCCGCGGGGACCCGGGATCGGGCGCCAGGCTCATGCCGGAGGAGAAGGAATTTCTCCGGCTCCTCGAATCCTCCGCGCGCAACGTCCTCGCAGCCGCAAGCGCGCTGCGGGAGATGTTCGACGACTATGTGGATCCCGCCATGAGGTGGCAGGCGATCGAAGAGATCGAGCACGAAGGCGACAGGATCACCCACAATATCATGAAAAAGCTGAACCAGACCTTTATCCCGTTCATCGACCGGAAGAACCTCCGCGCCCTGGCGTCAGCCCTGGACGACGTCGTGGATGCCATCGAGGCGGTCGCCTCGAGGATGGTGTTGTACAAGATCGAGCG
>Ga0187892_10011862_pt1 | contig 10547 bp, 5 predicted proteins | sample MA1701073metaG_FD_139345 | JGI IMG/M metagenome (GOLD analysis project Ga0187892, IMG submission 139345) | Bio-ooze microbial communities from a basaltic lava cave in the Kipuka Kanohina Cave System on the Island of Hawaii, USA - MA170107-3 metaG ...
GACACGGTGCGCTTGCGATCGACGCGGCGCATGCCGCCCGGACCGACTTTGGTCTCGATGCTCATCAGGTCGCCGAGCGGCATCACAGCGCCCGACGGCGTCGCGAGCGGCACGCTCTGCAGTTCCTCGGGCGTCATCCAGCCCTGCGCACGCAGGATCACGTCCAGGCGCTTGTTGCCGTCGAAGTATTCGCCGATCCACAGGCCGTCGCCCATGGCGCGGATCACGTTGCCTGCCGTCGCCCGGTTCCAGCCGACCTCGGTCAGCCGGCGGTCGTCCGGCGTGATGCGCAGTTCCGGCTCCGCGGCGTCGAGGCCCTGCCACGGCTGCACCTGCGCGCCCGGCATCTTCTTCTCGATCTCGTCCTTCGCGGCGCGTGCCACGGGGAAGAGCGCCTGCATGTCGGCCGATTGCAGCATCAGGTCGATGTTGCGTCCGTCGCCGAAGCCGCCGAACAGGTTGCCTTCCGAGACGAACGACTGGAAGTCGGGGAAGCCGATCAGGATTTCTTCCTTCAGCAGGCGCTCGAGCTCGGGCAGGTTCGACTGGTCCTTGACGCGCGCGCCGATCGTGCCGCCGCCGCCCGGCCACACCAGCACGTAGTAGTTGAGCAGCGCCGGTTCCTTCACGCCGTCCATGTACGGCTTCATGCGCTGGGCGATTGGCTTGACGATCTCGCGGTCGATGGTGTCGACCGTGGCGCCCGGGGGGAACTGAAAGAAGCCATCGATTGCGGCGCGCTTCACCGGCGGCAGGTAGTCGAGGCGCGGGAGCAGCGCCCAGCTCAGGAATATGGGTGTTGCGATGAGCCCCGCAATGAGGATGCGGCGGCGGACGCGCCCGTCGCTCAGCGCCACCAGGCGGCGCGCCAGCGCCTCGGTCTGCGCCTGCTTCTCGGCTCTGAGTGGTGGAGCCTTCACCCAGCGCGCGACGGCGACCGGCACCACGGTGACCGCCACGAACATCGAGATCACGTTGGCGATGGAAATCGTGAGCGCCAGGTCGGCGAACAGCTGACCCTCGGCGTCCTTCAGGAACAGGACCGGCACGAAGATCGCAACCGTCGTGACCGTGGACGCCACGATCGCCGGCCACACTTCTTTGGTGCCGATACTGGCCGCCTGCTGCGGCAACTGGCCGCGCTCCTGCAGGCGCAGCACGTTCTCGAGCACGATGATCGCCGCGTCCAGCACCATGCCGACGCCGAAGGCGAGGCCGGCGAGCGAGATCACGTTGAGGGTGCGGCCGGTCAGCTCGAGCGTGATGAACGTGGCAAGCAGGCAGATCGGAACCGTGAGGCCGACCAGCAGCACGGCCCGCGTGTGGCGCATGAACAACCAAAGGACGCCCAGGGCCAGCAGCACGCCGGCGAACAGGTTGCTCGAAACGAGATTGATGGCCTGGTTGATGAAGAGCGACGGATCGAACGATTGCTGGACGGACAGGCCCATTTCCTTGAGCTGGCCCTCGCGCATCGCCGCGATTTCCGCTTTCACTGCACCGAGCGTCTCCAGTACGTTGGCGCCGCTTTCCTTGAGGATCTGGATGCCCATCGCGGGGTTGCCGTTCTGCATCGCGAGGGTCTCGCGATCCCCGCGCCGCACCTCGATCTCGGCGATGTCGCGCAGGCGCACCGGGCCGCCGTCGCGCCACGCCAGGATCTGCTCGCCGAGTTGGTCCGGCGTATAGCGTCCGGCGAAGCGCAGCGAATATTGGCGACGGCCGACCTCGACGTTGCCTCCGGACGTGTCATTCGCTGTGCCCGCGACCGCCGCGACGGCGGGAATCTCGATGCCGAGCTGCGCGGCGCGGTACGGATCGAAGCGGATCTGCAGTTCCTCGGGCGCGCCGGCGTTGACGTTCACGACCGCCACGCCCGGAATCGACTCGATGCGCGGCTTGACCACGTCCTCGACGTACTTCTGGTAGTTCTCGACCGGACCGGGCGTGCCGGGCAGGAGCTGGATGAAGAACCACGAGAGTGTCTGGTTCGCACTGCCACCGCCGCCCTCGCCGAGCGTGATCTGGGGCGGGTTCGCATCGCGCGGTAGCGGCGGGAGCTGGTTCATGCGGCTGATGACGTCCACCAGCGCGCGTTGCATGTCGGTGCCCACGCTGAAAGTCAGGTTGAGCCAGCTGCCGCCGGTGTTCGCGAAAGCGTTGAGCTGCTTCAGCCCGGGCATGCCCTGCAACGCCGCTTCCTGCGGCTCGATGAGCTCGGCCTCCACCTCGGCGGGCGCGGCCGCGCGCCACCCGGTGAAGACGGTGATCTGCGGTTCCTCGATGTCGGGGAAGAGCTGGATCGGGAGCTTGGTCACGGCGAAGACGCCGAGCGCGATCACCAGCGCCACGACGACGACCACGGCCGCCGGATTGCGCAATGAGCCATCGGTCAGGTTCACGGGTGCCCTCCCATCAGGCCGGTCGTGAGTGCGCCCACAAGACCCTGTCGCACATGAAAAAGTTCAACCATCGTGCCGGTCCCTGGCGCGCGAACTGTACGCGCGCGATTGCACCCGTGTCGCCCTGGAAACATTGGACGCGCGGCACGTGCCGCTGGTTTGAAATCCAGAGCGGTTCGTACGTCTATCGATGCACCAGGGGTTCCCGGGGTCGCATCGGTACGACGATCAGGCTGCCCAGAAGCCGACTACCTCGCCGATGCAGGCGCGGGGGGAGAACCTGACATAGTTCGTGCCACGACCGACCGGCTGGCCGTCCGGGCGGGTCGCAGTCCAGTCGACGAGGAGGGCGCCCTGGCACTGCCGGGGGTCGCTGGCGCGGCTCAACACGACGCCACTCATGTGCACGTGCGAGGCGGCGATGTGGCTGTCCAGGTCGTCAATTCCGGCGATCGCCGCATAGCCGTCCCGAAAGCGGATGTGAGGCTCCACGAGGTCCTCGAGCAGCGCGCGACGCTCGATGGCGCGCGTTTCGTTCCAGGCCGCGAACCAGCGATCGACCAGTTGCGTCGCGCGCGCGTGCTGCACTCGGCTGGCCACGTTCGCGAACACGGAGAGCTGGTAGCGCCAGCCGGCGTCGTGCATGTCCCGAAGTTTCGGGTCCGCGAAGTCGTGGTGCAGGCGCACCTCGGTGCCGCCTTCGGCTTCGCGCAGTTCGATGGTGACGCGCGAGGCGCCGGGTGGCAGTCCGTGGCGCGCCCCTTCATAGCCATACGTGAACACGATGCGCTCGGCGGGAACAATCGAAACCACCGTTCCAGAGGCGATCACGGCGTTCGGGTAGCAGATCAGCACGGCGCCGCCGGGTCGTGCGTCGATGCTCGAGCCCGCGCCCCACCAGGACGCGAACGCTGCGGAATCGGTGAAGAAACGAAAGACGGTGTCGCGTCCGGCGTTGATGAGCACCGAGCGTGTGAGGCGATGTGGAAAGTCGTCGGCCGGCGCTGCGCCCGTCGGGCCCCCGTTCGTCGGCGCGCTCATCGACGGACCCGTGCGCGCTGCCGCGTCAGGCCGTGCCGCCGCGTCAGAACACCCTGCCGCGGCCCGCGGCGCGACTGTTCCGCCTCGGCCTGGATCTTGAGCTGCCACAGCGCGTCCTCCCAATGTCGTTCCAGCCAGCTGCGCAGCGAGCCGAGCGCGGCGCGGCGCGCCTTGTACAGGCGCGAGCGTCCCTCACGGCGCACCTGCAGGACTCCAGCAGTTTCGAGCGCGCGCAGGTGCTGCGAAACGGCACCGAAGGTCACCGAGGGCAGGGCGCGATGAACCGCGCCCGCCGACAGCTCCTGATCCCACAGCAGGCGCAGGATCTGCCGCCGGCGCGGCGTCGCGAGCACGCGTATCAGCTCGTTGCCCGATGCCTTGCTCATGCCCACGCTGCTCGTGGCGGAACGAACGCCGCCGGCTCCGGTCATAGTTGAGTACAAACTAAAATATAGCGAAGTCGGCGCGCGCGGGCAAGCGGCCCGGACCCGCGGGTCAATTTCAGCCGGCGGCGAACTGCGTGCCGAGCCGTTCGACTTCGTCGGCGAGTGCGTCGAAGTCGGCCAGCGTGCTGCGATGGTTCACGATGGCGCAGCGGATGCAGAAGCGGCCGTTGAGCACGGTGGAGGAGGGCGCGGCGAAACCGGATTCCTGCAGGCGCACCAGGATTCTCTCGTTGATCTCGTCGAGCCGTTTTTCCTCCGCTTGCGTGCGCGCGCTGCCGGAAGCAGCGCCGGCCGCTGAAGCGCAATAGCGGAAGTTGACGATGTTGAGCGGCACGGGCGCCATCAGCTCGAGCGCGGGCGTGGCCTGCACGCGCGCCGCAAGGTGGCGCGCCTGCGCGACGTTCTGCTCGATCAGTTGCGCGTACTTGCCCAGGCCGTCCGCCTTGACCGCCATCCACACCTTGAGCGCCTTGAAGCCGCGCGAGAGTTGCACCCCGTACTCGGAGAAACGGATCGGCGCCTTCGCCAGGCCGCCCGTGAGCTGCTGCAGGTAGGCGGGTGTCACGGAGAACGCCTTGCGATGCGCTTCATCCGAGCGAACGATCACGCAGGCCGCCTCGTACGGGGCGTACAGCCACTTGTGGAAATCGAAGATCACCGAATTCGCGCGCTCGAGGCCGCTCAGGTCCGGGCGCAATGCCGGGCTCAGCATCGCGAGCGCGCCGAACGCGCCGTCGACGTGCAGCCACAGCCGCTCGCGCTCGCAGAAGTCGGCCAGCGCGTCGAGCGGATCGATGGCGCCGGTATTGACAGTGCCGGCGTTGGCCACGATGCAGAACGGGCGCATGCCGTGGGCGCGATCGTGCGCGAGCGTACGACGCAGCGCGTCCAGGTCCATCGTGTAGTCGGGCGTGGTGCGGATCAGTCGCAGGCTTGCCTCGCCGAGGCCGAGCACTTCCACCGCCTTGCGCAGCGAGCTGTGCGCTTCCTGCGAGGCGTACACCGTCAGCCGGCCGCGCTCGTGATCGACGCCACGCTCGCGGGTGCCTTCGATCTGTGAATTGCGGGCGACGGTGAGCGCGGTGAGATTCGCTGCCGAGCCGCCGCTCACGAGCAGGCCGCTCGAGCCGGGCGGGAAGCCCATGATCTCGCGGAACCAGTCGACGACCTGCAGCTCGACCAGCGCCGGCGCCTGGTTGAAGTCGGCGGTGTTGGGATTCATCACCGAGGCGAGCAGGTCGGCGAGCACGCCGACCGGCGCGCCGGATCCCTGCACCCAGCCCCAGAACCGCGGACTGATGTTGCCCGTGGTGTGCGGACGCACGAAGCGCAGAAAATCCTCGTACGCGCTTTCAGGGCCCTGGCCGCGCCAGGGCGCTCGCGTCGCGAGATGCGCGCGCGCCTCTTGCGAAGGCGCGACCCACACCGGACGCTCGCGCACGGTGGCCAGATAGTCGATCGAATCGTCGACCATCCGGTGCGCCAGCGCGCGCAGCTCGCCCCAGTCTTGCGGATCGAGGCTTGCCTGCGCAGGAACCGCCGAAGCGGCGGCCGCGGCCCGGCTCCCGTCCGGCACACCCCCGGCACTCGTCACCTGCGCGTGAGGAATAGCGACCTGCGCGCGGGTACGCAGATCGAGCTCCATGCGGATGTCGGTGCGACGGTACATTTCGTCCGTACCGAGGTGCGTCACTTCGAAGCCGAAGCTTCGGTACAGCGCGACTGCGGTGCGCAGCTTCGTGTTCGAGCGGATGAGAATGCTGTCGGCGCCGCGCGCGCGTGCGAATTCGATGGCATGCGCGAGCAAACGCTTGCCGTAGCCGCGGCCCTGCGCTGACGGCGCGACCGCCATCTTGGCGAGCTCGAAGCGGCGCTCGCCGTCCACGACCATGGCCACGGTGGCCTTCGGCACGTCGTCTTCCAGGAGCACGAACACTTCGCCGCCCGGTTCGACGATGTGGCGGCGCGGATCGCCCAGCGCGCGCCGGTCGGGCGGCTCCACGGCGAAGTGCTTCTCGATCCACGCAAGGTTCAGCGCCGCGAAGATCGGCTGATGTTCATCCTTGAAGGGTTCGATGACGACGGTGGGGCGGGAGGGTGAGGCGCGCGACTGAGACATCAGGTACTCGTTGGGAAGGAACGTTGGGCAAGGAACGTGGGAATGGACTCGGTCAGGGGTGCTCGGTTTTGCGCTGCTCGATTTGAACGATGGGTGGCGCCCGGTGCGTTGCCGCGCGCGCTGCGGGTCACTTGGTCAATGGACGCAGGGCGGTCGTTCCTTTGAAGGAGCATGAATTGACGAGGCGCTGGAGCTTGTGCCGCCGGGCGGCGCCTCGCCATGGTCGTTCGTCCGGCTTTCCTGACCGGATACCCGGCCCGGCTGGGCCGAGCCCGGATAGTGCAGGCGTGAGCACGGGTAGGACAGATACAGATGACAGGTACAGATAAAGGAGGGGAGCAGCCCGGGATAAAGAGAAGTTTGCCGGGACAGAGTAGCTGTATATAATCACAGTCCACGGCAACCTGGCGGGTTTGCCGGATCTTCCCCTTCGAGTCCGATCAACTGCTTATCTCTACTGCTTTATCTCCGACGCCATGTCCACGCCGCTCGAGAGGCTCCTGCAGCATCCGTCGATCTGGCGTGCGGGCAGGGACATCGTGGGAGCGCCCGGGAACGGGTCCGCCGTAAAAGTCGCCCGGTCGACACTGCCCACCGGCTTTGCCGAGCTCGATGCGCGTCTGCCCGGTGGCGGCTGGCCTTTCCCCGCCCTGGTCGAATCGCTGTCGGCGCGTTGCGGCCTCGGTGAGATCGGCCTGCTGATGCCCGCCTTGCGCGCGTTGCAGTCTGCGATCGCTGATCCGCCCCGTGCGATCGCCTGGCTCAATCCACCTTTCATTCCTTATGCGCCGGCGCTCGCGGAGCACGGATTGAATCTGCAGCAGCAATTGGTCGCCGGACCGCTGACGCCGGTGCAGGCCTTGTGGGCCATGGAGCAGGCGATGCGTTCTGGCGCCTGCGCCGCAGTGCTCGGGTGGGCGGATCGTGCGAGCACGCAGTCATTGCGCCGGCTGAAGCTCGCCGCGAGCGAAGGCGGCTGCCTCGGTGTGTTGTTCCGTTCTTCGTCGCGGCGCGCGCAGTCCTCGCCCGCGAGCATACGGCTGGCGCTCAGTCGTACCGCCGCGGGGTTGCAGATCGAATTGCTGAAAGTGCAGCGAGGCAGGCCGGCCACGCTTTCGCTGGCAGACGATCCCACCGCTTCAGGTGCGACGACGGCTGAGTGCACGGAGCTGTGATGGCCGCTTCGCGCACGTTGCCATTGTTTCCCGCATCGTCGTCGAATGCGTCGCCTTCGCTGAAGCCCTCGCCGTCGTCGCAGCCGTCGCGTTCGCCGAAGCTCTCGCCGTCGTCGAAGTCATCGCGCTCGCCGTCATTTTCGAAACGCCGACTGCCGAGACTGGCTCTCGCGCAACGTCCGCCTGGACCCGAGCCGCAGCCGCGCCGCAATGCCGCCCAACTCTGGCTCGCGCTGCATCTCTCACGCCTGTCGCTGGATGCGCTGACCGGGAACGAAAAGGGGGCTGACCCCTTTTCCTCGGTCGCTGTCCTCGATCCCGAGGATCGCCTGCAAAGCGTGCTCGCCTGCAACGATCTTGCGCGCGCGCGCGGTGTACGCCGCGGGCAGCCTCTGAACGCAGCGCTCGCTTTCGATGCCACGCTGCGTACGTTGCCGCGCGACGCATTTCGTGAGCGGCGGTTCCTGGAACGCCTGGCCGCGGAGTGCCAGCGTTTCACGCCGTTCGTCAGCATCGCCGGGCTCGACGAGCTGCTGCTCGAGGTGAAGGGGAGCCTTCATCTGTTCGGCGGCGCGAATGCGCTGCTGAAACTCCTGGGAGAAATGCTGCGGGCGCAGGGGATCGAGGCGAGTCTCGCACTCACTCCCACGCCGCTGAGTGCGTTGTGGCTGAGCCGCGGGGGTGGGGCTGCGCGCGGCGGTGTTTCGCGCGGTGGTGTTTCGCGCGGCGGTGTTTCGCGCGGTGGTGGTGCTTCGTCCTGTCGGCGCAACGAGGATCTGCCCGCGCTGCTCGCACGGTTGCCACTCGCTTGCCTGCGCTGGCCCGAGGAAGTGCTCGAGCGGCTCACGAACATGGGTGTGCGGGATGTCGGCGATCTGGCGCGCCTGCCGCGTGCAGGCCTGGCTCGCCGCATCGGCCCGCGATGGCTCGAGGAACTGGAACGCGCCTTCGGTCGCCGCAGCGAAGTCCGTCGTCGATTCGAGCCGCGCGAGCGTTTCGACGATGCCGGAACGCTCGAATACGAGATCGAAACCGCCGAGGGGCTGAAGAGCGTGATCGAGCCGCTGCTGGCGCGTCTGCAGCGATTCCTGCGCGTGCGCGGGGCTGCGCTCGGTGCGTTGGTGTTCGAGCTCAGGCATCGCAGCGGACCCGCAACGCGGGTTCGCATCGGGCTCGCGATGCCGACCGGGGATGCCGATCATCTGCGCGGATTGCTGCGTGAGCGCCTGGGCTCGCTCGAGCTGCGTGCGCCGGTCACCGGCGTTCGTCTGCGTTCCGGGCCGTTGCGAGCTTTGCAGGCCGTTTCGGCACAGCTGCCTCACGCACCCGTGTCGGCCTCGCACGCCACGATGCCGGACGCATTGCCGCGGCTCGTCGAGCGGCTGCAGGCGCGCCTCGGGCGTACTGCGGTGTTCGGTCTCAGCGTCTTCGCGGATCACCGGCCGGAGCTGGCCTGGCGTGCGGCCGAGATGTCGGTGGCCACAAACACGGGCGCATCAGACATCGATGCGTCGGACACTGATGCATTGCGCGCCAATGCCGGGCGGCATCGGCCCTTGTGGCTCCTGGCGGAACCGCAGGCGCATGACGTCGGCGCCTGGCGTATCGAGAGCGGGCCGGAACGCATCGAGTCGGGCTGGTGGGACGGTGACGATGTCGCGCGCGATTACTTCGTCGCACGCGATCGGCATGGCGCCCGCGGCTGGCTGTTTCGCGAGCGGCGTGCGCCGCAGCGCTGGTTCCTGCAGGGTTGGTTCGGGTAACGGCCGGCCGTGACAGCGCCCGGAACGACGAAACCGTGTACGCCGAGCTGCATTCCCTCAGCAATTTCACTTTCCTGCGCGGCGCCTCGCATCCGCCGGAGATGGTCGAGCGCGCCGCCGGGCTGGGCTATGCCGCGCTCGCGCTGACCGACGAGTGCTCGGTGGCCGGCGTGGTGCGCGCGCACGTCGCGGCGAAGAAGCAGGCGCTGCAGTTCATCGTCGGCAGCGAATTTCGCATCGAGCACGGACCCGGCATCGTCGTGCTCGCCACCACGCGCCACGGCTACGGCAATCTCTGCCGCCTGATCACGCGCGCGCGGCTCGCGGCCGAGAAAGGCAGCTACCGGCTGACGCGCGGGATGGTGTCGGACGCGGACCTGACAGATTGTCTGGTGCTGTGGCTCGCAGGCGAGGACTGCGGCAGTCACGGCAATCACTGCAGCGAGAGCGACGACGACACGGACGGCGCGTGGCTCGCGGCGCTTTTCCCGGGGCGACTCTGGATCGCAGTCGAACTGGCGCTGCGCGGCGACGATCGCGCGCAGCTCGCGCAACTCACCGCGCTCGGCGCGCGCCTGCGCCTGCCGCTGCTCGCCGCCGGCGGCGCGCACATGCACGTGCGCGAACGTCGTGCCCTGCACGACGTGCTCACCGCCATCCGTCTCGGCGTTCCCGTCGGTCAGGCCGGTCACGCGCTCGCGCCCAGCGGCGAGCGGCATCTGCGCAGCCTCGCGCGGCTGAAGCGCCTGTATCCGCCCGAGCTGCTGGCCGCGACGCTCGACGTCGCCGCCCGCTGCAGCTTCTCGCTCGATGAGCTGCGCTACGAGTATCCGCAGGAGCTGGTGCCCGAAGGCGAAACCGCCGCGAGCTGGCTGCGCAAGCTCACGGAAGAGGGCATGCGCGAGCGTTGGCCCGAAGGCGCGCCGCAGCGGGTGCGTGACCTCATCGAGTACGAGCTCACGCTCGTGTCGGAGCTGCGTTACGAGCCGTTCTTCCTCACCGTGCGCGACCTGGTCCACTTCGCACGCAGCCGCGGCATCCTCTGCCAGGGCCGCGGCTCGGCGGCGAACTCCGTCATCTGCTACGCGCTCGGCGTCACCTCCGTCGATCCGGCGCGCCAGTCGGTGCTGTTCGAGCGCTTCATCTCGCGCGAGCGCAACGAGCCTCCGGACATCGACGTCGACTTCGAGCACGAGCGGCGCGAGGAAGTCATCCAGTACGTCTACGCCAAGTACGGCCGGCAGCGCGCCGCGATCGCGGCCACCGTGATCACCTACCAGCCGCGCAGCGCGCTGCGCGACGTCGGCAAGGCGCTCGGCTTCGACGCGCTGCAGGTCGAGCGCCTGGCGCGCACCCTGCAGTGGTGGGACGGCATGAACGTCGCCGGGGAGCGCATCCGCGGCGCGGGCTTCGACCCGGACAATCCGATGAACGCGCGCCTGCTGGAGCGCATGAGCGAGATCCTGGGCTTCCCGCGCCACCTGTCGCAGCACGTCGGCGGTTTCGTCATCTCGCGCGGGCCGCTCGAGGAGCTGGTGCCGATCGAGAACGCGGCGATGCCGGAGCGCACCGTCATCGAGTGGGACAAGGACGATCTCGAC
>Ga0187892_10011863_pt1 | contig 10546 bp, 9 predicted proteins | sample MA1701073metaG_FD_139345 | JGI IMG/M metagenome (GOLD analysis project Ga0187892, IMG submission 139345) | Bio-ooze microbial communities from a basaltic lava cave in the Kipuka Kanohina Cave System on the Island of Hawaii, USA - MA170107-3 metaG ...
GCCATCGGAAAATTCCACGGCGTGATCAAGCCGCAAACGCCCACCGGTTGTCTGACGCACATCGCCATCTTGTCCGGCAATTCCGAAGGCGTGGTGTAACCGTGCAAGCGCCGTCCTTCGCCCGCGGCGTAAAACGTCATATCAATCGCTTCCTGCACGTCGCCGCGACTCTCTTTCAAAACTTTCCCCATCTCGCGCGTCATATCAACCGCAAACTGCTCTTTGCGCTCGAGCAGAATCTGGCCGAGCCGGTAGAGAGTCTCTGCGCGCTTCGGCGCGGGCGTGGCTCTCCATTTCGGAAAAGCTTCGACCGCCGCGTTCACCGCCGCGTCAACGTCTTCCGCTGTCGAAGCGGGGAAGTGACCGATGACGTCGCGCGTGTCCGCCGGATTGCGATTTTCCATCGTCGCGCCGCTCGCGGATTTCACCCAGCGGCCGCCGATGTAGTTTTTGTAGGTTTCAGGCTTCGCGTTTAGTTTTGCTTTGGGTGTCGCCATAGAAATCCTGGATTTGGAATTTGAGATTTGAGATTTGAGATCAATCCGTGATCCGTCGCAGATAGCGATGCGCCCGCTGCGCTTGTGTCGCCGCCTGCGTCTTCAAAGAGTTGAAGTTTTGCGCCGTGGCGCGAGGTGGCGCCGGATGGCACAACAGGCAACTCACGCGCTCATCGCGCCATTTGCCCGGATGCTTGTGCTGAAGCTCCAATTCGGCGAATTTCGCGGGCAGGTGGCATTGAAAACATTCCTGGCGCGACTTCGCGGTCAAATGTTCGGGCGGGTTCGGCGGCATCGGTTTGGCCTTGTTCCTGGTTGACAGGAACCACAGGCCGCCGACTACAACAGCGACAATTGCAATAAAGATCAGATCACGGGACTTCAGTTTCATTCGAGATCACCGGGTTTGATAGAGGTTCGATTGATTGTTTGCGCAATTCGGGAAGGCAATGTAACAAACGGCTTCGGCGAGTGTCCAGCCGACAATCGAAAGGCGATGGAATCGAGGATTGGTATGATCAAGTGAAGAACGCGATGAGCGGTCACTCCTGCCGCTCACCACGCCTTGTTTCTTTATTCGCCGAAGAACGGCCTCAATTGCTCGCGGCTCGGCGCCGGGGTGAGCAGTGAAATCACGATGAGCGAAACGACCGAGACGCAGATCGCCGGGATCACCGGGTCAACGCCTGTGCTGACGCCGTACCCGCCGAACTCCCAGATCAGCGTTGTCGCAACGCCCGTGACAATCGAAGTAACCGCGCCAATGGCCGTCGCGCGTTTCCAAACCAACGCGGCGACGAGCGCTGGCGTCACGCCGGTTCCGTAAATCGTGTAAGCGCGCAACGCCACTTCCAGAAACTTCTCGGAATAAGTGGAAATCACGTAAGCCACTGCGCCCAGGAAAACGACCAGCCCGCGCAGCAGCCAGACCAGACTCTTCTCGCTCGCCTTCGGATTGATGAACCGCTGATAAACATCACGCACCAACGCCGTCGCGGGAACCAGCAGATACGAGATTGCGGTCGAAACGATCACCGACATGATCGTCGTCAGCAGCAGAGCGCCCAGCGCCACCGGCAGATGATCGCGCGCTACGTAAGCGATCACGCGCCCTGGACGCTCCAGATTGCCGCCCTGCCATTCGAGCGCCGACGCCACCCACGCCGTGAAGATGATCGCCAGCTCCATGTACGCCACGCCGAACAACAACCAAATCGTCGCCCGCCGCGCCATCCCTTCGTTGCGCGCCGAGAAGAACCGCTGGTACATATTCGCGTCGCCCAGCACCAGCAGCCCTGGCGGGAGCAGAAGGCCCAAAATCTGCACCCACGTAAACTGACCGGTGAACTGCATATGGCTGGCTGGCAACTTTTCGGCAAGCCCCGCATAGCCGCCGGCCTTGTTCCACAGCACCGGAAACGTCACCAGAATACCGATGATCATCGTGATACCCATCACCAGATCGGTGTAAGCCACCGAAAACATCCCGGCCAGCGCCGTGTAAATGATGATGAAGACCGCGACGATGATCACTGCGGTTTTGAAATCGAACGTGTTTGGCAGCGCCAGATCAATCACCGCCGCCGCCGCGCGGTACTGGTACGAAACAATCGTCACCGCCGTCAGCACCAGCGTGATCGCGCCGAAGATGCGCGCCCATTTGTTGTAGCGTTGTTCGAGGATGTCCTGCACCGTGATCGCTTCGATGCGGCGGGCTTTGGCGGCGAGAAACGAGAGCGCAACTATGCCGGCCAATCCACCGAGCGGAAGAATCCAGGTGGCGATGCCCGATTCGTAAGTCTTGCCCGCGTTGCCGAAGATCGACCCGGTCCCAATCCACGTGGCCAGCATCGTGCCGAACAACACGAAGGTCGAAAGCTGGCGGCCCGCGACTGAAAAGTCTTCCTGATTTTCAACGCTTCGGCTGCGCCACGCGCCGACGCCGATCAGAAAAATCATGTAGGCGACAATCGTCCAGAAGTAGATTGTGGTCATTTTGTCTCCGAATGCGTGATGGGATGGAAAAGCGGCGCAAGCCTAGCACAATCCCATTGACCTTTCACGCGCGGCAGTGATGTTTTGGCTTCGCGCGCTTCGTTTAAGCTCTGTTATAATCGCCGCGTCTGATTGCCAACAAAATTAAGTTCAGCAGGAGGAATGCAAATGAGCGCTGTACCAATTGCCGCCGAAGTCGAAACGGTAATCTTGCCTGAACCGTTAGTTCTCGATTTCAAAACCGTGCTTCGGAAAATCAACGATGATGATTTCTTCGAGTTTTGCCAGTCCAATCGTGAATTGCGAATTGAGCGCACAAAGGAAGGAGAGTTGATCGTTATGCCCCCCACTGGCGGAGAGACTGGAGGATACAATTTCGATTTAACCGGAGAGTTTAGAAACTGGGTGAAGAAAGACGGCGCCGGAAAGGGATTTGACTCCTCAACCGGTTTCACACTTCCCGATGGCGCCAAACGTTCGCCCGATCTTGCCTGGGTTAAACTTGAGCGATGGAATGCGCTGACCAGAGGGGAGCGGATAAAATTCCCTCCGATCTGTCCCGATTTTGTTGTCGAGATCCGTTCGCGCAACGATTCGCTCGATAAATTGAGGGAGAAGATGGAAGAGTACATCGAAAACGGCGCCCAACTCGGCTGGTTGATTGATCCGATTGAGAAAAAGGTCTACGTCTACCGCCCACAATTGCCCATCGAATGCCTGGATAATCCCGAAGCTCTCTCCGGCGAGCCTCTGCTGGAAGGGTTCACGCTTGAGATGAAGGAGATTTGGGGTTAGCCAAATCGCGGTTTCGGTGTAAACTACGCCCACTATGGACGAACGAGACTATTACATCGAAAAGCAGGAAACCAAGACGGCCACTTATCCTTGCCCGAAGTGCCGTCAGTCTTACGAATTCCAGATCCGGTGGCTGCGGCGTAGCAAGAAGAAAGAACTGCCCCGGGGCGCGGGCGAATTAGACCGCGCCAAGTTCGCCAAAGCGCGCGATTACATGGTTCGCATAGACGACATGCTCTTCTGTCCGAACCCGCGCTGCCGCGCCAAATTCGAGATCCCGAATTCGCAAACCGTCGTCTTCATCTGAGCTGATCGAACCAAAGTCGAATCGGCCCGGATTCAATCCGAAGGGAGAGAACGCTGGCGGTCTTCAAACTGCCGCCAGCGTTCTCTCCCTTTGATCTTCCGCTTGCTCGCGCCACCTATGACTTTCGACGAATTTGAATTGAGTTTGAATCACGACGAACTGCCCGCCGGTTTGTCGCCTTACCTGACCGCGCTCTGGCGCGACAAGCGCGGTGATTGGGATGGCGCGCACGAGACAGTTCAAGACATCAGCACCAAGACGGCCTCCCGCATCCACGCCTACCTCCACCGCAAAGAGGGCGACGAATCGAACGCGCGTTACTGGTATGGCCAGGCGAAGGAATCGTTCCCGGCGGGCCAAACGCTTGACGAAGAATGGCGCGAACTGGTCGAGCGGTTGTTATAAAAAGTTGCGTTTCAGTTGAGCCAATCGCCAATCGCTGCTACCCTCTGCCGCGTCTTCATCAAATCACGACAATCCGAAGGAGAAAAATCCCGTGAGAAACTTCTGCCCACGTGTGTCCCTCTTGTTGCTCGCCGGCGCTTTGTTTGTTTCCGGTTCTGCTCAAAACCAGACCGCGCCGCAAGCGCCGCCCACGCCCGCTGAGTTGAAAGTCCCCGCCGGCTTCACCGCTTCGGTCTTCGCCGCCGACGTGACCGGCGGGCGGTTGATGGCGGTCAGCCCCGACGGTGTGCTCTTTGTCGCTCGCCAGCCGAGAGGCGATGTCGTTGCGTTGCCCGACCGCGACAAAGACGGCAAGGCCGACAAGATGGAGATCGTCGCCAGCGGCCTGACCCGCCCACACAGCCTGGCGTTCAACAAAGGCTGGCTCTACATCGCCACCAACCCGTCGGTCGTGCGCGTGAAATACGCCAACGGCAAGGTCGAGGGAACGCCGGAGAAGGTGGTTGACCTGCCGGTCTCGACCACGCCGCACTGGACGCGCACCATCGGCTTCGGCAAAGACGGCAAGCTCTACGTCGCCATCGGTTCATCGTGCAACCTCTGCGAAGACGAGGATACGCGCCGCGCGACGATTATGGTCTATAACGCCGACGGCGCTGGCGGACGCATTTTCGCCAAAGGCTTGCGCAATGCCATCGGTTTCGATTGGGATCCGAGGACTGGCGCGCTCTGGGCCGATGACATGGGCGAAGACAAAATGGGCGAAGAGAAACCCGTTGATGAAATCAACCGCATCGAAGACGGCAAGCATTACGGTTGGCCCTACTTCATCGAAAACAACACGCCCAATTCAAACCTGGCCAATGCTAAAGGGTCATTGAAAGCTGCGGACGCCACGCCGCCTGCGTTGGGTTTGCAACCGCACTCTTCCCCGATTGACCTGCGTTTTTATACCGGCGCCAAGTTCCCGGCGGCCTACCGCGGCGCGATGTTCGTGGCGCTGCACGGCTCATCGCCCACCGCGCGCAAAGAGCGCATCCCAGGCTCAGTTGTGCGCGTCATTTTCAAAAACGGAAAACCAACGGGTGTGGAAGATTTCGTCACCGGCTGGATGAAGGATGGACAGGTGCTGGGACGGCCGGCGGGTTTGATCACCGGCGCGGATGGCGCGTTGTACATTTCCGACGACAACAAAGGCTTCATCTATCGCGTCGCTTACGGCAAGTGACAGCCGGATTGAGAGCGGAAAGAAAAACGCGGAACACGCGGAAAAAACGGAAATCGCGGAATGAAGAAAAGGTTCCGCGTGTTCTGTTTTTTCCGCGTGTTCCGCGTTTCTCTTCTACCCCTTCACGCAAACGACCTGACGCAGCGTGTGCGCGATCTCGACCAGATCGCTCTGCGCGTTCATCACATCCTCGATGGGCTTATAACAAGCCGGCGTCTCATCAAGAACGCCTTCGTCCTTGCGGCATTCGATGCCCGCCGTAGCCTTCTCGTGATCGGCGGTCGTGAAGCGGCGCTTGGCCTCGTTGCGTGACATCGCGCGCCCCGCCCCGTGCGAGCACGAGTTGAAGCTCTCCGGATTTCCAAGCCCGCGCACGATGTACGAACGCGCGCCCATTGAGCCCGGAATGATTCCCATATCGCCCAACCCCGCTCGCACTGCGCCCTTGCGCGTGACGAACACCTCTTCGCCGTAGTGAATCTCCCTCTGGACATAATTGTGATGGCAGTTGACCGCAGTCTCGGTCAACTCGAACTCCGGGACTTCTCCCGATTCCGCTACGGCGTCAACCAACTGCTCCATCATCAGCTTGCGGTTGTACATCGCGAACTCCTGCGCCCAATGGACGGCCTCGACGTAATCATCGAAATGCTCCGTGCCTTCGTTGAAGTACGCGAGGTCTTTGTCGGGCAGGTTCTTGATGTGCGCCCGCATATCGTTCTTTGCCATCTCGATGAAGAACGTGCCGATGCGATTGCCGACGCCACGCGAACCGCTGTGCAGCATGAGCCAGACCTGGTCGTTCTCGTCCAGGCAAACCTCGATGAAGTGGTTGCCGGTACCAAGCGTGCCCAGATGGTTCACGTGATTGCCGCGATCCAGCTTCGGATACTTTTCGACAATCGCCTTGTAACCGATCTCAAGCTGCCGCCACACGCCGACCTGACGGCGAGGGATTTCGCCCCACGCGCCTTTGTCGCGCCTGCCGCCGTTGTCGGTGCGCCCGTGCGGAATAGCTTTTTCAATCGCGCGGCGGATGTTGCGCAGATTGTCTGGCAGATGATTCGCGTTCAAAGTCGTCTGCACCGCCATCATCCCGCAGTTGTGGACAAAGACTTCCGCCTCAAGCGCAAAATTGTGATACTCAGGCACAGTCAGACAGTAAACATCCTCGCGTTCTTCAATTGGGATCACTGCCACAACCTTGTGGTTGTAGCCGTGTGCCCCACGTCGATGGTTGTGAAGGCCAATTCCACTTTTGACCTTCTCACCACAGGTTTCACAGGTGTAAAGCCGGTTTGCGATCTCTTTACTTTTCCGCCTGCCACGCTCGCTCTGGTTGTACGCGATCAAATAAGCTTTGCCGCGTTGACCGTTCCCGGCAACCGATTTCTTGAAGTGCTCGGGCTGCTCTTCCATATATCGTAGGATGTGGAGAGTGCCGCGCTCGGCGAAGTACTGGTAACCTTCTTCTGTCTGAGCTTTTGCGGCCAAGGCCCTCTTACGCTTCTCTTCAAACTCAGGCGATTGCCAATACTGATTCCGCTCAACCAGGTTGCGATGGTAGCTGGAGTGATCGGCGGCGCCCATAAATTGCAAGTTCTCCGGGCTGTTGTCCGCCTCATCAAAATTCTTGTGATGAATAATTGTCTTCTGGTCTTTGAAGCGTAGGATCGCGCCGAGCAAACCAGAACGAGCGACCATCCAATGAGCGCGCTGCCAGCGCCCGGAATAGTTCTGCCGGATCCGCATATAGCCTTCGGGGTCGAGTTGCTTGTACAGAGGCATCAAGGACACGCCGGGCGATAAACGCGCGGCCTCCTCGTAAGAGCCATCCCTGAGCATAAAACGGTGGTCGGGAGTGCAGCGGATCTCCTGGCCATTATCGAGAATCACTTTGACCAGGGGCGCTTGGCTGCGGGTCTTCCTGGCAATTGCTTTGGCGGCGACAACCTTCCCCGATTCAGTGCAGGAATAAACGACCATCTCTTTCCCCGACTCGGCCAATTCACGAATCGGGTAAGATTTGCCGTCGAGCAGTGGGACAACCGTGTCTCCGGTAAAGCAACCAATGTCGACGCCCACAGCCGCTGGGATGATCGCAGCCTTCGTCGGGATAACGCTTCCGACAGTTGCCCCAATTCCCCAGTGACAGTCGGGCATTGCCGCAACCCATTTGTAAATGAACGGCATCTGCGCGACGTTGCGAAGCTGCTTTTCGGCGACCTCTTCGACCTTGACGCCTTTCGTCCAGGCTTTGATCGGAACGCCATTTTCGACTTCGATCAGGTTGTATCTGGTGTTTGCCATCTTGCGCTCAACTCCCAAAAGTTAAATCAGGTTGCCGCTTGTTCACGCCTCCGCTGCACCTCGGCAAGAAACGTTTCTACATTGCCCTCGATCACGTGGTTCTTAGGAATGATAAAGGCTTGAATGGGGCTGAAGTAGATCAGCGCCATCTGTTCCGCGTCCACCACGCGGTCAATGGATTTCCAGTAAGTGACCGACTCTCCGTCGGCGTGCTGCTCACGTATTCCTCCATCCGTGACCTGCAAGGTGCGCCGCCCGAGCGACGCCTTGACGGTCTTGGCCGAGTAGAAAAACCTGGCCGTGTACGGCTCCAGCACGCGACCGCCGAAATAGATCACCCCGACCAGCGCGGCGGCGATGAGCAGTCCGTAAAAAAACATGCGGTAATCGCCGGCCAACAGCGAGCCGAGCCGGGGAAGCAGCACGACGACCGCTATTAATGCCGCGATCCGACGTCTGATCTTAGCTATTACCGGGGAGGTCTTGCTGCTGATTCGCGCGAACTCAAGAAAGTCTTCATAAGTCGTCTCATAAATCAGTTGCATAGGGCACACTCCTGAAAAAGTTTCTGTGACTGACGCGCACAACTTATAAAAATCAGCGCCAAACGACAAGTTTGCGCGACAAAGTTTTGCCGAAAGATTGCTCTACCACTGAGCTACCGCCCCACAAGTTTGAAGGGGCGGATGAGAATTGAACTCACGACAATGTACTTCCGGTTGCATTCGCGCAAAGCCAACAATCCGTTTTCAAAAAACTGCGCAACGACAAGGGAGCGTGAGACAGATAGCCAATCCCTTTTTTCAAGGTCCGTGGTAACCCGGTCCGGGAATTTCACCCGGTCAATCAGCCGTTCCCGAATGTAGTCCCACCAGCATTCGTCGCGCCAAGCTGCGGCGGCGCAAACGTCCCGCCTGCTCGTTTGGGGAGAGCGGCCTTTTTGCCTGAAAGCGGGACGCTGGCGCGGAAGAAGCTGAGGACGCTGCTGAATCGGGGTGAAGCCGCTGCAAGGAATTTCAACCTGTGCGACGACAAGTGGTGATGAAACTTCGCGCTCTACCGCTGAGCTACGGCTCCATAAGTTTTGTCGGAGCCGGCAGGGAGTTGAACCCCGCGTCCTCGCCAGTTGGAATGGATGTAGTTCCACCGGCATTCGTCGCGCCGATTCAGCGCGGCTTTGGGGCCGACGAGTGATTGCCGAGACGACTGTCGTCACTTAACAGGTGAATGTAGTCCCGGCGAGCATTCGGCCCATCTCAATCTCAAATCTCGAATCTCAAATCCCGGGCGCCGGTTTTTAAGCTAAATCCCGGCGCCCGAAATTTTGCCTACAGTTCAACCGCCTCGATCACGCCGACCCAGTGATCGGCGGTGAGACGGCCTGCGGCGAACTCTGCGATCACGTCGAAGACCTGATCCGCGAAGCCACCGATGTTGAGCACGTCTTCACGCTCTGAAGCCTGAGTCGTGCCGTAGGGTTGAATGTTGATGCAGACCATCCGCGCCTGCGGGCTGCGCTGCTTGAACGCCGCCCAATGCTTGAGCGTCTCGGTGGCGCTGCCGCCGAAGACGCCGTAGTTCGGCGCGTCAATCCACGATTCGTTGTCCGAAACGTAGATGATCAGGTCGCCCGCTGCCCGCCGCTGGTTGAGCAACCGCAGCGGCGCGCTGCAATTGGTGCCGCCGCAAGGCAGGCTGGCCAGCTTCTCGGCGTTGGTCATCACGCTGTCGCGCGGGTTAAGATTGATCTCAACCGCCTTGCTCTCGAACGGAATGACCTCCGAGCGCGGGTTCTGACGCAACACCGCGGCCGCGACCAACGCCGCGACATCAATGCAACGAACCTTGCTGGTCGCGCTGCCACGGTGTCCCGTCACCGGCGAGTGCATCGAACCCGAAATATCAGGGAAGACGTAAACCTTCCCGTCAATCTTCGGAATGTTGGCGATAGCGATTTCCATCGCGTCCTGCAACGCCTCGCGTACGATCTGCGGGATGCCATTGCCGGTCATCGCGTAAGCCGCCATCAACTGGTACGGGAAGACGCGCGACTTGCGGATCGCCTTCGGATCGCGCAAACGATCCGCGATCAGTTCAGGCAAGCCCGGCTGATCGTAGACGCCGTGACGCGCGAACGTGTTCAGGTTCATCCGCGTCATCTGCCACGGAGCGCGACGAGCAATCGCCGTCCACTCCGCCTTGCCAAGCTCAAGGCTGGTCAGCATCTGGAACGGCACGGTCGGCGCTTCGCCTCGCTCATCAGCCTTCGCCGCCTTGAACGTCTCGTATTCACGAACGAGCGGTGGCAGCGAATCGAAGTCGAAGTCGCGGCCAATGAAGTAGCCGTAAAGCGCCGCGCGGCTAGTCGTCTTCGGCTTCGGGTGGATCATCTTGACGATGTCGGCGAACGACGGACTCTGGCCGATTGAATCGCAGAAGACCGCTTCGTCGGTGCGCGCTTCGAGCCACTGGTTGATCATCCGCTTCGGCGCCGTGCCGAGCGACTTACGTCCGACTGCGCCCGACCTCATGATCTGCACGAAGTTGCGCAGCATCTTGCCGTTGTCAATCACGCGCGGGAAGATTCGCTCAAGCAACTTGCCATCCTTCGTCGACAGCACAGCGCAGAGCAACGCCGGCATATCCTTCATGAAGCCACGCTGACGGGCGTAAACCGCCGTTTGCGCGATGAACTCAGCGTCAATCTCGCGACTCAACTCCAGAATTTTTGCGAGCTGCGCTTCGGCGTCAGCGTAGAACGTGTTGCTCAGACAGCCGGTCGCAGCATACTGCGCGAGCATCGCCTTCGGCGCCAGCGCGTAAGCCGGAGCGCGCTCTTCGTTGATCGCGTCGGTCTTCGGCAAAAGCTTGCCAACGATTGACTGAAAAAGATTCTTGTTTGCCATTGTGTTCCTCCTCGGAAAACGTACCGCAGGCTGTCTAGCCTGCGGAGGCTTCATCCTCAAGCCGCTGGATGGTAATTGAACAACTCACTCATCGAGCCTCCGC
>Ga0187892_10011864_pt1 | contig 10544 bp, 9 predicted proteins | sample MA1701073metaG_FD_139345 | JGI IMG/M metagenome (GOLD analysis project Ga0187892, IMG submission 139345) | Bio-ooze microbial communities from a basaltic lava cave in the Kipuka Kanohina Cave System on the Island of Hawaii, USA - MA170107-3 metaG ...
CACTCACGGTCGAGGCGAGGTGGGGCCGACACCCTGGAGATGGCGATGGTGCTGACGCCGGGTCCGCAGCACCTCGCGCCCCTCACGGTCAGGGCGCCGGCCGAGTTCGTGACCGGGAAAATGGAGCAGATGGAGCGGCGCCGGCGGATGGGATTCGGCCAGTTCCTGACTCGGATCGATCAAGTCCGGCGTCGCCGCGGTGTCAACCCGCCACCCGTCGGCCGGTCCCCAGCGAGGCTCGCGCGACTCGACGATAGCGATGCCGGCACTGTCACGCTGGAGCACGCGATGGTTTGCTCGACCGCTCTTGCAGGCCGCGACGAGCATCGCCGCACCGGTCAGACAGCGCAAGCCTCCAACAATTGACATCCGCGAAAGTCTCGGCGCCGCCGCTCTGGGCAGGTCAGTCACTGCGGCGTGGGGTCGAACGCGAGCAGGGCTCGTACCAGGCTGTCGCGGAGTGCCCGGGTGGTGGCAAAGGCACCGGCCCGAATCGCACGGTCGCCCACCAGGGCCAGTTGAAGAAAGGCGAGATGGACCGAGTCACGAGGGTCGGTGGGATGTCGCTGGGAGATCAGGTAGGCGACACTCTCGACCACTCCCTCCCGCAGGTTACAGGTTGCCATCGACGCGCGCGCCAGCGGGGAATCATCGGGGATCTCGATGCTGGCCAGGCTCGGCGCTTCGGCCACAAAAGCGCCCGCGGTCATATCCGGGGAGAAGACCACGAACTCGGAGGACGGGGCGACGGCCCCCTCGAGCGTTGCCGGGAGGGCAACTCGGCCGTTAGGCTTGAGCAGGGATCGGGTCGGCCACTCGGGATTCAGGTCAGGGAGCGAGGGGCAGGCCGGGTGTTTGATCGCGTCGCCGCGAATGGCTTCCGCGACAGAGCCCCGCGCCGACAGCTCACGGAGTCGCAGTCCGAATGGGCCGGTTATGGTCTCGGCCTGGCACCCAACGAGGACGGCGCTGCCGAGGATGATCCGCACGAGGACCGTCATCGTTTGCGGCGCTTTCGCCTAACGGTACCGGCCCGGGGGCGTCCTGAGGCGCTACTGATCGGCATGGGAGGGGAGCCCTCATGAGCGATGGAACAGTGCCGGCCTGCGTTCTCTGGCGCCGGCTGGATACTCCCGGCCACGATGCTTGCCGGCTCGACGGGCGGGACGGCCGGTTTGCGATCGAGGGGACCGCGCTCTTCCTCCACGACGCGAGGCCCGCCCGGCTCGACTATCAAGTTAGCTCCGATCGTGGCTGGCGCACGCAACGGGGGCGGGTTAGCGGTTGGCTCCATTTCCAGCGGATAGACTTCGACGTAATCCGCACGGCCGAGGGTGTCTGGACGCTCAATGGTCGTGAGGTGGGAGGGCTCGAGAGCTGCCTCGATCTGGACCTCGCGTTCACGCCGGCGACAAACCTCCTCCAGCTTCGCCGCCTGTCGCTGGCCCCGGGTGAAGCCGCGGACGCCCCGGTCGCCTGGCTCGATGTCGCCGGAACCCTGTCGCTGCTGCCCCAGCGATACGAGCGGCATGACGAAGCGACCTACTGGTACGAGGCGCCGACCGTCGGCTACGCCGGTCTTCTCGAGGTACTGCCGACCGGTTTCATTCGCCGATATCCCGGACTCTGGGAGATGGAAGGCTGAACTCTCGGCACTCGGCACTCGGCAGCGCGTGCCGCGTCGAGGTGACGACCGGGAAACTCGAGCGTTTCGCGGGCCGTCCGGTCAGAGCAGGGGCGTGACGGCCGACTCCCCTGGTCTATGCCGCCCTGGCGAGGCAATCTTACTCCGAGCGCTGAGGAGACCAATCGATGAGGAAGAGCGTGATTTCACTGATCCTGATTGCCCTGATCGCGGCTGACGTGCCGGACCTGGGAGCGGCGCAACAGCCGGCCGTGCCTGAAGCCAAGGCCGAGGACGTGGCATCGGTCGATGCGATCATTCGCGCCGTCTACGACGTGATCTCGGGACCGGCCGGGCAGAAGCGCGACTGGAACCGTTTCCGGTCCCTGTTCGCGCCTGGCGCTCGCCTGGTTCCGACCGGGAGAGACCAGAGCGGCACCGGCCGGATGCGGGTGTGGACGCCGGAGGAATACGCCACCCAGGCGGGGGCGAACCTCGAGAGCAGCGGCTTCTTCGAGCGGGAGCTGGGCCGGACGTCGGAGCGCTACGGCAACATCGTGCAGGCGTTCAGCACCTACGACTCCAAGCGGTCGCTCAGCGACGAGAAGCCGTTCATGCGCGGGATCAACAGCTTCCAGGTATGGAACGACGGGAAGCGCTGGTGGATCGTCTCGATCTTCTGGGAGGGCGAGACGCCGGGGAACCCGATCCCCGAGAAGTACCTCAAGTTCAACACCGGGAGCCCATGATCGGACGGACGGCCGCCGCCCTCCTGATCGGCGCGACTGTGTTGTTAGGCGGGGCGCGACCGGCTCCGCTGGCCGCGCCCCTGTGTGGGCCGGTCGAGACCGAGAGGCTCCGGCCCAGCACCGATCTCTATTGTCTCGAGCTGATCCCGCGTCCCGACGTCCCCGAGATCTCGGGGATGGTGGAGCTGGGAAGGGCGGCGTCGCCCTTCGATATCGCGGTCAGCGTCGAGGGGAATCAACGCTACGACGCCAGCGTGGTCCTGAGCAACCTTCCCGATCCCAAATCGTTAGGTAACTATGCCGCCTATGTCGCGTGGGTGGCGCCGCCGTCGCTCGACCCGATGGTCAAGCTCGCTCAGGTCGGCAACGGGCGGACTCACCTGGGCGAGATCGGGTTCGACAAATTCATCGTGTTCGTCACGGCGGAGGCATCCGGAACGGTGACGGAGCGAGGCGGACGGCTGGTGCTCCGGGGCATGTCGCCCAGCATCCGCATGCAGCAGCACTCGATGTTCATCATTACCCGCGGCAGTGACTCCGCGCATGCCGACCATGCCGAGCACGGCGGGGCGGACGGGCGTACAGGCGCTCGGGCGTACGAGAAGCCTCGCTGGACCATGCCCCCGGCGCGGCCCCGAACCCCGATGGTTCCGATGCCCGGCGTCGACGAGCTGATTCCGGCGGTGGCGCCCTTCCTTCCGGGCGCCGGCGTCGACCCCGCCAAGCTCCCCGAGGCCCGACCCCGCACAGTGATGCGGCTCCTGAACGGCGACACCCTCGACCTGGCCGCGTCGCTGGTGCGCCGGACCATCAACGGCCGGACCGTGGTGCTCTACGCGTACAACGGGCAGTATCCCGGTCCGCTGCTCCGGGTGGATGAGGACGCCACCGTGGTAGTCCGCTTTCGCAACGCCATCGACCTGCCCACCGCCGTCCACTGGCACGGCGTCAGGCTCGAGAACCGGAGCGACGGGACGCCGGGGGTGACCCAGGACCCCGTGCTTCCTGGCGGCCGCTTCATGTACCGGGTCCACTTCAAGGACGCGGGGATCTACTGGTACCACCCCCACGTCCGCGAGGACATCCAGCAAGATCTCGGTCTCTATGGCAACATCCTGGTCAAGCCGCGCCGGCCCGACGCGTTCGGCCCCGCGCACCGGGAGGAGACCCTGATGCTCGACGACATCCTCGTCGGCGAGGGCGGCCTGGTGCCCTTCGGCGAGGATCGCGTGACCCACGCCCTGATGGGTCGGTTCGGTAACCTCCTCCTGATCAATGGAGAGACGTCGTACCGCCTCGGCGTTAGGCCGAAGGAGATCGTTAGGCTCTACCTCACCAACGTCTCCAACACCCGGACCTTCAACCTCGCGATTCCGGGCGCCCGGATGAAGCTGGCCGGCGCCGACGTCGGACGCTACGAACGCGAGACCTGGGTCGAGAGCGTGGCCCTCGCCCCGGCGCAACGCTACATCGTCGACATACGCTTCCCGGCCGCTGGCCGTTATGCACTGATGAACCAGGTCCAGGCGATCGATCACAACGTCGGCACCTTCTTCGCCGAGTTCGACACCTTGGGTCTCGTGGAGGCGTCCGGTCCGCCGGTCGAACCCGATTTCGCGCGCGAGTACGAGCGGCTGCGGGAGAACACGGACGTGGTGACCGACATCGACCGCTATCGCTCCTGGTTCGCGCGCGCTCCCGATCGGCAGCTGCTGCTCACCCTCAAGCTCGGCCAGCTTCCCTTCGGGGTAATGCAGATGCTCCGCCGCGACCAGATGTATTCCCATCCGGTCGAGTGGAGCGGCACGATGCCGATGATGGACTGGCTGGTGACGGCCGATCAAGCCGAGTGGGTCATGCGCGACCCGGAGACCAAGACCGAGAACATGGCGATCGACTGGAAGTTCCGCCTGGGAGACGTCGTCAAGGTCCGGATCGCGAACGATCGGTCGTCGCTGCACCCGATGCCGCATCCGATCCACATGCACGGCCAGCGGTTTCTCGTGCTGGCGCATAATGACGTCGCGAGCGCCAACCTGGTCTGGAAGGATACGGTGCTAATCCCGGTCGGGGGGACGGTCGATCTCCTGATCGAGATGTCGAATCCGGGGAAATGGATGATGCACTGTCACATCGCGGAGCATCTCGAGAGCGGAATGATGGGCGTGTTCGAGGTCGTTCGGTAGCGGCGGCGGTCCGCGTGTGCTTGGCAGCGAGCATCAACTTGCGGAGGTTCGGAAGATGCTTCGGATGCTTCGGATCAAACCGGATCGTCCCGAGCGCGCTCCGGCCTACGACGCACGGACACCATGACCAACAGCATCTAAGAACAAGAAATGTCATGTGATCTCGGGCGCCGTGATCTGGACTTACCATCCGCGAAGATCGATCCGTCAGATCTTACGCATCCAAAGCATCTTACGAACCTCCGCGAGTCGATGCCCGCAGGACTACGACACGGGAAAGCCTGCGGCGAAACAGAAGTTCACCCTTCGCCGTAGGTTGGGCGCCCCTTTTCCGCCTGATCGGTGACAATCCTCCTCGCTATCGCGGTCTTGGTTGTCGACCTGCAGGATACCACTGGGCGCGCCGCCGTCCCTGGGGACAGCTATGCCGACCAGCGGGCCGCGGCCCTGGTGGCCAGCACGCGGGCGGCCCGCGAGCGAAACGAGCGGTTGGTCACCTCGTACACCGCGACCGTGTCGCAGCGGATCGGGGTCGGGATTCGAGCACTCTCGCGAGACCGGATGCTGTACCGCCAGGAGCTGGCCGCGAAGATCGAGTGGAAGCGGGACGCGCCGAGCCGGATCGAGCTGATCGGCGCCCGGGAAGGCATCCCCGTCGTCAAGCGCGGTGACCAGATTCCGGAGGATCTCGAGGATCAGGTCCGCTGGCTCGTCGTCAATCCCGCCGAGGATTACCTCAGGATCGCCGGGCTCGATGATGACGACGACGGTTTCGTGTATCCGCTTCGCGAGGGGGGAGAGCGAGACTATCGCTACGCGATCGGTGACACGACGGTGATCGCCCTCCCGACCGGCAAGCGGATCCGACTGGTCGAGCTGAAGGTCACGCCGCGACGGCTCGAATGGCGGCTCATGTCCGGGTCGCTCTGGTTCGACGCGGATACCTATGGGCTGGTGCGGGCCGTTTTCCGTCCCGCCCGGCCCTTCGAGTTCCGCCGCGATACCGACCCCGAGGATCGTGAAGACGTGCCCCGCTGGGTCAATCCGGTCGGCGAGGTGAAGTTCGTCACCCTCGAGTATGGTTTCTACGAGAACCGCTGGTGGATGCTCCGCTACGCGGCGATCGACGCGCTCGGAACCATGGGGAGCTGGCTCGGCGTCCCGGTCAAGCTCGAGCGGGTCTATGCGGACTACGAGGTTGAAGGCGGCACACCACCGCTTCCAGGAAGCACCTTCCGCCCCGCCGGCACCGCCAGGCGTCGCGACGACGGCATCCAGCTCGACTCGGTGGCTCGCAAAGCCCGGTCGGACAGCATCGGGCGCGCGATCGAAGAGTGCATCGACCGGGCGACCAGTCGCGACTCGATGCGCACCAGGGAAGGCCGCCGTGCCGCTCGGATCCGAATCAGGCGGTGCACCCGGCGGGACGAGCCGGATTCGGTGCTGGCGGTGGTGATCCCGGACGACACCCTGTCCCTCCTCCACAGCCAATCGTTAGGTCCACCCATTCTCGAAATGGGCGACCTGATCACCGAGGCGGAGCTCAAGGGTCTGGCGGAGTCGATCGGCAAGCTCCCCGGGCCACGGTGGGGCGCGCCCCGGATCGAGCTGCCGAGCGGGGTGAGCTCGCTGGTCGAGCGAGCCCGCTACAACCGGATCGAGGGCCTGTCGTTAGGCATCGGCGGGAAGGTGGACGCCGGCCGGCTCCGGCTGGACGGCCTCGCCAGGATCGGCGTGGCGGACGGGTGGCTGAACCTGGAGGGCGGAGTCAACCTGGCCGGCGGCGCGGTGGAGCTTCGGGCGGCGGGCTATCGGCGGCTCGCGGCGGCCAACCCGGAGACCCGACCCTTCGGCGTCCTGAACAGCAGCTTCGCGCTGCTCGCCCACCGGGACGACGGCGAATATTTCCGGGTTCATGGCGCCGAGCTGACCGCGAGGAACCCGAATAGCGGTTGGTGGAGCCTCCGGGCATACGCCGAGGGGCAGCGCGCGGCCCGAGTGGAGACCAACTTCGCGCTTCCCCGGATCTGGGGGAGCGATGCGCGCTTCCGGCCCAATATCGTGGCGGACCGCGCCGATCAGTTCGGGTTGGCCCTGACGCTTCGGGGTGACAAGGCGCTGTCACAGTCGTTCACCGTGACCGGCGAAGCGTCGGTGGAGGGCGCCGCCGGCGATTACGAGTTCGGCCGCGGAGCTGTGAGGCTCTCCGCCTTGGTAACGCCGAGCGGACCCATCGCCGTGGGGTTCGGGGCGGCCGCTGGAACCAGCACCGGGACCATGCCGATTCAGAGCCGCTTCTATCTGGGTGGACCGGTGACCCTTCGGGGCTACGACGGCGGCGTGCTCGCGGGATCGGCATTCTGGAGCGGGCGGCTGGAGGTCGCGAACAGCTTTCCCGCAGCGCGAGTGAGCGTCTTCTCCGACATCGGGTGGGCGGGGCCGCGGGCCGATTTCTCGCGAGGGCGTCCACTGATCGGCGCCGGAGTCGGCGGGAGCATCCTCGATGGCCTGATTCGATTGGATCTGTCCCACGGGCTTCGGGCTCCACGGGGGTGGCGGTTCGATGTCTATCTGGATGGTGTCCTGTAGCGGACAGACGGGAAAGGGGAAGTGGTTAGGGTCAGATCATAGCGGAACGGCGAGGGTTCGCAGGTTGAGAAGATCCCAGTGACTCCTCTTCCCCTTTCCCCCTTCCCCTTTCCCATCTTCAGTTTCACAGCAAGAAACGGAGTGCCTGCGAGAGGCCGGTTCATAGATTTGTCGGGGGCGGGGTCGCCACTGGAGCGCCCGGCGACGACTGCACGGAGGCGCGGTCATGGCTGCGACGATAACCGGGGGGCTCGATACCCTGAATTGGCCGCGAATCGCCGAGGAGCTCGACGCGCACGGATGTGTCGTGATCTCGAGCGTGCTCGATCCGGACGAGTGCTCGGCGCTGGCGCGAGGTTACTCGGACGACCGCCTGTTCCGTAGCAGGGTTGTCATGGGCCGGCATGGCTTTGGCCGCGGGGAATACAAGTACTTCGCGTATCCGCTCCCCGATCTGATCGCTACCCTGCGCACGTCGCTCTATCCCCGGCTCGCCGAGATAGCCAATCGGTGGAATGCGGCCATGGGAATCCAGGTCCGTTACCCGGCGGAGCACGCCGCCTTCCTCGAGCGCTGCCACCGGGCCGGCCAGACGAGGCCGACGCCGTTACTGCTGCAATATGGGGAAGGCGACTACAACTGCCTGCACCAGGATCTCTATGGTGACCAGGTGTTTCCGCTGCAGGTTGCCTTCCTCCTGTCGGAGCCGGGGCGCGACTTCACCGGCGGCGAGTTCGTCTTGACGGAGCAGCGGCCGCGAATGCAATCACGGGTCGAGGTCGCGCCGCTGGGCCGGGGTGACGGCGTGATCTTCCCCGTCCATCACCGGCCGGTGCAGGGCACCCGCGGTGTCTACCGCGTCAATCTGCGGCACGGGGTGAGCCGGGTCCGGACCGGCCACCGTCACACGCTAGGCATCATCTTTCACGACTCGCGATGAATCAGGGGCTCAATCCCGCGATGATACCGCCCAAGGCAGGTCGCTCGTCCGCCCTGGCGCAGCCGTTCCCGAACTCCAGCGCTTCGGGCTCGGACCCCTCCGGGCGGAGCGCATGGAAGGCTTCGTGGGCCATCGCTCCGATCATCCACGAGAACGGGCGGCGAAACGCCGCGGCCCAGAACTGAATCGCCAGGGGCTCGAGGTCAGCGGCGAGGTAGGTGGCGCCGAAGTAGATCAAGCCGCCCGTCGTGTCCGGCTCGGTCCAAACGCTGACCCGGCCGCCGCGCTCGAGCGCTCGCAGCAACGCCCCGGCGCGCCGGCATTCCTCATCCGGCGTACCCCGCAACACGTTGAGCGCCCGCCGCCAGATCCGACGCTCCTCTGCTGACAACGGCGTCGTGGGAACCCAGGGAAGCTCCTGGTCCGGACAGAACACACCGCTGGCCGACGCCGCGCCCATGGGGTGCTCAGTCCGAAGTCGGTCGGGCAAATCTCGACCGGCGCAGCGCGCGCTGCCTAACGATGGACCCGGGACGGCAACTGCGGTCAGGAGCTGGCCCGGCAACGAGCCGGGTATCAGCGTCCAGAGAGCGACGGCCACTGCCCCGAGCCACCGCGGCGAGCTCACTGTGTGCAGATCTCCCATGGTTTGGTGAGCGCTCTAAGTTGCTCGATTGTTGTCGAATCGTCACGCAATCGTTACAGATGGAATGCATAAGGCGCGCCACGCTCTTGTTCCGAAACCATGGGCTGGTAACTGGTGATGAACGCAGAACCACCAGACGCTGGAGACCCGCTATCCGGTTCACCCTCCCGGGTGTGGGCCCAGCGCAAGATGATCGCCCTCGTCCTCCTCGGCTTTGCCTCTGGGTTGCCGCTCTATCTGACCAGCCGAACCCTTCAGGCCTGGATGCGGACCGCTGGAGTCGACCTCGGCACCATCGGCCTGTTCAGCCTGGTTGCCCTCCCGTACTCGCTCAAATGGATCTGGGCGCCGGTACTGGACCGGTACGTGCCGCCGGTTCTGGGCCGTCGCCGCGGGTGGCTGGTGATCATTCAGGTGGGGCTGTTGCTCGCGATCGCCGCGATGGCGCTCGAGGATCCGCGCCGGGGGCTCCAGCTCCTCGCCGTGAACGCCATCTTCATTGCGTTCTTCAGCGCCTCCCTCGACCTGGTGATCGACGCCTACCGTACCGACGTCCTGGAAGAACGGGAGATGGGCGCGGGCGCGGCGATCTGGGTGGTGGGCTACCGGGTTGCCCTCCTTACTACGGGCGCGCTCGCCTTCATCCTGGCCGATCGAATGCCATGGCCGACGGTGTACCTCTTCCTCTCCGGGCTAGTGGTCATCGGGATCGCCGCGGCGTTGTTCGCTCCCGAGCCTCCGCGCCGGGGCCCCGCGCCTCAGAGCTTCCGTGACGCGGTGGTGCTTCCCTTCCAGGAGTTCTTTCGACGGTCGGGATCCCGGGTAGCAGTGCTGGTGCTGGCGTTCGTCGTGCTTTTCAAGCTCCCCGACTATCTCGCGATGAACATCGCGACGCCGTTCTTGCTGGATCTCGGCTTCAGCCAGAGCGATATAGGGGCGGTTCAGGGTGGTTTGGGAATCGCGGCGACGATTGTGGGAGCGCTGGCCAGTGGAATGCTGGTCGCAGGGATCGGAATCAATCGCTCGCTGTGGGTAGTGGGGCTGCTGCAGGGTGTGAGCAATCTGGCGTACTACGGTCTCGCGCTCGCGGGACGGAGCTACCCGTTCCTCGTCACCACAATCGTGGTCGAGAACTTCTGCACCGGCCTGGTTACCGCCGCGTTCATCGCGTTTCTGATGAGTCTCTGCAGTCCCCGATTCTCGGCGACACAGTTCGCGCTCCTGTCGGGCCTGATGGGCGCGAGCCGGGATGTGCTGGTGGCGCCGGCCGGTGGGATCGCCGAGCGGACCGGGTGGCCGCTGTTTTTTCTGGTGACGGTGATTGCCGCGGTGCCCGGGCTGTTGCTGCTACCCGTCTTTGCACCCTGGCGCCGGTCCAGCCCGCTCTTGTCGGCGCGCAGCGCGGCTCTGGCGAGGAAGTCGGATCCGTCGTAATTAGAGGAGACGGGAGATCCGGAGCGAGCATTGCCCCGAGCGAGGGTCAGCCGAAAGTCGGTCAGAGCGGTCAAGCCGCGCGCAAAGGTCCGCCCGGGCTACCCCCAATATCCGGCCGGGCGACCGGTTGGCGCCGTGCACCTCACGGCCGAATGCTGGCCATACGCTCGGACCGGCGGGCTGGGTGAAGCGGTCTCCAGTCTGGCCACTTACCAGCGGGAAGCGGGTCTCCCCTCTCTCGTGGTGATGCCGCTGTACCGGCAGGCGCGTGAGGCAGCTGGCGCGCTAGAGCCGGCGAGCGAGCCTTACCAGGTTCAGGTGGGTTCTCAGGTCGAGGTGGCTCAGCTCTTCCGTGACCGTGACGCCGCGGAGCACG
>Ga0187892_10011865_pt1 | contig 10544 bp, 9 predicted proteins | sample MA1701073metaG_FD_139345 | JGI IMG/M metagenome (GOLD analysis project Ga0187892, IMG submission 139345) | Bio-ooze microbial communities from a basaltic lava cave in the Kipuka Kanohina Cave System on the Island of Hawaii, USA - MA170107-3 metaG ...
AGAGGACATCTGGGACGTCGGCGGGATCACCGCGCTGTTCGCCTTGTCGAACCGCATGGCGCACCTGCTCGCCATGCGTCCCAACGACGAGTTCTACCTGCTCGGCCGCGTTCCGCCCCCCGCGAAGGCGGCAAGCAAGTCCTAGCCCGGAGGCGCGCATGCGCACAGCGTGGTGGGGCTACGGCGTCGTGGGGCTGCTCGCGCTGTCTCCGGCTGCGCAGCCGCAGCAGCCGCCTGCGGCCGGCTATCCGTCGTGGGCGTTTCCGTTGAAGGTCGAGAGAGCGTTTCCGCCCGAGGGACCGGTACCGAAGAGCCTGGACGGCAGCTCGAAGCGCTACACGCAGGAACAAGTCGACGACCTGTTGAACCCCCCGGATTGGTTCCCCGACCAGCGTCCGGACCCGCCCGCGATCGTGCTCAAAGGTCACGGCGACGCGCTGGCCTGTGGCGCCTGCCATCTGCTGTCCGGGCTCGGGCACCCGGAGTCCGCCGATCTCACCGGCCTGACGGCGGCATACATGGTCCAGCAGATGCGGGACTTCAAGAGCGGCAGCCGGATCGACGTGCCGAGGATGAACAAGATCGCCAAGGCCGTTTCCGAGGAAGAGTCGCGACAGGCCGCGGAGTGGTTCGCGAAGCTGGAGCCGCGCCCGTTCACCCGCGTCATCGAGGCCGAGAGCGTGCCCAAGACCTTCCTGGGCGATGGCCGGATGCGTTTCGTCGAGCCCGACGGCGGCACCGAGCCGATCGGCAACCGCATCATCTCCGTGCCCGAGGATCAAGCCCGCGCGCGCCTGCGCGATCCGAACTCGGGCTTCATCGCTTACGTGCCGGCGGGGAGCATCGCGAGAGGCAAAGAATTGGCCGTGTCCGGTGGCGGCAGGACGCTGGCATGCGCGGCGTGCCACGGCCAGAACCTGAAGGGCGCGGGCGACGTCCCCAGGCTCGCCGGCGTGCATCCGATCTACCTCGCGCGCCAGCTGTACCGCTTCCGCGATGGCACGCGCAACGGCGCCGGCGCGGCGCTGATGAAATCGACGGTCGAACGGCTCCGCGACGAGGATATCGTCGCCCTGTCTGCGTACCTGGGGTCGCTCGCACCCTAGCCGGTCGAAGCGGCGATGGCGAACACGGTGACTTCGACGAAGCGGCGTGCATGCCTGACGGGCCTGCTCGGCCTGGCGGGGCTTGCGTGCGCGCCATCTCGCGCCGCGGCCGACCCGCCGGTGCCGCCGCAAGGCATCGGGCGCCGCATCCGCCATCTGTCGTACAGCGATCAGGGTGGCCGCCCAGACGGCGTGCAGGTGATGGTCAACCGCGGCCACGTGTATGTCGGCCACATGTTCAGCAACGGCGTGACCATCCTCGACGCCGCCGATCCGCGCGCGTTGAAGCCGGTCGGCTTCTTCACCGCGGGCGACTTCACGCGCACCCACCATCTGCAGGTGGCCGACGATCTGATGCTGCTCGCCAACGGCGCCAACATCGTCGCCATGCAGTCCTACGACAACATGCGCGGGTACTTCGAGAACACGCTCGCCGACAGCATCACCCAGCGCAAGAAATTCCGCTCGGGCCTGAGCATCCACGACATCTCGCGCCCGGCGCAGCTGCGCGAGATCGCGTTCCTGGAAATGCCCGGCTTCGGCATCAACCGGCTGTGGTGGGCGGGAGGGCGCTACGCCTGCGTCTCCGCGCATTTCGACGGCTTCACCGACCACATCCTGTGCATCGTGGATCTGCGCAACATCGCCAGGCCGCAGATCGTGTCGCGCTGGTGGCTGCCCGGCATGCACCGCGCGGGCGGGGAGACGCAGGATTGGCCGAAGGGCCGCCGCGTCGCGCTGCATCACATGATCACCGCGGGCGATCGCGGCTACGGCGCCTGGCGCGACGGCGGGTTCACCATCCACGATCTGAGCGACCCGGCCCATCCGAGGCTGCTGGCGCACCTGAACTGGTCGCCGCCCTTCCCCGGCGGCACGCACACCCCGCTGCCGCTGCCGGGACGCGGGCTCGCAGTGGTGGCCGACGAAGCGAACGCGGAGAAGTGTGCCAAGGGTACGTTCCACACCTTCGTCGTGGACATACGCGTGCCGGAGAACCCGGTGCCGATCGCCACCTTGCCCACCCCGAGAGACCGCGACTACTGCTCGCTCGGCACTTTCGGTCCCCACAACCTGCACGAGAACCGCCCGGGGTCGTTCGTGAGCGAGGAGATCGTCATCGCGACCTACAACAACGCCGGCGTGCGGGTGTTCGACATCCGCGACGCGTTCGCGCCGAAGGAGATCGCCTCCTGGGTGCCGCCGGCCCCGGCGCGGCTGGTCGATCCGCGCCCGAACATCGCGCTGGCGGCCAAGACCTGCGATGCCTACGTCACCCCCGAGGGGCTGATGTTCGTCAGCGACTGGAACGCGGGCATGCACGTGCTGCGCTACGAAGCCTGAACCGGCCGCCGTCGCTGGTATAATTTCACGGTTTTTCGCTTGCACCACAAATGCATAGCGAGGCGCTGCACCTCATAAGGGACCCGCGATGGCTGCACTTCCGGATATCGACCCGCAGGAAACCCAGGAGTGGCTCGACGCGCTCGACGGCGTGCTGGCCTTTGAGGGGCCGCAGCGCGCGCACTACATCGTCGAAAAGCTGATCGAGAAAGCGCGGCGCTCCGGGGCCTACCTGCCCTACAACGCCACCACCGCCTACATCAACACCATTCCGCCGGGCGAGGAAGAGCCCTCCCCGGGAGATCATGGACTGGAACATCGCATCCGTTCCATCGTGCGCTGGAACGCGATGGCGATGGTGGTGCGGGCCAACAAGGTTTCTTCGGAGCTGGGCGGGCACATCGCCAGCTTCGCCTCCGCCGCGACGCTCTACGACGTGGGCTTCAATCATTTCTGGCGCGCCCCCTCCGATGCTTTCGGCGGAGACCTGGTGTACTTCCAGGGACACTCTTCGCCGGGCGTCTACGCGCGCGCCTTCCTCGAGGGCCGCGTCACGGAGGAGCAGCTCGATCATTTCCGCCAAGAGGTGGGCGGCAAGGGGCTGTCGTCCTACCCGCACCCCTGGTTGATGCCGCACTTCTGGCAATTCCCCACGGTGTCGATGGGGCTCGGGCCGATCATGGCGATCTACCAGGCGCGCTTCATGAAGTACCTGAAGGACCGCGGCGTGCTGGACACCGACGGGCGCAAGGTGTGGGCGTTCATGGGCGACGGCGAGATGGACGAGCCGGAGTCGCTGGGCGCCGTCTCGCTCGCGGCGCGCGAGAAACTCGACAACCTGATCTTCGTGGTGAACTGCAACCTGCAGCGACTGGACGGTCCGGTGCGCGGCAACGGCAAGATCATCCAGGAGCTGGAGGCCGATTTCCGCGGCGCCGGCTGGAACGTGATCAAGGTGATCTGGGGCTCGTACTGGGACCCGCTGATCGCGCGCGACGCCGCCGGATTGCTGCTCAAGCGCATGGAAGAAGCGGTGGACGGCGAGTACCAGGTGTTCAAGTCGAAAGACGGCGCCTACGTGCGCAAGCATTTCTTCGGCAAGTACCAGGAGCTGCTCGCCATGGTCGCCAACATGTCCGACGACGACATCTGGCGCCTGAACCGCGGCGGCCACGACCCGCACAAGATCTACGCGGCGTACGCCGCGGCGGTGAAGCACCGGGGGCAGCCGACCGTGATCCTGGCCAAGACCATCAAGGGGTACGGGATGGGCGAGGCCGGCGAAGGCCAGATGATCACGCACCAGCAGAAGAAGATGGGCACCACCACGATCAAGGCCTTCCGCGATCGCTTCGGCATCCCGATCCCCGACGATCGGCTCGAGGAGGTGCCGTTCTACAAGCCCGCGGAAGACAGCCCGGAGATGAAGTACCTCAGGGAGCGGGTCTCGGCCCTGGGCGCGCTGCCGCAGCGACGGCAGAAGGCGGCGCCGCTGGAAGTGCCCGCGCTCACGGCGTTCCAGCCGCTGCTCGAGGCCGGCGGCGAGCGCGAATTCTCCACCACCATGGCTTTCGTGCGCCTGCTCAACATCCTGGTGCGCGACAAGAGCATCGGCAAGCAGATCGTGCCGATCGTGCCGGACGAGTCGCGTACCTTCGGCATGGAAGGGATGTTCCGTCAACTCGGCATCTACTCTTCGGTCGGGCAGCTGTACCGGCCGGAGGACGCCGACCAGCTGATGTACTACAAGGAAGACAAGAGCGGGCAGATCCTGCAGGAAGGGATCAACGAGGCCGGCGCGCTGTGCTCGTGGATCGCGGCCGCCACCTCCTACAGCACGCACGGCGTGTCGATGATCCCGTTCTACATCTTCTACTCGATGTTCGGATTCCAGCGCGTGGGCGACCTCGCCTGGGCCGCCGGGGACAGCCGCGCGCGCGGCTTTCTGCTGGGCGGCACGGCCGGCCGCACGACGCTCAACGGCGAGGGCCTGCAGCACGAGGACGGCCACAGCCACCTGCTGTCTTCCACCGTCCCCAACTGCATTTCCTACGACCCGACATTCGCCTACGAGGTCGCGGTGATCATCCAGGACGGGCTGCGGCGCATGCTGAAGGAACAGCAGGACGTGTTCTACTACATCACGCTGATGAATGAGAACTACGCGCACCCGGCGATGCCGCAGGGCGCCGAGACCGGCATCCTGAAGGGCATGTACCTGTTGCGCGGCGCCAGGCGCGAGGCCAAAGGCGCGCGGGTGCAGCTGCTGGGCAGCGGCACCATCCTGCGCGAGGTGATCGCGGGCGCCGATCTTCTGGAGCAGGACTGGAACGTGGTGGCCGACGTGTGGAGCTGCCCGAGCTTCACCGAGCTGCGCCGCGAGGGCATGGAGGCGGAGCGCTGGAACCTGCTGCACCCGGAGGAGCCGCAGCGCAAGAGTCACGTGGAACGCTGCCTGGACGGCCATGAAGGCCCGGCGATCGCGGCCACCGACTACCTGCGCACCTTCGCCGACCAGATCCGGCCGTATCTGAAGCGCCGGTACACGGCGCTCGGCACCGACGGGTTCGGACGCTCCGACTTCCGCAAGGAGCTGCGGCGCTTTTTCGAGGTGGACCGCTACTATGTGGCGATCGCCGCCCTGAAGGCCCTGGCGGACGAGGGTAAAGTGCCGCCGGCCACCGTGGCGCAGGCGATCCGGAAATACGGGATCGATGCGAACAAGCCCTGCCCCTGGCTGGTCTAGAGGCCGCGACAACAACGACGGGAGACGACCGTGGGAGCGATGCAGGAGGTGCTGGTCCCGGACATCGGCGACTTCAAGGATGTGCCCATCATCGAAGTACTGGTGAAACCGGGCGACCGGGTCAAGCCCGACGATTCGCTGGTCACGCTGGAGAGCGACAAGGCCACCATGGAGGTGCCCGCGCCCTTCGGCGGCGTGGTGCAGGCGATGAAAGTGAAGGTCGGCGACCGCGTGTCGCAGGGCTCGCTGATCCTCACGCTGGAAACCGGCGAGGCGGGCGCTTCCACAGCAGCCCCGGCGGCCCCTGCACCCGCGGTGGCAGCGGCCCCGGCGGCTGTGCCGGGTCCCGTGCCTGCGGCCGCCCCGGCCTCCACACCGGCGGCTGGCGCTGCCCCACCGGCGCCCGCCGTGCCGTCACCGGCGCCTGCGCCGGCCTCGCCGGCATCGTCGGCGGTGGACGAAGCCGCGTTCGCACGCGCGCACGCCAGTCCCGCCGTGCGTCGCTTCGCGCGCGAACTGGGCGTCGATCTGCCCAGCGTCCAGGGCAGCGGGCCGAAGGGGCGCGTGCTCAAGGACGATGTCCAGGCGTTCGTCAAACAGGCGCTGACGCGGCCGGCAGCGGCCGCCGCCGGGCCTGGGCTCGGCTTCGCGCTGCCCGCCATGCCGGCGGTGGACTTCTCCAAGTTCGGGCCGATCGAGGCCAAGCCGCTGGCGCGCATCAAGAAGATCTCCGGCGCCAACCTGCACCGCAACTGGGTGGCGATTCCCCACGTCACCCAGCACGACGAGGCCGATATCACCGAGATGGAGGCGTTCCGCAAGCAGATGGCCGAGGAGGTGAAGGCGCAGGGCATCCGCGTCACGCCGCTCGCCTTCCTGATGAAAGCCTGCGTGGCGGCGCTGCAGCGCTTCCCGCAGTTCAACGCGTCGCTCTCCCCCGAGGGTGACAGCCTGATCCTGAAGCAGTACTGGCATCTGGGCGTCGCGGTGGACACGCCCAACGGGCTGGTGGTGCCGGTGATCCGCGACGTCAACAAGAAGGGCGTGCTGCAGCTCGCCAAGGAGCTGGGTGAGGTCAGCGCCAAGGCGCGCGACGGCAAGCTTTCGCCCGCGGACATGCAGGGCGGCACCTTCTCCATCTCCAGCCTGGGCGGCATCGGCGGCTCGAGCTTCACACCGATCATCAATGCGCCGGAAGTCGCCATCCTCGGCGCCTCGCGCACCGTGACCAGACCGCAATGGCGCGACGGCGGGTTCGTTCCGCGGCTGATGCTGCCCCTGTCCCTGTCCTACGATCACCGCGTGATCGACGGCGCGGAGGGTGCGCGCTTCATCACGTTCCTCACCGGCGTGCTGAGCGACATCCGGCGGTTGATCTTGTGAGGCGCCAGGCGCGCGGCACGAGGCACGAGGGGGCGCGCTGACGCGCGCCCGAAGTGGTGTGTCTCGCGCTCCGCGCACGAGGCGTTCTCCCGCCACCGGCAGGCAGGCCGCCGACCTCGTGCCTCGCGGCTCCAACCTCGCGCCCCCGATCGGCATCCTCGGCGGAACCTTCGACCCGATCCACTACGCCCACCTGCGGCTCGGCGAGGAGCTGGCCGACCGGGTGGGCCTGGCGCAGGTGCGCTTCGTTCCGGTGCGCGTCCCCCCGCACCGCGCCACCCCCAATGTCACTGCCGAGCATCGGCTGGCGATGACGCGGCTGGCCACGACCGGCAACCCGCGTTTCACCGTCGACGACCGCGAGTGCCGCCGGCAGGGGCCGAGCTACACCCTCGATACCCTGCACGAGCTGCGAGCGGAGCTGGGCCCGGCCCGGCCGTTCTGCCTGCTCATGGGAGTGGACGCTTACCTCGGACTGACCACCTGGTCGCGCTGGCTGCAGCTCTACGGGACCGCGCATATCGTGATCGCGCACCGGCCCGGCTTCGCGCTGGACACGCGCGCCATGCCGGGGGAGCTCGCCCAGCAGACCGCATCGCGGCTCACCGCCGACGCGCAAGCCCTCCACGGGAGGCCGGGCGGCCTGGTGCTGGCCGTGGATATTCCTTCGCTTGACATTTCCGCCACCGCCATCCGCGCGCTGGTCCGCGCCGGCCACAGCGCTCGCTACTTGCTTCCCGACGAGGTTCTCGATTACATTGAACGCAACCGGCTCTACAAGGATTTCGATGCAGATTGAGGAGATTAGGAACATCGCGGTGGCCGCCCTGGAGGACATCAAGGCACGCGACATCGCGGTGCTGGACGTGAAAAAACTGACATCGTTGTTCGACTATCTGATCGTTGCAAGCGGCGAGTCCGCACGCCAGACCAAGGCGCTCGCCCGCAACGTGCACGACAAGGTGAAGGCCGCCGGCGGCGTGGTTCTCGGCGTCGAAGGCGAGCAGTCGGGCGAGTGGGTGCTGGTGGACCTGGGCGGGGTGGTGGTACACGTGATGCAGCCTGCGGTCCGCGATTACTACCGGCTCGAGCAGCTCTGGGGCGGCGAGCTTCCGCGGCGGGTCACGCCGCTGCGCCGGCCCGAATGGGCCACCCAGAGAGGTCAGGCCCGCCCTTGACGCGACCGCCCCGATGCGGCCGCGTTCGCAGCCTCGACTGAACATCCTGGCGGTGGGTCACCGCATGCCGGCATGGGTGCAGGCCGGCTTCGAGGAGTACGCGCGGCGCATGCCGCGCGGGATGCGCTTGTCGCTGAAGGAGGTGCGCCCCGAGCCGCGCGGCAGCGGGGCGCCGCCCGCAGCGCAGATCGAGCGTATCCTGAAGGCCGAAGGCGAGCGCCTGCGCGGCGCCTTGCCTGAGAGCTGCCTGCTGGTGGCGCTGGACGAGCGCGGTCGGTCGCTCACCACCGAGCGCTTCGCCCGGCACCTGGCAGAATGGCTGCGGCAGGGCCGCGACGTGTGCTTCGCGATCGGCAGCGCGGACGGTCTGGACGCGGACCTCAAGCGCTCGGCTCACCTTATGCTTTCGGTCTCCGCCATGACGCTTCCGCATCAGCTGGTGCGCGTGATCCTCGCCGAGCAGCTCTACCGCGCGGCCTGCCTGCTGCAGCATCACCCCTATCACCGCGGTTGACCGATGCAAGCGCCCGACCGCCACATCTACCTCGCTTCGCGCAGCCTGCGCCGGCGCGAGCTGCTGCGCCAGATCGGCGTCGGCTTCGAGGTGCTGCTGTTGCGCGAGGCGCCGGGCCGGCCGGTGGATTTCGACGAGGATCCGCACGCGGGCGAGCGCGCGGACGCGTACGCCGAGCGCATCGCCCGGCACAAGGCGATCGCGGGCTGGGCGCGGCTCAGCCAGCGCCGCCTGCTGCGCCGTCCGGTGCTGGCGGCGGACACCACCGTCGCGCTGGACGGCGCGATCGTCGGCAAGCCGGCGGACCGCGAGGAAGCGACCCGCTTCCTGCAACGCCTCTCCGGCAAGACGCACTCCGTGCACACCGCGGTGGCGGTGGCATTCGAGGAGCGGCTGGAGGTGGCGGTCTCCAGCAGCGAGGTGGAGTTCGGCGTGCTCAGCGAGCAGGACATCCGGCGCTACGTGGCCACCGGCGAGCCGCTGGACAAGGCCGGCGCATACGCGATCCAGGGCCGGGCGGCGGTGTTCGTGCGCCAGGTGTACGGCAGCTACTCCGGTGTGGTCGGACTGCCGCTGTTCGAGACCAGCCAACTCCTGGCGCGCTTCGGCATCGATCCTTTCCCCGCGCGCAGCCATGAATGAGGAGATCCTGATCAACGTCACGCCGCAGGAAACGCGGGTGGCGGTCATCCAACCCGCTTCTTGCCCGCCTCCGCTGTGAACGAAGAGATTCTGATCAACGTCACGCCGCAGGAAACGCGGGTGGCGGTCATCCAACAAGGCGTGGTGCAGGAGCTGCACGTGGAGCGCACCACCGGCCGCGGGCTGGTCGGCAACATCTACGTGGGCGTGGTGAGCCGGGTGCTGCCGGGCATGCAGTCGGCGTTCGTGCAGATCGGGCTGGACCGCGCCGCCTTCCTGCACGTGGCCGACATCTGGGAGCACCGCCAGGACGGCGCCGAGCCGCGGCCGATCGAGCGGCTGCTGCACGACGGCCAGCGGCTGCCGGTGCAGGTGATCAAGGACCCGATCGGCACCAAGGGCGCGCGCCTGTCCACGCAGGTCAGCGTCGCCGGGCGGCTGCTGGTGTACCTGCCGCAGGAGTGCCACATCGGCATCTCGCAGCGCATCGGCGACGAGGCCGGGCGCGCGCAGCTGCGCGAGCGGCTGCAGCAGCTGCTGCCGGCGGGCGAGACCGGCGGCTTCATCATCCGCACCATGGCCGAGACCGCCACCGACCGGGAGATGCTGTCCGACATCGACTACCTGCGACGCACCTGGGGGGGCATCCAGGAGCGCGCCCAGAGCGTGACCGCGCCGACGCTGCTGTATCAGGACCTGGGCCTGGACCACCGCGTGCTGCGCGACATCGCCAACGACGAAACCGAGCGCATCCTGGTGGACTCGCGCGAGACCTGCCAGAAGCTGCAGGCCTTCGCCCAGGATTACACCTTCGGCTTCGTCGACCGGATCCAGCATTACAGCGGGGAGCGGCCGCTGTTCGACCTGTACGGCATCGAGGACGAGATCGAGCGCGCGCTTGCGCGGCGCGTGCCGCTGAAGTCCGGCGGCTACCTGATCATCGATCAGACCGAGGCGCTCACCACCGTGGACGTGAACACCGGCGGCTTCGTTGGCGGGCGCAACTTCGACGACACCATCTTCAAGACCAACCTGGAAGCGGCGCACGCGATCGCCCGCCAGCTGCGCCTGCGCAACCTCGGTGGCATCATCATCGTCGACTTCATCGACATGGAGAACGCCGCGCACCGCGACGCGGTGCTGACCGAGTTCCGCAAGGCCCTGGCGCTGGACCGCACGCGCGTGACGGTGAACGGCTTCACCACGCTGGGCCTGGTGGAGATGACGCGCAAGCGCACCCGCGAGAGCTTGGCGCACACCCTGTGCGAGCCCTGCCCCACCTGCCAGGGTCGCGGCGAGGTGAAGACCGCGCAGACGGTGTGCTACGAGATCCTGCGCGAAACGCTGCGCGAGGCGCGCCAGTACGATGCCAGGGAGTTCCGGGTCCTGGCTTCGCAGCAGGTCATCGACCTGTTCCTGGACGAGGAATCGCAATCGCTCGCCATGCTCGGCGACTTCATCGGCAAACCGATCTCGCTGCAGGTGGAGACGCTATACACGCAGGAGCAGTACGACGTGGTATTGATGTGAGGGGCTAGGATCTAGGAGCTAGGATCTAGGGAGAAAGGCGCGGCGCAAGCCGCTCGAGCTCCCCTAGATCCTAGTTCCTAGCTCCTAGATCCTCGATCCTC
>Ga0187892_10011866_pt1 | contig 10544 bp, 9 predicted proteins | sample MA1701073metaG_FD_139345 | JGI IMG/M metagenome (GOLD analysis project Ga0187892, IMG submission 139345) | Bio-ooze microbial communities from a basaltic lava cave in the Kipuka Kanohina Cave System on the Island of Hawaii, USA - MA170107-3 metaG ...
TGCCGTCTCTACGTCGCGGATCTCGCCGATCATGATGATATCCGGATCGTGGCGCAGGACGGATCGGAGGATGTTTGCGAAATCGAGGCCGATGCCCGGTTTGACCTGAATCTGATTGATGCCATCGAGCTGATACTCGATCGGGTCTTCGATGGTGACGATCTTCTTCTCTGGGGCATGCAGCCGTAGCAGCGACGCATAGAGCGTCGTGGTCTTTCCGCTGCCCGTGGGGCCCGTCACGAGCAGGATGCCATGCGGCCGGTGCAGAACGCCGAGGTAGCCACCAAAATCTTCGTCGGCCAGGCCCAGGGATGCCAGGTCGAGAGCGACGCTCGATCGGTCGAGTATGCGAATGACCACGCTCTCGCCGTGCAAGGTCGGCGTGATCGCGATGCGAAAATCAACCGACGTGCCACGAACGGCCAGCTTCATGCGGCCGTCCTGTGGGAGACGCCGCTCGGCAATATTGAGGCGGGCCATGATCTTGATACGCGAGATGATGGCTGCACGATATCGGTTCGGCGGCGATTCCACTTCGCGCAACGCACCGTCGATCCGATAGCGGACATGCAAGGCGTCTTCGAACGGCTCCAGGTGAATGTCGGACGCGCGCGATTCGATGGCCCGCGAGATCAGCTGATTGACCATCCGAATGACGGGCGCCTCGCTAGCGAGATCCTTGAGCCTTTCGATGTCATGCTCGAATGCATCGTCGGTGGCCGAGTCAGCGGCCCGTCCGTCGGCGGCACGACCCGAGCCTCGCCGACCATGCAGACGGTCGATAGCGCCTTCGATCTCACTGGCTATTCCGACCCGCAGCAGGATCGGTCGTCCGATTCGCAGGCGCATTGCGTCAATGGAGACCCTATTCAGCGGGTCAGCTACCGCCACGGCGACGCCATCGGCGTCGTCGGCCAGTGGCAGAATGCGAAATTCGCTGAGGAAGCGGCGGTTGACCTTATCCTCGAGGACGGCCACGGTCGGGAAATCGCGGGCGAGAGCCAGAGGCAACCCGAGGAGCTCGGCGAGCACTTGGGCGACCTCACGCTCGGACACGAGGCCCAGCATCGACAACAGATGCGGCAGCCGCCCTGCCTCGCCGGCGCCCCTGACGCGCGTCGCCCGCTCCAGGCCCTGTTGCGTGAGCTGACCGCGTTGGATCAGTCGCTGTGCGAATGCCTCCTCGACGGCAACGACGTCGTTCGGGGGCGAATAGGTGGACATCGAGTTGGTCACCCAAGTCCCTCCAATCCCGCAGGGCACCTGGACCTCATCATTGGGCTTTGCACTCGGTGCAACTTCGGCAGCCGCGTCAGCTCCGGGCGGTGCCGCCCGCCGCAGCCTTAACCAATGCCTAGGCTAACTTCATCGCGGGACTGAAACATTTGGCACGAGTCACAAGCTGCCTGGCAATTAACACCAAGCGGGCTGGTAGGTGCTTTACCTATAGGATGGGGTTTCAATGGCGCCGGAGGGGTGGCCGCTATAAAACTGCTCGTTATAAGAAATATGGTCGCTTGCACCGCCGGAAATCGCCGTGACCAGTGAATCTCTCAACCGGATCGATCGCGGCACACTGCATGATCGTGTTTACCAGGAAATTCGCCGCGCGCTCATGAGCGGCGACTTCGCGCCAGGAAAAACACTCACCCTGAAGGCTCTCGCCCAGGAGGTTGGAACGAGCATCATGCCAGCTCGGGACGCGCTGCGTCGGCTCGCCACCGAGCATGCGCTGGACCTGCTGCCGAACCGTTCAATCGTCGTACCGGTCTTGACGCCGGAGCGGCTCAACGAGATCAGAGACATTCGCCTAGCCTTGGAATCGATGGCAGCGGCGCTTGCTGCCGGTCGGATGTCCGACCGCGACTTGGCCGACTTGGCCGAAATTTGCGAGGCGATGCACGGGCAGCGCGGATCCCCTCCCAACGACTACCTTGCTCAGAACCATGAATTCCATTTTAGGATATACAGAGCGGCTAGTCGTCCGATTCTGGTCGCCATGATCGAAACGCTCTGGCTCCAGATCGGTCCGCCACTGAATGTGGCCATCTGTCGGGATGCCCAGAGGCTCGACCCTCAACACTATCACGCCGTCCTCGCGGCCTTGCGTGCGCGGAATGGCAAAGCTGCAGGTCGCGCCGTCGCTGCGATCGTCCTGGCCGTTTCAGACCTGCTGACGGGTGGGCTTCGAGGGAACTTGCCTTCAACCTAGGCAGGCGCAATCGGCGGGGACGTAGTGCACCTGCGATTGCTAACTCCTTGACCGGCTCTGAGCCGCAATGTCCGCACCGCCGCTCAGATGCTAGCGTCAAACAGATCCAGGGCTTCGGAACGTCAGAGCTTTTTCCGGCCCGTGATCATGGCAACGATGAGGTTCTCTCTGTGCAGGAGGCTCGACATGAGCACGCCGAGAACGTGGAAGCCGATGAGGACGAGCACGACGTCCGATGAATAGTAGTGGACGTCCTCGACAAACGCATTCCCCCAATATCTGTCGGTCGTCATGAGAAAGCCACTGATTGTTACGACCAAAAGCATCACAAGCAGGGCGACGATCATCGCCGCGCCGGCCGGGTTATGGCCAAGGTACCGCTCCGGTCGGCCCCGAAGGAGACTTGCGAGATAGCGGTAGACGATGGATGGCCCGCGAACGAACTCAACAAAACGATCGCTGCGTGGCCCAACAAACCCCCAGGGAATGCGCAAGATCACCAACGCAAGCACGACGTAGCCGGCTGTGTTGTGAATGGTGAAGTCGTCGTTTCCGAGGTACGAAGTGAAGAATGCCGCGACAAGGCTCCAGTGAAAAATGCGGGTAAAGGCGCTCCAGACGCGAATTTTCGTCCCGGGTGCTGAGACCTCCTCTCTCGCTTCCCGGCCGACTGAGACAGGTGGCGGTCGCTCCGCCTCGCCAACCGTCGCAGCGGTTCCGGGAGCGATCGCGCCAGCGTTGGCCCTGGCATTCTCACTCGCAGACGCCGCAGCATCGCCCTCACGGCCGCGCGTGGCATTCTGCGCCGATATGCTCGATTCAACGCGTTTCACATCCAAGGCGAAACCGTCCCATGGCAGCGGCGGACCGCCTCTCCGTCCGCCCGGCACGATCGACATGATCGGCTGCGGCGTACGGATCCGCGCCCGACGTTTCAACGTTCCCGACGAACGAGCTGAGAGCCGCTCCTAGGAGCGCCCGATCGCAGTCGCGATCATCGACCGGCGCGCAAGCACTACTCGAGCTTGATCTTGACGATGTCGCCCGACACCGGATGCACGTAAACCTCGACCTTCTTGCCGTCCCGGTTCATGCCTTTGGCCTCCAGGCAGCCATCTTCAGGCTCGACCTTCCTGATGTCGGAATAGCCGGCCGCGGCCGCGATCTGGCGAACCTTTTCTTCCGAGATCAGCGATGCCCCGTCTGCGACTTCGCACAACTCCTCAGCTGAAGCGGCCAACGGAAAAATCACCGCAAGAGCGGCAACTGCAATCATCCGAAGCATGACACTTGCTCCCTCGTTGGAACTTGCCTCCCGGATACCCGCGTCCCGTCCGGATTGCGGATGGATCCATGCTAGCAATGGCAGGTCACCGAGGGAGTCCGCACAGCTCCCGAGTCACAGAGGTGAATCACCCCATACAGATCCTGGGTGATCTGCTCATAGTCGATTTTCCGAGCCCCACCGACGAAAGATCGACTGCTATGAGATTCCATGCCAAATCATGCCAGATTGTTGTTGCTAGCGAGGCCGCGAAGGAATAGGATTTGATTAGCAGGAAAATGTGCCCGTGGGGACCCTGCAAAGATTCGATCCGCACTCACTTTGGCTTATCCCACACGACCCTAAGCGGCAAAAGCCGGGCCGTGTTGCATGGGTACCTTCATTAAGTCGTTACATCGTTAAGTCATAAGGCGTTGGTGGTGGTCGGGACAGGTGGCCGTCATGGCAGCGCGGAATCGGATCCTCATTGCTGAGGATCATACTCTGGTTCGCGAAGGTCTTCGCGCACTACTGCTGACGCAGCCGGGTTTGGAGATTGTTGCCGAAGCGGACAATGGCCGCGATGCAGTCCGTTGCGTCGGCGAGGCGGCACCTGACCTTGTGCTTATGGACCTCTCGATGCCGGGAATGGACGGCATCGAAGCCATCAGGGAAATCAAGTCGCGATTTCCCAAGGTCAGGATTCTGGTGCTCACCGTTCACATGAACGAAGAATACATCCACACCTGCATTCGAAGCGGCGCCAATGGATACATCGTCAAGGATGCAACGGGCGAACAGTTCCTGGGCGCTGTCCACGACGTCTTGCAGGGACACACGTACCTGTGCTCCGCGGCAACAGAGAAGATCATCTGCTGGTACGCAAAGACCGGCGCGCCAGCCTCTCCATGGATGTCACTTACCCATAGGGAACGACAGATTCTCAAGCTCATCGCCGAAGGCCAATCGAACAAGGCTATGGCCAAGTTCTTGGCGATCAGCCCAAAGACCGTGGAGAAGCATCGCGCCAATCTCATGGTCAAGCTGGACGTGCATTCCACCGCGGGGCTGACCGCATACGCGGTCCAGAGGGGACTGGTGGATCGCGGATCGCCGATGTCCCAGTTTACCAATTCGGCGGTTTGATCCCATGCCAAGTTGATAGAGATGTGCACGAGGACGGACTAGCTCCAGTGGGGCATGACCAAATCGGTTGTCAAGAGAGGTAGTCCGAAAATGGCACCTCAGGTTTGCCTCCGGCGAGCCGCGTTTGTCAGCGCCGTCGTCCTCTCGGTGCAAGGCATGAGCTCTCCCGCGTTCGCCACGGAGCAACTCGAAGCAGACCTGCAGTGCCTCGCCCTGACGGTTTATCACGAGGCACGTGGCGAACCCGACCTCGGCAAGTTTGCGGTCGCCCATGTCGTGCTCAACCGCTCACGCGACGCGCGCTTTCCCAAGCGGATCTGCGACGTGGTTTATGAGGACGTCACGACTCCAGGCGGCTGCGAGTTCTCGTGGGCCTGCGACGCTCTGATTGACCAACCAAAGAATGACGAAGCGTGGCGACACAGCATGCGCGTAGCCCGTAGGGTATATGCGGGCCTCTCGATCGATCCCACGGGCGGTGCGATGTGGTATCACGCGGACTACGTGGAACCGGCGTGGGCGAATAGTCTTGGATCGCCCCAGAGGATTGGCCGCCACCGGTTCTACCGTAACCGTAGCAGCGCCGCTCGTACCGCACCTGCAGCTGGCGACGCACAGCACTCGCATTCACCCGCTGACACGACACTCAGGATCGCAAAAGCGAGATCTTCGTTGCCTGCCGGGACAATGGCATTTCTAAAGCAGCTCCGCGTTACGATGATCCTCTATGGGCCCGATTTGCACGATCGCACCGCACGTATCAACGACGTCATGTATCATCCGGGCGACCCAATAGTGCCGGGGCTAACTCTTGCTTCCATAGGTGAGGACATGGTTATCGTGCGCTACCGGGATCGTCTGTTCCGATTCCCCTTGTAGGCCCGCGTCGGCACGCCGGGGGCTATTCCTGACACCCTACCCGCCGCATGGAAATATCCCTCGGACAATCGTGCCTACTCGCTTGGAGGATTGGATGGAAAGGCTGCCTCCTGCCGCCTCCAACCGCCCTTGCATGCTGGCCAAGCCAGCGCCTCGCCGGCGCAAGCCGAGGGACGTCACCTCCGCGACATCGAAACCGCATCCGTTGTCATCGACAGTAAGTTCGAGATCCTGGCCCCGTCGCGTTAGTTCGACGCGGACAAAGCTTGCATGGGCGTGCTTGGCGACATTGTTCATCGCCTCTTGCAGTACGCGGTAGATCACGATCTTCAAGTCTTCAGGAACTTCGCGCTCTTCGACACGCAAGTCGGGGGCGACCCTCGTGTCCGGACAGGTTTCGGCGAAGCGGCGGCAGAACCATGTGATCGTAGAGACGATCCCTAGATCATCGAGAATCGATGGACGAAGATCCATCGAGATTCGTCGCACCTCGTCCATCGACTCCTGAATCAAAGGTGCAACACTGGCAAGTGTCTGTATGGCGTTGTCCGCTTGGCCCATCTGGATGAGGGATACGGCGATGTCGACGCGCATTTTGATGGTGATCAGAATCTGACCGATGTCGTCATGCAAATCGCTTGCGATCCGCTTGCGCTCAGTCTCTAGGACGCTAAGAAGCTGTGCCGACAATGCGCGGCGAGCGTCTTCCGACTCTTGAAGCCTCTGTGCGAGGCGCCGATTGTCTTCCACGTCTCCCCCCTTCTCGACGTGCCCGGTGACCGCGGTCCCGATCGCGATAAACCAAGCAATGCGCCCGTCTTGCCCTCCGCTGAAATCCCGCTCAGAGAGTGGCCAATTCCCGACCAAACTCTGAGTCTTTGCCGTCAGAGCCACGCGCGTCAATGAGCGGCTGTCCTCTACTGATGATCAGTTCGCGCCGTCGCGTGGATGCTGGCTATTGCGCAAGAGCTGCCTGAGCGGTGACAGGCCGAACCGTGGCGACCTCGGTCCCCTCGATTCCCGAGACGGCAACGCTGCCGGGATTGCCACCGGCTGGCCTCACGACGATGAGCCACCTGCGCAAAAGTCGACTCCACTTCATGGGGCCATAGCCAACCAGTGTCAACTTCGCGTTCTTGCCAAGGCGACTGCTGGCTTCGACCAGAAGAAGGTCATACCTTGTGTTGTATATTGCCTTTGCGATCTTGATCGTCAGGTCGTATCCATTGCAGTCTTGGTCGATGCCATCGAACTTCGTCTCGATGGCGCCGGGATAGATCGAGGGGTCCTTATCGTTGCAGTCAAGACTGGCGACAAAGCCGTCTCCGTCGGCGTCGGCCGATGCCGTCAGCCGGTTGAATGCCTCCAAGACATCGATCGAGCCATATCCGGTGTCGTTGTCCGGGCCAACCGCGCCGATATCGAGGGCAGACTGCTGGAGTGCCAGTTCGAGTTGCTCAGGCGTCAGATCGGGCGATGCGCTCAGCAGCAGCGCCATTGCACCCGTCACATGCGGCGCTGCGAACGACGTGCCGGACACGGTGAAGTATACGGGATCTCCCAACGAAAAGACGTCGGCCGTGTCGACGTCGACGCCCGGCGCGGCGACGTCCGGAAATATGGTGCCATCGCAGGCGGACGGACCACGGCTGCTGTCGGCAGCAATACTGGACGCCGCGTCAACCGAACCGACGGCGAAGCTACTCGGATTGTTCGCCGGACTGACGCTCGTATTTGACGCGGGACCGGAATTCCCGGCTGCCGCAACGAACGCGATCGCCGCAAGCTTCAGCACTGCGATATCCGGCTCGAACTCCAGATCGCATCCCGGACTGTCGAATCCAAACGAAGCGTTGACGACATCTGCGGCATCGTTGGTCGCCGAGTTGCCATCGGGGTCGAGGAGCCACTGAAATCCCAAATGAATAATGCTCCTTGGCGCGTCTCCATTCGTGTCGAAGATCTTGGCCGCGATCCACTTTGCCTCGGGGGCAACGCCGATCGCTGTGCCTCCCGCATCGCCGCCGACAATCAGGCCCATGACGTGCGTTCCGTGGCCCGTCGAGGTCCCAGCGAGGTCAAAGGGCGACTCCGTCGCGTCATAGGGATCGAACCAGCTGTTCGTGCCACCTCGCCATCGCGGCAGGAGATCCGGATGCTCTAACTCGACGCCGGTATCCAGGCTCGCGACAACGACGCCCTGGCCCCGGTATCCCAAGTTCCAAAGCTCAGGTGCGCCGATCGCATCGATGTTCCATTCGGGCGTGACCCCGGTCCCAGGCTCCAGCGCCGGAGCATTCATCGTTGTGTCGAGCTGGATGCTTTGTACGCCCGGTATGGCGGCCACATCGTCGATCGCTCCGGCAGGGACGTGGGCGGCGATGCTGTTTACAATCCAGAGTCGCTTGATGTTGATCGCTCCCAGGTTTCGCATTTCGTCGATTATCGGAGCCTGCGTCGTTGCCGCATAGTTCCGCAACTCGGCGACGACCTTGGCACGTCTCTGCTTCTTGGTCATGTCCGGGCTGACCACGGCTTTGACGTCCTTCTTTGCGGACAGCGTGACGATCACTGGCAGGAGATCGTTCGGATCGCTCGCGGCGACCCTCTGCTCAAGAAGCGGCTCGATGACCTGGCCTCTGCTCTCCGAGCCGATCGCCAGTGAAAGGATCACCACCACGTATGCGAACGCCGACCGCCGAGTCATGAGATTCTCCTACGCAAGGTCCGCCTCGCGCACACTCTCGGTGCGAACGATGTTGTGGCATTGGAAACGGTGGCTAGAGTCGCGAGCAGACGTCCTGAGCCGCTCCCTCTGCGTCCAATTCGTCGGCCCATCGCGAGGCGCATCACGATCGCTGCTGCAATCAAGAGCAATGCCGTCAGCGCCAGCCAATCCGTTGTTGGCCGGATCGCACGCTTGGAGAGAATGGTCGGCTGGAGGTCGCCGGCGGGTGGCACCGTCCAGTCAAACCGCGCGACGATGTCCTCGACGCCGCGCCGACGCACCACCACATCGATCGCCCATGCTCCGGTCAGCGACAGGTGGCTTCCTGCCAGGACGAACCGATCGCGCTCGACATGCTGAGCCACGGCCGAGACGCGTCCGATATCTCGATCGCGATAGGTGAATCGCAAGATGACACGCATGATCTCGGCTGGCGCCGGCCGGCGTTGGCTCGCCGCGAATACCGTCAGCACGTTTGGGCCTGGCAAGTTCGGCTTGACCGACAGAGTCACCACGACATCGTCGACGGCTTTGCTTTGCACTGAATGGACGTCTTCGGCTGCCACGAGGAACTCGAGACCGCGCGGAGCCGGGTTCGCCGTGATCGCACTAGCGATAAGAATCACCAGAAACGCAGCGCCAATGTCGCACCGAATGAGCGTTGGAAAGGCAGATTTGGACGAAATCAGAAGACGACACGCGCGATCGACAAACGCATGGACATGCATCGAGTGGAGCGTCGTCAGATTCACGAGACCGATTCCACCCATGAGAAGCACAATGCCGATCTTTGCCAGCAATGCCTGCCCGTACGGCGTGCCAATCAACGCATCGACCGAAGCGACCTGATGACCGAGGCTGAATACGCCGGTCATGATCAGCAGCGCGACCGAAATGGCCGCCGGTAGGCTGAACGGCCCCCAACCGGCGCGCGCGATCGTCGCGAAGTCGAACACATCGCGCCTCAGGTAGGGGACGAAGGCGACGACCAGTGAAATAATGCCGCCGGCCCAGACGCCCGCTGCCAACAGGTGCACAACATCTGCAGCCGCCACGAGCGCGCTTCGCTCCCCTACGCCCGCGGCGTGACCCATGAGCGCTTGAGCAATGGCGACTGTGACCGACAAGGCAGCGGCCGCTAGCCACAAGGGGTTATGCAGCATTGGGCGATGTCCGCTATCGGGCATTTGCTGCGATACAGCGAATTCTGCGTTTGACGCATCGAGTGCCGACCGCATTCGACCGACCCGAGCGGTCGACTGCGAACGGAATAGCAACAAGAGCACAGCCTCTGTTGCACCCAACGAAATCTCACGGATCCACCAGATCGTGCCCCACCTGGTCTCGCAGAGGACGGTCCAGGCAACGGCGAGTACTGACCCATCGGCCACGTCTTCTGCCTGAAGTACAGCCGCTTGGGACCAGAGATTGCCAAGACCTGCGAGCAGTCCGGAACCGGCGCAGACGATCGCGCAGGTGAGGACGCGATCGACGGCGCGCTGCCGCATCCAGACGACATTGTCCGAGGATGCTCCGGGACGATCCAGAACGAGCGCTGCAACGGCAAGGGCACCGACCATCACCAATGCCGAGCTGAAGAAAAGCCAGCGGAAGAAGATCTCCAATGTCGGCGGTTCCGCGTCGCTCACGGCTGCGGCACCTGCGCCTCGGACGGCTGGCACGCCGACGCCGAACACAGTAAGGCCGCGGGTGAAATGCCCGTCGGCTTCTGACAGCGTTTTGTAGAAGACGCTGTAAACGCCGGGCAACAGTTCTGGAAGAGTCAGGACCAGGACGCCTGGCTCAGGTCGCGACAGTTGCATCGCGCTGCTATCGACGGCTTGGCCGCTGACGTCGAGCAGCTGTACCGTACTGAACCGGAGGGAGATGTCCTCGGCCAGTCGAAGACGCACTTCGGACGGCGACACGCCAAGGGTGGAACCGTCTGCCGGATTCGACTCGATCAAGGTCGCATGTGCCCATCGTCCGAGACCGCCCGTAGACACGACGAGCAGTACGGCCAACCCGAGTCCGGCTATGTGCGATGCCCGCCGCATGCGCAAGGACACTCCTTTAGACGCTCAAACCCGTCTTGCGACACGAGGCGTGAGGGATCGAGGCCGCGACTGTACCGATCCACCACCGGCGCGGCAGTGGGCCAGCTTGCTCTCCCTGCCTCGACCGACATTGATGATTCTGCGATGATTCTGCGCTCAGCGGACGTCAAAACGGAATTCTCCTGCCGTTCCGTGGCCATCGTGACCGTCCGCCGTACTGATGGCAGTCCATCTCACAACGTATTGCCCCGCCGGCAA
>Ga0187892_10011867_pt1 | contig 10543 bp, 12 predicted proteins | sample MA1701073metaG_FD_139345 | JGI IMG/M metagenome (GOLD analysis project Ga0187892, IMG submission 139345) | Bio-ooze microbial communities from a basaltic lava cave in the Kipuka Kanohina Cave System on the Island of Hawaii, USA - MA170107-3 metaG ...
CCTCTTATCGCTCAGTGCCGGCGCCCATGACGTGCTGGAGTTCACCGATACCGTGCTGTGCGCGTTGTTCCTCGCCGATTTCGTCCGGAACCTGATCAAGTCCCGCGACCGCCTCCGGTACTTTATGCGAGGTGGCTGGCTGGACCTCATCTCCAGCATTCCGACGATCGGCGTCTTGCGGATCGGAAGACTGGTTCGGATTGCTCGCATCGTGCGGATTCTGCGGGCGATCCGCTCGATTCGTACGATCGGCCAGGTGATTACGAGGCACCGGAAGGAAAGCGCGATAGCGGCAGCAGCCCTCACCACCGTCCTCCTCATCATGTTCGCCAGTCTCGCAATTCTGCAGTTTGAACAGACCCAGGAAGCAAACATCAAGAGCGGGAGCGACGCGCTGTGGTGGGCGTTTGCGACGGTCACGACAGTAGGATATGGGGACCGCTATCCGGTCACGTTCGAAGGTCGTGTTGTTGCCGCTGCCCTGATGGCGGCAGGCGTGGCGCTGTTCGGGACCCTGTCCGGTCTCGTCGCGACGTGGTTTCTCCACGGTGAGTACAAGGAGGAGACGGACCAGATTGCCGATCTCTCCGGCGAAGTCGCCAAACTACGACAGCTCCTCGAAGCCAAACTCAGGCCGGAGGCCCCGTCAACAAGTACGGACTAGCCTCGTCTCAACTCGCAGGTACGGCTCTTGGTATGGAGCCTAGAGCTGTGAGGCCGCCAGCCCGCGCGCGATGTAGCCGGCGGCGGTTTCTGGATCGTTTTCGATGAGGAGGGTGGGCGTTCGTCCGGTTTGCTTCTCCAGGTTGATGCCGCCCTCGAACAGTTGAACGCCGACCAGCGATCGATACGCCAACGTGGTGTTCTTCGACCGCCCATCGAAGAAAACCCGATTGTTCGTGATGTAGAGCTGGCCCGTGTCGAGCAGAGTCAGGCCCTCGTCGGACTGGACGCTTGGCGCTATCGAGCCGACCCGATACCTCACGCCCTTCACGATCGGGATCGAAACGGTGAACCCGGAGTAGTTCACTCGCTTTGTCTGTTTGCGCAGCTCGTACCACTTGGCCTCGCCCGTCCAGTGGCACACCTCGTTCTTCTGTAGGCTAATGGGAACATCAACCACCGGCAGCTCGCCCATAGCGCTCACGTGATCTACCGTGGCCCGAGCTCGGTTGAGAAATGCTTCATGGGCAGCAACCGACGCCCGCCCCGCGGCGGCTCGTGCACGTCCCCAGGGGATCGCCAGGAGTGCCACCAGGCCGGAAAAGACGGCTCCTCCGGTGCTCGGTGGGTCGCTGAAGAGAAGTCCCACACCCAAGCCTCCGGCAAGGATGGCAAGCAGTATGGGCCCGGCCGAGCCAGGAGTCTCCGGGGTCGCTTTCAGAATGGTGAGGTGCGCCAACGCCCAATGTCCTCAGCTGATCGACGTAGCCACGATAACCGCCACGAAAGTCAGCAGCACGCAGTAAAACAGGGCCGCCGGCAGGTTCCCTTTCTTGATCTCCTCAACGAAATCGATATCGCGGTAGAGGAAGTGGTCGATCCCCTTCAGCACGACGACGCTGAGCACCACCGTCACGAGCCCGAACGCCAGACTGATGGCCAGGCTGATCACATTCTGCATCCAAGGCGAGGGTTCCATGGCATCCTCCGAACTGAAACGGTTGTCCTCGATCCGGACGGTTCCTTCGGTGACTATTATGCCCCCCGATTGAGCCCTTTCGGAAGAGGTCACCCGAATTGCCGTATTGGCGGCGCCCGGCCTGAAGGTTGCGGCGGCCACGCCGCGAAGTAGATTCGTCGGTGACGGGAAGCCGGCAAGGCCCGTCCTCCGATCCGCTCCAGGGTGGTCCATGAAGAACTGGATTGGGCGGTTTTGGCACTTCATCGACCGCCATTGGCGGCGGACCCACGGTTTCTCCCGCACCACGCTTGGCGCCGGGATCGCATCGGCGTCATCCATCGCTGTAACTACTGGACCGACTGTTGAGAACCGATCCAGGCCGGAAGATTCGCGCCCGGCGCTCGTCACCGTCACGCCGTTGTCTGAAAAGTTCGTTCTCCGTATGGCCGTACAGGATACTGGCGAGGCCGCCAGGCTCCGCCGCGAGCTTGCCGCAGCGCGTGATAGCCTCCGGGTTGACCGGGACTCGCTCCGCGCCGCACGAGAAGCTCTTCGACTGATCCTGCAGCTTCGGCCGGCAAAGCCCGACACCCAGGTCAAGCGGCTTCAAGCTCCGGCTCCGGTGATTCGGAATCACTACTCCCACAGTTCTCACAGCTCGCATCGCTCCCACAGCTCGCACCGTTCCCATCGTTCGGGAGCGTGGCTGTAGGCGGGCGAGCGGTCGAAGCGTCGATTCAGCTTCATGCCATCGCCGAAGGCGGATCCGCCGACAGCTCCTTCCGGCATTGACCTTAGATCTCAATCTGAGGCAGCGCTCGAGCTCATCATTGATACCAGCCTCTACACCGACGCCGTGATCTTCAAGGCCTCCTACTGGTTTACCGACCGCTGCTATCTCCTTCTCGAGCGCCAGGACTCGAATCACGTACTGGTGCGATTGACCCCTCGAGACCTGAGTATCCCGCTATCCGCCATTGCCGGAGAATTCTGCAACGAGTTGATCAACCGGCGGGTGCAACAACTCGTGTCCGATGAAACACGTATGATCCGTGAGCTCATCGTCGCTCAGGCGTTCGCGGAATCTGGACTCACGGACGTACCGGTGCAACCGGACAGCGTTGACACAGGAACGAGTCAGGGTTCTTGAGCTATCCCCGCTTTCATGAGCCGAACCATTATCGGCCTTCGGGACCGGACTACCAACTCCTACCCTTTCGCTTTACGGATCTCGACGGGGACGCGCTCCTTGTCAATGAGGCCGGCCAACACCTCGTCCTACCGAGAGAGGTCTTTCAGGGCCTTGTGAGTCATCGGTTATCGCCGGACTCTCCCAGCTACCTCGACCTCAAGGCGAACCACTTCCTCATCGATTCAAGTTCCGAAGTGCCCTTGCGCCTTCTGGCGACCAAGTATAGAACCCGAAAGAGCTTCCTGTCGGGCTTCACCGGACTGCACATCTTCGTCGTAACTCTGCGATGCGATCACTCCTGCCACTATTGTCAGGTCTCGAGGGTGAGTCAGAATCGCGCCAAGTACGATATGACGGAGGATACCGCAGAACGGGCCCTGGACTTGACCTTTCGTTCGCCTTCCCGAGCCCTCAAGGTCGAATTCCAGGGCGGCGAGCCCCTCTTGAACTTTGACCTCATCAAGTTTGTGGTGTTGGGTGCGGAGCGGCGAGCGGCTGCTTCCGGCCGCGAGGTTCAGTTTGTTGTGGCTACCAACTTGGCGTTTCTCGACGATCCGATGCTGGAATTCCTGAGGGACCATCACGTACTCGTGTCAACCTCGATGGACGGTCCGGCATTCATTCACAATGCGAACCGGCCCAGACCAGGCAATGATAGCCACCAAATGACCGTCAGGGGCATCGCACGGGTCCGCGAGATCGTAGGTCCGGATCGAGTCTCTGCTATCATGACGACCTCGCGACTCAGCCTGGACCATCCAGAGGCGATCGTAGACGAGTACGTAAGGCTCGGCTTCGACCACATTTTCCTTCGGCCTATCAGCCCATACGGTTTTGCGGTCCGGACCCGTCACCGAACCGGGTATGAGGTCCAGCGATTCCTTGACTTCTACAGACGGGCCCTCACGCACGTTATTGAGATCAATCGTGGAGGCCAGTTCCTAGTGGAGGACTACGCCAGCATCCTCCTGACCAAGATCTTGACCCCGTTCCCGACAGGGTACGTCGATCTCCAATCGCCAGCTGGGGCCGGCATTGGTGTCGCCGTCTACGACTATGATGGCGACGTCTACGTTTCAGATGAGGGGCGGATGCTCGCCCAGATGGGGGACAAGTCCTTCCGGTTGGGCAATGTCCACAGCGATCGCTACGAGGAGCTGTTCGGAAGCAGTCACCTGAGAAAACTCGTTACCGAATCCGTCGTGGAATCGATGCCCGGGTGTTCGGAGTGCGCCTTTCAATCCTATTGTGGCTGCGATCCCTTGGAGAATCATGCGACTCAAGGATCGACCGTTGGTCATCGACCGACCAGCGAGTTTCACATCCGAAACGTTGAGATCATCAAGCATCTCATCCGTCTGTACCACGGGCCGGATGTCTTCGCCCCGAAACTGTTTTGGTCTTGGGTCCAAGGTAGACCATTGCAGGATATTCTACCTGAGTTGCCGGCGCACTGATGTACCTGAGGGGTGTGGGTCAGCCGATCGAAGTGCATACCCGCATCATCGGCCGCATTACGGATAACCCGATCGACGAAGGTATGGAGCGTGCCGACCACATCTTGCTTGTCGGCAATGAGGGCGTTCCGGCCCCAGAACAGTGTGTAGGCTATGCGGGGTTCTTGTCATCGAAGGAGCCACACAGTCTCCCCCAGGCTCCGGCGCCGGGCGTCTACGGTATCCGACAGCTCGGCTACTTGACGACAGGGGACGTGGTCCTCCTCCTTCCTGGAGGATCAGTGAATGTTCTCTACCGCCGATCGTCTCTCCATAACACGATTCTCACTACTGAGCGCTGCAATAGCCTCTGCCTGATGTGCTCCCAACCTCCGCGCCTGGAGGATGATTCCTATAGAGTCGAGGAAATTCTAAGACTCATCGAGCTTATCGATCCCCTGTCGGCGGAGATTGGCCTCAGCGGCGGTGAGCCTACCCTCTTGGGCACCCACTTTCTCAAGATCGTTGAGAAGTTCAGGGACTTCCTACCTTGTACTCGGCTTCACATCCTGACGAATGGACGTCTCTTCAAGGATCTGCCATTTGCACGAGCCCTCGGTCGGATCGGGCATCCGGCGCTGATGCTCGGCATACCGCTATACTCGGATATCGATTGGATGCACGATTACGTTGTCCAGGCACCCGGCGCGTTCGACGAGACGGTTCAGGGATTGTACAATCTTGCGGGGTGCGGGGTGCGCATCGAGATCCGCGTCGTGGTTCATGCCCAGACTCACCAGCGGCTGCCGCAATTGGCAGACTATGTGTCCTGGAATCTGCCGTTCGTGGACCACGTTGCGCTGATGGGCATGGAGATGTTCGGATTCGTGCACCGGAATCTTGCTACGTTGTGGATCGACCCAGTTGACTATCAAGCGGAGCTCGAGAGGACGACGCTTACACTGGCTATGCGAGGGTTCGACGTCTCTATATACAATCACCAGCTCTGCACGCTTCCGAAGTCTCTGTGGCCATTTGCTCGCAAGTCTATCTCAGATTGGAAGAACGTCTATCTGGATGCCTGTCATGATTGCGGGGTGCGAGATTTCTGCGGTGGGTTCTTTCAATCGGGAACCAAAAAGCACAGCCGAGCGATCCGAGCGCAGTCAACCCCGTCGAAGGAACTCGCTCAGGCATTGCAGTCACTTCAGCCGGCCAGGGAGGACCTCGAGCCGGTCTAGCCGCCAACCTACGAAGTGGCGCCGCTTTCGTGGAGAGGGTCAGCACCGCATACCAAACTGTGCTGCAGCCAGGGTTGGTCAGGGGGTTGGTGCGCCAGCGCCAAACGCGTTGAATGACAACTGTCTGACAAAGGAACCAAGGCCACTCGTGGTATTGATTGTAATGAGGGAACCGCGTCCTGTGACCGGGTCGGCCGTCAGGCCAAAGAGGATGGAGTCAATAAATTCGAGCCCCCAGACATTGGTGTAGCCGATGGCTGAGGCACTGACTCTGGTTGCAACGCCAGTGGTAGGATTGATTCTGAGAAGCACGCTCTCTCCCGTTGACCATCTGCTGCGCCACCATGATTGCGTCCCTCCGCAGCCGTGCCATCCTGTCCTCCGCGCCGGGGGCCTCGGGCTGCATTCGCCCAGTCGCGAAGGGGGCCGCTCGAGGCGGTCCCGTCAATGGCGGGTGCGGGAATTTGCCTGTTCATGGGTGCGGGAATTTGGGTGTTCTTCTACAGCCGGGCACATAGCCATTCCGACTTCCGCGGCCCGGCTCCCGCACATACCGCTCGCGGCCAACGAAATCCGTCTGTTCCTGCTCCAGCGCTTCCTGGACCAACCGCGCCGTGGCGAGCTGCACCAGCCGCGACAGTGCTCCGGGTCCCGACTCGGTGTCCCTGGCTTCCTGTAAAAACGCAGCGATCTCCTCGCGCAACCGGGTGCTCGGTGCTACCTTCGACATGCGGCGTGACTCCTTCCTGCCCATTTGGGCCTCGAGGTTTGGCGACCCCGAGAAGGTATCACGCCGCTCTCACTTTTACAGAAAGATTAGGACATCACCGTTGCGCAATCGCCCGTGGTATTGGGCTTTGAGTCTTTCTTGAATCTCTCGGAGTGTCTCGTCCTCCTGCGCGACCTTCTCCATCATGGTGTAGACGAGTCCGTAGCCCGCCAGTGCGAAGCCGATAAAGGTAGCAACCGCTTGGGCAGCGGAACTGAAGGTCCAATAGACCTCATCCTTGGGAGGCAGCATGAATCCTCGTTTGGGCCACCTGACGCGTGTCGAGAACACTCCCCTGGACTACCAGGCAGTCAACCCCTGACTCATGGACCCCAGCCCACGAGCGGTCCCGTTAACCCGCACCACCAAGCATCCCACGCCCGACCAGCATCAGAGAATAACCACGGTCCCGATCCGCGTAGCTAGACGTCTAATCCCTTACCTGCTTGACCGGGAGTCGCAGGCATGCGCGATCGAGTCGGCCGGCTGTCTAACGGCGGCCTGGACTATATCCAACCAGGAGTGAGAACTCTGAGTGAGTATCTTGGGGACGCCACCGGTTAATCCTCCGCAGACGCCCAGAGAAGGACCATGCACCGATCGCCGACGGGACTCTAATACCGAGGGCTGCGAGCGGAGCGAAGTACTGTCGCTTCTCTCCAGGATTCTCTGAAGCCAGACTCTGGGTAAAAGAAACGCCGGCCTCGAGGAACGGTTGGACAGCAGAACGACGACCGACTTGAAAGCCCAACGACGAAGCTCCGGTGATTTGACTCTCCGATTTCCTCGCGGCCAGGCAGTCGCCTGTGTCAACGGGAACGCAGAGCGCGATGTCGTCGCCAGTCCTGTAGATGCCTGACAGCGTAATCGAAGGACTAACAAAGAGCACCCTCGCGATCGGTATGCGTGTCCCAACCCCTGCGGTGAATCCAACGTAGGACACGATAGGCGAACCCTGGGAGATGATTCCGCCAACGGCAATAACCTCTTGAGCAGGGGTCGAGTTGGACAAAGCTGTCAGGCTAAAGGCGACAAGGAGGACGCTCCGCGGGCATGCTAACTGAGGCCCTCCGAACTGTCGTTGAGGATTACGTGGGGCCAAAGGGAGATGAAGCATTCTCGTCTATCGCTCTGGTCTACCAGATGTTATGGGCAATACGCCTGATTGTTTGGATCATATGTGATCGAAATGATGTGTGCACCTTGCCGGCCCTGGTCATCAACAACAAGAAGCCTGAGCTCTCCTCCGGGCGGTAGGACTGTTCCTTGGACCGATTGAGCGCTGGATGCAAAAAGGCCACTCCACTCATGACTAATGATGTTCGATGCTCCTGACACTTGGGCGAACCAGGAACTGCAGTCGTAGCTATTAGGACCTACAACAGTGGGACCTGCGATGGTGACCGAGAACGTGCCTGATGCAGCGCGGAACCAGATGGTGTTACTTACTGGAGACACCTCCGTTCCGCTGACCGCGTATATATAGTACTGAGTGTTTCCAGGGACCGCACCGGTGTACTCAAGAATATTAATGGGATCAAGGATAGAAGTGGATGTGGTCACAGTAGCCAATTCCGGCCCGCTGGAGCCTGCTCGGTAGACGTTGTAGCGGGTAGCTCCAGCAACGGAAGACCAAGTGATCCGCGCCGCATTAAACTCCTTGGATCCTGTAACCGATGGCTGTGATAGCGTAGGGTTGCGAGTTGCGACAAGCGGTCCAAGGTCTTCGGTGATTCGGCCCCACTTGCTGAATACTGTTTCACCTCCTGCGTGGCCGATAATCAGACCCATGATCCTGACCAGGTCAGTTGCTTGGGTGTAACCGTTGCCTTCAAGCCTAAAAACCGGCGAACCGCTGTCTCCGCTGTCAGCTAGAATATTAGCCCCATATATGCAGATGGTTACGTTCGAGCCCGGGTACCAATTAAACAACCCACCATTGTGATGATCGGCGCAGGTACTGCCAATCGTTCCCCAGGTCCATCCCGAGGTGATACCAACCTTCTGGACCCGCTCTCCGCCAATCGCATCGGACTGGTCGGCCGCTGTGACGATGAAGAACGGACGATCGGGGTTGATATCAAGAGAGCCATGACCGGATCCGGGCCCAGCAGAGGATAACGTGCGCGCGATGAGCCCTCGATAAGAGCTTACACCGCCCGTGACCGCATAGAAGCTCGCGTCACTGCCACGGCATGTGTTAAGCCCGAAGAGGCCGCAACCATAACCCGGTGGGTCTACGGCTTCGGTCCCTACTTGTCTGCTGGGGGCAGGCTGATAGATGGGCCCGTTGTCAAGGCTCCACATTTGTTGGGAGCAGTGGGAGTCCGTAACGATGCCGGGGCCGGTGCCATTATCCGCTACGATGCCAAGCGTGCACATTCCTGCTCCAGTCTGAATGCGGATGCCTCCAAACACGGACTCGAACCAATCCATGACGCCAGCTGCAACCAGGATGCCGCTCGTGAGCTCACGTGGCGACGATGCAAGTCCCCTTATGGGTTCCTGAACGCGGTAGGTGACGGCTCCCGTATCGACGCCGAGTTCCGTGAGTTTTCCGGGCAATTGCAGGCGTAGAATGGCTGCTTCTCGAGGAGACACCCCGATGGTGAGTCGGTTCAACTGCTCAGTGAGGTCCAAGAACACCACACCAGGCACTGTCCCGAGAATGTTATCGAAGATGGCATCGCGCCAGCCAGCAAGCTGGCGGAATGTATAGCGGCCCCTCTCGATCCTAACGGTTGCGCTCTTGATGCGAGAATCCGGGCTTCGGCTGGCGATGTCGACTAACGCGGAACGCGCATTCGTTTCGTCCTGTTGGTCCCTGACGAATGCTACGAGCTCTCCATTGGCATTTAGATAGAAGCCGGCCGAGGAAGGCGCGCGTTCCCCAAGTTCTGCGAAAGCTACCTCTTCTGGTCGGAGCCGCGTAAGCGTGGATGGCGCAATGCTCGGCGAGAAAGAACCGCGGAGTGAAGGAGTCGTAGTGTGGTCTCGACACGCGACTAGAAGCAGAAGGCCCAGAAGAGCAAACCGCCAGATTCTTACAGGTCCAGTCATGGTGCTCCAAGCTCGAGGATTTGAGTTTCTCCGGAGAACGCGGCTGGAGTCCTACGGATAAAGCGGAGTGCTACCGAACAGATTGAACGGCATCAGCATGAACCCGGTCCACATAAGGTGCGTCATCCCGGCATCTTCGTCCCGTACCATGTGATGCAGCCCACCGTAGTACCACAGCACGACGTCCCGGTACAGCACGCTCTCCCCGTTGGCGTAAATATGGACCTGGCTGCCGGCCATCTCGTTCCAGCGGTACCGGGTGACCCACCCGGTGTATTTGGTAAACAGCTCTTGATGAAGGGGGATTCCGGTCACCACCGGCATGAGCTGCCAGTGGGAGGTCTTGTTGCTGGCGTTCACCAGGGACTGATCGCGGATCGCGAATTTGCGGAATCCGGTGGCGGACCAGACCCGCCCCCCCTCGATCTGGACGTCGGTATGGGTGTCCACCCCAGTGGCACCGACTTCGCTGTGGGTCACCGTCGAGATCGCGTCGCAGCAGGCCCCGTTCAGGTCCAGATCGAGCCGCCAGATCGGTCCGTGGACGTGGGTATTCGACCCCGCGATCTGGCCGGTGGCGCCGAGTCTACCCAGTACCACCCCATCGTCCCGGAAGGTCCACTCCACCACGTAGTTGTAATTCGCGGCCGCCATCACGCTCCAGAGAACCAGCTCCTCGCCCCGCCGCTTCTGGCCGTCGTGCTTCCACGCGAGACCGCGATCCCGCACCTGCTTACAGACCTCGTTATTGGCACCGAGGATGACGCCGGGCGGCCCGGGACAATCGATCACATCGAGCGGATAAGAGCCGAAGTTGTACCCCACGTCGAGATACCTGGGCGATCCGGCGTGATAGGGCACGAACAGCTCGGCGAGCCGGGCGTCGTAGATCAGCTTGATCCAATTCGCGGTGGGTGCCGGTCGAAACCAGGCCCCGGAAATCACCAGGTTGTTACCGGCCAGCACCCGCCAGCAGAGCTTCCAGCGGGTTTGCTCGGCGCCGGCGGTGGGGAAGCCTTGCTCCACATAGTACGGCGTGGAACAGAACTGGGCCTGGGCTCGGGCGCCGCCCGGCAGTGCGGCGGCGGAAACCAGCGCAACGAGGGCCCCGCGGCCAGCTCCCGTCACTTCTGGGGCGTCCGCATGATGACGCGGTTGGAGATCAAGTCCACGAACACCTGGTTCAGGTGCATGTACCGATTCTCAACCCGAAAGAAGAGG
>Ga0187892_10011868_pt1 | contig 10543 bp, 7 predicted proteins | sample MA1701073metaG_FD_139345 | JGI IMG/M metagenome (GOLD analysis project Ga0187892, IMG submission 139345) | Bio-ooze microbial communities from a basaltic lava cave in the Kipuka Kanohina Cave System on the Island of Hawaii, USA - MA170107-3 metaG ...
AACTGGCGGAGGAGCAGTTGCGCATCGCCATGGCGGCCGAGGCGTTCGGGCGGGAGCAGCTCGTGGAGACCGGAAAACTTCACAAGGCCGGTCGAGCGACGACGGCGGACGTGGACAACTTTCGCGTTCGCGTCCTCGCCGCCCAGGCGGAAGTGGCCGCGGCAGCCGGGCTTCGCGACACCGGGCGGGTCGTCCTGGCGGAGTTGATGGGCCTGGCGGAGGCGACCTTGCCGGCCCGGCTTTCGCTATTGCCACTGGAAGAGGAAACAGAGTCGGAAATGACCGTGCCGGATGTGTCCGAGTGGATGGAGCGGGCCTTGGCTCATCGCCCTGACCTGTCCCAACTGGCCCAGCTCCTCGAGGCTGAGGAGGAAAACGTCCGCGCGGCACGCGGGTCGTACCTGCCGACGGTCGGCGTCAGCGGGTCGTGGGGCTTTGATCGGGTGTCCAACCTCGAATACAGCTCGGGCGATCAGTCCAGCGCCGCGGGGATCGAGGTTCGATGGGACGTGTATACCGGCGGGGCTCTTCGCGCTCGAGTGTGGCAGGCGGAGAGCTCTCGGGCGGAGGCGGCGGCTAATCTGCATCGGCTTCATCTTGCGGTTGCGGCCGAGGTCCGAAGCGCCGTGATTGATCTGGAAAACGCGCAAGAACAGATTCGACTGCATCGTCAGACGGTGGAAACCGCGCGAGAGAACCGTCGAATCGTGCAAGCCGGGTATGTGGTAGGCAAGGAAACGCTCAACCGCCTAAACGAAGCGCAGCGAGACTTCATCACATCGGATGCAGACCTGGCCCTTTCGCGAATTCGGCTGCGCCAAGCCTGGAGCGACCTGCGTGCGGCGGCGGGTGGGAACAGTTAGGCGAGGCGCATGCCGGATTCGTCCGCCGTGAAGACATGCAGTCGCGACGAATCGAAATAGAGAATGACCCGCCGGCCTGGCGTCCACGTCGGGCTGAGTGCCAGGCGTGCGATGATCGGGTCGCCATCGGGCGCTTCAAGGTGGACGTTGACGCTGTCGCCAAGGGGTTCGACGTATGTAATCCGCGTCGGGCTTCCGGCGAGGAATCCATCCGGCCCGGCCGGTTCACGCGGCGGCGGCGGAGTTTCGATGGCGTTCAGGCGGAGGTCCACCGGACGAACGCCCAGAACGACGGCCTTCTCGCGCTGGGCCGACAGCCGACCCGACAACTCCGGAGGCAAGGGCAATCGGCCCGCGGCGCCGGCGAAGAATGTCGTGTTGGCATCGGTCTCAACCTTGCCGGGAAGGAAGTTCATCGGCGGCGTTCCGATGAAGCCGGCCACGAATCGGTTGGCCGGGCGGTGATAGACATCCAGCGGCGCCCCGCATTGCTGAAGGCGGCCGGCGCGCATCACGGCGATCCGGTTTCCCAAGGTCATGGCCTCCTCCTGGTCGTGCGTGACATGGATGACCGTCGCTTCCAGGCGTTCGTGGAGACGCTTCAGTTCGGAGCGCAGCTTCATTCGAAGTCTTGCGTCGAGTTGGGCTAGAGGCTCATCGAGTAGGAAAACCTGGGGACGCCGAACGAAAGCCCGCCCGAGGGCGACGCGACTTGATTCGCCGCCGGAGAGCCCGGCAGGCTTGCGGTCCAAAAGGTGGGCGATGGTGAGCAAATCCGCCGCCTCAGTTACCCTCCGTCGGATTTCATCCTTGGGCGTTTGGCGCATTTTGAGTCCGAACGAAAGGTTCTCAAAGACGGTCATGTGCGGATAGAGTGCGTGGTTCTGGAAGACCATTGCGACGTCGCGGTCCTTGGGGTCCGTTTTGTTGACGACGCGGCCCGCAATGCGGATCGTCCCTGCGGTCGGACAGTCGAGCCCGGCCGTCAAGCGCAGGAGGGTCGTCTTTCCGCATCCGGAAGGCCCGACCAGCACCAGAAACTCCCGATCGTGCACAATCAGGTTGAGGTCATCAACGGCCGTGAACTTGCCCGCCCTTGTGCTAAATGATTTGGTAATGTGTTCCCAGGACACAACGGCCACGCGCGGATCCTCAGATGAGCGGCGCGATCGCGGTCGAGGGACAGGTCGATGTCGCGCCGACCGGCCCGGTTGTAGCGAAAGTGGGGCGTGTGTTCAACCTCAGATTGCCTTCGTCGCCGGGCCTGCTGTTGGTAGTCTCTTGCGGTGACGTTTTGATCTCGTGTAGTGTACCGGGCCGGAGGCGGCCAGGGATTGACTATCCCGCACCGACGCGGCCCGCGGACGTTGCGAGCGCTATGAACGACGACCGATACGATGTGGCGATTGTCGGTGCGGGCCCGGCGGGGGCCACGGCGGGCATGCTGCTGGCGCAACGCGGCCATCGGGTGGCGCTTGTGGATCGAAGCGCGCTTCCGCGCGAGGCCGTCTCCGCGGGATGGCTCAATTCGGCGGCCGTTGGGCTGCTGGAGGCGCTGCACGTTCCGGCCGGGGATGTGCTCGCCCACGCCCTGGGCGCGGTGACATTTCATAACGCAGACTTCTCCAAGTCGGCCACGCCGCGATTCCGGAATCCTCCGGGCTACCTGATCGAGCGCCGGACCTTCGACGACGCGCTGGTGAATAACGCGGTGCGCAGCGGCGCGAAGTGGATCGTGGGGGAGGCCGTGGATGTGCGGCTGAAGGAGGCGTCGGTACGACTGGAGCTGGGTGGAGAGCGGGCCGTCGAGAGTCGCCTGCTTCTCCTGGCGACCGGTAGGGAGTCGACGCTTCCTGCACGAATTGGGCTGGTGCGGGACAGCGGGCGTTTGGGAATGTGGAGCGCACAGGTTGACGCTCGCCCGCCGAACGGCGCTTGCACGGGTGAGTCGCGGCTCAGCGTGATTCTCGGCATGGAGCGAGGCGGATTCGGTTTGTGTTGTGCGTGGGGGCGGGGCTTGTCGGTCGGAGTTCATCTGCGGGGGCAGCAGGATCAGGTCATTCCGGCGCTGGTGGAGCTGTGCCGGTTGGCCTACAGGCATGAAGTCGTTCCGATCGACTTGAGTGGTCGGGCGGCCTCGGCGACGGTTCTGTCGTCTCCGGCGGCGGCTGCGTTGGACATGGAGACTCACGTAGGCAAGCATACGTTGCTCATTGGCGACGCGGGGGGATTTGTCTCCGCGGCGGCCAATGAGGGGCTGTATCCAGGCATGTGGTCGGGGCGGATCGCGGCGGAGGTTCTTGATCGGGCGCTGGGCGGCGTGTATTCCCAGGATGAGTTGATGACGTTTGATTCACAGTGGCGCGTGGAGATGGCCGACTATCTGCGCCCGCCGCATACGGACATTCATTTCCTGCTTCCGCTGGTGTTCTCCAAGCAGCCGATGGCGGATCGCATGGCCGGCGCTTTTTTCTCGGGGGAGAACATTTGAGATGGCGCTACTTGGAGTCAACATCGATCACGTGGCGACCGTGCGGCAGGCCCGCCGGACCGACGAGCCGGACCCGGTCTGGGCGGCGGTGGAGGCTGAGCTCGGCGGTGCGGACGGAATTACGTTCCACCTGCGCGAGGACCGGCGACACATCAACGATCGGGACGCCCGGCTGCTTCGTGAGACCGTGGCCGTCAAGCTGAATATGGAAATGGCCATCGCCGACGAGATCGTCGAGATCGCCGTGCGGCTCGTTCCCGATCAATGCACGCTCGTGCCGGAGCGCCGTGAGGAGCTCACGACGGAAGGGGGGCTAGATGTCGTTCGGCTTAGGGCGAGAATCGCACCGGCCGTCGCCCGGCTGCGCGAGGCGGGGATCGTGGTCAGCGCGTTCATCGAGCCGCAGCCGGATCAAGTCCGGGCCTCGGCGGAGCTGGGCTTGGATGCCGTCGAGTTGTGGACGGGAAAGTTTGCCCATGCCCAAGGGCCCACCGAACGGGCGGCGGCGATCAGCGAACTTGTCGACGCCATCGAGATAGGGCGGGGTCTATCGCTCGAGGTTCACGGCGGGCACGGGCTGACCTATCGCAACATCGCCGCGGTTGCCCGGCTGCCGGGATTCGGCGAGTTCAACATCGGCCATTCGATCGTCTCGCGGGCGACGTTCATCGGGATGCGCGAGGCAGTCCGAGAGATGAAACGCCTTCTGGAATCGCACAGCCCGCCGGAGATCTAGCTGAGACTGCCATGGGCAGCCGCCGCGTAGATACAATCATGGCTTTGAGATCGTTACGGTGAATGTCGATCAGCTTATCCACATGCAGCGGGCGGACCCTTTCCGGCCTTATCGAATTCACCTGGCCGATGGGCGTCACCTGGAGTCCGTTTGTTCATGGTGGCTCACTCCTGCCTCGGCCACGCCACCGGTGGGGTGCCCCCGCCCGACCGGACAGCCGTTGTTTACTCGGGACCACCGGGCCTCTTCTGATCAAGCAGGAAGGTCAGGACGGCCTGGGCGACGACGGTGTGGCCGGTGGGGGTCCAGTGTTGGTCGTAGGTGTAGTAAACCTGCCGGCCGGCGGAGGCGGCTTCGCGAAGCGCGGCCGTCAAACCAAGGAATGGGATCGATTCGCGCTGGCACCATTTCGCAACGACCGTTTCGCGTGCCCCGGCCCGCTGCATCAAAGTGGGCAGGAAGACATTCGGCTCTGGTAGGTCTTTCTTGTAGTCGATGGCCGTAAAGGTCCGCACTTTGTCCGCAGGCAAACGGCCGACCATGAGGGGCATCGTGACGTGGGCCTTGGTCGGCGCGAGAACCACAATGAGTCGGCAATCGATTTGTCGGCAGGCGGCGTGCATGTCCTCAAGAATCCGGCGCGTGTTCAACCATCTCGGATCGAGGGCGAACTCGTCCTCGCTTCGGTACATATCCGTCAACTGTTTGGGCGCAAAGGCATAGGCGTTTGCTCCTTCGCCGGGTGGGATGGCTAGGGGCAGCCAGTCCAAAACCTCCAGGCTTGGCGCCTTGCCCCGGCTGTTAATGGGACCGAAGGCCTTGACGAGGGCGTCATCGAGCGCGCTGATCACGGGCGACTGCTTTACGTAGACTTTGGCGGCCTGCGACCATCCCGGGCTGTGCCGCTCGTCATCGCGTTTGGCGGATCGAAAGTCGTTGCCCTCGTACAACATGCACAGCACGCATCGAGGATGAAGAGAGAGGCCGACTTCCCGAAGCGACGCGAGATAGTTCAGAGGGTCATAACCGGACATGCCGAGGTTGTAGACCGACAGGCCGCTTCCGCCACCCAGAACCGCAGGCCAGGCGTGTTCATCCGAGACGTTGGACCCCTCCGCAAAGGAATCGCCCAGTACGACCACATCGCACTTAGACAGCGCCGTTGGGTTTCGAAACCCGCGGGCGTCGGTGCTGAGTGTGCATTCGATCGAAGGAAAGCCGCCGGGGGCATTGGGGTAGGTTCGCTTAGCCTGCGGTTGATCCACATACGTGCCTCGAAACTGCGCGCCGGGCGGGCGATGGTAGGCGAGGCTGTCCTTGATGTAGTGACTGCGATCCTTGGATCGCAAGCCAAAGTCTGCGATCGCGAGGGCGGGTAGGAGAAACAACACTGTGGCGATCACTTGGAACCACCGGCGCTTGTACGTGACGCCCGTCGACCAGTCAATGTAGCAACCGACGACCGAAACGACCGCGACGGCCGCCATCCAACTGAACTGCGAACGGGAATAGCGGCCCAACATCGTGTGACGATCGCGGGCGACCTGCTCGACGACATCGCTGGGGATGACCCACAGCAACAAGTTCGTAAGCACGATGATCGTCAGCCAGATTTTCTGTCGGAGGATGAGCTTCATGATAGACCCGGAAGGCTACGTCCGATGCGGCGGCGCTACAAGCCGTCGCGGCGATTGCCTTCGCGGGCAAATGACTTGATAATGTAGCCGTGCCCGCTGGCTACGATTACGGAACTGACGCGACGGTCCGGTACCAAGATCCGACTTTTCCCGCCGGTCTCGCGGCATCCTCCGGCAGCGAAGGCCAATCGGCGTCCCGCGAAGTGCGCACCAGCCGACATGCGATGAAGCAACGGGTGGGGTATGGCGCCCTAGCCATCGGCATTATCCTTGCAGTCGCCGCCACCGATGTCGTCGTCGCCCAGTTGGCGGAAGAGCTAAGCGGGCCGATCGGCGAACTCCTCCGGCATGGCAGCGTCCTGCCAATGGCCTGTTTGTGGGTGATTCTTCTTGGGGCTACGGAGCTCCATCAGCTTTTTCGTCTTGCCGGCATGCGGCCGCACGCTTTCTTCGCATACGTGATGATCTGTCTTTTGATGCTCTCGCCGTGGCTGTCGGCGGCCGGCTGGCTGGGTCGCTCACCGGTGCAGGTGGAGGGTCTGTACTGGCAGATCGTCTGGTTGGCGGCGGCGGTGATTGGTTCCGGCGCGCTTTCCGTCCTGCGGCGGCACCCACCCGGTGTTTTGGCCGATGTCGGGGCGACGCTCACGATGATCCTCTATTTGGGGTTTCTCCCTTCCTTCGCGGTCCAACTTCGCTGTGGCCGAGATGTGCCCGGGCACGAAGGGGCGTGGCTGCTGACGATGGTTCTGTTAGTGACCAAGGCCTCCGATATTGGCGCTTATTTCGTCGGATCGACCATGGGGCGTCACAAGCTCATGCCCAGCATCAGCCCCGGAAAATCCATTGAAGGGAGCATTGGCGGGCTGGCGGCTAGTGCGATCGTAGCCGTCTTGTTCACGATTTCGGGAGCCATCGCCGCGTCGTTGGGTGGCCCGACGACGAGCGACGGGTGGCCCACTCCGGCCAACGGTGCCGCCGCTCTGATTTCCGAAATCACCCGTTCGTTTCGAATCGAACACGGTGCGAATCAAACCTCTCCCATCTGGCGGGCTTGTTTATTGGGGTTTGCGCTGTCGGCGGCCGGCCAACTTGGCGATTTGTTGGAGTCGAGCTTTAAACGCGACGCTGGAGCTAAAGATTCGGGCAATGTAATGCCTCGATACGGGGGTATACTAGACCTTATTGACAGTCCCGTGCTGGCCGTGCCGGTGGCGTGGTTTTTGCTGACTGCGGTTTGGAATGTTGTCTAGCGTGAACCGGTCGCCGGCGAAGGCCTTCACAGAGCGTTGATTGTTGGAAGTCACGATACCCATTGAGGACCCGTCTCGCCGAATCGCGTTATACGGCACCGCCGATCGGAACCTGCGCCTGATTCGGGCCGCTTTCGACGTCCGGATCAGCGCCCGTGACGACACCGTGCGCATCAGCGGGCCGGCGGAGGCCGTGCAGAAGGCGGCTCATGTCGTTGACGAACTACAGCGATGCCTGCGGCATCGGCCGAATCTGAGCGATGAACAGGTTGAGGACTCCATTCGGCACGCGACCTCCGATGGAAGCCCATCGAGCGCGGGTACGATCGATGTCTTTCTGTCGTCGGCGACGATCGCGCCTCGCGGCGACGGACAACGTCGCTACGTGGAGGCGATGCGGAGCAGCGACCTTACGTTCTGCGTGGGCCCTGCGGGAACGGGTAAAACGTATCTGGCAGTCGCCGTTTCCGTGGCCCTACTAAAGGCGCATAAGATTGAACGGATCGTCCTGGTGCGCCCGGCGGTGGAGGCTGGAGAAAAGCTGGGTTATCTGCCGGGCGACCTTCAGGCCAAGGTCAATCCCTACTTGCGGCCGCTCTTCGACGCCATGCACGACATGATGCACTTCGAGCAGATCAAGCGGTTCATGCAGAACGACGTCATTGAGGTGATTCCCCTGGCGTTCATGCGCGGTCGGACGCTGAACAACGCGGCCATCATCTTGGACGAGGCCCAAAACGCCACGATATCTCAGATGTTGATGTTCCTGACGCGTCTGGGGCATCACAGCAAAATGATCGCGACCGGCGATGACAGCCAAAGCGACTTGGCCAGCGGCGAAGTCAGCGGGTTCACGGACGCCGTGGACCGGCTTGGAGGCATCTCGGGAATCGCGATCGTCCGCTTGCAAAACCGCGATATCGTTCGGCATCCTTTGGTGCAGCGTGTGGTGGAGGCCTACGGTCGCGGGGGTCAAACGTCCGAGAATAATGAGGTTACAGGAGAGCCCAGCGAGATCGGGGACTTCGGTCGAGGGGTGGAGAGGCCGGGACGATAGGTTTTGGTGGCCTTTGGGCGCGAAGGGTCATAGAGTCACGCATCATGTTCGGGTGGACCGGTAATCAAAAAATCAGGCGGAATCAGGTTCGCCAGCGGCGGGAACAAACGTTACCGACGTTACGCCGGCGGGTCGCGGCCGGCGTAGGGTCATGGCCACTGCTTTCCGGGGTGCTGTTCGTGGCGACGGCATCCGCGGCGGCCCTGCTGGGCGGGGGTACGATCGGCTACTCGATCGGTCAGCGGATCAGTCAGCCGATTCCCGCGGAGGTGGCGTTTCAGGTTCGGGACCCGCAACGAACGGCCGGTGATCGGGAGGCGGCCCGTGCGGCGACGCCGAGTTACTATACATTAAACCTCGCGGCACTGACGTTTGATCGGGTACGTGCGGATCTGATGCGCTTGTATGAGGCGGCGGCCAACGCCAAGTCGTTCGAGGAATATGAACAGGCGCTAAATGGGGTAGGCTGGCCCGCCGACCGTTCTGCCTACACCCGCCTGCGAACCCTCGTGGATCAACCCAACGACGAGGGTCGCCGGCAGTTCCAGGAATGGACGGACAAGCTGCCGTTGGAGAGCGAGTACGTCGTGCGCGACCTCCTTCGGGAGCCGCGTAACCCGCACAGCGCCACGGATTACCTGATGCTGGAGAGGACTGGTGATGATGGGCAGATCGTCGCCACGCCGATCCCACATGCCCATCTGGTTCCCCAGGGCCATGAAAAGGCATTGCGCGGTAGCGCCGCGGACGTGGCGAGGAGGTTTCCGCCGTATGACATTCGCTCGACCGTGGAGGCCATTGTGTTCTCGGTGCTCGGCGAGCAGCCGACGATTGTCTACAATCAGGAGCGCACCACGGCCAAAATGAAGCAGGCGGAATCAGCCACGCCGGAGGCATTGACCACGTACGAGAAGGACAAGGCCTTCATCAGCCAGGGCGTCCTTTCCGCCGCTGATTACGACCTTCTCAAGGCCCACCGGTTGGCCTATGAGCAATTCCTGGAGCAGGACAATCCGGAGGCCGCGGGCTTGCGGCGGGAGAGGTTGTTTCAGCGCGCGGGAATGGTGGCGCTTGTCGCCCTGCTTTCGTTCGGGTTTGTCGTCTATACCTATCGGCATCAGCCTGCCGTGTTTGAGGCGCGGTCGCGCACGGTGGCGCTGTGGGCCGTGATTCTGGCTACACTTTCGGCGGCCCGATTGTTGCAGATGAACTGGTCGCATTTGCCCGAGCTTGTGTACGCGCCGTGTCTGCTGGCGGGCAGCGCCTTGGCCATTGTGTATCCGCAGCGCTTCGCATTGGGCGCCATCGCCGTCACGTGTCTGACCGTAACTACGATGATCGGCGCGGATTTGACGTTTTTGCTGCCGCTGCTGATCGGCGCGGCCGTGGCCGTGTACCAGCTCAAGGAGATTCGCTCGCGCACGAAGGTCATCACATCGGGGTTGGTGACGGCCGTCGCGATGATGGCGGCATCGGCGGCCGGCGGACTGGTAGGTCGTCATGCCCAGGGTTTCATTCTCGAACGTGCCTTGTGGTCCGGCGGCGCCGCGCTTCTGGCGGCGTTCGTGCTGTCGGGCATCCTCCCGTTCATCGAGCGTCTGTTCCGTATCGCCACGTCGCTCACGCTCTTGGAGTGGCGTGATCCGACGCGGCCGCTTCTTCAGCTTTTGGCGCGGGAGGCGTCGGGAACCTACAATCACAGCCTGGTCGTCGGTACGCTGGCGGAGGCGGCGTGCGAAGCGATTGGGGCCAACGGTTTGCTGGCCCAGGTCGGGGCCCTGTACCACGACATCGGGAAGATTCACAAAGCTGAGTACTTCACCGAGAATCAGGAGGGGCGGATCAACCGGCATGAGAATCTCGCGCCGACCATGAGCCTGCTCATCATTCTCGGTCACGTGAAAGACGGCATCGAAATGGCCAAGGAGTACAAGCTGCCGCGGGTGCTGCGGCAGTTTATCGAGGAACATCACGGCACGACGGTGGTTCGATACTTTCACCACATGGCTTCGGAAAAGCAGCCGAGGATCGCCAGCGGCAAACACGACCGCGAGGTGTCCGAGGCTGAGTTTCGTTACAGCGGCCCCAAGCCGGGGACGCCGGAATCCGCGGTGGTGATGCTGTGCGACAGCGTCGAAGGGGCGGTGCGGTCCGTGCCTGAACCAACGGTCGGCCGGATCGAGAGCGTCGTCCACCAGGTTGTGACAGACCGGCTTGATGACGGACAGTTCGACGACTGCGACATCACCTTAAAGGAAATCCGCAAGGTTGAGGAATGCCTCGTCAAGAGTCTTTGCGGCATCTATCACGGTCGCCTGGCCTATCCCAAAGCGCTCAAGCCCGAAGACGAGCCGATGCAACGCGAACGGGCTTTGGTTTAGGAATGGTTGGACTGGATCAGGTCGTGCCAGTGCGTCTGAGAGTGTACTCGAACAGGGGAGTGAAAGTCTCCCTCAGGCATACGCTCTCCGGCCTGTAACCAAGGATAACGGCATCGCCGTGAGGC
>Ga0187892_10011870_pt1 | contig 10541 bp, 8 predicted proteins | sample MA1701073metaG_FD_139345 | JGI IMG/M metagenome (GOLD analysis project Ga0187892, IMG submission 139345) | Bio-ooze microbial communities from a basaltic lava cave in the Kipuka Kanohina Cave System on the Island of Hawaii, USA - MA170107-3 metaG ...
ACCACGGGCAAGCCCGTGGGATTGACTCGCAGCCGGCAACCGTGGAGGTAGCTTGCGAACCCAACGATCCCCACGGCAAGCGTGGGGGATTCCTACCAACAACCTCTGGATGTACCCCGTCGCCGATTGCAGCGGCGGCGTTCTTTCCACCGACGGCGGCGCGTTGCTGCTTCGACAGATCGATCGCGGTCTGCAAGTCCGTGCTTCGCTCGCCGCGTGTTTCCAGGATCAACGCGACCCGCGCTGGGTCGAGCACACGCTGCCCGAGTTGGTGTCGCAACGGCTGATCGGGATGGCGCTGGGCTACGAGGACCTCAACGATCCCAATTCACTGCGCCACGATCCGTTGCTGGCGGTGGCCTGTGACAAGCCCGATCCGCTGGGAACCAACCGGCGGTGCGAAGCGGATCGGGGCAAGGCACTGGCGTCGGCCCCGACGCTCAATCGGTTGGAGTGGGGCGGGGAGCGGGCCGATCGCTATCACAAGATCACGCACGACCCGCAGCAGGTCGAGCAGTGTTTGTTGACGATGGGGGTGCGTTGTCTGGACAAGCACGCGCGGGAGGTGATTGTGGACCTGGATGCGACCGGGATGGTGCTGCACGGCGAGCAAGTGGGCCGGCATTTTCACGCCTACTACGGCGACTATTGTTATCTGCCGCTGTACGCGTTTGCGGGCAACATTCCCTTGTGGGCGCAGTTGCGGACGGCGGATCGGGACGCCGCCGACGGGGCGGTGGCGGCGCTGGGGCCGATCGTGGCGGCGATTCGGCGGCGGCGGCCGCAGGCGCGGATCCTGGTGCGCGGGGACGGCGGGTTTTGTCGGGAGGAGATCCTGGCCTGGTGCGAGAGCCAGCGGGAAGTGTATTCCTGCCTGGGTCTGGCGAAAAACGCGCGTCTGCTGGAGCGGATCGAGCCGGCGCTGGCGGCGGCGGCGGCGCAATGGTGTTTGACCGGGGGTGTGGCGACGCGGCGGTTCGTCGCGTTCGAGTACCAGACGCGGGACAGTTGGAGTCGGGCGCGGCGGGGGATCGGGAAGGCAGAGTGGACGGCAGCGGGCGCGAACCCGCGCTTTGTGGTGACGAACCTGCCCGTCGGCGGGTTTGCGGGCGAAGCGGACACGGCGGAACGTTTCGCTCCGGCGGCGTTGTACGAGCAGTTGTACTGCGCGCGGGGGGAGATGGAGAACGTGCTCAAGCAACAGGTGCTGGATTTGCGGGCGGATCGGCTGAGCACGCACGAGCTGGGCTCGAACCAATTGCGGCTGTGGCTGGTGACGTTTGCGTACTTGCTGCTGGAGCGGTTGCGGGAGTTGACGCTGAGCGGGACGGAGTGGGCGCGGGCGACGGTGGGGACGATTCGGGTTCGGCTGTTGAAAGTGGCGGCGGAGGTGCGGGTGAGCGTGCGTCGCGTGTCGGTGCGACTGAGTTCGGCATTGGCGTTGCAAGCGCTGTATCGGCAGTGTCACGCTCGGCTGCTGGGGTTAGCGGCGTGGGACGGATAAGAGGCGGTGGGGCGGAGCGTGTGGGCGGGCGGGAGCGGTGTCGTCAGCGCCGACTGCGGCGGTCGGCTGTGGTGGCTTGCGCCTGCGCGATGACGAGTTCGGAGCGATGGGAGAAAGAAATGAGCCGTATGCAGCCCACCCCGGTTCAAAATGAATGACATTGTGAAATATGCAGGCTAGCCCCAATCCAGAATCATCGCCTGCGCGCTCGGATCGCCTTTCGCCAGGATGCCGTATGCTTTCGGCGCGTCCTTGGCGGCGAAGCGGTGCGTGATCAGGGGTTGAACGGGCAGCCGCCGCGCCTCCAGCAACTTCAGCGCGATCCGCCAATCGTCCGCCATCGACCACCAACCGGGCGCGGAGTCCTGCTTCGGCCGGGTCGAGTTGTGCGCGCCGATCACCGTGATTCCTTTCTGATGGACGTCGCGGTAGAAATTCACCTGCTCGACTTCGCCGCGGGTGCTGCCGAGCAAGACCACCCGCCCGTGACGTTTCGCGAGTTGGAACGCCAGGACGATTGGCTGCGGAAAACCGGTCGCTTCGAACACGACCGCCGGGCCGGTCGGGGCGCACGCTTGCTGGATCGCCCCGGGCAGGCGTTCGTTCAGGACCAATGTGAAATCCGCCCCGAACTTCTTCGCGAACGCCGCGCGGCCTTCGTCCTTGTCCACGATCCCCACCGGCAACGCGCCGTTCAGTTTCGCAAGCTGCATCGCAAACAATCCGATCAGGCCCGCGCCGATGACCACGGCGGGTTCGCCGAGTTCGATGCGCGCTTTCCGCACCGCCTGCAACGCGATGGTGACGAGGTTGAAGAACACCGCCTCGTCGTCCGCCAATGCGTCGGCCAGTGGCAGACAATGTACGGCCTCGACGACGACGTGGCTGGAATGGCCTGTCCCCGAGGCGACGCGTTGGCCCACGCGGAGACCTTCGACCCCGGCGCCCAGTTGGATGATTTCGCCGACGTTGCTGTAGCCGGGGCCGCGCACCGGGAATTCGCACGCCGCGCCGGGCGCCCCCAGGAAAAACGCCCGCTCCGTGCCCGGGCTGATGAGGGTCGCGTGCGTGCGGACGACCACTTCCATCTCCTTCGGCGCGGGGACGTCGAACGCCTGCGTCTCGGCGACGCCTTTTTGGGTCCAAACGACTTGCTGACCTTGCATGAGGAAAGAGGTGTAGTTCGTTCCGCGGCGTAAAACAACAGAAGAATGGAGGGAGCACGCCCCAACCGGTCGGCGCGCGGAGGCGCCTCCCACATTCGACGGTCCGACACCCGATCCGCCTTCCAGTTGTGGCCCACCGGTCCCAGACCGTGCTCATTCAGATCAACCGAATGTGAGAGGCGCCTCCGCGCGCCGACCGGGTCGTTCTTCAGACAGAGGTAGGCTGCTCAAGACGGAGATGCACTCCGAAAATGATCGCGTTCGACTTCGCTCTTGCATGCGGGAAGTCTTTGCGGAAGATGTGCGCCATGTCCGACACGAAACCGATTCAGGCCGCGGTCATCGGACTCGGGCGAGCCGGCTGGGACATCCACGTAAAGCGCATGCGCGGCCGGCCCGAGTTTCGAGTCGCCGCCGTCGTCGATTTCGAGGAAGGCAGACGCCAGGAAGCGGCGAAGGAGTTCGGCTGCGCCACGTTCTCGGACTACCAGTCGCTCCTGCAATCGGCCGACGCCGAACTGGTGGTGGTCGCGACGACTTCGGCCACGCATGCGGACGTTTCCATCGCCGCGCTGCGGTCGGGGCGCCACGTGATCGTCGAGAAACCGATGGCCACGAGCGTCGCGGACGCGGAACGGATGATCGAGGCGGCCAAAGCGGCGGGGCGGAAGTTGTTCGTGCACCAGAACTACCGGTACAACCCCGACTCGCGGCACCTGCTGGAGGTCGTGCGAAGCGGGCAGCCCATCGGGCGCGTGTTCGAAGTCCGCATCCGCGTGCTGCATTTCGCGCGGCGCAACGATTGGCAGACGCTGAAGAAATACGGCGGCGGCGTGATCAACAACACCGGCCCGCATTTCGTCGATATGGCGTTGCAGTTGTTGGGGTCGCCGGTCAAGGACGTGTGGAGCGACCTGCAATTGATCAACAACGCGGGCGACACGGAAGACCACGTGAAGTTGTTGCTGCGCGGCGAGAACGGTCGGGTCGTGGACCTGGAGATCGGCAGTTCCTGCGCGTTCCCGGAGCCGCGGTGGACGTTGCTCGGGTCGGACGGCACGCTGGTTTCAGACGGCCAGACGAGCAAGATCAAACGGTTTGACCGCAGCAAGATTGAGCCGCTGGAAGTCATCGAGACGCCGCCCGAAGGCCGCCGCTATGGCAATGACGACAAGTTGCCGTGGGAGGAGATGGAGGTTCCGTCCGTGGGCAAGGACGCCGGCGATTTTTACGACAACGTCGCCGGCGTGCTGCGGCGCGGCGCGAAGCAAGACATCACGCCGGAGAGCGTGCTGGAAGTGATGAAGGTGATCGAGCGGGCGAAAAGGGGAACGCGGTTCGAACAGTAGGTCGGCCATTCCTGGCTGACCAAGCGTGGGTGTCCGACAACTCGACTGCCGCTGAAACGACTCTCGCCGAACGGGACAGGCAGGAATGCCTGTCCTACTCCGCGGCGATCACCGCCACACCGTACGGTTCGAGGGCGACGATGCTGTCCACCGGGTTGCCGTCGATCAGGTTCCGCCCGCGCCGACCGAGGTTTGCCTTCCGCGGTTCGCCGGTCTGATTGATGACGAAAAGGAAATCCTTCCCGTCCTTGAATCGCGAGACCACCTCGACACCGGACGGCAGGTCCGGACAAATCCGCAGTCCCATCTCCCCGGCGATGGTCCCGAGGAAGGCCGGGTAGAACGCGTTGTCGGGCATCGTGCCGACATAGTACGCGCGGCCCTTGCCGTGGCTGTGCACGGTCAGCGCGGGCGTGTCCTTGTAGAACTTCTCCATGTATCGGCCCAGCACCTCGGCGCCCTTCGTCTCCAGCACGTCGCAATAGCGGTACGCGTGGAATTGCTGGCCGCTCGCGAGGCGCACGCCGTTCTCGGGGGAGTTGCTGCGAATCACGTCGGTCTCGACGATTTCGATACCGAGCAGTTCGCGCAAGAATGCCGGCGCGGGTTCCGCGTGACGGACGTTGTACACGTTGGCAATGCCCGTGCCTGTCCAGGCCACGGCGCGTCCACCGCCGGCCACGAAGTCGATCAACTTCCTCGCGCGGGACGCGTCGAGCAGATACTGGGGCGAACACAGGAGCAGCTTGTACGGCGCGAAGTCCTGTTGCCAGGAGACAACGTCGCACCCGAGGCCGAGCGCGGTCATGCCGGAATGGATTTGGCACGCCATCTCACCGTAGAACCCCGTCGCCCACGTCTGTTCCTGGTCCCAGAGGACCGCGGTTTCGTTGCGCGGCAAACTGCCGTCGAGCAAGGGACCGACCTTCGCCACTTCTTCGCCCAACCGCTTTGCTTCCTGAAAACGACGACGCGGCAACCCGTCGTGCCCGAGCAAGCCGGTCTTGGTCTGTGTCGCCCCCGAAAGATGCGAACGCCAGGGCGAGAACACAATCGCGTCGGCCCCGTGTCCGATCGCGCGCCACGCGCATGCGCGCAGCCGGCCATGGATGAGTTGCGGGCCACGCTCGCGTTCGCCCATTGCCGCGACCTCCTGTTCCATCACCCAGAATGGCTTCTGTTTCTGGCCGCGCACACGGTCCAGCGCCAGCCCGGACGTCTCGAACAAGTTCGCGCACGACATGAAATCCAGCGACTTCGCCAGTTCGAAGGAATCGATGCCGCTGGCCAAGCCCGTGAACGTGATGAACTGCCGGGTGGTGTATCGCTGCACGATGATCGCTTGCTCGCGGTAGAATTCCAGCGCCACGTCGGAATGGAATCGCGTGAAGTCGAGCTGCAGCGACGGATTGATGGCGATGATCGTCGCGTTCCACGGGAGCGGGATCTGGATGAAATCGTTGTATTCCTGGCCCCACGCGGCGGTGCCCCACGCGGCGTTCAGGGTCTCGACGTCCTTGTATTTCTTCTTCAGCCATTCGAGGAACGCCCGGTGGCAGGTCTCGCAGAAGCAGCGGTGCGCGCCGAGCCGGTTGCCGATCTCCCAGCCGATGATCGCGCGATGGCCCCAGATTTCCTTCGTCAGCCGCATGGTGAAATTGCGCGCGTAATCGTGGTAATGCTTGCTGAGGAAACAGCGATGGTTGTAGAGGCCGGGCTGGACGCGGCGTCCATCGGCGTCGAGCGGGAGAATGTCGGGGAATTTGTGGACCAGCCACGGCGGCGGCGACGAGGTGGGCAGGCCGATCACGACCTTGATGCCGTTTTTGAGCAGCAGGTCCATGGCGCGGTTGAGCCAGCGAAGGTTGTAGTAGTTGTCGTCCGGCTCGAGCCGCGACCAGGCGAAGCTGCCGATACGCACCGCCGAGATGCCGGCCTCCTGCATCAAGCGCGCGTCCTCGGGCCAACGTTGCTCCGGCCACTGTTCGATCTGGTAATCGGCGCCCAGAATCATCGTGCTCCTTATAACGGAGCCATCCCGGAGTGACAATTGGGAAACCGGGGGCGCATCTGGACGCTGCCACCGTGGGCAGCCCGCTGGCGCCCGCTGGCATCCATGCTGCATTTCGGGAGTTGAAATTCAACCATGATGCCCTACACTCTCGACATGATGCACCGCCGAATCGGGTTGATCGCAGCGCTGCTGTGTTGCGCCGCGGCTGGACGCGCGGATGTTCCCGCGGATTCGTTCGATCGCTACAAGGTCATCATCGAGAAGAACCCGTTTCGCAAGTCCAGCCCCGTGGCGGGCATTCCTGCCGCCGCCTCGCAAAACTGGCAGCTTGTCGGGATATTCTGTACTGGCGCCAACTGCAAAGTGTTCATCCGTGACCTGAAGGGGGGCAAGAGCCATTACCTCGCCGAGGGTGATGCATTGGGTGATTCCCGAATCGAGAAGATCGACGTGGAGAACCAGACGGTCATCGTGGCAACGGGAGTGGAAAGGCACTCCCTGAAATTCCCCGAGCGCCCGGCTGCCGTGGCTGCCGCCCCGCCCGCGCCGCAGCGGCCCGCCTATCGAGGTCCCGGCCGGCCGCCTCCCGCCGCGGCTGTTCCGACGACGGTCACCCCGGCCAACCCGGCCGCGGTCGTCCCCGTGCAACAGCCCGCCGCGCCCTCCGCTGCCGCCCCGACCGCGATGCGAAGACGGATCCTTCGCCAGCAAGGTGCCCCGCAAGCAGCGCCAACCCCTCCGCCGGCCCAGTCGGAACCGCCGCCCCAGCCGGTCCAGCCTGAGGCCCAACCGGAAGAGGCGCCCGCTGCGGAGCACGCCGAACAACCCGCCGAAGCGCCAGCCGAGCAGTAACCGCCGTCGCGCCTACTTCTTGGCGAGGCCGAACAACTTCCCGAGCGGATCGTAGTAGTTGTCCACCACGCGTTCCTTGAGCGGAATGATCGCGTTGTCGGTGATGTGGATGTCCTCGGGACAAACTTCCGTGCAACACTTCGTGATGTTGCAATAGCCGATGCCGGCGTCGGTCCGCAGCATGTCCGTGCGGTCGTCGGTGTCCATCGGGTGCATCTCCATGCCGGCGATGCGGACCATGAAGCGCGGCCCGTAGAATTTGTCCTTCAGATCATGGTCGCGCAGGACGTGGCAGACGTTCTGGCAGAGGTAACACTCGATGCATTTGCGGAACTCCTGCACCCGGTCCATGTCTTCCTGGTACATCCGCGCGTCGCCGCCTTCCCTCGGTTTGAAGGGGCGGATCTTCTTGCTGACCTGGAAATTCCACGAGACATCGGTGACGAGGTCGCGGATGAGCGGGAAGGCCTTGATGGGCGTGACGGTGAGCGTCTCGCCCGGCTCGAAATCGTCGAGGCGCGACTTGCACATCAAACGCGGTTTGCCGTTGACCTCGGCGCTGCACGAACCGCACTTGGCGGCCTTGCAATTCCAGCGGCAGGCGAGGTCCGCGGCCTGGGTGCGCTGGATTTGATGGATCGCGTCGAGCACCACCATACCGGGCTCGACCTGCACGTCGTAGTCCACCAGTTGGCCGCCGGTCTTGTCGCCGCGGAAGACTTTGAACTTTCGGATCTCTGTCATGGCAATCTCTATCTATTTCTTCTCGGCCTCGATCAACTTTTTCATCTCCGCCGGCATCTCCGGCAGCGGACGCAGTTCGATCTTCATCGAGCCGTCCCTGGCCTTCGACACGACGGTGTTCACCTTGGCGAACTTCGGATCGAAGTTCGGGTAATCGAGCCGGGTATGCGCGCCGCGGCTCTCTTTGCGCTGCTGGGCCGACAACGCGATCGCTTCGGAGGCGAGCACCATGTTCTGCAGGTCTTTGCACAAATGCCAGCCGGGGTTGAACATCTTGTGCCCTTCCTTGATGCAGGTCCGCGCCGCGCGTTTCTTGAATTCGGCCAGTTTTGCCAAGGCCTTCTGCAAGTCGTCTTCCTGACGGAAAATGCCGACCTGGGTCTGCATCAGGTCCTGCAGCTCCATGTGCAGCTTGTACGGGTTCTCGCCGTCCGCGCGCGTGAAGAACTCGTTCATCTCGTTCGCCGCGGCTTCGATCTGGGCGTCGTTCACGGCCGGGGACTTCGCGTTCCTGGCGTACTTGGCCGCGTACTCGCCGGCAAGCTTGCCGAACACCAGCAGGTCGGAGAGCGAATTGCCACCGAGCCGGTTCGCGCCGTGCAGTCCGCCCGCTGCTTCGCCTGCGGCGAACAAGCCGGGGACGTTGCTCTCCTGCGTGTCGGGATGCACCCAGATGCCGCCCATGATGTAATGCGTGGTCGGCCCGACTTCCATCGGCTCGGCGGTGATATCGACGTCCGCCAGGTCCTTGAACTGATGGTACATGCTCGGCAGTTTCTTCCGCACGTACTCGCCGGGCATGTGGCTGATGTCGAGGAACACGCCGCCATGCGGGCTGCCGCGGCCTTCTTTGACCTCCATATAGATACCCCGCGCAACGATGTCGCGCGGGAGCAGCTCGGCCGGCTTGCGCACGGTCGGCTGCTTGCCGGCTTGGATCTCGGCGATCCACTGGTTCGCCTCCTGTTCGGTCTCGGCGATCTGCGGCTTGTACCGCTCGGGGATGTGCTGGAACATGAAGCGCTCGCCCTTGTTGTTGCGCAACTGCCCACCGTCGCCGCGCACGCTCTCGGTCACCAGGATGCCGATCACGCCCGGCGGCCAGACCATTCCCGTGGGATGAAACTGCACGAACTCCATGTCGATCAACTCCGCGCCGGCGTCGTACGCCAGCGCCTGGCCGTCGGCGGTGTACTCCCAGGAATTCGAGGTGATCTTGTACGCCTTGCCGACGCCGCCGGTGCAGATGATGATCGCTTTGCCCTTGAAAATGACGTAGCGCCCCGTCTCGCGCCAGTAACCGAACGCACCGGCCACGCGATCGCCGTCTTTCAGAAGCCGCGTGATCGTGCATTCCATGAACACGTCGATCCCCTGGTGCACGCCCTTGTCCTGCAGCGTGCGAATCATCTCCAGCCCGGTGCGGTCGCCGACGTGGACGAGCCGCCGGTAGGTGTGCCCGCCGAACGCGCGCTGGAGGATCTTGCCGTCCTTGGTGCGGTCGAACACCGCGCCCCATTGTTCCAATTCGCGGATGCGGTCGGGCGCCTGCTGCGCGTGGAGTTGCGCCATGCGCCAGTTGTTCAGATAGACGCCGCCGCGCATGGTGTCCTTGAAATGCGTCTCCCAGTCGTCCTGCGGATCGACGTTGGCCATCGCCGCCGCGATGCCGCCCTCGGCCATGACGGTGTGCGCCTTGCCGAGAAGCGATTTGCAGATCAGCGCCGTCTTGCAGCCCATCGCCGACGCCTCGATCGCCGCGCGCAACCCCGCCCCGCCGGCGCCGATGACCAGCACGTCGTGTTCGTGAACTTCGTATTTGTCAGCCATTCGCGATTCCCCGGTCAGAATCAGAAATGAAAATCCTTCCAGATGCCCATCGAGCACAGCCGCACGTAGAGGTCGGCAAACCCGACCCAGAAGAGGCTGACCCACGCCCATTCCATGTGCTTGAGGTTGAAGAACGTGACGCCGTTCCAGAGCTTGAAGCGCATGCGCGCCGAGGCGGAGCACGTGAAACAATCGAGCCGGCCACCGATCAGATGCCGCAGCGAGTTGCAGCCGAAACTGAAGCCGGTCAGCAGGATCGCGTTGATCAAGAGCACCAGCGACCCCACGCCGACGCCGAAATGCAGTTTGCCCATGATGTCGCGAAAGAAAAACGCACGGATCGCGTCGTACCAGAGAAACAGCAGCACGATTGTCGCGAGATAGAAGAAGTAGCGGTGGACGTTCTGCAGGATGAACGGGAACGCCGCCTCGCCGTGATAGCTGCGTCCTTTCGGTTCGCCGACCGCGCACGCCGGCGGGTCCAGGAAAAACGAGCGGTAGTACGCCTTGCGATAGTAGTAGCACGTCACGCGGAACCCGAGCGGGACCCAGAGAATCAGGAAGGCGAACGAGAACGGCGGATCGATATGGAACATCTCCTTCAGGTCCGGCGAGTAGAACGGCGAGAGATAATAGGCGCCCTGATCGAGAAAGACGTAGTGATTGCCCTGCCACGCCGCCCAGGTCGAGTAAATGCCGAACGCCGTCAGCCCGACGAACGTGAGCACCGGCCCGAGCCACCAGTTATCGCGTCGGACCGTGGCGCCAAGGCCGGTTTGGTGGAGCGCTGAAGTCGATTCCGCCATAGAATGTTCCGTTGGATACCTGCTGTGCGTGACACCGGAGACTGGTGGGAACGATCTCCAACCCTCGGCTCCCGTCCCGCAAAATGAATGGCCCGCATCGTAGTAGCCGGCGCTGGCACTGTCAATCATCCAGAGCCTGGCGAGCCTGGGCGTGGTACATCCAGAGGTTGTTGGTAGGAATCCCCCACGCTTGCCGTGGGGATCGTTGGGTTCGCAAGCTACCTCCACGGTTGCCGGCTGCGAGTCAATCCCACGGGCTTGCCCGTGGTTGGTTAG
>Ga0187892_10011871_pt1 | contig 10540 bp, 11 predicted proteins | sample MA1701073metaG_FD_139345 | JGI IMG/M metagenome (GOLD analysis project Ga0187892, IMG submission 139345) | Bio-ooze microbial communities from a basaltic lava cave in the Kipuka Kanohina Cave System on the Island of Hawaii, USA - MA170107-3 metaG ...
CCCTCAACCCCATCAGCGGCACGGCAGCGGGCTCGGGGGCGCTGGTTCTCCGACGCGGGATCCTGCCCGGATTCGCGACGACGATCGGGAACGTCGTGGCCGGCGAAGGCTCCGACGTTCGCGACCACGAGCTCCTTCACGTCCTTCAGGCCCGGATTTTCGGGCCCCTCTACCTGCCGCTCGTGATCGTGAGCTACGTCGTCGTGTCGATCATTCCCTACTGGCTGATCTTCCACGACCACAGCCGCTGGCCCATCCGGGGCTTCGGCACCTATTTTCTCCACGGCGTCTACCCTCACACCTGGCACGAGGAATGGGCCTACCGGGCCGAAGGACCCTGATCCATTCCGCATTCCAGCCCCAGACCTTGGGACGGCCTCGCCCCACCGGCGGGGCCTTTCCCTTCATGAGCGGGCGCCGAGTTCAAAAACCGTCGCCTTCACTTTCCATGAAAGGCCGCGACCGCTTCCGCAATGGTCCGGTCGGATGGAATCGCGTTCGAAGAGAAGCGTCGCGTTAGGAGGAACCCACATGAGCCGCCGTGCCACCCCCTGTATAGTCGCGGGTCTCGTGCTGTCCGCCCTCGGGTGCCAGGTGATGGACCAGATGGCCGAGAAGCTCGGCAACGTCAAAGTGTCGATGAAGTTGAAGAACGGAGAGACGATCGAGGGGACGCTGCTCAAGGAGGGCGAGGGCGGGTCGCTCGTCCAGATCAAGTACGGGACGGTGACCGTGTCGACCGGCGACGTGGCGTCCGTCGAGAAGAAAGGCGACGCGCCGGAAGCGCTCCCGGGAGCCGGCCGTCTGGCCAAGTGGGACCGGTGCGTCCACATGATCGCGGGTCGCCTGGGGGCCCTCCCGGCCCAGATCCCCGCCACGGTCATCGACCGGGGCATCATGAAGAACGTCCCCTACCTGTCGCACCGCGCGGGGGAGTACGAGTTCAACGTGTACGGGGACCCGGACCAGCCCGCCGGCCTGGAGGTCGGCCTCTACTCGCCCGATCCGTCCGACGCCGCCCGGAAGCATTGTCTGGCCACGATGCTGACGGTACTGAACGACGCGGCCGACCGGAACTTTCTGATGACGCTGAGCCTCCTTGAGGCGAAAGAGACGCGGGCTGGGCTGACCTTCGAGGTGACTCCGCCCACGGCCCACGATGCCTACGGCGGGTGGTGGATCTCGATCTACGACGATCGCGCCCTGCAGCGGCAAAGAGCGTCGGACCGGGAATTGGCTCAGATCTCGGTCACGCGCGGCCAAGTGAAGACGGCGGCCGGCAGTCCGGAGCCGGCGGCCCACGGCAACGGGGCGGGGGCGCCCCTGAGCGTCCTGCGCTGGAAGGAACACGAGCTCCGGCTGGCGCGCCCCGCCTCCTCGGGCCCGGCCGACCAGAGCCGCGTCTACCTCCGCGGCGTGCACCGGAAAAACGGAGTCTACGTCGCGCCTTACGCGTCGTGACGAACCCCAGATCCCGCTTCGCGGAAACCCCGGCGGCAACGCCGGGGTTTTTGTTTGGTATACTCGTGATGTGCCCAAGGTCGCGATTCTCGGCGTGCCGCTCGACCTCGGAGGGAACCGCCGCGGCGTCGACATGGGGCCCAGCGCCCTCCGGATCACCGGCCTCGCGGAGCGCATCCGGGCCATCGGCTACGACGTCGTCGACCGGGGCGACGTCGACGTCCCCCTCCCCGAGGAATGCCAGATCGGCGATCCCCGGAAGAAATACGCGGACGAGATCGGCCGGGTCTGCGAGGACTTGTGCGGCCGCGTCCACGCGGCGCTCGGCGAGGGGCGCCTCCCGGTCGCCCTGGGGGGCGACCATTCGATCGGCATGGGCTCCATCGCCGGCGTCTCCAAGTTCTACCGCGAGAAGGGCCAGCGCATCGGCCTCCTCTGGTTCGACGCCCACGGGGACATGAACACGCCCGAGTCGACGAACTCCGGCAACGTCCACGGGATGCCGCTGGCGCACGTGCTGGGCCTGGGCGACGAGCGGCTGGCGGCCCTCGGGGGATTCAAGCCGAAGGTGCACCACGCCAACACCTGCCTCATCGGCGTCCGCGACCTGGACGAGCGCGAGAAGAAGCTGATCTCCGAGAGCGGCGTGTCCGTCTACACGATGAAGGACATCGACCGCCACGGGGTCTCCCACGTGCTCGACGAAGCGGTGGGACGCGCCGCCCGGGGGACGGCCGGCCTCCATGTGAGCTTCGACGTGGACGCGATCGACCCGAGCGACGCGCTGGGAGTGGGGACCCCGAAGAAGGGCGGGCTGACCTACCGGGAAGCGCACCTCTGCCTGGAGATCGTGGCCGATTCGAAGCTTCTCACGTCGCTCGACATGGTCGAGATCAATCCCATTCTCGACAACCGCAATTCGACGGCCGAGCTGGGGAGCGAGCTGATCCTCTCGGCGCTGGGCAAGCGCATCTTCTAGTTTGGACTTGGGAGTTCGGAGTTTGGAGTTCCCCTTCTGACTCCAAACGCCAAACTCCGAACTCCTCACTTCTTGGGGAGCATCATCCGCAGCATCCGAAGGTTTTCGCGGACCTTGGGCTCCAGGGTCGGGTCGAGGGCGACGGCCCGCTCGAGGTCGTCCACCGCCTTGGGGTAGGTGCGCCGGTGGGCGTGGACGCGGGAACGCTCGACCAGGACCGCCGCGTCGTTGGGGTTGATGTCGAGGTACGTGTCGTAGTTGAGGGTGGCTTCGACGAGCGGGTCGTCGAACGTCCGTTCGGCGCGGGGATCCTCCGCGCGCTTGAGGGCCGCGCGGGCCTTCTCGAGCGCCGCGCGGGCGCGCGTGTCGCGCTCTTCGAGGGTTCGGCGTTGGTAGTCCTGCCGCGCCTGCGCCGACTTTCGCTCCGCATCCGCCACCATCTTGGCGGACTCCACGGCCTGCTCCCGCTCGCGGCGCGAGCGCTCCAGGAGCGATACGAGCGTCGTGACGAGAAGGGCGATCAGGATCACGAGCGCGGCGGCGATGAGGATGGGGAAGAGGGGCGACACGGCCGCCTTCGCGGAGGGGGGGGCCGATTCGGCGCCTGAAGGACGGTGACTGCCCGCCTGCGCGCCTTCGCGACGCCGTAGCCGCTCCGGCGGCGCAGGCGCGGCCGGAGCCCGGGCTGCTTCGGCGGGGCGAAGGGACGCCGAACCCGGTCCTTTCTCCGGCGAAGGCGAGGGGGCCTTAACGGGTGCGGGAGACGCCGTGAGCGCCTTCACGTCGGCCAGCCGCAGCCACCCGCGCCCGATCGCGACCTCCGTGAACGACCGGGCGGTGGCGTCGCACTCCGTCTGGATCTCGCTCACCTGGTCGACGGTGAGCTTGTTCCGGACGAGCGCCTCGCGCGCCAGCCTCTTGTCTTCCGGGTTCATCGCGACGAGTCGTCCAGCCGCGTCAGGATCCGGTTGACTTCCGACGCCAGCGAGGGGTTGCGGCTGCGCGCGCTCAGGAGATCGGCGCGGGCCTTCACGCCTTCGCCCATCGCGAGGCGGGCCTTGGCGCGCACGAGGAAGGCTTCCGCGGGGGCGGACGGCTCAGAGCAGACCTGGTCGGCCAAGGCGAGCGCGGCGACCGGGTCCTGGAGGAGGAGCTTGACGCGGGCGGCACCGAGGCGAGCTTCCGTGAAACCGGCGTACTCCGTCATGGCCTCCGCGTACGTCACGGCCGCCGACTCCCAGCGGCCCGTGAGCTCCTGCGCGCGCCCCAGGGAAAAGAGCGCCTGACGGCGCGCCTCCCGCGGCAGGCCCGAAGCGGGCCGGAGCGCCTCCTCCAGGAGCGCGGACGCGTGAGTCAGCGCCGCTTCGGTCCGGCTCGAGGGCGTCGGCTCCTTGGCGACCCGCTCCTCCGCGGCACCCAGCAGCTCGTTGCCGCGCGCCAGGAGCGCCCGGCCCACCGGAGCGTCCGGGGGGGCCGGCGAGCGGACCTGCGCGGGCACGATGCGGGTCTCGGAACGGACGCGGGTCGAAGCGCACCCGCGGCCGATCACCATCCCCAGGATGCCGACGGCGACGGCCACGAGCAGCCAGCCGGCCGTTCCCGAGCGGGCGGGGGCGGGCGCCGGGGGCGGCGGGGCGTCGGCCAGGTCGAGGAGGTGCTGGGGCCTCAGGTACCCGAGGTCGATGAGAACGGCGACGAGGGACCGGCCCCCCTCCGAAAACGCCCGCGCTTCGCGCAGCTGGTCTTCCGTGAGCAGGCCGCGGCGTACGGCTTTTTTCGCCAGCTCCAGCTCGTCCATACCGTGATTATATCAATCGCCGGGGGCGCGGGATCCTGCTAGACTCCCGCACATGTCCGACGAGATCCTCCTCATAGATGACGCGGACCGCTACGGCAGGTTCCGCCTGATCTCGTGGTGGCGGCAGGAAAAGCTCCTGGCCGCCAAGGTGCTCGTGGTGGGGGCGGGCGCGCTCGGCAACGAGGTGCTCAAGAACCTCGCGCTCCTCGGCGTGGGCCACGTGTACGTCATCGACTACGACACGATCGAGCCGACGAACCTCACCCGGTCGGTGCTGTACCGCGCGGGCGACGCGGGGCGCCCCAAGAGCGAACGCGCGGCGCAGGCGGTCAAGGCGATCAACCCGGACGTCGGGGTCCACGCGGTCAACGGCAACGTCATCACGGACATGGGTCTGGGGGTCTTCGCGGAGATGGACGTCGTCATCGGCTGCCTGGACAACCGCGAGGCGCGGCTCTGGATCAACCGCCAGTGCTGGAAGGTGAACAAGCCCTGGGTGGATGGCGCGATCCAGGAGATCAGCGGCGTCGCCAAGGTGTTCGTCCCGCCCGAGAGCGCCTGCTACGAGTGCGCGATGACGGAGTGGGACTACAAGCTGATCAACCTCAAGTACTCCTGCCCGCTCCTCAAGCGCGAAGACATCGCGGAGGGGAAAGTTCCCACGGCGCCGACCATTTCGTCGATCATAGCGGGCCTGGAGACGCAGGAGGCGCTCAAGCTCATTCACGGGCTTCCGGTCAAGGCGGGGGCGGCCATGGTCTTCAACGGGGAGTCGAACAACTTTTACATCACGAACTACCAGCGGAAAGAGAACTGCCTCTCGCACGAGACGTATGGCAAGTCGGTCGACGTGGCGCTCGGGGCCGCGGACACGGTGGAAGCCCTCTTCGCGGCGACGGGAGGCCGGAAGCTGCTGCTGGACCGGGACCTGCTGCTCGACCTTTCGTGCCCGAAATGCGGAGTGAAAAAGGACGTCTGCGCGCCCATCGCGCTCCTCACGCTCCGGCAGGGGAAGTGCCCGGAGTGCCACGGCGTGATGCTCACGAACGTCGTCCACACGGTGGAGGCGGGGACGCCGCTGGCGAAGCGGACGCTCCGGCAGGTCGGCGTGGCGCCGTTTGACGTCGTCAAGGTCGAGACGGCGAAAGCCGGCGTGTACGCCCGGTTGGACAAGGACCGCGCGACGGCGATGTCGTGGGCGTGATGCAAAAAGGTTGTCTCGCCGGCCCTCCGTAACGTTAGAATGAAAGAGCCGTCAAAGAGTGAGAGAGCATTCCAGCAGGAGGCGCGCATGGCCGAAGGTGAAGGGATCCAGGTTACGTTCCTCGATCAGACGGGCGCCAAGAGCGTAAAGGCGAAGATTTCGCCCACCGTCGAGGTCAAAAAGATCATCCCGAACATCATCACGAAGATGCAGCTCCCCGTCACCGCGCCCGACGGGACGCCGATGAGCTACAGCCTCGACCACAAGGAAGGCGGCAAGCGCCTCCAGGAAGGGCAGACGTTGCCCGCCGCCGGCGTGAAGGAGGGCGATCACCTGATCGTCTACCCTGAGATCGTGGCGGGATAGTCTCCCGCTGGGGAAATGAGCTTCTTCGACACGCCGCGGACCCGGCGGCTGCGCGCGGACGCCGAGGCCCTGAAGAACCTCAAGGAAAACTCCACCGTCGTCGACTTCCAGGCCTTCGGGGACCCGCCGGAGCGGTACCTCGTCACCTTCAAAGGGAAGGGGCTCATCCGGAAAAGCGAATCCGAGCCCGTCGAGATGGCCGAAGTCCACCGCGTGGAGATCCGGCTGGGGATCGATTACCCGAGGAGCCGGCCAGACCTGCAGTGGCTGACGAGCATCTACCACCCGAACATCTCGGCGGTCGGGGCCGTCTGCCTGGGCGGGTACTCGACCAACTGGGTGCCGAGTCTGGGGTTGGCGGAGCTTTGCGAGATGATGTGGGACATGGTCCGGTACGCGAACTACGATCCCAAGAGCGCGTACAACTACGCGGCGGGGAGGTGGAGCGAGACCCAGACCCAGTTCGATTTCCCGATCGATCCGCGCCCCATCCGGGACCGCCTGGCCAAAGTGGTGGGAGACAACATCATCAAGTTCAGCGAGCCCGGCAAAGGCTCGACCGAACCTCCGAAGGAGGCGCCTCCCATCGTGAAGCCGCCCGAGGAAGACGTCCTGATCATCGACGATGAAACCCCCGTCCCGCCGGGCCCGTCGGCGGCCCGGCCGGGCGTCCCGCCGCGGCCCGCACGGCCGGCGAACGACGACATCCTCATCATCGAATGACCCATGGCGGGAGACGAGGGCATCCAGATCACGGCCGGTCTGGAATTCCTCCAGCCCGTGGAGAAACTGATCCCGACCGCCGACCGCACCAAGCGGGTCGAGCCCAAGGGGATCATCCAGCCGGACGACCTGCACATCTTCCTCACGGAGACCATCCTGCGGGAAGTCGTCGACTGGTCGCGCAGCGATCTCGACCACGAGCTGGGGGGAGTGTTCGTGGGCGACCTCTACGCTTACAAGGGGATGCCCTACCTCGAGATCGCCGGCTACATTCGCGCGCAGGACTACTCGAATACCGCCGCGAGTTTCAAGTTCACGCACGATACGTGGAGCGCGATCACGCGCGAACGTGAAACGAAGTACAACGACCGGCCCGTGGTAGGCTGGCACCACACCCACCCCGGGTATGGGGTCTTCCTGTCGGGCACGGACCTGGCCAGCCATCGTGGCTGGTTCAACCTTCCCTGGATGTTCGCGATGGTCGTGGACCCCAAGCAGGAAAACCTGGGGTTCTTCCAGTGGAAAAAGGGGAAGGTCGTTCCCTGCGGCTTCTTCTTCGTCCGGTAGCGCCGCCGGGTATACTAGCGATGTCACAAAAGAACCTGGGCCTTTTGTGACAAAGAGGGCCGGATGATGCCGACGTTGACATGCTGCCTGTGCGGGGGCACCATCCTGGAGGAGGACTCTCATTCCACCTTTCGTGTGGAAGGGGAGTGCAAGGGCTTCTCCTGCAGCTTCGACCTTCGCAAAGCCTTTCACAATGCCTGCCTGACCCGGGAAGAGGGAGTGAACGAGGTGACTCGGGCTCAGGTTCTGGACTACATCGAGGCCGCGCAGTTCCACGAGACGGTGCTCGAAGACCTCCGCGCCGAGAATCTGCAAAGGGCCCGCCGGCTGCTGAAGCAGCGGGAATGGCGGGGCCAAGGTCCGGAGATCAAGGCGTAGGCGCGAACAAGATTTGTTTTACATTCTGTAAATTCATCTTTACATTTTCGGGCTCGTAAAGGGCCTTGTCCGATGTCTATTGTAAATACTTGGGATACAGTTAGTTATAATCCAATAAAATCGTTCCGAGGGTAAGATTGGCCTGCCCTTTGCTCTACTCTCGGGTGCCGTTTGACAATTTGAGGTCGACAAATTCTGGCTGGCTGGCGAAACTGTTAAAAAGGCTCGCCCCTTTCGTCAGCCAGCTTTAATATTCGGCCCGGTCCTCCTTCGGGGGGGCCGGGCTTTTTTCGTGGAGCCACGCACCCGCACGCGAGGAAGAGCAAGCCCGACACCCGCGCATGAACTTCGACCAGAAACCGTCTCGTGGTTTGGGGTACGGACGGTTTCTGAAAGAAGCAGAACATGAAGGTGGGAATCGGCAGGGGTGAACGGGATACGGCCGTCTCTATAACTGGACATCGTGGGCTCGAGTGCTAGAATGGCCGCGATCAACCGCTGGGGGGCTGCCATGAAGGTTCGCACCGTCGTCGTGGGCGCGTTTCTGGGCCTGGCCGCGTGCAGCAGCCCGGAGTCGGACCGGTGGACCGCGCCGCCCGAGAAGGTCTTCGAGGAGAAGGAGCGCTCTCCGGTCCGTTCGGCCGGCTGGTGCAACCGCTGCAACTTCAACGTCTTCGAGGGCCACCGGTGCGGCCTCACGGCCCCCTGCGCGCTCTGCCAGCGCGAGGCCGGCTCGCGACACCTCCACGAAGTCGTCTGGATGTGCGAGCGCGACGACCTGGCCATGTCCGTCCAGCACGAATGCGTCAACGCCAAGACGTGCGGCACGTGCACGGAGACCCAACGGCGCCTTCTGGGCCCGCGCGGCTGCGAGCGCTGCCACCGCCTCGTGGCCCCCGCGAAGCTCCACGGCATCACGTCGTACTGCGGCGAGTGCAATCTCGAGGTAGGGGCGAACCACATCCACGGGAAAACGGTCTACTGCCGGGCCTGCCTGCGCGAAGCGGGCGCCGGCCACAAGTGCGACGTGACTCGCCTCTGCATGTCCCACGAGGTGGAACACGCCCCCGACCACGTGCACGGCACGACCGAGTACTGCCCTCGCTGCCACCGCGACGCGGGGGAGGGCCATCGGCACGGCCTGACGGAATGGTGCTGGCGCTGCGAGGCCGAGATGGAGTGGCCGCACTGCCACCACTAGGAAGTTCGGAGTTTGGAGTTCAGACGGACGGACGCCCACTCCTGACTCCGGACTGCGAACTACTTCTTCGTCGTGGCGTAAGTGTACTCTTTCACCTTCGTTTCCAGGTCCTGCGGGTTCTGGGCCGACCCCATCATCGTCTGGTAGGTGATCTTTTTCTGCAGGAACAGGTTGTAGAGGAAGTCGTCCAGCAGGATCATGCCCTGCTGCGCGCCGGTCTGGATGGCGCTGGTGATCTTGTGGGTCTGGTTCTCGCGGATGTTGTGCGCGATCGCGTCGGTGATGATCATGATCTCGAAGGCCGCCACCACGCCCGCCCCTTCCGCCCGGGGAAGCAGCGCCTGCGAGACCACCGCCAGCAGCGCCGTCGAGAGCTGCGCGCGGATCTGCTCCTGCTGATCCACGGGGAAGGCGTCCACCATGCGGTTGATCGTGCGGGCGGCCCCCGTCGTGTGGAGCGTCCCGAATACCAGGTGTCCCGTCTCGGCCGCCGTGATCGCCGCCTGGATGGTTTCGAGGTCCCGCATCTCGCCCACCATGATCACGTCCGGGTCCATGCGCAGTCCGCGGCGGATCGCTTCGGCGAATCCCCCGACGTCGACGTTCAGCTCACGCTGGCTGATGATCGACTTCTTGTGCTCGTGGTAATACTCGATCGGGTCCTCGACCGTGATGATATGGCAGTCGTTCTCGATGTTGATGAAGTCGATCATCGTGGCGAGCGTCGTCGTCTTGCCGGATCCCGTGGGACCGGTGACCAGGACCAGTCCGCGCGGGCGGAAGAGCAGGTTCTTCGTCGACGGCGGCAGGCCGATCTCCTCGAAGCTCAGAAGCTTGCTCGGGATGAGCCGGAGCGCGATCCCGACGTTGCCCTTCTGCATGTACACGGCCACGCGGAACCGGGCCTTCTTCTCGTAGGCGAAGCCGAAGTCGCCGCCGCCTTTTTCCTTGAGCTCCTGCTGGATGCGCTCCGGCGTGATCGCCTTCATGAACCCGACGGTGTCGTCGGGAGTGAGCACCGGAAGGTTGAGCGGTCGCAGGTTGCCGTGGAGCCGCACGGTCGGCGGAAGTCCGACCGTCAGGTGGAGGTCGCTGGCCTTCTTGTCGACGACGAGCTGCAACAGCTTGTTGAGTTCGACGGTCATGGCGCCTCCTTACCCTGGGGAAACCGAGGCCTCGCCCGTTAGTAGCTGATGTCTTCCCGGTGCGTGATGGTCAGGACCTCGTCGAGCGACGTGATGCCGTCGAACACCTTGCGCACCCCGTCCTCCAGCAGCGTGACCATCCCCGAAAGCCGCGCCTGCTCCTTGATCTTCTGGACGGGCTCCTTCCGGAACACCATTTCACGCATCACGGAGTTCATCTCCATGAGCTCGAAAATGCCGCGGCGGCCCTTGTACCCGGTGTTCTTGCACTGGTCGCAGCCCGCGGGCTTGTAGATCTTTCGGCCCTTGAGGTCCTCGATCCGGATGCCGACCGCCTGGAGCAGCACGGGGTCGGGTTCCTTCTCGACCTCCCGGCACTGCGGGCAGAGGATGCGGATCAGGCGCTGGCCCATCGCCGCCTGGATCGACGAGGCGACCAGGAAGGGCTTCACCCCCATGTCGATGAGGCGCGTGAGGGCGCCGGGGGCGTCGTTCGTGTGGAGCGTGGAGAAGACCAAGTGGCCGGTGAGCGCGGCCTGGATCGCGATCTCGGCCGTCTCCGTGTCGCGGATTTCGCCGACCAGGATGATGTTGGGCGCCTGGCGCAGCATGGCGCGGAGGATCCTCTGGAAGGTCATCCCGATGTGCGCCTTGACCTGCGCCTGGTTGATCCCGGCGAGGTTGTATTCGACGGGGTTCTCGGCGGTGATGATCTTCA
>Ga0187892_10011872_pt1 | contig 10540 bp, 12 predicted proteins | sample MA1701073metaG_FD_139345 | JGI IMG/M metagenome (GOLD analysis project Ga0187892, IMG submission 139345) | Bio-ooze microbial communities from a basaltic lava cave in the Kipuka Kanohina Cave System on the Island of Hawaii, USA - MA170107-3 metaG ...
AAAGGCGGGCGGCAGTAATGTTGCGCGTGAACGAAATAAACACTTTCTACGGCACCAGCCACATACTTCACCGCGTTTCCCTGGAAGTTGGTGATGGCGAGCTGGTCGCCGTGCTCGGTCTCAACGGCGCCGGCAAGACAACCTTGCTGCGCAGCATCACCGGCGTCAACCCGGCCAGGACCGGCACGATCGAGCTCGACGGTGTCGACATAACCCACCTCAAGTCCCACAAGCGGACTCACCTTGGGATCAGCTACGTCCCGCAAGCCCGTCAGATCATTCCCGATCTCACCGTGGCGGAGAACATTGAACTCGCGCTGCTTGGCAAGGGCATGCCGAACAATCGCGTTCCGGCGTTCGTATTCGACTACTTTCCGGCCCTCAAGTCCGTCGCTGGACGGAAGGGCGGAGTACTTTCCGGAGGCCAGCAGCAGCAACTAGCCATCGCGCGCGTGCTGGTGCAGGAGCCGAAGCTGCTGCTCCTTGATGAGCCGACTGAAGGATTGCAGCCCTCGGTGGTGGAGGAAATTCAGGAAATCATCAAGCGCGTACTTGCCGAGCGGAAATGTTCGGTCCTGCTGGTGGAGCAGCGGCTCGATTTCGTCCGCGACATCAAAGGGCGCTTCGCCATTCTCGATACCGGGCGGGTTGTCGCGCAGGGCGACATCGGCAAGCTCACCGACGCCGTCATCAAAAAGCATCTACAGGTTTAGCGGAGGAGGGACATCCATGACCAAGACCATCATCTCTGTCGACATCAAGAAACCGCCGTCCGAGCAACCCACCCCTCTGCACAACCGCTGGCACCCCGACATCCCGCCCGTCGTCACCGTAAAGCCAGGCGATGATTTCATCGTCGAGGCGCTCGATTGGACCGCCGGGCAAATCAAGAACGACGACAACGCCGCGGATGTCCGCGACTGTTACTTGCCGCCTTGCCATCATCTGGTCGGCCCTATCGAGGTGACCGGAGCCGAGCCAGGAGATATCCTGGTCGTGGATATACTCGACATCGGACCGCTCCGCGGCAACGAGTGGGGATATACCGGGATATTCAAGACGGCGAATGGCGGCGGTTTTCTCACCGACATTTTTCCCGAAGCGCGCAAGGCGATTTGGGATTGCAAGGGAATCTATGCGACTTCGCGCCATATCCCCAAGGTGCGCTTTGCTGCCATTACTCACCCAGGGCTCATCGGATGCGCTCCGAGCCACGAACTTCTGGCCACATGGAACAAGCGCGAAGCAGAGCTAATTGCCAGCAATCCGAACCGGGTTCCACCGTTCGCGCTGCCGCCCACTCCCGAAGGAGTGTTGCTCGGCTCCCTCAAGGGAGACGCGCTCAAAAAAGCCGCGAATGAGGCGGCCCGCACCATCCCGCCCCGCGAGCATGGCGGCAACTGCGACATCAAGAATATCTCGCGCGGCTCGCGCATCTACTTCCCGGTCTATGTCAAGGGTGCGAAGCTCTCCATGGGCGACTATCACTTTTCGCAGGGCGACGGCGAAATAACCTTCTGCGGCGCCATTGAAATGGCCGGCTGGATCCATATGCATGTCGAGGTGATCAAGGGCGGCGTGGGCAAGTACGGACTGGTCAATCCCCTGTTCAAGATCAGCCCTGTCGATCCGCACTACGGCGACTATCTGGTGTTCGAGGGCATCAGCGTCGACGACAAGACGGGCAAGCAACTTTATAATGATGCGACCATGGCGATGCGGCGGGCCTGCCTCAACGCCATCGAATACCTGTCGAAATTCGGATATTCGAAAGAGCAGGCCTATGTCATTCTCGGCTGCGCACCAGTCGAGGGCCGCATCGGCGGAGTTGTCGACATTCCAAATGCCTGTGTTTCGATGGCGATTCCGACCGCCATGTTCGAATTCGACATTCAGCCAAACGCCGCCGGTCCCCAAAAACAAGTGGACTCCTCAAAGGTCGATTTGGCCCGGGCGAACTAGGAGGACGAGACCAACCATGCCGCTCTACAATTACGAATGCCGTCGGCACGGCGCCTTCAGCGACTGGCGCAACATGAGCGATTCCGGAAAACCAGCGCCATGCCCGGCATGCGGAGACCTGTCTCGCCGCAGCGTCTCCGCGCCGTATCTCGGCATTGATTCCGGGGTGCGGAAGGCCCACAGGATGAACGAGAGGAGCGCGGACGACCCAAGGGTGGTACGCCGCAAGCGAGGTGATCCGATCCCGCACGACGTCACCCGGGATCTGACCGCGCATCGGGCATCGGGTCACGTCCATTGCCATGGGGGGCATGCACGCTCCCATGGCAGTGGCGATACACAAGCCTCGAAACACCCTTGGATGGTGAGGCACTAATATGTGCAGACATGATTCTACCTAATCCCCCAGCGGCAAGGTAGGTTCGAAGATTTCAATACGGTAGTGCGGAACCGTTAACGGCTCCGGGTTGGCACTAGATAAATCGGATAAGGGTGGTCCAACTGATCGGGTTATGACCATGGTCGAGTTGATTTTCGCTGATGCCCAGCAGGTCGTTGCTGCGTGAACGCTGCTCCAGCCCATGAACTGATTAAAGGCGCCTTACGTAGAAAGGAGCGAAAGATGATTCGGGTTGAAAGTATCCTTGGCAGTCGGATCGCCCCAGCTTTCCATGAGAAAATCCATGATCTAGAACATCGTGACGCGGTAGAATTTGTCACGATCCAGGCTAGCGACCTAGATCGGCGCCGTCTGATGGCGCGGACCGACAAGGGAGAAGAAGTTACGATCACGCTGCGGCGCGACCAGAAGCTTTTCGATGGTGCCGTGTTGCTTCTCGACGCGCATCGCGCAATTGTCGTGCGGGCTGGCGAGCAGCGCTGGCTGCGGCTGTCGCCGCAGTCGGCGAGCAATGCGCTGGAGCTCGGCTACCACGCCGGCAATCTTCACTGGCGGGTCCGGTTCGACGGCAACGATCTCCTCGTCGCCCAGGATGGGCCTGCGTCAGCCTATGCCGCCCGCATCGAGCATCTCATATCGGGCGGGCGCGTCAGATTAGCGGAGGAGGTCGAATGAGTATTTCGGCGGCAAGCCTGCTCGTTGCCTTGCAGCACGCCGATAGTCAGTTTCCCTCGGGCGGCTTCGCCTTTTCACAGGGCCTTGAAGCGTCGTCGTCGCTTGCCGGCAGGCTTGGAACATTCGATTTCGCCAGCTTCCTGGAGGGGCAAATCCACTTTCGCTGGGCCAGCGCCGATCGTGTCGCCCTGGTTAGGGCGCATCGGCTCGCCGGCAAGCTGGAAGCACTTGCCGAAGTGGACCGGGAGGTCGAGGCTTCGACATTCATGGAAGGTCTGAGGTTGGGTTCGCGCCGCAACGGCGTTGCCCTTCTGACAGCACATGGAAGGATCGGCACTGGCAGCGCTTCGGCCTATCGCGCGCTGATTCGAACGGGCGCCGCCTGCGGGCACCTCGCCGTGGTTCAAGGGTTGCTCTGGCAGGTACTCGGTCTCGACGAAGCCACGTCCGTGGCGGTCTCCGGCTATCAGGTGGTGTCTTCGCTGGCGACCGCGGCGGTGCGGCTTGGTGTGATCGGCGCCATTGATGCCCAGGCGGCAATTACGCAGGCGTTGCCGCAAATACAAGCGGCTTGTAGCGTAGCGATTGCCGACGACGAGCCAATCCGCTCCTTTATACCGCTGGCGGAGATTGCCGTGGCTTTGCACGGCGCTTCGGGCCAGCGCCTGTTTTCCAACTGAGGATGGCAAGCCATGTTGTTGACCCCCACCGAACTGGAGCGCCTTACGATCTACACGGCGGCGGAACTCGCCCGCAAACGCCGAGCCAAGGGACTTCTGCTGAATTTTCCCGAAGCGGTGGCAATCATTTCCGACGAGATTCTCGAGGGCGCCAGGGAGGGCCGCTCTGTTGCCGAGCTTATGTCCACCGGGTCTCAGATATTGACCCAGGGCGATGTCATGCCGGGGGTCGCGGCGATGTTACCAATGTTGCAGGTGGAGGCGACGTTTCGTGATGGCACCAAACTGGTCACTGTCCACGATCCACTGCGGCCGGCGGCTGGTGTGGACATCGACGCACCGGAGCCAGGAGCGATAATCACCGAAGAGGGGGAGATCGAGTTGAACGCCGGCCGCCGTAAGCTCACGCTTAACGTCGTCAACACCGGTGACCGGCCGGTGCAGGTAGGCAGCCACTATCACTTCTTCGAAGTCAACAAGGCGCTAGATTTCAACCGTTCGGCTGCCTTCGGCATGCGGCTGGATATAGCCGCGGGCACTGCGGTTCGCTTCGAGCCAGGTCAGGAAAAGGACGTGCGGCTTACTGAATTTGGCGGACGGCAAGAACTCTCGGGACTCAACTCCCTTTCCAAGGGCTCCGCCAAGGATGCTGCCGTCAAGGCCGCCGCTCTTGAAAACGCCCGGGCCCGTAACTTCCGGGGCGCTTGAGGTACGCCATGGCAACACTATCGCGCCGTGAATATGCTGCGATGTATGGTCCAACGACTGGCGACGGCGTCAGGCTTGGCGATACCACTCTCGTAGCGATCGTCGAAAAGGATTTTGCCGTGTACGGCGATGAGTGCCTGCATGGCGGCGGCAAGACCTTGCGGGACGGCGCTGGGATGGCAGCCGGCATCACGAGTGCAGAAGGCGCTCTCGACTTTCTTTTGTGCAATGTCATGGTGATTGATGCCGTAGTAGGCATCGTTAAAGGGGATCTCGGGATCAAGGATGGCAAGATCGTCGGCATCGGCAAGGCCGGAAACCCAGACATCATGGACGGAGTCGATCCACGCCTTATCGTATCGGCGGCGACAACGGTTCGGGATTGCGAAGGCCTTATTGCCACCGCAGGTGCGCTGGACGTCCATGTCCATTTCGACAGTGCTCAACTTTGTGAGCATGCCATCGCCTCGGGCATAACGACGATGCTCGGCGGCTCGCTTGGGCCGATCACCGTCGGCATTGACTGCGGCGGCCCGTTTAATGTCGGCAAGATGCTGCAGGCCGCCGAGCATTGGCCCATCAATTTCGGTTTTCTCGGACGCGGCAACTCCCACAAACCTGCCTCGCTGGTTGAACAGATCGAGACTGGCTGCGTTGGTTTGAAGCTCCACGAAGACTGGGGCTCTATGCCCGCCGCGATCGACACCTGTTTAGATGTTGCCGACCAGATGGACTTTCCGGTCCAACTCCATACGGACACGCTGAACGAGTCAGGCTTTCTCGAGGATACACTTGCCGCGATCAACGGACGCACCATTCACATGTATCACACCGAAGGTGCTGGCGGCGGTCATGCGCCGGACATCATCAGGGTAGTCGGAGTGCCTTGGTGCCTTCCCTCGTCGACCAATCCGACCAATCCCTACACGGTCAACACTTTCGACGAGCATCTCGACATGACGATGGTGTGTCACCACCTCAATCCGGCCATTCCGGAGGACGTGGCTTTTGCTGAAAGCCGGATCCGGGCACAAACCATCGCCGCGGAGGATATTCTCCACGATATCGGCGCGATTTCCATGCTTGGCTCCGACAGCCAAGGCATGGGCCGGATCAACGAAGTAATCTGCCGGACTTGGCAATTGGCCGATAAGATGAAGAAGCAGCGAGGCCGCCTGCCCGAGGAGATGACCCGCTTCGGCGATAACGAGCGCATCAAACGATTTATCGCCAAATACACCATCAATGCAGCGTGCACTTTCGGTATCGCGGAGCATGTGGGCTCGCTGGAAGACGGCAAGATGGCCGATATCGTGATCTGGCGTCCGGCTTTCTTCGGGATAAAGCCGGAGCTGATCATCAAGGGTGGGTTCATCTGCTGGGGCGCTATGGGCGACAGCGCCGCCTCGCTCATGACTTGCGAGCCACTTGTGCTGCGACCGCAATGGGGGGCGTTCGGACGAGCCAAAGAGGCGCTTTCGGCCTGTTTCGTCAATCCCCTCGCTATCGAGCACGGCGTTGGCGAAAGACTGGATTTGAAGAAAGCCCTGCTGCCCTCGCGTGGCAGCCGGGGGCTGTCCAAGAAGAACATGTTGCACAATGATGCGTGTCCCGACATCCGCGTCGATCCGCAGACATTTGATGTCTTCGTCGACGGCGAACTGACAACCTGCGAACCGGCACATGAATTGCCGCTGGCGCAGCGCTACATGTTAAGGTGAAGCATGGAGGTCAAAACTGTCTCCAGCGTTTCATCGCGCGTCGGCGCCGCCCGCATCGGCATCGGCGGTCCCGTCGGCTCCGGTAAGACGGCGCTGATTGAACGGCTAATCCCGGCCTTTGCCGCGCGCCGGGTTTCGATTGCGATCATTACCAACGATCTGGTGACGGCCGAAGATGCTGAACGCATCCGCCGTTCAGGGTTGATCGATCCGGCCCGCGTCGCCGCAGTTGAAGCAGGCGCCTGTCCGCATACCGTCATTCGCGAGGACCCGACGCTCAACATCGCTGCCGCCGACGATCTGGAATCGCTGTTCCCGGATGCCGAGTTAATTCTGATCGAGAGCGGTGGCGACAATCTCGCCTCGACCTTCTCGCTTGACTTGGTCGATTGGTGGATGTTCGTCATCGACGTGGCCGGAGGAGACGACATTCCGCGCAAGAAGGGACCGGGCGTCCTCAAATGCGACCTGCTGGTCGTCAACAAAAAGGACCTTGCTCCCTATGTCGGCGTCGATCTGGAGCGGATGACCGCGGAAGCGATAGCAGTGCGCTCGGGCCGGCCGATAGCCGTCACCAATTGCCGATCTGGGGAGGGGGTTGGAGAGATCGCGGACCGCATTGTTTCAGACGTCCTGTTCCGATGAATTCGCATTGCCCTGGTCCGCGCGGCCAGAATTGTTTGGCGCAGTCCCGGCTGGCAGGGCCGCGCGGCGGCCGTTTTGAGGTTCGCTTTGGCCGTCACGGTGCGCATACTCATATCGAGCGGCAGTTCGTCTCCTATCCATTTCATATGACACGGCCCTTCGCGCTAGACGCCGCCATTCCGTCGCTCCTTACCGTCTATCAGCAATCGTCCTCCGGCGGACTTTACCGCGCCGAGGATCTTTTCAGCCAATATGAGATTGGTGCGAAGGCCGCTGTGCACGTCACCACCCAAGCAGCGACCATCGTTCACGATTGTCAGGGGCAGCCCGCGCGCCAGCACAGCGAAGTACGAATGGAGGAGAGCTCTTTCCTTGCGCTTACGCCCGATCCGCTCGTGCTTTTCCCCCGTGCGTTCTGCGAGACCACGCTGGTTGCGCGGTTGGCGTCTGGTGCCGTCTTGTTTTTATCCGACAGCTTTTCCCGTCACGACCCGAAAGCGCAGTTGCGGCCCTTTGACCAATTGAGCTCTGACATCAAGATTGAGGATCACCATGGCCGCCTTGTGGTGCGCGATAGCTTCCGGATCTCCGGACAGGCGTTGGGAAGCGCGATTTCCCTGATCGGCGGCTGGAACTTTGTGTCAAATTTCATGCTGCTCGGCGACCCTGCGCGACTTCCCACGAGGAAAGTGTTGACCCAGCGTCTCTTTTCCCCGGATGTGATTACCGGTCTGACCGAGCTTCCCAACCGAGCTGGGTGGGGCGTGCGTTGTCTCGCTGGTAGCGCAATAGCTGCTCGTGCAATCTCATCAAGGCTGTTCTCTCTTTCAGTCGAGGCGGCGTTCGGGGTATCACCGACGCAACGGCGGAAATAGAGAGCAGATACGCGAGCGGTTAGCCCACTGTGACGAACGTGAGCAATTCCCACGCACACATGAACGTCAAACGGATTTGGCGGAGGGGGAGGGATTCGAACCCCCGGAAGGCTTGCACCTTCAACGGTTTTCAAGACCGCCGCGATCGACCACTCTGCCACCCCTCCGTAACGGATAGCAGCTTGTCTGTAGCAGTCCGCCCTATATAACTCAACGCTCGGCTAAGACTGGGTAGGGATTAAATATGCGAAAATCGATTGTGGCGCTCGTTGCAATGGCGCTGCTGACGGGTTTGGCGGCAGATGTTGGGGCCGCCACGGAAAAGAAAAAAGCCACGCCGGGCCTTACAGCGGCGGAGAAGGCGGAACTCCGCAAGAAATACATGCCGATTTGCAGAGAGCAGTACGGCCACAAGGGTTCGGTACAGGTCTTGAGAGTTCAAGTACTTTCCAACGGGAATGTCCTCTGCTGGTATAGAGGCTAGGCCGTCGTCTCAATCCAAATGCCGCCGCGGGGCTGACACGCAATTGCCATCCGGTTGCGTCATCTGCGGAGCCCGCTAAAATGATGACCCATCACGGTGGAGGCTTGGATGAGAACGGCTGCCGCAGCCCTGGCGATGGCTGCAATGATCTCGCTGCCCGGCAATTTCGCGCACGCCGATGCTGAAAGCCCGGCGGGAACCTGGGTCATGGACAATGGCAAGATCACCGTGCGTCTTGTCCCGTGCGGCGGCAATCTCTGCGGCCAGATCGTCGCCATGAAGAAGCCTCTCGACAAGAAGGGCAGGCCGAAACGCGACAAGCACAATCCCAACCCGTCGCTGCGCGACCGTCCGGTTATCGGATTGACCATCATGGCCAACATGAAAGCCGACGGTGATGGAAAATGGGCCGGCGAAATCTACAACCCGGACGACGGCAACACCTACGCGTCCTACATGAAGCTGGACGGCGGCCGGATGAAGGTGAAAGGCTGCGTCGCCTTCATCTGCGAGAAAATCACATTTGAGCGGGTTGATTGAGGGCGGTATGCGGCGAATCCTCTGTCTGGTTTTTTGTCTTGCCGCGGCAGCGCCCGCCGCCGCCCAGGCGCTGCAAGACATCCCATTCGAGAAGAAACTGAAATTGGCGAAGGTGGGTGACGAGGAAGCCCAGATCGCCGTGGCGGAAGCCTATGAGACGGGAGTTGAGGTCGCCGCCGCGGATCCGGTGGAAGCGGCCAAGTTTTACCGGCTGGCCGCCCTGCAAGGAAACCTGGAGGCGCAATTCCGGCTCGGGCGCATCGTGTCCAAGGGGGTCAAGGGCATCAAGCAGGATTTCACCACGGCAGCGAAGCTCTATCAGTCGGCCGCCGCCAAGGGCCATGCAGGCTCGATGGATGCGCTCGGCCAGCTCTATCAGAACGGCCAGGGCGTTTCCGCCGATCCTGCCAAGGCAGTCGAGTGGTATCGCAAGGCAGCGGACCTGAAATTCGCCAACGCCGAGAACAATCTCGGCGTCATGTATCTTAACGGCAAGGGCGTGAACCGCGATCTAACCGAGGCCTTCAAGCTGTTTGAGCGCGCCGCTGCGCAAGGCGACCAATGGGGCCTCAATAATCTGGGCGGCATGTATGAAATGGGCTGGGGCGCCCCCAGGGATATTTCCAAGGCTCTTGCCTACTATCGCCAGGCCGCGGCCATCGGCAACCAAACGGCGGCTGAGAATATCCGGCGCCTGTCGCCAGAGGCGACAAGATAATCGCCGGTTAACCATACCTCCCAACCCAAAATTAAGGGTCCAGACGTGAATACTAGGGCTGAGGATTTTCGTCACTTCGGGGGATAACGAGTCCTTGATGGGGAGCGGGCGTATGCGGCATCTTTCAGCTTTTCCGGTTCTGATCGCGGTCGGGCTCGTTCTGGCGAGCTGTTCCTCGCAAAACAGCCAGCAGGCCTCGCGCAATCCGTTTGCCGGCAAGGGCAGCCCCTATTTTCCAGGAACGGGACCCGTTCCCATGGGGGGCGGGCGCTATCACGTAGGCCAGCCCTATGAAGTGGCGGACCGCTGGTTCACGCCCAGGGAAGAACCCAATTACGACAAGAGAGGCATAGCCTCGTGGTATGGCGAAGCCTTTAATCGCCGCATGACGTCGAATGGCGAATGGTTCGACATGAACCGCCTTACCGCCGCCCATCCGACCTTGCCGCTGCCAAGCTACGTGAAGGTGACCAACACGGACAACGGCCGTTCGGTGGTGGTGCGCGTCAACGACCGGGGGCCTTTCGTCGGTACACGGATGATCGACATGTCGAAACGCGCCGCCGTGGCGCTCGGTTTCAAGGGGCAGGGGATGGCGCCGGTCCGCGTCCAACTCATCGGACCCGCCCCGCTCGACGACAATGGCACCCATCTGGCCGCGATGAACGAGGAATTGCAGCGAGGCACGCCGCTGCGCCGGATGATCGCGGCCGCAAGCGGGAAGCGCCGCGGCGAGGTGCAGATCGCCGCCGCCGAAAGCAATCCCGAGCCGGTGGAACATGTAACTACGGTGGCCTATGCGGCGCCGGAACAGGAAGTGCAGGCGCCGGATTTTGGCGACAATGAATCCTACTACGTGCAGGTGGGTTCATTCGCGGACCCTAGCAACGCCGAAAGAGCGCGCGAGGAACTTGCCGCCGCCTGGCCCGTTCAGGTGGCCGAACTCAATGGCGGAAATGGAACCGTCTACCGCGTGCGGGTTGGCCCCATTGCCGACCGTCCCGATGCTGACACGGCCCTTGAGCACGCGGTCTTCCTCGGCCACCGTGACGCCCGGGTGATCGTCGCCCACGCCATGCAGGCGGCGCTGTAAAACGAAGCACCGGACATTTCCCGAAGAGGCCCTCATCCG
>Ga0187892_10011873_pt1 | contig 10540 bp, 7 predicted proteins | sample MA1701073metaG_FD_139345 | JGI IMG/M metagenome (GOLD analysis project Ga0187892, IMG submission 139345) | Bio-ooze microbial communities from a basaltic lava cave in the Kipuka Kanohina Cave System on the Island of Hawaii, USA - MA170107-3 metaG ...
CAGGGCGCTTGTCGAAATGCGCTTTGCGAGTGACCGGTCATACATTACTCTCATGATGCAATCAGCGAAAGCCTCTGGTGTGTCGGCGATCATCAGATGCACCCCATTCTTCGCATTCAAGCCTTCTGCACCTTTCGATGTGGCAACCACCGGCGTTGCTAGTGCCATGGATTCAATGATCTTCAAACGCGTACCGCCTCCCCTCCACAAAGGAGCAAGAGAAACGGTCGAACTAGCGATCCATTCCCGGACATCCTCTAAGTGGCCGGTCAGGCGGATATTGCGCATTGAGGGAAGCGGCAGGTTAAGGTGGTCGCCAGTAATGATCAACTCAGCGGATGGAATACGCTCCAAGACAAGCGGCAGTACCTCCTCAACGAACCAAACCATCGCCTCATAATTGACGCGGTAGCGGAACGAACCGGTGAAGATCATTGTGTTCGGCTTTGACACCACAGTCACCTTCGAGTACTTTTCTAGATCTACACCGTTGGGAATGACCGAAATGTTTTTGACCATAAGAAAGTGATGAGCGACGAGTTCGCGTTCCTTTTCGGAAACTACAGAAACAGACCGAACTTGTTTCAGGAGGTAGGAAAGGTAGATATGGAATTTAGACCGGGTAAACTTGCGACGGATCAGCCGCGTCCACCCCGCGCCTTGGGCTAAGTTCTCATAGGCCAATCCGATCTCCAACTCTTCGAACAATGTTGGCGCATTTCTAAAGTAGGGATAATATGCCGCCATAGCCAATTGCGAGGCAACGATAACGTCAAATCTCTCCTCGTCCAATATCCGCACAATCTTCGCTGCCATCAGGGGCGAGAAAGTATCCACGATCGATCTCGGCCTAGAGCTAAAAAACCCAGCTAGTGCATGCCAACCATAAGGGTTGAATTCCCTCCATGGGATAACGTGTACGTCCTTGCAGGCGATACGAACTTGGGACAACTCCAAACTTACTTCAGCCCGGTCGGTAAAACTTAGCAGAGTTACATCATGTTTGGATACCAATCCTTGCAACAGGTTAAGGATGCGAATCTTGGAACCATTATCGGCAGGATACGGAAACCAACGCGAAAGAAACAGAATCTTCACTCAGCAATCACCGCCATCAGGATAGCATCGCGCCCATGCGCCCTCGCAAGAAATCCAATACCCCTTGCCACATTGCGTTTCGATGCTCGCGCTTATGGCGCCATTTAGGCTTCACGCTCCAACTAACAATGGTGCGCATAATCTGGAACCATGTGTAAAATTTTGCTCCTAATGGGGCTTGATGTTTTGCTAAGGTATAAAGATGATTACGGGTACTATAATACGTGAACGCCGGCTTCGGTTGATAGTCTTTCTTCACTCCTTTATGCCAGAGTTTCGCCTGGGGGATATGAACAATTCTCCATCCTGCGCGGTTGATCCGAATGCACCATTCAGTTTCTTCCCAATAGATGAAATAATCACTATCCAACATGCCTGCTTGCACGATTGCGGTCCGGCGAACCAGTATGGCGCATCCGGAAATCCATTCCACTTCATGCGGCTCACTAAATTGACCGCGGTGCGGCTCATTTTGACCTAGATGGATGCTTTGCCAATACTTTCCGATCATCCCACCGGCTGATTGGATCACATCCTTCTGGTCGAAATGATAAACCATTGGACCAACGATTCCGATTCGAGGATCACTCTCCCCTACTTCGACAAGTCTCCGTATACAATCACGGTCAACTATTACATCCTCATTTAATACAAAAATCCAGTCAGCTCCGATGGTTAGCGCTTCCTCTACGCCGATATTGTTGTTACCAGCATAACCAAGATTATCCCGCAAGCGAATAATACTCACGTCAGGAAACTGATCCTGAATATTATCTACTGACCCATCTGTGGATTGGTTGTCAAGCACAATTGTTTTCATCGTCAAGTAATCCGACTGCGCCAGTGAAGCAAGGCAGGCCAGTGTATCATGACGCCGATTGGAATTCAGGATCACACAAACAACTAGGGGATTGTCCATATTCTTTCAAACTAAACTAACCATGCCTTCGGAAAATTCTTTTCGATTTCCACTCCCTCGAATCTCTGGCTGGTCCGCGCTCCATGCTGCTTAACCCAATCTGCCATTCGTTTCAAACCGTCTTCAAGGCGATAAAGATTTCGCTCGCCGAAAATCTTCCGTACTTTTTCGTGCGATGAGTAAGCGTGTATCACCTCGTTACGCGCCGGAAGTCGCATAATATTCGGCTCGACTCCCATCGCCAGCGCTACCGCTCGCGCCAGTTGATTAACAGAATAATGCTGGTCCGCACCTACGTTAAAGACCTGATTGTATGCCTTAGGTATCTGAATCGATTCGGCGATGATTGGCGCCACATCTGCAATGTAACTAAAGGCGCGGGTCTGCTCGCCATCGCCAAACACCGACATGGGCTTGCCTTGCAGGATCTGATTCATGAAAATGCCCACCACATTGCGGTACTTGTCTCCTATATTCTGCCGTTCGCCGAAGACGTTGTGCGGCCGGAAGATTATGTAGTTCAAGTCGAACATTTCCTTGCATGTTTTCAGCTCTTGTTCGACAGCAAGCTTAGCGACACCATACGAATCTTCCGGATGCGCAGGGGTTTCTTCGGTCATCGGCAGGATAGTACTGGTTCCATACACGGCGATTGAAGAAGTGAAAACAAAACATTTCACGCCCGAATTGACCGAAGCATTGATCAGATTGATGCTCCCAATTAGATTGTTTTCGTAGTTGAAGCGTTTGATGAAATGGCTCAATCCCTCCGCGGCGTATGCAGCAAGGTGGAATACATATTCGAAGCGATTCTCCGAGAACAGTCGATTAATAAGCGAGACATCATTGATGCTTCCTTTGACAAATTCCGCACCTTTCACCACATTATCCTTGAATCCGCCACTCAGATCATCCAGCACGAGGATATGATGACTCTGCTTGACCAACTCTTCAGCGACATGCGAGCCGATGAACCCCGCACCGCCGGTAAGCAGCACAGTACTTACCATATTATTCTCCTACATTCTAGTTTCGAATCAATTGAAGATATACCCCCTCGAGCTCAAAAGACTCTTGCTCAACCTGTTTTACCTCTGAAATCCCTAATGCAAGTCGCTCACGTAGGGCTGCATCACTTGCCAACTGCTTCAATTTTGCTGCTAAATCATCTACATTCCCTGGTGAAAACAAAAGCCCGTTGATATTATCAGATATTGCCTCGGCCATTCCTCCGAGATCAGATGCAATAACGGGTGTTTTTGTCGCAAAAGCCTCATGAATGACGAGCGGTGCATTTTCATACCAAATAGACGGCACTACCAATATGTCAATTTCTGAGAATACCTTTCCAAGATAATCATGTTCAAAAGGCCCTCGCAAATGAATTCCCGTAAATGCACCAATCGACTTCCGCAACTCCGCGGCATATCCGGGGTCTTTCTCAGGGGCTCCCCAGATATTGAGAATCACAGCGTCGTCAAACTTGGCCTTTTTGAAGGCTTCAACGAGTAAATGCACACCCTTGACTGGTATGATCTGTCCAATGTAGCCGATCCGCAGTGTATCGCTTGGAGTCTTTCCATCGTACTGTCCCAACCAAGATAACTCATGGCCATTTCTTAAAACTTTGATATCTCTCTGTGTATGGCGAGAGAACATCCGCCGAATCACTTGAGAATGTGACAAAACCAGATCCGGAAGCTCAAGCGCATCCCGAAGAGCCTCTTTTCTCTCAATCATGTTCAGCAATTTGCCGCGCAAGCCTCTGTGTTTTGTCAACTGTGGATAACCGGCTAAACCGGCCCAGATTTTTGTCTGTAGGCCTGAAGATACTCCCAACCTACCAAGTTTTCGACGCAAACCAGAGCCATCCATCAAACATGATTGACACTCCGATGGAGATGTAATAGAGTCGCATAATGTACCATCGCTCCTTATGAGCTGAAGGGTAGGGCAAAGAAACCAGAAATCCATTAGTGTCAAGACAATCGGTATCCTTCGCTCCTTTATGCTGGATAGAATTCCCGCGCCAAGTGAATATGCCGAAGTAATATGAACAATATCAAACTTCTCAGCAACCAGAAGATCAGACAGCCAGTTTTTTACCGGCTCGCTATAATAAAGAACGCGGTTTGGATCTGCGCTTTTGGTCCAATTCAGGTTGATGCGCCTTGTCAACACACCATGATAGACATCGCTTACAACCCCGTTCCAGTATTCGTTTCCTTCCGCCCAGTTACCAGCACACAAGACTTGAACTTGGTGCCCTCTTAGTTGAAGACCCTTGGCAATCCCCAATGTATAATTCTCAGTGCCGGCATTGTGCTGCGGCGGAAAAAAATGTGTAATTAGTAAGATTTTCATTTTGCTAGGATCATTCTCCGTTCAACTGTGTGAGAGGCATACTCTGAAAACCCACAATTTGGTTTCTATGCTCCCTAATTCCCTCGAGCAAAGAGAAGGGACGAACCGCGCGAATGTTTCCGGTTATTCAAACGCCGCCATCCCCCTACGACTTGCCTGGCTACGTTGGGATGCAAACTTGCAAGAGCACTGACCAAAATTGTTTTGGGATCGAAAGGCTGTAGAGACCGGGCTCGTTTCAACAAGGTTCTGACAAGGTCAAAATCCTTTTCTGTCGCCAAGTAATAGCTAGCTAACCAGCGTTGCAGAGTCCCCTGTTCGCGTTTTGGCAACGCACGAAAATGTTTGCTCGTGATCAGAGCCATTTGGTCATCAACGCGATCTGCCAGATCATGAATTAGTGTGTGGTAAAAGAAACTGACTTTTTGCGGCGTCGGAACCTTCTGGAAGCGGGCAGACGACATTACTTTATGTTTTACTCGTGTTAGAGACTCGAGGCGGCGCTCATTAGGCATCGATATTGTCATATTGTCCGTATGCAGGCGATACCAAATAAGCACTGAAGGAACAACGCCGAATTGCGCCCTTTCTGCAATACGGATATACATGTCGTAATCTTGACACCAGACTATTGACTCATCGTACCGAATTTCAGGTTCACGAAGTACATCTCCCCGAATCATTACATTGCCACCCGTCCCAAAAAATGGGGTGATAATCAGCAAATCATAAACATCGCCAGCGATATCACCAACACGATAATCTGAGAAGCGGCTCAGAGGTTTGCCATAAGCATCACAATATACCCCATCGCCATACACAACTCCGACATCAGGATGATGTTCAAGATAATTAACACGGTCAGCGATGCTGTGCGGGGTAAGCCAGTCATCAGTATCCAATGTAGTAATGTATGAACCGCTTGCCAATTCCAAGCCATGGTTTAGAGCCGCCGCTTGTCCTCGATTTTCCTGAAAAAAATACTTGATGCGCTGATCGCTATAGGACCGTGCAATAGAAGGTGTGGCATCCCCTGAACCGTCGTCTACGATGATAAGTTCCCAATCGGAATACGTTTGTGAAATCACACTTTCGATTGCCTGACCGATATACTTTTCGCCATTATAGGCGGGCATAATAACGCTCGCAAGTTTTTGTTCCATATGAAATTAATGGATCGAATTAGGAAATACCCAGAACCTGAAATTTCACCGGCACAAGCCCATCCTCTTGTACACGGATCTTTTGGCTTTCAGTCTCGGTTACTTCGAACATCGCGGCTGACGCAATGTAATCGTATACTTCAATGGGTGGATTTGCAACCCACAACCCAATTGTATAGAGCCCGGGATTAAGGTGTAGTTGCTCCATCTGAAATGTGAGTGTAGTGATGCCTTTCCTGAGTGAAATATTGTTTCCGTGTGTTAATGAATCGGCGTTTACCAATTTGGTGCCATATCGATCAAGGATGACAATGGCAATACTACTAACTGAACATGCCGATTTGGAAAACAGCGTGATACTAACTTCCAGCGGTCCATTCGTATATGGGTAATATGCCAAAGATTCGTCATTTCCCTTATATGATAAGGATTGAAACATAACATCCCCAGTTCCATCACGCTTTTGATTCGTCAAGTCGATGATAGAGTTTGGTCCGGATGTCTCGGACGACATCGCGGACAAATATTGCTCAATCACTCTGCGGGTTTTATCTTGGGAAATCAGCTGCCCATGTCTGAATAGGATCGATTGAGGGCACAAGCGCTGCAAGGCATTCATATTGTGGCTGACAAAGACCACGGTGCGACCCTCGTGCGACACGTTTTCCATTTTCCCCAGCGATTTTTTCTGAAAATCCACATCGCCTACCGCCAGCACTTCATCTATCAATAGAATTTCAGGTTCCAGGTGCGCCGCGACGGAAAATGCCAAGCGAACATACATGCCGCTGGAGTAATGCTTTACCGGAGTATCTATAAACTGTTCGATTTCAGCAAAGTCAACAATCTCGTCAAATTTTCGGTTGATTTCAGTCCTACGCATTCCTAAAATTGAACCGTTTAAATAAACATTTTCGCGGCCGGTGAGTTCGGGGTGAAACCCTGTTCCCACCTCCAGCAAAGAGCCGATTCTTCCATACACATCTGCATACCCAGTGGTTGGCTCCGTAATCCTTGACAAAATCTTCAGGAGGGTGCTTTTACCCGCGCCATTGTGACCAATAATGCCTATGATCTCACCATGTTTTATGTCAAAGGAAACGTTATTTAGGGCCCAGAACTCACGATCTAGATCGGATGCGCCCGCTGGGTCTCCCTTGATTAACTTTTTTATTCGACGGAAAGGTGTCAAGGCAACATCAACAACTTTGTCGCCCAGACGAATAGAGTTTTTTCGTTTGCCTCCTATGTAATACCTCTTTCCCAAGTTTTTAACTCGAATTGCAACATCATTCATGAAGGAGATTCTTAAATAACATCTGCAAAATTTCTTTCCATACGGCGAAAATATATTGCGCCGCCTATTAACAATACCAGAGCCACACCGTAAGATACAAAAATCACGGGTGCGGGCGCAGTGTCCACACCTAGCAAGGACCAGCGAAATCCCTCTACCACTCCCACCATGGGATTTATGCCATAGATCGTTCGCCAAGGGTCAGATAGCAAACTGCTCGGATAAGCCACTGGCGTTGCGAAAAGCCAAATCTGAACGATAAAAGGTATCATATATCGAACATCCCGAAACTGAACATTCAATGCCGAAAGCCAGAAACTTACGCCCAAAGCAGTTGTCACCGACAGGACGACAAAAAATGGCAACCAGAGAGCATTTAGAGTTGGAACAAAGCCATAATAAAGCATCATGGCCAGCAACAAAACAAAAGCTAGAAAGAAGTCTACCAATCCTGCAAACACCGACGCTACCGGCATTGTCAAGCGGGGAAAGTAAATTTTCTTAACCATCTCAGGGTTATTTACCAGACTGTTTGAAGCCTGATGAATACTATTCGCAAAGAACGTCCAAGGAACCAAGGCGGCGTAGGTAAAGACCGAATAGGGAATCTCATCCGAAGGAATTCCAGCCAGACGCCCAAAGAAAATAGTAAAAATCGCCATTGTTAACAATGGCTGGAGTATCGCCCATAATGCACCAATAACGGTCTGTCGATATCGAACTTTAAGATCTCGCCACACAAAAATCATTAATAACTCACGAGAATCCCAGATCTCATTCAACCTGAGAGAGAACCAACCCTTTGAAGGCTCGATACGAATCATATGATTTGCTTTGAAAGATCCTCCGACCATTATTTCCCTGAACCTTATGTAGCAGGCTCAAGCTTGAACAGAATCTTTACTTCCTCCTCGAATATAACACCCAAAGCACAATTAACACTAAAAGTAAGGTTACGGGAAATATGCCGAAAAGCATTGAGATTTGTGGATTCGATAAATAAGATACTTCATTCCATAAAAGAGGAAGTTCAGAGGTAGCAGTTGGAAGTGGTATGCTTTCGGTACTTGTCGCGGGGGCAGCTATATTGGCGCTATTTTCAAGGGTTGATGGTATCGAAAAAGGAGAGATTGGCAATTCGGGTGAATCCAAAACAGTGTATGAATACCAAACTCCCTCTTTCCCTCCAATAACAATATCTGCCGTCCATGTCACCAATATTATATTCCCTTGAGATACAACGGCTCTAAGAGTCGAGGGAGCAATTGTAGGCACGAATCGATCCGGATAAATCCAAACACCATCTTTAAAGCGACTATGCCAAACTCCGCCCACTGATTGATATTCACCATCCACAATCTGATCAATACGCATTATGGCGATTAGGTGTACAATTTGATTACTATCGACAACTAAAATCTGCTCGTCGCTCCAGCCGGTCAGAAAAGGTAGAGGGCTGGTCACATTCCCCCAAGTTTGCCCGCCGTCTTTTGACAATCGAACTAATAATGTGGGACGTCCAACTGGTACAGTACCCCCAGTAAAAGGATTCCCGCCATTATACATAATCACCACATACTGTCCATTATCGACAACAGCAGGAACCTGCGGCCCCCAATAGCCCACAATATCAGGCCTTTTATCCAACAAGATCGGTCGGAGCCATTTCCCGGTTTGAAGATCGATACCAACATAGTAGAGGGAATCTGGCATACCACCTTCGAGCACATAAACACTCCATACTAGATGCATTCTGCCTGACGGACCAACAAACGATTTAATCTTATAGGGTATAGTATTGGAATCATCCGTCAATAATAGAGGAACGGAATCGGACCAACTCCGACCTGTATCATTTGAAATAGCTATGTAGATCCCATTGCCATCTTTATTTCCATTAAAAATAACAACAAGATTTCCTTGACTATCTCCTTCGATGACCCCGGAACTTGGGGTGAATGCTCCTTCCCCAATTAACTCTGGATATGACCAAGCTGAGGCATTTTCGGCATATGTAGCTAATGCACTAGAATAATATATAGCTGGTGTGTCACCTTCCGCAGCACTTCCCCAAAATATCAAGTGAAACACTCCGTCTGAAGCCAAAAACATACCCAATATTTGAGCATCCCAGGTCGGGGATAATAATATATCATTTGGTCTAGTCCAACCTCCGGCGACCGTCCATTGACGATAAACAATCGCCCGTCTTCGCTCTTCTCCATCTCCAACCCACTGAGTGGCAAAAGCATGGACAGTCCGGTTTCGGTCGGCCACAAGAAAAGGCGTAAACGTGTCATCAAGGTACCCCGGCACCCGCTTATCTGGAGCCCAACCAGATTGGATCCCGCTCATCGCAATTCCACGGTCTGGAATGAAAGCAACCAATGCTACCAAGATCAAACCAAGAACAAGCGAAATCTTAACAATTTTCATGTATCTCTGTTGCCAGTCCTTTGCCGAATGAGCACGAACACAACGATCAAAACGCTCACTACGATCAGCACAAATCCAACGATAATTCTAGCAAAAGAAAATGAGTTCCTGTCGGTATTTAGAGTTGATAAATCCTGTGTAGCGGTTGGATTCACAACGCTCACATCGATATCAGCCGCCTCGGTGCTCGGTGTAGGAAGTACTGCTGGCAATACATGATTGATATCGACTCCTTCAAGATATCGGCTGAATAGCAGAATCTCGCTTTTATTGATCCCCCCGGGCTCGGAATATTCAACTGGTAATAATACTACCAAGTGGCCAGCCGAAGTTATGTTTGCAAATAGAGAGTACGTGACTTGCCCGCCAGTGATGGAAATGTCCTTGGGTAAATCCGGGCTCCAGGAGCCATTATCCCACTTCCAGTCCTGAAGTATAAGATTTTCCTGATTAAGAGCAGGTGTTTCAAATTTCTTCATTAGCTGAAGAAAGTGCAGTAAACCTCCTCCGCGAGAAGCTAATGTTACCCTTGTTGGTTCACTGCTTACTCCACCCACATTAATTTGCCTTGACCAAGTCTCTCCTCCATCCTCCGATACCTGGGATAGGTTAGCATAGACGAGCCCATCATACTCTTGCCACACCACATGAACAGTCTTCTCATCATAACTCACAATCTCAGCCCATTGGATTCCACCTGTGCTTAATACCTGCGGAGTGCTCCATGTTTCTCCGCCGCTCAACGACCGTGAATAGTACAATCCTGCCGGTTGTCCCATTCGCAGGGTTTGTCGCACAAAAATTAGATGCAGAACGCCATCTCGGTCAACAGCAATTCGGGGTTCATCAATACGTTCCCATTCCTCAGAGATGGCATCAAAAACCTGAACCGGAATTGACCAATTCCGCCCATTGTCAATAGATTGCACCAAATAGATCCCTCTATTCTCGTTGGTCGGCACCGCATATACAGCAATAATTCGTCCGGAACCATCCACTACAGCGTCCGATGATGAGATCAGCTTTGAGGGAGAGGGCAAACCCGTTATATTCGCCCATTGAGATGGTAAGCGAGCTTTCTCAAGACCAGTGTAACTGAAGGCAAGATCTCCAGAGAAACCATCGACCCATAAAACCAACAGCCGTCCTAGCGAATCAGTTATCATCGACAAATGCATTGGCATACTGTTCAGCGAACCGAAAATAGACACTGGAGCTGCCCATTGTTCTCCGTTCCAATGAGAAATTTCAATCGCACTAGTC
>Ga0187892_10011876_pt1 | contig 10539 bp, 8 predicted proteins | sample MA1701073metaG_FD_139345 | JGI IMG/M metagenome (GOLD analysis project Ga0187892, IMG submission 139345) | Bio-ooze microbial communities from a basaltic lava cave in the Kipuka Kanohina Cave System on the Island of Hawaii, USA - MA170107-3 metaG ...
AATGGGACACGGACAATGCCGCAGCCCTGATGAACCTCGTAGCTCTCCGGGAGGGCGGGCAATGGGAACTATACTGGCAAAACCGAAAAACAGCCTGATGCCAAAATCCGTGGCCAGACCCGCTCGCGCTCGCGTGTGCAGATGGACTTGTCGCCGGACCAGGAATGCGGTATGATCCAAATACAAGGGGGAATCTAGGACTCTTTGGGCGGTTGGTTTTAGGGGGGCGATTCATGTTCGTGTCAGGCTGTAAAGCCGTTCTGGTGATCGTGGCGTTATGGTGCGCGGGGTTCTGCGAGCCGTTGGCAAACTCGGCACCCGTCAATCTCGAATGGCGGCCCGCTCATCAGACGGTTGTTGTGGGCGACGAGGTTCAAATCGGCCTGTACGCTGTGTCCGATAACGACGTCAATCAATCGATCGCCTCGATGAGTGCCGTCGTCCTTTGGGACGAGGAGTTTCTTGGCACGGTCGGCCACATCAACAATGGCCCGTACCTGTGGTATGCTGCCGGTTTTTTTATGAACGACCTGGGCGGGCTAAACGACGATAGGTCGGATGGCGACATTATCTTTACCGGCTTTGGGCAGTTTGCGCCGGCCGACCCCGCCTGCGTCCCCGTCCCGCCGGATGGGCTTCTCATCACGACGTTTACCTTCGATGCCGTCGCTAAGACCGAAGCAGCGGTCGTCGGCATTCCGTTACGACACGCGCAAGTCTCTCAAACGGAGGTTTATGACGGATTCTTGCCGGGGTTCGACGTAACCGGAACCCTCGGGACGGCGACCGTGAGGATCCTCCCTGCGATCGACCTGGTGATGTCGCAGCCGCCCCCCAATTCGATTGATGCGCGGCAACCGTCTGACGTCGACGGCGGAAACGCGACAGGTTGGCAATCGATCGACTTGCTGTTTGATGGGGTGGCGGCGTGCCTGATCGCTGACGACTTCAGCATTTCCGTTGAACCGACTATCGAAGCCCCACCTGTCGTGACGGGGGTGACCGCCACCCGCAATCGGGTGACGCTCCAGCTTGACAAGCCCATTCCACCGGGGCGCTGGACGAACATCGCATACCAACCGACGGGGACGACCGTGCGAGTGGGCGCCCTCCCGGCCGACGTCAATGGCGATGGCACGAGCGGCCCGCTGGATCTGCTAGCGCTCATTGATGCCCTCAACGGCGTCACCATTCTTCGACCAATGTGGCAAGTCGACTTGGACCGCTCCGGTGAGGTCAACTCGTTGGACATCTTGCGCGAGGTTGATTTGCTCAACGGCGCCGGCGAGTTCGAAGCCTGGAACGGCCGAACGCTGCCACCGTGAGGCGTCGCCATTCGCCTTGGTCCGGCCCGAGATAGCAGATCGCGCCTCTGCCTCTACATTACATCGCTTTGTCCCTAATCGAACACTGAGAAGCCGCGGGCGAGGAGGTCTTGGATATCGATCAGGCCCGCTAGCCGGCAGGCATCATCGACCACCGGCAGCTCGTCGATGGCGTGTTTGCGCATGAGGTCTAACGCGGCCGTCGCCCGGTCGGTGAGGCCGATGCGTTTGGGAGAGCGGGTCATGACTTGCGACACGGAGGTGTCGGCGGATCGATCCGGCCGCTTGAAGAGTCGGAAAAAGTCGCCCTGAGTGATGATGCCCACGAGCCTGCCGGACTCATCGACGACGCAGGCAGCCCCCGCGCGTTTGGGAGCGGCAAGGATCGCTTCGTAACAGGCGCTCAGCGTGGCGCCGGCTTGGACCGTCGGGCAGTTGGATCCGGTTCGCATGATCTCACGGCAGGTCATCAGGTAGCGGCCTAAGGCGCCGCCGGGATGATAACCGGCGTATTGCTCAGGCTGGACGGCCTTGAGTTCCATGACGGTAAGAGCCAGCGCGTCACCCACGGCGAGCATGGCCGCGGTCGAGGAGCTTGGGGCCAAGCCGAGGGGACAAGCCTCCTCCGTCCGGCCGATGTCGAGCACGAAGTCGGCATGGCGGGCGGCCGCGGAGTCAGGCTTGGCGGTCAAAAGGATGACCTGGCAGCCGAGCTGCTTAAAGCGAGGAAGCAATTCGACCAGTTCCGAACTTCCGCTCTTGCTGAGGGCGATGACGCAATCGTCGCCGTGGATCATCCCCAGGTCGCCGTGGAGAGCCTCGACCGGGTGAAGCGAATAGGCAAGTGTGCCGGTGCTGGCCAGGGTGGCCTGAATCTTGTTGCCGATCTGACCGGCCTTGCCCACGCCGGTGACGCAGACCCGGCCCTTGCATTGCAGGATGGCCTGGACGGCGTGGACGAACGCGTCGCCCAGGCGGGTCTCGGCATCTGCGATGGCCGCAGCCTCGGCTTGGAGCACAGCGCGCCCGCGTGCGAGGATGGCAGCGCCATCGCCGGTTGCGCGCACCGGAACGTTTTGCAACTTGGTGGCATGGGCCATGGCGGGCATTATCGCCAATACCGATCGAAACTCAACGGGCTGCCGTGCGGACCTCGATGGACTCCTTGTCAACGCCGGCACGGGCGAGCCCTTCAACCAAAGAGGAGATGATCTCGGACGTCGTATCGTCCGCAGGGCGAAGAACGATGACCTTCGAACCGGACTCGGCGGGCGCGGGGGCGGCATCGGGCGCCGGCGGTTTCGGACTGACTACGTTGACCAAGGCCTCGACGGTCAGGGTGGTATCGTTTCGGCGAAGTTTCCCGTCGGTCCCGATGGTGACCTCAACTTCGGCGGAAACGGCCGCGGCGCCGCCGACCAGCAACGTGCATTCCCTGCCGGCCGGCGGAATCGCCCCCGAGTCAGCGCGGAGCCAGAGGAGCTCGTTGTCCGCGCTGTGCAAACCTCCCACGGCAATCAACGCCGTATCAAAATCGACCAGCGTCACCACGGTCCCATCGAGGTCGGCGCCGAACCGACCGTCGCCCAATGTTCGCGAACCGGCAAAGACCCACGTCAACGGGCCGGGTCGCCGATCTGTTGTGGTGTCGATCAGCCAGTCTTCGACCGGAACGGTGCGATCGATTCCGCCTTGACGATATCGAATGCGCAGGCGAAGGGCCTCGCCGGAGGGTGCGAGCCATCGATCCCTTTCGGCGTCATATTGAACCGGCCGGCCAGGAGTCAGGCCGATCAAACCGAGGGCATGAAAGACCTCCATCGCACGGGGCCGCACGACGATGATGCTCTCATGCTCCCGGGTCTGCGGCGTGCAGGCCAGCAGTTCGAGCGGCCCCTCGCGAAGGACGATCTTCCCGTCGATTTCGACGCGGCGGCGGCGCCAGTCCATTCGCAGGCCGGACACAAATTCGCGCGGTTGGTTTGTCGCGGAAGCGGGCAATTGCGGCGGCGGCACGATGTAGGGGATGCCTGTCGAAGCGGCGATGACATGGAGCTGCATAGCGACAAAGAATACCATACGCCATCACCATGCTTCGTACGGTCTATGTGGCGTGCCACGGTGCATCAGTTTGGGCCGAGAACGTGAAAAGCAAACAGCGGCGTCACATCCGTCAGTTTTTCAAGATTCCAGGCTTGTTCGAGCACGCCCGCCGCCGCCTTTTCATCAAGGACGCCCTCGGCCATGCGGTGGAACTTAGCGACGACTTCCTCGTCGCTCATGGGGTTGCCGGCGTGGCCTCTGGGAAAATCGACTCGCAGGTTCACCTTGGCACCGCCGGAACACGTAATCGTAACGTCGTTGGGGATGCCTTTGGGATAGCCTGCGTTGCAGTCTGCGTCCTCGACGATCACGGTTTTGTCGATCAGATCGAGCAACCTCGGATCGGTCAGCCGATTCTCGTCGAAGGTGGCCAGGGTAACATCGCCGTCGACCAGCGCTGCCGCACAGCAGTAGAACAGTGAGTGGTCCGCTGTCTCACGCGAGGTCGGCCGCAGCTTCTCCGGTTCGCTGCCGATGATGCTAACCGCCGCTTCGAAGCTTTTGATGTGGATGCGCTCTATGACCTCGCCTTGTACACGAGGCCGCAGTTGCAACATGGCGTCGATGGCCGACAGCGAGTGGTATTCGGCGGGCCAGAACTTGATGTACGTCTTATCGATCATGAAATCGCCTCGCTCACCCAGGACGACGTCCTTGGCCCCTCCGATGTTCAGTTGACGCATCAGCCCCTTGGGCCCCTCGAAGATTTCGTTGGGACCGGTCATCCCGCGACGAGCCAAATCGGCCGCGAAGATGCCGTTCCGTCCGGCGTTGGCGAAGGCGCACGCCTTCCAGTCGGAGATTTGCCCAGTGCGCGTCTGGCGAGTCGAAATGTTGCAAACGCCTGCAAGGCCCAGGGCATGTTCGAGTTCATCCTCGGTCAAGCCCCATAGTTTTCCGGACAGCAACGCCGTCGACAGCGCTCCGTACGTTACGTGGTCCCAGCCGCCGGCGCGCAGGCTGGCGGCGTCGCAGAGACGGCACTGGATTTCATACCCGATTACGGTCGCCAGGATCATATCCCTGCCGGTCTTCTCGGCTACCTGCGTCACAGCCACGGCCGCTGGAATGTTGTCGGAGGGGTGGGCGGGTTCCAGGCTTAGGTACGTATCGTTGTAGTCCAGGTATCGAACCATCGTCCCGTTGGCAAAGGCCGCCAAGTCGGGCGTGGTGTGGTGCCGGCTGCCCCAGACCGTCGCGGCCGGAGGTGAGTCGCTGACGGCCATCGCCTTTGCCCGCGCGATTCTGGCCGGATGCGAATGGTACGCGCCGAGGCAGGTCGCGACCGAATCAACCACGCGGCGTTTGACCTCGTGAATCGTGCGGTCGGGCAAGTCCTCATAACTCAGTGCGCGGGCCCATTGGGCCATGCGTCGGGCAATCGTCATAGCTTTCTGATTCCATCATTGCGGCGCGTACCACGCACTGCGTATTCTGCTCGCGCCAATCAAGCACTGGGCCGGCAAGACTCCAAAAGCAGCTCGGCAACATCGAGCTGCGCAACGTCGTCGCGATGCTTCTCGGCCAGACCGTCGGTGAGCATTCGCATACAGAAGGGGCACGCGCTGCTGATTGCGTCCGGCCCGGTCTCAAGCAATTGCCCGGTTCGCGCGGCATTGACGCGCTCTTTGCCAGGTTCCTCTTCCTTAAACATCTGCGCTCCGCCCGCCCCACAGCACATTCCCCGATCGCGCGTCCGCTCCGGCTCCAAAACGGTCAGGCCGGGAATGCTCTTCAATGCCTCTCGCGGCGCGTCATACACCTCGTTGTATCGACCCAAATAGCACGAATCGTGGTAAGCGACGCGTTTATCCACGCGCTGAGTCGGGCGCAGTTTTCCCTGCGCGATCAACTCGGCAAGAAACGTCGTATGGTGAACTACGTCATACCGCCCGCCGAAATCGGGGTATTCATTGAGCAACGTATTGAAGCAATGTGGGCAGGAAGTGACAATCTTCTTCTTGGCGACGCCGTAGCCGTTCAGCACCGCGACGTTGTTTTGGGCGAACACCTGGAAGAGGTATTCATTCCCCGCGCGGCGCGCCGGATCGCCCGTGCAGGTCTCCTCGGCGCCCAGGATCGCAAAGTCCACGCCCGCCTGTCGCAGGAGTTGGACGGTCGCGAGGGTGACCTTCTTGGCCCGTTCGTCGAAGGATGGGGCGCACCCGACCCACAGCAAGACCGCGGCGTCAGGATGCTCGGCGAGCGTCTTTAGATCCAGGCCCTCAGCCCATTTCGCACGGTCTGACGCGGGGAAGCTCCACGGATTGCTGTTGGCCTCCATGCCCTTGAACGCGGCCTGAAACTGGGCCGGGAACTCCCCGCGCTCCATCGTCAGGTACCGCCGCATGTCCACGATTTTGTCTACAAACGAAATGAAAACCGGACACTCCTGCTCGCACGCCCGGCAGGTGGTGCAAGCCCACAGAACCTCCGGATCGATCACACCGTCGACCAGGTCCTTGCGGTGCGCCACGCCGTCCGTCGTCGCAGAGCCGTCCGGCGACGCCGAGCCATTGCCTTTCGCCTTGTCCGCGACCAAGGCTGATTCGTGTCCATACAGGAAGTTGCGCAGATCGATGCCGAAGTGTTTCGGCGAAAGCTTCTTTCCGGTCTTGGTGGCCGGGCAATGATCGCTGCACCGGCCGCATTCGGTGCAGGTGTAGAAGTCGAGGATCGACTTCCAACTGAACTGGTCGATTCGCCGAACGCCTAGCGTCTGCCCGCGCTCGATGCGGCCTTCAATATCCGAAATCGGCGGCAGCCGCCCAGACGGATGGAGACTCTGCGTGTACACGTTTGGAACCGCCGTGATGATGTGGAAGTGCTTCGAATAGGGCAACAGATTGAGGAAGATGAGTACGAGGCAGGAATGCGTCCAAAACCCCATGTGGCGGACCACGTTCACGCCCCCGTTCGGCAGCGGATTCACTGCATACTGCACCGCGCTCCCGGCCGGCTCCCACCCGCTGAAACCCAGCACTGGCGCCGTCGAGGCAACCTGATATCCTTGGGTCGCCAGGTAATTTCTCATCTCCCCTGCGTGCTGCCGCGCATGCAACACCATCGAAGCGCCGTCATAGAAAATGTCCGACACCATCATGGTTAGAATGATGCCCAGAATCACAAGGCCGTCCCAATTCAACGTCATCCGCTTCAACCGCTTGACCAGTCGGAAATACACGAAGACCAGGGCGGCCAGAATGACGAGGACGGCGAAGACGTCCTTCAGGAGCGAGTAAATGCGCCCCGCCAGGCGATCCGGTCCGAACACCCAGAAATGGAACTCCTCGTCGAACCCGCGGCCCCAGAGGATCAACGTTCGCAGCAACAACACCCCGAAGCCCAGAAAAATGATCATGTGCGCCGCGCCGGCCAGTGGATAACGCCCCATGCGAATTTGGGCGAGGGCGTACTTCGCGGTGAGCCGCAGCCGATCGGCGGGCCGGTCGGTGCGATTCTCCGCGGCGCCGACCATGAGCAGCTTCCACCGCCGGTGTGCGGAGTACGCAAACGCGCCCCACCCCGCCACAAGCAGCAAAGCCATGAAGATCGGGCCCATCGGATGTTCTCTCGGATAGGTTGCTGGTGAGCGGCATGGTCACGCGAAGCGTGGCCGCGTCATTGCCCCTTGAACCTTCGGAACTCCTGCGTCAGCAGCGGAACGAGCGTAAACAAGTCCGCCACGCAGCCGTACGTCGCGACCTTAAAAATCGGCGCCTCTTTTTTCGTATTGATGGCCACGATCACTTTGCTGCCTCGCATCCCGGCCAGATGTTGAATGGCCCCATCGATCCCACAAGCAATATACAGCCGCGGGGTCACCACCTTGCCGGTGAGTCCCACTTGTCGCGAGTGCGGCTGATACCCAGCGTCACAGGCCGCGCGGGACGCTCCCACCGCCGCATCCAGCACCTCGGCCAACTCGTATATTATCCGAAAATTCTCCGCGGATTTGAGCGATCGACCGCCGGAAACAATGATGTCCGCCTCTGTCACATCCTTGACCCCCGCTCCGGTCGCAACGACCTCTGTTACGCGAAGTCGCTTATCCTTCTCCGTGAGCACCAGCGGAATCGCGACCACCTCGGCCGTCGCCCCGACCCGCGGTGGCGAAGCGTTGTAGGCGTTGGACCGCACCGTGGCGACTTGAAGACGATTCTTCGTGAGTCGAAACTTCGCCGAGAACTTGCCGGCATACATCGTCTTGGTTGCCACGAGGTCCCCGCCCTCGAGCGCCAACTCCGTGCAGTCAATAGCCAGAGCCGCGCGCTTGCGGGCGCCCACCCGCGAGGCCAGGTCCCGTCCCATGAATGTTGTGGGAATGAGGACGATTCTGGCAGAAGCGGCGTCAATCACCGCCGTCAGGGCGGCCGTATAGGGCAAGGGCCGGTAGTAGGCCAACTCCCGGTCATCGACCGTGTAGACCTTCTCGGCGCCCTGTGCGGCGATCGCGGCAACCAGCCCGCCGACCCCCTGCCCGATGACGCACGCTTCGGCGCGCCCACCGCTGCCTTTGGCCAGATTGCCGGCCAGGGCCAGCAATTGGAACGAGGCCGGAAGAATCTTGCCGCCGCGCTGTTCAATAAAGACAAGAACGTTGTCACCCATACTCATCACGCTTACATCGCTCGCGGAAACCCTGGCTAACCGTGCGTCCTGAAAGCCCTCGCCCCCACCTAGGGTAGGGGTGAGAGGGTTCTCGGATGCACTTTAGATGACTTTGGCCTCCTCCCGGATCGCTTTGACCAGAGCCGCGGCCATCTGCGCCGGCTCGCCGTCGAAGAACTTGCATGCGGGCTTAGGCGGCGGAGGCGTCAACGATAAGAAGTCCGTACCGGCCTTGGACGCATCCTCGCCGGCGAGGTCCTTCGAGGTAAGAACGGTCATCGGCTTCTTCTTGGCCTTCATGAGGTTGGGAAGAGAGGGGTATCTCGCCTCGACCAGCCCCTTCTCAATCGAAAGCAGGACAGGCAACGATCCCTCAACCAATTCCTCGGCGCCTTCGATCCTCCGGCGAGCGGTGAAGCTCTTGCCATCCGGCGTCAGGGTCAGGGCGGTCACGGCCCCGACGTGCGACAGGTCCAGGAACTCCGCTAAGGCCGGCCCCACCGCCCCGCTATCCAGATCGATGTTGTGCTTCCCGCACAGGATCAGATCAAAGCCCGCCGAATCCTTCTTGATCGCTTGCGCCAACAGATACGCGGCGAACAGTTCATTCTTCGACTCAAACAGTGGGTCCAAAAGGTGTACACCCGAATCGGCGCCCATCGCCAGAGCCACCCGAAGCGCTTCCGCCGCCTTGTCCGGCCCCAGCGTCAGGCAAACAATCTCGCTGACGTCGCTCCGCTTCTCTCTCAGTTGAATGGCCAGCTCGACCCCGAACTCGTCAAACGGGTCGGGAACCAGCTTGACCCCGGCCAGGTCGATTCCGCTACCGTCCGCGGCCGCCTTGATGACGGCGCTCGAATCAGGGACCTGCTTGACGATCGTGAGGATTCGCACCGCACATGCTCCTTCTTCGCCACGCACCACGCGAGAGGCTGGGTCGCGGATGCTACCGGATTTCCCCAACCGGGTCCAAGCTCAACGGCGTGAAAGCGGGCGACACGCTCTCCCACCGGGAGAGGGCAGGGTGAGGGGTATCCCTGCTATGATGGACTACGACCCAGTAGGAAGGCCGGCGGGCTCCCTGCTAGAGGTCTGCGTGAACAGTCAGCGCCCCGCGTTTTGCCCGTGGACATGGTGCTCCACAATCATCTTGTCGCCTTTGCTGCCTGAGGCCGGATACCACCACCAAGTGCCCACCTGAACAAAGCCGACGTCCTTGCTCCCGCGCGGCGTGTCCACGGTGAAGTTAAAGGTCTTGGCCAGGGCCACGCGATTGTTGTCCAGATTGCCGAAATAAAACTCGCGGTCCGCCGGCCCGCGGTCGCCGACCGACGGATCGACGGGGATCCATCCGACGCCCGGCAGTTGAATCTCCGCCCAGCAATGCCAAGGATTCTCGCCGAGCGCCCAACATCCCGCGACCGGCCTGGCCGGCACGCCCCCGGCCCGGCAGATGCCGACGAAGAGCAGCGTATACGCGCCACAGTCACCCCGCCCCTTTTGAAGACACTCCGCCGTTCCGTGGCAGGGGCTCGGAGTTTCATACTCCATGTGATCGAGTACGTAGTCGTACGCGTTTCTGGCGAAGCGGTAAGGATTGTCCGATCGAGCGGCTAGCTCCTTCGCGAGGCGCACCACATCTGGCGCATCGGCCTCGATCGTTTTCTCGCTCCGGGTGTAAACACGTCGTTCCGGAGAATGTTCGTCGTACGGATCATAGTTCATGTTCGACAGGACTTTTGCGTCGGTGCGCACCTCCTGACGGGTCAGCCGGTAGATCGTCGAAAGCTGCTTGGATTGACCCGGTCCGGGGGGGACGCTGGGCCCTTGATAAAGACTTCGGACGATCAAACCGAGCCCATCAACATCCGGCAACCGGAACGTGTCGTCGCCTTTGGCAAAAACGCCCGTGACAGTCTGCTCCTTCGAATCCGACGGGATCGGCAGATTGAGTTCCAGGAGACCCAGCTCCGAGACATCGTGATTGGTCACGGTGATTCGCTGCGTGATCTTATAGGTAACCGGATTGAGGTATCGGATCAGAGGACGTGGCGGCGGCGACGCCGAAACCAACTGCGGCTGGAGGCCGAAAAGAAACACAGCATGGAAAAGTAAGAACGCCGGCACGATCCTGGCGATTCTCTCCGCCGGAGCCGCGAGCGTCCACAGCGCGAAGGAATGCGATGTGTCCGCCTGTTTTGACACTTTCCAGCGCCACGCGCTAGAATTGAAGCGGTCAGCCGAAGGCTGGATTCTGCGAGTGCCATGACTCCGCGAAGAAAAACACGTCAGGTGATGGTGGGCGGCGTGCCGATCGGCGGTGATGCGCCGGTCAGCATCCAGTCCATGACCAGCACGTACACCTACGACATCGACGCCACCGTGGGGCAGATTCGCCGGCTGGCCGAGGCCGGGTGCGACCTGGTGCGGGTGGCGGTCCCCGACCGGCGGGATACGGAGGCCCTGCCGGCCATTCTGGAGCAGTCGCCGGTGCCGATCA